>Ga0265797_10006669_pt1 | contig 16185 bp, 15 predicted proteins | sample P2T30metagenome_FD_192433 | JGI IMG/M metagenome (GOLD analysis project Ga0265797, IMG submission 192433) | Plant litter microbial communities from East Loma Ridge, Irvine, California - P2 T30 | ecosystem: Environmental > Terrestrial > Plant litter > Unclassified | place: USA: California... | reverse complement strand
TTAATCGCGTGTAGTGCATAGTTCAACGAATAAGTTTAAAAGGGCCTGTTCATAATTCACGGGTATTGATGTTCTTAATCATTATTTTGATTGTATATTAACTTGGAATAAGATTAGATGTCATAAATAAACATGTCAATAAAAAATGAGAAAAATCTGGTGGAATCATGTTGAAAAATTTTTATTACCAGCTGAAACGATTTAGCTTTAAGCATTCTGGATAAATAAAAAATCAGAATAAATTACTGACTTTTATCGATAAACTAGCGCAGTCATCTCTTATGCAGGAATTTTCGATATATATAATCACTCACTTACATTTTAACTAAATCTAATGTGCTTGCTGGTTCAATGGTTTAGTATTAAATGCTGGCAGAATATCCGCCTGAAACGTTACAAGCACGGAGCTGCAGTAGCCAAAGTTGGCGTAAAGAAGTTGTTAACCAAGAAATATGATATTGAAAAGAAAATCAGTAATCAGGGCGGTCGATTGATCTGCAACGCGATCGTTTATTACAACTCTGCGATCCTGTCGCGATTACTGGAACGACAGGAAGCAGAAGACACATCAAAAGTGTTGAGGCTTTGGCCCTGTTATCACCAGTAGTCTAGCAGCACGTTTTATTGAACGGACATTACACCTTCCTGAGCAGGAATGAGATTATTGACCTGAATACACTGGTTGCCAGCGTAAAATTTGGGGTTCAGGCGTAGAATCACTTCAGTTGTGTCTGAAGCATCAGACATTTACCAGCCCTATGACAAAACCGGTTGATGAAGAGGGCCGCCTAGAAAATGGAATATATACTACGCTAAGCCTACTTTTCAATCTGCTCGACTGGCGGCTTTGAGCGATCTTTGGGTTGTGATACTCGAGACTCATGCTATTAAGTGATTCCTGTTATGAGCTTGCAGGCTACTAAGATTGAACGAGATTCATGCGACGATCACCACTTTTCTTTTTTGGCAGTAAAGTCATGAAGGAAGGCCGGATAAGTTCAAAACTCCCGGGTTTACAGGAAGACGAGAGTCTGATTAAAGTTTCAACGCAATCTGCCGATAATAATCCTAACAACACGGGGGATTATTTATGCAGCAATTACACAAGATTATAGCGGCCATGCCGTGGCTGTTTGCGTCTTTTGCACAGAGTGCAACCGGCGTAATCAATTTTACAGGGGCTATCAGTGAACCCTCCTGCATCGTTTCCGGCAGCAGTGAGCGCTTTGAGGTCTCGTGCACCAGGAATGGCGTTTTAAAAAAAACGGTGCTGAAAGAGGGGCGTCTTAAAAAAATAACGCCGTATGATTTAGCGGTTATGAGCCAGTCTCAACGCCCTTCAGGTGGCCGTGACATAATACTGGAATACAGATAGCGGCCAGAGCTCCCTGCATGCACGCAGCCTTTATTGGTAGGTTAGCGTAAAAGTTGCGATGGCGTTGGCTGTTCCGGGAGTGACCGTGTCAGCCGTCTGATAATAGCGGGCCTGAAGCAGAATATTATAGTTGCCTGACGTCGACGTTCCGATGGGGAGAACGTTACCTATACTGAGCGTGTTGTTATTATACAGCAATTGAATCCCCACTCCCGAGGCGCTGCCGGAGCCGCCTATCAGGCTCAGTACGCCACGGGTCGGGTTCTGCGACGTGCCGTCAATTTGGAGATTAACGTTAGTACCTGCATTGCAGGTCAGTGGAATAGAAAAACTTTTTGTACTGGCGTCTCCCGGCCACGTCCCGACGCCGCTGAACGCCCGTTTTTCAACGGTGCCCATTGGAACGCTGATCGCCGTATTATTCACGGTGCACGCAAGCGTCGTCACGTTGAATGCAGACATGTTGACTGCGGATCCTGGAGTGAGCCAACTTGACTGATCATTCCAGAGAATAAACCCCGCAACCTTTTGGGCGCTGACCGTGCCGGACCCCGTTGTCTGGGCGGTTTTATAAAACTGGATGCCAGCCTGCCCCTGTATGGGCTGGTAGCCCAACCTCCCATTAGCAGAGCATAAAATTCTGTTGTTCAGATTCCCGTCAACATTCGCCGTCCCGTCCACCCAACCGCTGGTTCCGCTGCAGTTTCCGACCGAGGTCCCAAAGACTGCATAGCCAATGCCGGTCACGCCTGTGCTGTAAACCCTGCGATTGTTAATCGTCATCACATAGGTACCAAAACCCTTTACGCCAAATTGCTGATTAGTCAAGGCTGGCGCAGAGTTAGTGCAGTTAAAGGCTGGGATGGTCGAAGTGGTAATAATGCTCCCGATAGCCGACCCTACGGGCAGATCACGCTGGATAGTGATCGCCGGCGGTGTGATTGTAGAGCTCGTTGTAGCTATCGTGCAGCTCCACGCAATGGCAGCCGAGGAAAAAAGCATCCATGAAAGCACCACAAGACTTTTCAGCCATATTTTCATATTACCCTCCGTTACTGACATTTTACTGAAACAAGATTGACGGATGCAGAGCTATCAATGTCTGCCCGATAAGGCGCAAGGCAACTTCCGCTTCCCCAGCTCACTTCTACCACCCCTTCCTCAGGGGCTCCGCTCAGGTATACGCGCTGACTGTCATCGACAATACCCTGGGAGATCTGATGATCATTGCTGACGCTAGCCTTTGCGCCAAAGGGTACGGGCTGAGTAGTTATCAGGTGTAGCATGATTTTCTTACCGCTGCGGGTGGGATACTGGGCCAGCACAAGCGCCCCCTGAGTCGGCACAACCGTACGAGTATCACTGAGAATGTCCACGTTATCGGACAAGGCGTTCGTGTCCAGGCTCAGCAGATTCCGGCGATACGGAGTCACGTAGGGAACGATGGCGTATCCCGCATTGTCGGTATATACCCCAGTATTATTCTTGAGCCTGACGTGATCCGCCTTATCCGCCTTAACCAGCGCCAGCGTGTCGCCCATGGGCTGGGAAAGCGTGACGCCGTAGGGGTGGATAACTATGCCTCCCATTGCACTATAGTTAAATTGTCGGGTGTGGCCGGTGTAGTTGTAACCGGCTTGGTATTCCCCGTTTCGCACTTTGTAGTCAAGGGAAGCGTTACCAGATACGCCACTGCCCTGCGAGGTATAGCCTTGGTAGACGCTGTAGTTCAGGTTGTTATCCGCCAGCGCGCTGCCCGACAGCCCAGCCGAAGCGGTGCTGTTATCGTGATTGGTCGTGCTGCCCGAAAGATTCAGCCAGCTATCAGGCAGGAAACGATCGAACGGAATCTGTATCGTAAAGGCAACGACCTGATCGGCATCATTGTAATAGGGCGTTTTAGACCAAGAATAATTCAGAGAATAGTTTACAGAGCGATAGCTGACGTTATATCCTAGCGTCAAGCTGCTTTCTTTTCCGGACATTCTCCAGTATTGCTGCTGATAGGCAGAGGCAAAGAAGCTGCCGGAATCACCCAGCGTCTGGCTGACGTTAAGCTGAGCCTTGCTACGCTTGTTATGCCGGTATAGCCAGTCTTTATAGCGCTGCTGCTCGTGCTCCACGTTCTTTTCGGACTGCCCTGACGATGCCCGGGAAACGTAGTTAGTATAATAGCCGTTTGCTTCGTTGAAATCATAAAAGCCAGACGTGGAATACCGGTAGCCTGCAAGCGTAAACGTGGTGCCGCTCGTGGCAATATCTTTCGAGTACTGGAAGCGAAATGACGCACCATGCTGAGTTTCATCACCCAGCTTTGTGGACGCAACGGTGGAGTCAAATGATACCGAACCCAGCGCACCCAGCCCTTTCCCCACGCCCAAGGAGCCGGAGTGGTAATCCTCAGAAACAGTGCTACCGGTATAGACGGTAGCGGCGGCAGGTAAACCATAAATGGCGGTTGCCTGTACAAAGACGGGAGAATGATCAGCCCCTGAGATACTGCGATATTTACCAGCAGTAAACACGTATTTCAAGCGTCCCTCACGTTGCATTATAGGCACGGCGGAAAACGCTTGCGTGAACTGACGTACGCTGCCGTCGGCTTCACGGATGCTCACGTGCAAATCCCCGCTGGCAGACGTCGGATATAAATCAGTAATGGAAAAGGGGCCAGGCGGCACATAGGACTGGTAAATCACGTTCCCGTCCTGACGGATCGTGACCTGAGCGTTGCTCTGGGCAATGCCGCGTATAACCGGAGCGAAGCCCCGAAGGCTCTCTGGCTGCATATTATCATCGGAGTAAATCTGTATCCCTCTGAATCCAAAGCTGTCGAACACGTCAGAGGGAGTATACCCTTCGCCCAGAACAAGCTGGCTTTTAAGAGACTTTATGTCTCTCTGAAGGTAAGTGTTAATGCTGTTCCAGTCATCACCGGACTCAAAATGCGTCCACGTTGTATAGTTTCTGAGGCGCCAGGCACCCAAATTAATGCCGCTGTGCAGGTTGAGAAAGGAGCTGTCATCAGATGCTGAACGAGAGTCACTCCATGAGTTCGCGCCAGAATACGCATAGTTCAGGAAAAGCATGCTCAGGCCGTCATCCCATTCATCAGGCGCAACGCTGCCTTGTGCGTTCGTATTCATATACTGCTGCGGAACGGAAATGTCTAACCTTTGCTGACTGAAATCATAATCGGCACGCGCATAGGGAAGATAGTCGGCCACGTCCGACAGTGTTGTATCCCCCCGGGTCTGCATGAAATGAGGGATGGCATTCTGATTCACGCCCCACCGCGTTAACTCGCTTTTCTTCAGAACGGGTGCAAGCTTCCCGTTACTGGCTTTAAATTCAATATCTTTCTGACCAATAAACTGCCCGTTGATATAGATGCCTGCGGGATAAATGCCCGGCGCCTGTCCGCCGGATTGGCTGAAATTAGACAGGTCTACTGCCGCATTCGGTTCCCCGTGACGGTCAATAGAATCAGGATCGAAATAGTCATCCGCATAGTTTTTGAAAGGAATGACGGCAACGGTGACGGATAGGAACATCACCTTTCTGTTGAGGCTTTTAGTCAAAGATTTCCGATCTTGCCACTTTAGCTCCGTTGGCATAATCATCCTCTTACTCATCATTAGATTTTTGTTTTGTACTGTTTGGAAATGCCACCAAAATCATTGATTGCGCGCCATGTGATCACCTGACCGGCCTTAAAAGGCTGCTTGACAGGCGTTTCCTGCAGAGGGGCTGCCATAGGCACCTGGTCAATCTTTTTGCCACCGATGGTGAGGTCATAAAATGACACGTTGTAAGGCGTCGGGTTATCAACGACCAGCATCCCGCCACGGTCCCGGAAAGCAATACGCGAGACGGCTTCCTGAGGCTCGCCTTTCAGACCGTCCGGCCTGAAGAACAGCTTCATTTTGCTTTTAACTGTGATCAACAACTGATTTCGCGCATCCCGGTCAGTGGACGGGATGGTTTTAATATTCAGCCAGTAGACGGATTCACGGTCCATGGGGAGCGGTTTACCGGTGTACACAACGCGTACCGAATTCTGACTGTGCGGCTCAAGGCGAAACAGTGGCGGAGTGGCAATAAACGTCTGATCATTATCATCGCTGTTTACGTTCTTGTTGACCCATGCCTGAACCAGATAGGGCCTTTCATCCGGATTGGACACGCTGATGGAGGCCTGTCTGCTGCTTCCTTCATACACAATTCTTGACCCCCCGATTTCTACCCCGCTCCATGCTGAGAGCGACACCAAGCAAAGTAAAATTGAGGAATAGCGGGCTGCATGTCTGAGCATTATTACTCCCTGAAATAAAACAGAGCCGCAAGCGGCTCCGGAATAACTTAGTTGTACGCAATGGTAAATGTAGCTGTTGAGTTTGCAGTACCTGCCGTGACTGGTGTGGCCGTGGCGTAATACTTAGCAATGTAGGTCAGGGTATTGGGACCCGAGGAGGAGAGGGTTTTATTTGCTGATGCATTCCCGACAGGGATCTGCGTTGAGCTGTCCTGCTCATAAATAGCCACGCCCACGTTGGTAGCGGTCTGGTCTGAGTTAAGGGCCAGCACCGAGTTATTGGCATTAGATGTCGTGCCATCGAAGCGAACATTTGCGGAGGCCACAGCAGCCGGGCAACTGCTCAGGTTAATCGTGAATCGTGTCGGTGACGCGGTGGAGCCAGCGGCACTAAAGGCCGTTGAAGCCACCGTGCCGAGGTTGACAGTCTGGCTAGCTGAAGCGGGATCAACGGTGCAGGCAGTATCGGTAATGTTACCCGTGAAGTTGATTGTTCCATCAGCAGAAAAGGCCAGTGAACTGACTGCTGAAAGTGCTGCGGCGACTAACGTCCTTGCGCATGATTTATTCATAGCTTACCTCTCTAAGTAAAAAAAACAAATTAAATCACATGCTTAATAGAGATTTACGCGAAAAATTGAAAGTAGGCGTACGATCTCAGCCTGACTGCAGGCTCATATAGTTATAGATAGAAACAATGAAAGATGACTTATTATTTACATATGAAGAATATTTCATGACTTAAGTCTTTCAATAAACTTTAATCTGAAATATTAATCTTTTTTAAAGCAATAAAATCGCATTTGTTAGTTAAATGTATTTATCTTGCATTTTAATTTGATCATGTGAATGAGATAGGATTAATCTCACGCATATATTTTATGTTCCAAAACGAATAAAACATAGCAAATCATTAATATCATTTACATTTCAGCAAGTGGTAAATAAATTTTTGCCACGAATAAAGCTATTGAGAGTTAAGGAAATACTGACGCAGAAGCGTGGGCAAGGAATGATCTTGAAAACTTTTACCCAGCCAGCCGATATGTTCAAGGGCCTCGTCCGCAGGCGCCGCCATGCCTTTGACAAGTGGCTTCATCAGCTTCCGCATAGGCGATTCTTCCGCAGAAAGCGACCGGGCACGCCCTTGTTTGCTATGGATGAGTTTTGGTAGCAGTTTTCCCGAGAAAGCAGGGCAACAGACATACGTTATGTTTGCTGTGCCCTGCAGACCCCCGGCTACATCATGCGCGCCATCGGGTTGTCACTCCAGCGCGTGGTCTACGCCGGTGAGAGCATGTCCCGCCTCATTTTCCATTCCGTGTTAACGCCCTGACCGGCAAACCACATGTTGGCCAGCCCGCACTGATATATGCCGTCCAGCACCTTTATCAGCTGCGCGCTGTTGGCCGCAGCTTTGTATCATCAAAGAGGTTCAGCTGACTGACGCCATGCGGTGTAAAGTCATCGAGCATCATGCTGGCCTTCATGTATCTGCAGCCTTCGAGCCAAATGCAGTCGAACGATCGCAAGGCAGGTCCGATTATATCGCGCGTGCCATGGGTCGGCGGGCTGAGCTTTTAGCTGGCGCTGTTACCGTAAAAAATCTCATTTTTCGCATGCGGCGATGTGCAGATAAAAACGCTGATGCACCTCTCCACGGAGCTTCTCTGCGGTGCGTGTCGCTTACTGGCACAGGACCTGCTGCATGGCCAATTTTGAGATGATGCGTTAACCAAAAGAGCGAGAATAGCAAATGCCAGCGGGAGCTGCTCAAGCGGAATACATGACTCACCGTTGAGTTCGCGCATGGTCCCGCTCCAGACTTCCTTATCCGGCTGATTCCGAAGCAGGGTTGCAGTGCGTTTCGGATTACCGGGGTGTCAGAGCAAGCCCCCCGGAACTGATTCCACTCCTTGCTAGCCCACTGGGCACTATTCGCCAGTGTCTTTGTCGGCCCCATGCCGACGCCGACGCCGACGCCGACGGTCAGGCCGGTTATGGCCATCTCGTGCGTATGCAGGCGCCGGCCGAAATGCTCAAAATCCTCACCCCCGTCATTGCGGGTCAGATCGAGAAACATCTCATCAACGGAGTACTGCATAACCTAAGGTGTGATCTCCTTAAGGGCCGTCATTACCCTCTGACTGAGACTGTGATTTATGTGGAATGGAAAACTTGAGGCAGTGCGTAACCTCAGGCCCCGTATGAAAAACAGACTCATCTGATTAAGCTGTGCGCTTTGCCATATGGGCAAGTTTCGAGCTTGACAATTTCCTCCGGATGACTACGTCCCCAATGCACGAGGCAACGCTCGTTTTTAGGATGTATACGCGTGCTGAGAAATCTTAACTTGCCGTGTTGTTCGGCAAGTTGAATAGGACATCACTATTAAAACAGATAATTGAATACTTTCTGCCGTGTATCTCGCACACTAGTGACATCGTTAATCAAGCCCTTGTCATTGAGCAATAGCGGCGATCTGATTTCTTCATCCAATGCGGACACTACAGCTCTCTGCGCATCGCTCATGCTTGAGAACTGGAAAATTTTTTCCATGGTAAGGCTACTGAAAACGCCTATATTGGCGTAAGGATAGGCTAGCACGGCCACAGGTTCAAAGCCTGGCCCGCTCATGGCATAAACACCGCCAGTATTACCCTTAGGAGCCAGATGGTTCCCTCCCGGCCGCAGCAGAACGCGCTGATACAAAAGCAGTTTCTGGGGGCGCTTTCCCTGTCGATAACTCCTGATAAAAAAAGTGATCATCATTTCCGACGCGGGTTTTCACAACGCCTGGTTCCGGCTTGTAAAATCGCTGAGAAAAGATTTTATCACCCGGGTCAGAGGTAACTCGCAACTCCGACTCTATAATAAAGGTAATGCTGGTTCAGACTTAATGCCCTTCTGGCCGGTAGCAGGCCTGTATATCTGGTTACCGGAAGGCTCTGCCGGGCTGGATATGCCCGCTGCGACAATCACTTTTATCATCATAAAAGAAAATCAAAAAACAGAAAAATTAAACGAGGGCGCTCACGCCTCTGGTCTCAACGCAGAGTACAGCGCTCTGGAAGCCAGTAGCGAGGAATATCGATGCGACAACCTAACAGCCCTATCCGTGTCGGGAGCGTAACGCTCCCTTTTTGTGGGCGAAGAAAAAGAGCCGGTTAGGTTCAGCAGTCATAATTTACATTTACGATGTTAATTATTAGTAAGGTGGGTATGAATGCTCAATTTATGTTAATAACAAGCGCAATCGTACCGTCTGAAAAAGTAGAACACCAGTAATTTACTGAAGGAGTATAGTTATGTGCGGATGTAATGAGTCAACATCAGTTTGTGGTTGTCATAATTTTGCCGCAGAGGCATTAATTAAGATTGCCAGTTATGAGTCGAGATCAGAAAAGGAATGCACAGCGCAAGCGCAGAAAACAGACACAAGCATTACTGTTAATTTTCTTTTAATTCATGATAATAATGGCTCCGGGACAATACGTACCGTATCTGGTGGTGATGGTAACGCCACAGCAGAGGCGCTGTTAATTTACCGGGATGAGATTGTAGCTGTTGGCTCGCTGGAAGATGTCACGTCTAAAGCAGACGTTATTAAGGGGCAGGATCCTTCTCTTACAGAGCCTCTTGTTTATGCTCTTAACAATGGTGAATGTGTTATTCCGGGTATGATTGAGCCTCATTTGCACTTGACGATCACACCGGTCATGTCTGACTGGTTTAACTATTCCCCGTTCGGTGACTATCCTCTAACCTCTCCGATCCAGTCTCCTGTAATGGAATCACAGTCCCTCCGTCCGCGATATTGCCTTGATGAATTACTTACAGCGATACGAAAGGATATAAATAAGATAACGGATGAAGGGTGGTGGTTACTTGGAAACGGTGTAGACACTTCCTTGTTCGATGATTTTCCAGATAGTTCCGGTAATAAAACATTATTAAACTGCATTGATAATGAGCTCCTTGATACAATAAGCAATGAAAGAGCTATTTTTTTAATGTCGGCCTCTGGCCATACTGCTTATGCAAATACACGGGCATTAACTTTATCGTGGAACAACCCTCTGAATATAGCACTGCACGAAAAGTATGGCACGCTTGATAATTATATTGCGACAACACAGGGTATCATACAGGAGAATGCGGGGATTTTTCCTCTTATACTTTCTGTGCATGGTGATCAGCTTACGAAAATTACCAATAATATTCCCAAAAACCTGGTTTCAATGCTACAGCTTGCTCAGAAACGTGGTGTGACCATGGTTTATGATGCAGGTATGACGGATATATTCGAACCAGTCATCCAGAATGCGCTGTACGGTGAGTATGCGCCATTTCCTGGATGGCAGGCACCGAGAATTGGCATGGCGAAATTAATTTCCAAACTATCAGATATACCTGATAACATGAGTTTTACCCTGCCACGGAAACCAGAAATTACTGATCCCTTTAATCCAGGAACATTAAACTTCTACTATGGGAGCCTGAAAATTATATCTGATGGTTCAAACCAAGGCTTAACCGGTTATCAAACTGAACCTTATCTCTGCCCGCCCGAAAACAATTACGGTCAGTTTAACTTTACAGATAAAACCAAAGGTGTTACTACAGAAGTGCCTTATAACTTCACCGCTCTTGTTTCGGAAGGTTGTAAAAAAGGCTGGCCTCTGATGATTCATGCGAATGGCGAGCAGGCAATTGAATACACGCTTCAGGCCTATGCCCAGGCAATTAAGAAGTATCCATCTTCAACATTGCTGCGTCACCGTATTGAACACTGCTCTCTTCTGACCAATGACAAAATTGATCTGCTTAAGAACCTGAATATCAACCCCAGCTTTCTTATCGGCCATGTTGGATACTGGGGATGGACATTTGTTAACTATATTTTTGGTGAAAAGGCAAGGGACCTTCTAGACCGCTGTAATAGCGTTGCGTCACGCCATATTTTACTTACCCTGCACAGCGACTGCAGTGTTTCTCCGTTAGGGCCGCTTCGTTTGATGGAGCAGGCTATTACGCGCAGAATGGAAGGTTATCCGGAGAGTGCGGGCGGAGGTAACGAGCATTCAATTCTCAACGCTGAAGAGCGTATCTCATCGGCTCAGGCTCTTGCGGCAGTAACGTATAATGCGGCCTGGCAATGTCACGCAGAGCATCTTGTTGGGTCTATTGAAGTCAATAAGTTAGCCGATCTTGTTATACTGGCAAAGGATCCTGTTACGTTGACAGCGGACAGTGCTTATATGGCGATGAGAAACATCTCTGTTCGTGATGTACTTATCGGTGGAAAGAGTACTTTTCTGACTTCGTTACGCTGACGGACATGGTCAGCATGAAGGCATTGTTGCAAGTTGCAATTAGCAATTATTCCGTTGCTGCTAACACCGGTTTCAGGCCGGGTGAATCAATATTGCCGTCGCGGGTGCTGTGATACGCAATTTTTTCAGCATGAGCACCTCCTGATGACGCTGCTGGATATCTACGTATGGTGATATCAGGACTAATAGATGGGCCTGCGTGACAGACGCCCGGATTTTCAGTACTGTTGGAAATTTCTGGCGCCTTCATGCCGCTGACGTGGCATTTGAAAAGAGATGCCTGTTTTCGTCTCGCTACAATTTTTGGGACTTACAAAGTCTCTCTGAACTAAATCTGTATAAATAACTTAATATTGCTAAAAAGGAATGGGGCCCATACATGGGTTTGATGCTCAGTGGAACAAAAACTCACGATAAGGCCTTTCTCGCTGTATTCTCCTGCTGAAACAGTCCCAGAATATGTTTCTGGATGAATTTGAATTATTGCCCTAAGTTTAATCAGTAAACACGTAAAATCTATGAGTGTGGATATGAACAACTACTTCCGAATAGTACCAGGATTGCTTACTAAAAAAGATATCGCAGAATCGCTTCAGCTGGCGACCCGGTTATGCGGTAAAAAAAAGTTAGCTCAAGTTACGTTATTTACCAGGTATCCTCTTGAGATTTTAGAGTTTCTGGACGGAGTGATACTGGGCCGCGAGAGTAAAAAATTAGTTGCTGGAGAAGCCGTCCAATACCAGGGGGTTAACCTCAGCTATTCTACCGCTGTTGATGAAACAAAAAACTACGACGTGATTCTGGCTATTGACTGCCTGCCCGAAAGGGGGGAAGCAGCTGCCTGTAATTATAAGTATCAGATTGTTCTCGCTTCAGTCAGTCCGGACGATTATTCCTTGCCCATTGATTACTGGCTTCGTAATACGAACCCGATCAGATTCTGACCGGGTTCGTATCTGTGCCGTCAGAGCAACCAGTTAAGCAATCTCTTTCTTATGCTGACCACAACCTGTTCCTGAAAATGAAGGCAAATCCAGACCGTCAGGACAAGAAATAAAGCATAGCCGTTCAGGCTTAGCTGTATGCCGCCTGCCCTGTCAACCCACTCATGCCATCCTCCACGCCGGTCTGAGAATATGCTCCGCAGCAGAGGCTCGAACGTGCTCCACAGGTAAAACAGGGGAACATGCAGGGCAAAAATCGACAGGGATGATGCTCCCAGACGAGGCAGATAACGCCGCAACAGGTCTGAGCGGGGTGTGGGAAGCAATGCACACAGGTACAGCAGCGTCAGCTGTGACGGCAGTAAAAGACCATTATGCAAAAGCGGATACCAGAAGCGCTCCGGGCGCTGGGTATAAATCCACGCTGCCAGGATAAAACAGGCAAGAATAAACAGCGACAGCATGCTGCAGCGAGCGACTCCGGGCCGGTACCCCCTCTCCTGATGCTGACGAAACAGGCTGTAACACAGGATACCGCATATAAACTCAGGCAGGCGAAACGGTGGAAATCGCTGCAGCAGGCCTGTCCAGGGTATCCCCCACAGGGCATTAAAAATGACGTAAAGCGGTGGTATCAGGCTGATAAAGCAGGTTAATGCAATAGCTGACTTAACCCTTTTTATGCTCAGTAACCGGGAGGTGATAAAAGGAAACACAAGGTAGAAAAAAAACAGTGTTGACAGAGACCAGAGTGGCGCATTAAAGGTGAGGTACAGCGGGTTCCAGGCCTGCAACATAAATAGCTGTAAAACAGAGTTAATCATCAGCTCACTGTTATCCATATAATGTTCCAGAAGCGAACGATCAGCTATCACTTCATGCGTGTCATAAACGACAAAGCGTGGCGAGGCTCCGGGGCCATCCGGCGGAACTGACAGCCAGTGCATAAGTATCAGAACCAGAACTGAAGAAGTAAGACCGACAATATGTACAGGATAAAGATTACAGAAACGTTTAATCCAGAAGCTACTTGCGGGTTCACGCATCTGATTCTGGTTAAAGTAGACGTGAGCAAGCAAAAATCCGGACAATACGAAAAAAGTGCTGGTAGCAAAAAAGCCCATGCTGGTGACGTTTCTTAACCATGGAATATGATCAAGCTGCGGATAACGGTGTGCGGTATGGTAAACCATAACAAAAAGACCCAGGGAAAATCTCAGCCATTCCAGTCCGATAAAACGGGGTTTATTATTCATCATGGCTCCGGGGTATGTTTATTTCGGTAAGTATTTTATAAACGGTTGAACGGGCAATTTTAAGCTGTCGGCTTATCTCTGACGCACCTGTGCCCTGCCCGTGGAGAACCATTACACGCCCACGATCAACTTTTCTCTTACGCCCAAACCGGACCCCTTTCGCCATAGCTTCCTGTCTTCCTTCGTTAGTGCGTTCCAGTATTCTCCGCCGCTCTGCCTGCGCTACTGCTGAAAGAATGGTGACAACCATCTGACCCATTTCGCCATCGGTACAGATCCCGTCATCGATAAAACGGACCGCCACGCCCTGTGCGTCAAATTCTTTTATCAGCTGGATCATATCGGCAGTATCCCGGCCAAGACGGTCAAGCTTCTTCACCAGAATGACGTCACCTTCCTCCACCTTCATACGAAGCAGGTCCAGCCCATTCCGATCAGCAGAACTTCCTGATGCTTTATCTGTAAAGATACGGCTGGCTTTCACTCCCGCCTCTTTAAGAGATTTAATCTGAATATCGAGCGACTGCTGACTGGTTGATACCCGTGCGTAACCAAAAAGCCGCATATAATGTACCTTAAATCGAATATCAGAAACCTTGTGTCTGTTATAACAAATTTACGATTTAATAGACAGTTCATATCTGCCGTTTTATGCTGTCTGATAAATTATAATATTTCGGACAGTTGCAAAATTATTATTATATAACCTTCAGGCAGGGAGGCCGATATGCCGTTGATTTTTTTTACCACTGAGCAGGTTGAGAGTTATGGCAGATTCACCGGCGAACCAGATGAACTTCAGCTGGCGCGTTATTTTCATCTTGATGAAGCGAATAAAGAATTTATCGGGAAAAGCCGGGGTGATCACAATCGGCTCGGTATTGCCCTGCAAATCGGGTGCGTGAGTTTTCTGGGCACTTTTCTTACTGACATGAATCATATTCCCTCCGGCGTCCGGCATTTTACCGCCAGACAGCTCGGAATTTGTGATATCACAGTTCTTGCAGAATACGGTCAGAGGGAAAATACCCGCCGTGAGCATGCAGCACTGATACGTCAGCACTATCAGTATCGTGAATTTGCCTGGCCCTGGACATTTCGCCTTACCCGTCTTTTATATATAAGGAGCTGGATAAGCAACGAACGTCCAGGTCTGCTTTTCGATCTGGCAACAGGGTGGCTTATGCAACATCGTATTATTCTCCCCGGAGTCACCACGCTGATCCGGTTAATTTCAGAGGTAAGGGAAAAGGCAATACTGCATCTGTGGCGCAGGCTGGCAATGATACCGTCTGCCGTTCAGCGTTCACAACTAGAGACACTGTTGAGGCCCGCAGATTCCGGTCGCCTGTCTTTGCTGGAATCATTGAAAAAAGGTCCGGTGACTATCAGTGGCCCGGCGTTTAATGAGGCAATTGACCGCTGGAAAACGTTGAGCGATTTTGGCCTTCATATTGATAATCTGAATGCGATCCCCACTGTACGTCTAAAAAATCTCGCTCGTTATGCGGGAATGACTTTGGTATTCAATATCGCCAGGATGGCTCCGCAGAAAAGGACAGCGATACTGGTTGCCTTTGTCCTTGCATGGGATACCCTGGCTCTGGATGATGCACTGGACGTTCTGGACGCTTTGCTCACCGTTATCATCCGTGACGCCAGAAAGATTGGGCAAAAAAAACGGCTCCGCTCGCTGAAGGATCTGGATACGTCAGCACTGGCGCTCGCCAGCGCGTGTTCGTAGCTGCTGAAAGAGGAAACGCCGGACGAATCAATCCGGACCGAAGTATTCAGCCACATCCCGAGGCAAAAGCTGGCCGACCTTATCGCGCTTGTCCGTGAAATTGCCCGCCCCTCAGACGATAACTTTCATGATGAAATGGTGGAGCAGTACGGGCGGGTTCGTCGTTTATTGGCCCGTCTGCTGAATACCGTTAAATTTTCAGCAGCTCCCGCCGGGAGCGCCACTCTGAATGCCTGCGATTACCTTAGCCGCGAGTTCAGCTCAAGGCGGCAATATTTTGATGATGCACCAACGGAAATTATCATCCGACCATGGAAACGACTGGTGATTAACAAGGAAAAACATATCACCCGCAGGGGATACACGCTCTGCTTTCTCAGTAAACTGCAGGATAGTCTGAGACGGAGGCATGTCTACGTTACCGGCATTGACCGGTGGGGAGATCCCCGTGCAAGATTACTACGGGGGGTGTGTAAGCCGGAACCGCCGAAAATTCCGTTTGACGTAAAAAGTGTCCCGTTTGCCCCCTTTGCTACACCAATTCAAGAATGCTGTAGTTGCAACAACTTGCTTGGATCAACCAGTATCCTAAGAGGGGGCGTTTGGCGAAGGGTAAATTAAAGTACGATATGGATTTGGAATTGGCTGTAACGACCCGAATCCGCCTTTTAACGCAGGGAGACGTTTGACCATGAAGCGCTGAATCAAACGTCTCCCTGTTCGTAACATCAGTTACTAATGGATTTCATAAGGTATATCTGTTAATCCAAGCTCCTTTGCCGCCTGCAAACGGTGGTTACCATCCAAAATTACGTAATTCCCATCTGTAGTAGCACTTACCTTGATCGGCGGTAAATAGCGTCCCTCTGTAATAGCATTTTTTACTGATTTCAGTCTTTCTGGATTCAAGGTCTTACGGTCACTAAATATTTTTTCAATATTCACGGTTTTTGCACTGGCTTCTCCAGTCATCCATCCTTTAATACTTTTATAATCATATCTTTCAATAACTGACCACGTATCATTAGTAAGTAAATCATAAAAAACCCTATCTTCCTTTGACCATACAATATAATACTGCTTAGTGGGATCCGACTTGGATGTATATTTATAAATTTCTCCGTTATAATCACTCCAGATCTCATTCGCAGAATATCCTTCAGGGAGCGTAAGTTTCTTTGATTCTTCTTTCCAGAGGCTTTCTGTCATTTCTGA
>Ga0265797_10006667_pt1 | contig 16187 bp, 15 predicted proteins | sample P2T30metagenome_FD_192433 | JGI IMG/M metagenome (GOLD analysis project Ga0265797, IMG submission 192433) | Plant litter microbial communities from East Loma Ridge, Irvine, California - P2 T30 | ecosystem: Environmental > Terrestrial > Plant litter > Unclassified | place: USA: California... | reverse complement strand
ACTGCTGGCCGCTTGCTCGTCGCCAACCAAACTGGAAGACACCCCAGTCGTTGAAAAATCGCCAGAGCCAGCAGCACCAGTTGCTGACGCTCGTGACATCCGCCCAGTGGAAACCGGCACCGTCGACCCACTGAACGATCCAAAAGGCGTCCTGGCCAACCGTAGCGTCTACTTCGACTACGACAGCTTCGTGGTGCGCGCCGACGGCCAGCCAGTGGTCCAGAACCACTCGGGCTACCTGACCAAGAACACCTCGCGTAAAGTCCTGATCCAAGGCAATACCGATGAACGCGGCGGCACCGAGTACAACCTGGCCCTGGGCCAGAAGCGTGCTGAAGCCGTGCGTCGCTCGATGGCGTCGCTGGGCGTGTCGGAAGGCCAGATCGAAGCTGTCTCGCTGGGCGAAGAAAAGCCAAAAGCAACCGGCAGCAACGAAGAAGCGTGGGCTGAAAACCGCCGCGCTGACATCGTTTATCAGTAATCAATCCGGCTGGTCTAGCTGATCAGCGTTGATTGACAGGGGGCGGGACGCAGTGCAGACTGCTACCCGCCCCGTTTTATCTCAGCAACCGGTTTAGAAAGAGCAACGCTTATGATCAAACTGTCTCCGTCCCGCCTCGCCTGCCTGGTCCTGGCCCTGTGGATGCCGCTGCACGCGGTGGCCGGCCCGTTCGACGACGACGAAGCGCGCAAGGCCATCCTGGAACTGCGTACCAAGGTCGACAACATCACGCGCGACCTGAGCGCGCGCATCGATGGCAAGTCGGACAAGACGGTCCAGATCGAGATGCTCAACCAGCACGAGCAGACCATGCGCGAGATCGCCCGCCTGCGCGGCCAGATCGAAGTGCTGCAGAATGAAGTGACCAAGGCCCAGGAAAACCAGCGCCAGCTGTACGCCGACCTCGACGCGCGCCTGAAACGCATGGAACCGCGCCAGGAAATGATCGACGGCCAGACCGCCGAAGTGCTGCCGACCGAAAAAGCCGCCTACGAGGCTGCCACCGCCCTGTTCCAGTCGGGTGACTACAAGGGCGCCTCCAGCGCGCTGCAGGAGTTCGTGAAAGCCTATCCGCAGTCGGCCTACGCGTCGAATGCGCAGTACTGGCTCGGCAACACCTTCTATGCGCTGGGCGACTACAAGAAGGCCATCGCGGCCCAGCAGGTCGTGACCACCACCTATGCCGACAGCGCCAAGGTGCCGGACGCCATGCTGAACATCGCCAGCAGCTACGCCCTGCTGAAAGACAACAAGAACGCCAAGAAATCGCTGCAGACGCTGGTGTCCAAGTACCCGGACTCGAGCGCGGCGCAGACGGCGCGTGACCGGCTGGCGTCGCTCAAGTAAGACATCGGGCGGGCTCGGCAATTGACAGGGTCAAGGCCGTGCCCTATAATCTCGCTTCTTCGGGTCGTTAGCTCAGTTGGTAGAGCAGCGGACTTTTAATCCGTTGGTCGCGTGTTCGAGCCACGCACGGCCTACCAAAGATTCAGAAAACGCCAGCCTTCGGGCTGGCGTTTTTGTTTTCCGCCCTGTTTTTTATTTTATTATTACCCTCTTATTCGAGGACGATTGCGCCATGACTTACGAAGATTTTCTGGATGAAGTAACGACCCTGCTGACCGAGATGTACGATCTCGACGACGAAGCCGCGATCAAGCTGGTGGTCGGTGCGCAGGCCGCCGACTATTTCGTCGCGCACGATGACCAGGAAGAACTGCGCACCGTCGCCCAGGCCAAGCTGGACGCGGTGGCGTTGTATGAATCCAAGCAGAACCGCAACCAGACGCAGCGCAAGCAGCAGCAGCGTCAGGTGCAGAAGAAAAAAGCGCCCTGAGTTAATTGGCGGCGCGCGTTCACGCCGCTTCGGTCGCCGGATGCGCCTGTTTTCGGTACAGGAACTCGAGCACTGCCCTGCGGTGTTCGGTGTAGCGCGCGTCCTGCGCCAGCGCGACCCGGTCGCGTGGCCGCGCCAGGTCTACCTCGACGATCTCGCCAATGGTGGCCGCCGGGCCATTGGTCAGCATGACGATCCGATCCGACAGCAGCACCGCCTCGTCCACGTCGTGGGTCACCATCACCACGGTGGATTTGGTCGCGGCGACGATCTTGAGCAGTTCGTCCTGCAGATGCGCGCGCGTCAGCGCATCGAGCGCCCCGAACGGTTCGTCCATCAACAGCACCTTCGGCTCCATCGCCAGCGCCCGCGCGATGCCGACCCGTTGCTTCATGCCGCCCGAGATCTCGTGCGGTCGCTTGCCTTCCGCGCTCGTCAGGCCGACCAGGGCCAGCGCCGCCATGGTCCGCTCGCGCAGCTGCGCACGGCTTTCGGTCGCGCCAAACACCCGCTCCACGCCGAGGTGGATATTCTCGTAACAGGTCAGCCACGGCAGCAGCGAGTGGTTCTGGAACACCACCGCCCGTTCCGGCGACGGGCCCGCAATATGGCGGTTGGCGCATAGCAGCACGCCCGCCGTCGGTTTCAGCAGCCCGGCGATCAGATTGAGCAAGGTCGACTTGCCGCAGCCCGAATGGCCGATCAGCGTAATGAACTCACCCTTGCGCACGGCAAGGTCGATCCCCTGCAGCGCCTGGAACACCCCCTTCTTCGTGTGGAAGGCCATCTCCACACCGGTGATGTCGATGAATCTGGATTGAAGTTCATCCATGATCGTGCTCCTCGATTAGTTAGCCACTTGTTCATGCGTCAGCGCCCGCGCCAGCGCCACCAGCGCCTGCTCCAGCACCAGCCCCACCACGCCGATCACGACGATGGCGATGATGATGTTCGCCACATTCAGGTTGTTCCACTCATCCCACACCCAGAAGCCGATACCCACGCCGCCAGTCAGCATCTCGGCCGCCACGATCACCAGCCAGGCAGTACCGATCGCCAGGCGCACGCCGGTCAGGATGTAGGGCAGCGCCGACGGCAGCAGGATCTTGGTCAGGATCTTCCACTCCGACAGGTTCAGCACCCGCGCCACGTTCATGTAATCCTGCGGCACGCGCTGCACGCCGACCGCGGTATTGATGATCATCGGCCAGATCGAGCAGATGAAGATCGACCAGATCGCCGCCGGGTCGGCCGACTTGAATACCAACAGGCCAATCGGCAGCCAGGCCAGCGGCGACACGGGCTTGAGCAGGCTGATGATCGGACCGAACATGCCATTCACGAACTTCACCCGGCCAATCACAAAACCCAGCGGGATGCCAACCAGCGCCGCCAGCCCGAAGCCCAGCGCCACGCGTTTCAAAGAGGCCAGCACATTCCAGCCGATGCCCTGGTCGTTCGGGCTGTTGTGATAGAAGGGATCGGCGAACAGTTTCAAGGCTTCCTGGAAGGTCACCAGCGGCGACGGGAAGGTCTCGTTGCGGGTTGCGATGAGCTGCCACACCAGCACCACCAGCGCCAGGCCGACCAGCGGCGGCAAGATCGCCTTCACCGCCCTGGCGAACGGCCCCGTACCGCGGGCGACTGCCACCGCCTTGCGTACGGGAGGTACGGGCGGCACGGTGCTGCCAGCGCCTGCGTCAAGCGCAACAGGAAAATTGACGACGTTCGCGCCGCTTGTCACCGGCGCAGGAGGTTCGGACTTCAGGATAGCGTTCATGGCGTTCCCCTAGTTGACGAGATGAAGGTCAGACCCTGACCTTGAACGAGGCGGCATAGGCTTTCGGATCCTTGCCGTCCCAGACGGTGCCGTCCATCAGCTTCGAACTGCGCATCGGGCTGGCGGGAATCGGCGCCTTGGCCAGCGTGGCCGCTTCCTTGTACAGCGCGACCTGGTTGACGCTCGATGCGACGGCAAGGTAATCCGGATCCTGCTTCAGCAAACCCCAGCGCCGATGCTGGGTCATGAACCACATGCCGTCCGACAGATACGGGAAGTTGACCTTGCCGTCGTTGTAGAACTTCATGGCGTGCGGGTCGTCCCAGGTCTTGCCCAGTCCATTCTGGTAGCGGCCCATGATGCGCTGGTCGATCGCGTCCTTGCTGGTGTTGACATACGACTTGGCGGCGATGGCCTCGGCCATCTTGTTCTTGTTGGCCATCGAGGCGTCGATCCAGCGGCCGGCCTCGAGGATCGCGGCCATCATGGCGCGGCAGGTATTCGGATTCTTCTTCGCGAACTCAAGGGTCGAGCCGAGCACCTTCTCAGGATGGTCGCGCCAGATGTCCTGGGTCGTGATCGCGGTGATGCCGATGCCGTCCATGATGGCGCGGTGGCCCCAGGGTTCGCCCACGCAGAAGCCGTCCATATTACCGACCCGCATATTGGCCACCATCTGCGGTGGCGGCACGGTGATGACCTTGGCTTCCTTCATCGGATCGATGCCGTTGGCCGCCAGCCAGTAGTACAACCACATCGCGTGGGTACCGGTCGGGAAGGTCTGGGCGAAGGTAAATTCGCGCTTCTCGGTGCGCATCAACTTGGCCAGCGACTGGCCATCGACCGCGCCCTTGCCGGCCAGTTGCTTCGACAAGGTGATCGCCTGGCCGTTGTTGTTCAGGCCCATCAGCACCGCCATGTCCTTGCGCTGGCCGCCGATGCCCATCTGGACGCCGTACAGCAGGCCGTACAGCACGTGGGCCGCATCGAGGTCGCCATTGGCCAGCTTGTCGCGCACGCCGGCCCATGAGGCTTCCTTGCTCAGCACGAACTTGACGCCATATTTCTTGTCGAAGCCAAGCACCGACGCCATGACCACCGATGCGCAGTCGGTCAGCGGGATGAAGCCGATCGTGATCTCGGTCTTTTCCGGCTTGTCCGAACCCGCCGCCCATACGCCGCCCGTTGCCAATCCCATCAAGCTGCCTCCTGCGACCAGGCCCGCACCATGAATGACCTTCCTGCGCGTGACATCGATTGCTGCATCCACCGGCAAAGCATTGTTCGCTTCAAGCTGCTGTTTTTTCATCGCACATCCCAATGTGATCAGGCAAAAAAAAAGACGCGTACCCGACATGAACGCGTTCATGTTCCGGTAGACGTCGTTGTCTCGGTGGGCATCGCCTTCGTTGGCGGCACACGCAGCGCTCCATTGCGCTAATGCACAATACGCAAGCTTTATGCCAGCTGATCGCCTAGAGTGAAACGCCAACGGACCATGCCGCAGGCGCACCGCGCGATGGCGCAAACGCTGCACCGCAATTGCGCAGTGCATCATTTTGGGACCGCCTTACCACCCTTGCGAAAGATCAATAGGAACAAGCTTCTCTTGGCAATCAGTGCGTGCTAGGATCAAGCGTTGCCTGACGAAAATACCAGTTGCGTCAATCGTGCGCCTCTTGTCTATACGTGGGATACATGTAAAATAAATAACGTCTGGTCCGCAGCCGGCCTTGAAGGGCCACTGGGATCCCTGACACCGAATTCGACGCTTTTAGTACTGGCATCCGCATGTCACGCCGCATCTACAGCATTGTTTGTCGTCCGCCCCACCTCAGCCTGCGCATGTGCGCGGCTACCGACGCAACAGCGCGGCGCAGTTGCCGATCAGCCGCCCCGCCTTCCCGACGCGCCACGCGCGCCTGAACGGCGACACCTCTTCGCATTTCGCCCGGCTCACGCTGGTCACTCATCTATTTATTCGCCGATCTCGCCAGGACGGCATTGGAGCCATTCATGAACACCGAACATACCGAACGCCATCATTCCTCGATCCACGCCGCGACCGCCATCGACCGCAGCAATCCACTGGCGCCGAAACGCGATATCGCGAAAGACATCGTCGAGAGCAGCCGCCGCCTGCGCACCCGTATCGGCGTCATCGCTGCCGCCTGCATCGGCCTGACCGCGCTGCTGGTCGCCTTCGAATAAACCGTAAGGGCCGGAACCGGCCCGGTTGTCTGATCGATCACCGCTGGGCTATACTGCCCCGTATCGTCTTCAGCCGGGATCGCATGCAGTTCCAGTCCATACGCCGCCATATAGCCAGTGCACCGCTTTGCCGGTTGCTGGCCTGCCTGTGCGCGCTGATCCTGGCCCTGCAACTGGTGGGCGCCTCGCTCCACGACCATGACCTGTCCGAGCACCTGCCCGACTGCGTCAGCTGCCAGATCGCTTCCCACTCCACCGCCGATCTTCCCGCGGTATCGCCACAACTGCTGGCGGTCTTCCTCGTCATCGCCTTCATCCTCGCACGCCAGCCGCGCCCCGCGCCGGTGGTCCTGCGCCGCTACCTGATTCCACTACGCCAGGCGCCTCCGCGCCACTGATCCGTCCCTGATCCTTGCGGGTCGGCGCGCGCCGGTCCGCAAGCATGCCTGCGCGTTCGCGCCCGGCGTGCACCCCGCATGCGCTGTCGCCGGCCGTCCCGGTGCGTGGCAACGCCTTGCCCCTTGTTTCAGCATCACCCAAAAGGACCACGATGACCATGAGTTCCCCTGCCCTGGAAGCGACCGGCGTGACCGTCGCTTACCAGTCCCAGTCCATGCCCGTGCTGCGCGACCTGTCCCTGCGCGTTGCGCGTGGCGAAATTTATGCCCTCCTGGGCGGCAACGGCGCCGGCAAGTCGACCACCATGAACACCTTCCTCGGCTTCACGGTTCCGACCTCAGGCAGCGTGCGCGTGTGCGGCATCGACGTCGCCGCCGACCCACTGGCCGCGCGCGGCCAACTGGCCTACGTGCCCGAAAACGTCGCCCTGTACGAACACCTCGACGCAGTGGAAAACATCGAATACTTCCTGCGCCTGGCCGGCAGCGCCTGGACCGCCGCCGCCATCGACGAGGCGCTCGACGCGGTGCGCCTCGATCCCGCAGCCCGCCGGCGCCGCCTGGGCGGCTACTCGAAAGGCATGCGCCAGAAGGTCGCGATCGCGCTTGCCGTGGCGCGCCAGGTGCCGGTGCTGCTGCTGGACGAACCCACCACCGGCCTCGATCCGCAAGCCACCAGCGAATTCAACGCCCTGCTGCAAAGCTTGCGCGCACGCGGCAGCGCGATCTTCATGGTCACCCACGACCTGCTCGGCGCAGCCGAAGTGGCCGACCGCATCGGCTTCCTGGAGCGCGGCCACATCAGCCACGAAGTCGCCGCCAGCGGCGCCGAGCGCTACGACGTGCGCGACCTGTACCGGCGCTACGCCGGCACAGGTCGCGGGACGGAGGCGGCATGAGCGCCAGCCTGATGCACGCACTGCCCGCCATCGCCCGCGGCGAATGGCGCGCCATGCTGCGCAACCAGGTCGCGGTGGCCGCCGGCATCCTGATGCTGGCGCTGACCCTGGCCGCGATCCTGGTCAGCCACGAGCGCATGGAAGCCGTCAACGCCGAGCGCGCGCGGTTTCAAAGCACGGCCGACGAACAATGGCATAACCAGCCCGACCGCCACCCGCACCGCGTGGTGCACTACGGGCACTATGTGTTTCGCCCATTGAGTCCACTCGCCTTCTTCGACTTCGGGGTCGACCCGTTCACCGGCAACACGCTGTTCCTGGAGGGCCACCGCCAGAACAGCGCCAACTTCAGCGATGCCGGCCAATCGTCGGTGCTGCTGCGCTTCGGCCAGCTGACGCCGGCCTTCGTGCTGCAGGTACTCACGCCGTTATTGATCGTGTTCCTGGCCTTCGGCAGCGTGGCGCGCGAGCGTGAGCGCGGCCAGTTGCGCTTGCAGATCGTGCAGGGCATCCCGGGCGCGACGCTGTTGCTCGGCAAGCTGGCAGCGCATGCCGGCGTGGCCTTGCTGCTCGGCGCCCCCGCCTTCATCGCCCTGGTTGCCATCGCCGTGCTCCATCCTGCGGTCGCACTGGAAGCACTGACGATGCTGGCCGGTTATGCGCTGTACCTGCTGCTGTGGGTGGTGGCCGCGGTGCTGGTGTCAAGCAGCCTGCCGCGTGCGCGCGACGCCCTCCTGGTGCTGGTGGCCGGCTGGATCCTCACCGCGATCCTGCTGCCGCGCGTGATGCCCGACTTCGCCGCCGACGATGTCGGCCGGCCGAGCCGCATCGAAACCGAGGTGGCGATCCACCAGCGCCTGGCGGCGATCGGCGACAGCCACGATCCCGACGACCCGTACTTCAACGATTTTCGCGCGCGCACATTGGCCAAATACGGGGTGCAGCGGGTCGAAGATTTACCGGTGAACTACGGCGGCCTGTTGATGGCCGAAGGCGAACGCATGACCAGTGAATTGTTTGACGAATTCATGCGCGCCGACTTCGCGCGCCAGCGCCGGGAGAATGCGATCGTGCACTCGGCCAGCCTGTTCAGTCCCGTGATCGCGCTGCGCCGCATGTCGACCGCGCTGGCCGGCACCAACCTCGATAGCCACGCGCGCTTCCTGGTCGAGGGAGAGAAGTACCGCTACGCCTTCGTCCAGTCGCTCAACGGCTTGCACGCCAATGTCGTCTCGCCGCAAGGCGCGGGCGATGAACGTATCGACAAAGGGCACTGGAACGACACGCCGCGCTTCGGCTATCCACCCGCGCCCTACGCCGAGGTGGCGAGCCGCCACGCCTGGCCTGCCTTCGCGCTACTGGGCGGCTGGCTGCTGGCCCTGTGCTTCGCCGGTCGCCTGATTGCCAAACGCCTGGAAAGGAGTGTCAAATGAAAATCCTCATGCTCGAACTGCGCCAGGTGCTGCATTCGCGGCTGGCGGTCGGCGCTGTCGTGCTGCTGGCGCTGTTGTCGGCGCTGTCGGTGTGGACCGGCCTGCAAGCCGTCAGCCAGCAGCGCGCCGCCCTCGAACGCACCGCCGCCAGCCATGCGCAAGACCACGCCGCGATCGCCGCCAAGCAGTTAAAAGGTGGCGCGGCCGACGCCGGCTCGGTCGGCTACTACCTGCCGCACCTGACCGTGAATCCGCCGTCCCCGCTGGCCTTCGTGGCGATCGGCCAGCGCGACCTGCAGCCGCAGGCGCTGCGCGTGCGCCTGCTCGGCCTGCATGCCCAGCTATATGAGTCCGAGGCCATCAATCCCGAACTGGCGATGCCGGGCCGTTTCGACTTCGCCTTCGTATTGGTGTTCCTGGCGCCGCTGTTCGTGATCGCGCTGATGCACGACCTGGTCACGGGCGAACGCGAGGCGGGCCGCCTGCGCCTGCTGGCCTCGCTCCCCGCGGGCGCCGCCAATACCTGGCGCCGGCGGGTTGGCTTGCGCTTCGGTTTGCTGTGGCTGGCCGCCCTGCTGCCGGTGGCCGGTGGCGCGCTGGTGGCCGGCGCCGGCGTGATCGGCTTCGGCGCGATCGCGCTGGTCGCCACGCTGTATCTCGCCTTCTGGTTCGGCCTGGCGGGCTGGGTGGCGGCGCGCGCCCGCACCTCGAGCAGCAGCGCCGCGATCCTGCTGGCCTGCCTGGTCGGGCTGACGATGATCCTGCCGACGCTGGCCGATGCCGCGATCGCGCGTCTGGCGCCGGTATCGAAAGGTGTCGAGCTGGCGCTGGCGCAGCGCCAGGCGGTGCACTCGGGCTGGGATATCCCGAAACCCGAGACCTTCGCCAGATTCTTCCAGACCCACCCGGAGTGGAAAGACACGGCGCCGGTCGAGGGCCGCTTCCACTGGAAGTGGTATTACGCGATGCACCAGGCGGGCGACCAGGCGGTGGCCGGGGATGTGGCGCAGTACCGGGCCAGCATGGCGGCGCGCGAAAGCTGGACCGCGCGTGTCGGCCTGTTGCTGGCGTCGGTGAATGTGCAGGTGCTGCTGCACCGGCTGGCCGATACCGACCTGGCGGCGCAACTGGCCTACCAGGAGCGGATCGCCGCGTATCACACGCAGCTGCGGCAGTTCTTCTATCCCTACCTGTTCGACGACAAGCCGTTCACGCAGGCGGATCTGGCGAAGTTGCCAGTGTATGAGGGAGGTGCATCGGAAGGAACGCTGCCGCTCGGGCAACTGCTGGCCTTGGGACTACTGGCCGCAGTGATCATGCTGGTCGGCCTGCGCAAGCTGCGCATGTAGGGTTGGCGGCTTGGCCGCCAACCCTGCCTCAGAATTCTTCCCAGCCGTCGCCCACATCGGCGGTTTCGGCTTTCTTCGGCTTCGCCGCTGGCGCAGCTTCCGCCTTCGGCCTGCCTGGCTTCGCGGCCGGTTTTACCGGCGCCTTCGCCACCACAGCCGGCAAGGTACTGGTCACGCGCGGCGCCGCAGCCTTGACGGCAACGCGGCTGCTGCCCGCATTGGCCAGCTTGAACGCGCCCACCGTCTGCGCCAGCGCGGTCGCTTCTTCTTGCAGCGATGCCGCCGCCGCCGAGGCTTCTTCGACCAGCGCCGCATTCTGCGTGGTCACCTGGTCCATCTGCGCCACCGCGCCGTTGATCTGCTCGATGCCGGCGGTCTGCTCCTGGCTGGCGGCGGTGATCTCGGACATGATGTCGGTCACGCGGTTCACGCTCAGCACGATCTCGGCCATCGTCGAACCGGCGCGGTCGACCAGTTCCGAACCATGGTGCACCTTGTCGACCGAATCGTCGATGAGAAGCTTGATTTCCTTGGCCGCCGCCGCGCTGCGCTGGGCCAGGCTGCGCACCTCGCCCGCCACGACCGCGAAGCCGCGGCCCTGCTCGCCGGCGCGCGCCGCCTCGACTGCCGCATTGAGCGCCAGGATATTGGTCTGGAAAGCGATGCCGTCGATGACGGCGATGATGTCCACGATGCGGGTCGCCGAGGCGTTGATCGCGCCCATGGTCTGCACCACCTGCTCGACCACCGCGCCGCCCTTGCCCGCCACTTCCGAGGCCGAGGTGGCCAGGGCATTGGCCTGGCGCGCATTGTCGGCGTTCTGCTTGACGGTCGAGGTCAGCTCTTCCATCGATGAAGCGGTTTCTTCGAGTGAACCGGCCTGCTGCTCGGTGCGCGAGGACAGGTCGAGGTTGCCGGCCGCGATCTGGCCCGAGGCGGTGGCGATATTGTCGGTGCCGGTACGAACCTGGCTCACGATCTTCACCAGCGAATCGTTCATGTCCTTCAGTGCCTTGAGCAGGCGGCCGGTCTCGTCGTTCGAGGTCACTTCGATGGTCTGGGTCAGGTCGCCCTGGGCCACGGCGCCGGCGATCGCGACCGCCTGTTCCAGCGGACGCACGATGGCGCGCACCAGCATCCAGCCGACGAAGGCGGCCATCACCAGGCCGAACACCAGGCCGGCCAGGCACACCGCGCGCACCAGTTCGAAGGTCGATTGCGAGGCCTGGTATTCCTTCAGGGCCGTGGCCTGCTGTTCCTGGATCAGTTTGGCGCCCAGCTCGTTGACTGGCACGTACAGGCGGGTCATCGGACCGTTCAGGTGGGCGATCGCGGCGGCGTTGTCGCCGGCGCTGATTGCGGCCATGGCCGGCCGCACGCCCTGCTCGACAAAGGTCTTGCGGGCTTGCGTAAACTGCTCGACCGTGGCGCGTTCGGCATCGCTCATCGGCATCTTGCCGTAGCTCTCGAGGATCTTGCTGATCGCCGCGATATTCGCGTTGACCGACTCGAGCGCTGCATTGCGCTGGCCGCCATCTTCCAGGTTGACCGCCTTGGCGATGGTCAGCTGGTTGGTCGTGATCAGCTGGTTCACCTGGCCCACCTGGCCCAGGCCGACCAGGCGGTGGTCGTACATCCGCTTGAGTTCGGTATTCGCGATACCGAGGTTATAGATGCCGATGACCGCGCCAGCGACCAGTTCGACCGCCAGGAAGGCGATCACGAAGATGAGGCGCGACTTGATGCTGAGATTTTTAAACATGATTCGCTGGCCTTGAGCCCATGGGTAAGAATTGTGGTATCCATTGGATTATAGAAACATTGTTCCGTATTTGGGAAGCATTGAGTATTTCCTTGTGTTATCACCAGTCTTCCGTCGCAGTGCAGCAACAGGTGGGCAAGCAAGCATCATTCAGCGGGCAATATGCCAGGACCGCATAAGCAAATGAGGCAATAGCACTACGGCAAGGCAACTTTGCCGATAGAATGGCGCGATTCTCCGCATCAAACCTGAGCTTTATGACACTTCCCGTTCTCCTGAACCTGGTACTGGCGCTGGCCATCTGCGCACTCCTGTATGCCCTGCAGGCCAGGCACGTCTCGTTCACCAAGCGCGTGTTCGCTGGCCTGGGCCTGGGCGTGGTGCTCGGCGCCGGGCTGCAGGCCGTGTACGGCGCCGGCTCGACCGAGATCGTGGCCACCAATGCCTGGCTCGACGTAATCGGCAGCGGCTACGTCAAGCTGCTGCAGATGATCATCATCCCGCTGATCATGGTGTCGATCGTGCAGGCCATCCTCAAACTGCGCGACGCCTCCTCGCTCGGCAAGATCAGCACCCTCACCATCGGCATCCTGCTGGTAACCACGGTGGTCGCGGCGCTGATCGGCATCGCGATGGCCAAGCTGTTCGGCCTGTCGGCCGTGGGCCTGACGGCGTCCGCCGCCGAAGTCGCGCGCGGCGAATACCTGCAAGGCCACCTGGCCACGGCCCAGGAGTTGTCGCTGCCTTCGCTGCTGCTGTCCTTCATCCCGGCCAATCCCTTCCTCGACATGACCGGCGCGCGCAAGACCTCGACCATCGCGGTGGTGGTGTTCGCGGTCTTCATCGGCATCGCGGCGGTCGGCGTCGCCGGCAAGAAGCCCGAAGTATTCCAGTCGTTCAGCGGCTTCGTGCACGTGGCCCACGTGATCGTGATGCGCATGGTGACCCTGGTGCTGCGCCTGACCCCGTTCGGCGTGTTCGCCCTGATGGCCAAGATGGTGGCCGGCTCCAGCCTGCAGGACATCCTCGGCCTGCTCAATTTTGTGGTGGCCTCGTACGCCGCGCTGGCCCTGATGTTTTGCGTGCACCTGGCCATGGTGTCCGCCAGCGGCCTCAATCCGCTGCGCTATGTGAAGAAGATTTTCCCGGTGCTGGTGTTCGCCTTCACCTCGCGCACCAGCGCCGGCTCGATCCCGATGAGCGTGGCGACCCAAACCGCGCGCCTGGGCACGCCGGAAGGCACGGCCAACTTCGCGGCGTCGTTCGGCGCCACCATTGGCCAGAACGGCTGCGCCGGCATCTATCCGGCAATGCTGGCGGTGATGATCGCGCCGACGGTCGGCATCGATCCGTTCACCGCGAGTTTCATGCTGCCCCTGCTGGCGATCGTTGCCTTCGGCTCGATCGGCGTGGCCGGGGTCGGCGGCGGCGCGACGTTTGCCGCCCTGATCGTGCTGTCGGCGATGGACTTGCCGGTAGCGCTGGCGGGCCTCTTGATTTCGGTCGAACCGCTGATCGACATGGGCCGCACCGCACTCAATGTCAGCGGCTCGATCGCGGCCGGCACCGTCACCAGCCGGGTGCTCGGCCAGACCGATATGCGGGTGTTCGAGAACGATGCCGAGATCAATCTCGACGGCGAAGAACAGGCCGTTTGACGCTGCGTAAACACCTCTGAAGGCGTCAGCAATCGTGCGCTGACGCCGTGCCGAATCCGTCATGATGACGCCATGTTAACTTTTCGGCGGACGGCAATGGAACAAAAGTGGCCTCAGGAAATCTGGCTCGTCAGGCATGGACAAAGCGCGGGCAATGTCGCGCGTGACCTGGCAGAAGCCGCTGCCGGCCACCATATCGACATTGCCGATCGCGACGTCGATGTACCGCTGTCCGAACTGGGTGAACAGCAGGCGGCCGCCCTCGGCGCCTGGTTTGCATCGTTGCCGCCAGACCAGCGTCCGAATGTCGTGCTGCACTCGCCTTATGTGCGCGCCACCGAGACCGCCAACCTCATCATGCAACACCTGGAGCGCGACGAACTGCTGTGCGTGCTGGCCGACGAGCGCCTGCGCGAGAAAGAGTTCGGCGTGCTCGACCGCCTGACCACGCACGGCATCGCCCACCTGTTCCCCGACCTGTACGAGCAGCGCAAGCACGTCGGCAAATTCTATTTTCGTCCGCCCGGCGGTGAAAGCTGGTGCGACGTCATCCTGCGCCTGCGCAGCGTGATGGACACGCTCGAGCGCGACTTCTGCGGCGAGCGCGTGCTGATCGTCGCGCACCAGGTCACCGTCAATTGCTTCCGCTACCTGTTCGAGCATCTGGACGAAGCCAGGATCCTCGAATTCGACCGCGCCGGCGATGTGCCGAACTGCTCGGTCACCTCTTACCAGTTCGACGAGAGCATCGGCAAGCGCGGCGACCTGGCGCTGCGCCTGCTCAACTTCGTGGCGCCGCTGGAAGCCACCGGCACCCCGGTCACCGCCGCCAAGGATTTACCTGCCGCACCCAAGGCTTGAGGCCGCGCCATGTCCCTTGATAACGCCCCGACCGTGCACGACATCGATGCCGCCAGCCTGGCGGCCTGGCCGCTGCCCCAGCCGCAAGCCGAAGGCGACAAGGAATTGCGCGGCCACGTGCTGGTGCTGGGCGGCTCGCGCGAAATGCCGGGCGCGATCATCCTGGCCGCCACCGCGGCGCTGCGCGCCGGCGCCGGCAAATTGACGATCGCCACCGGGGCCAGCGTGGCCCAGCTGGTGGCGCTGGCCATGCCCGAGGCGCGCGTGATCGGCCTCACCGAGAATGACACCGACGGTTTCCACCTGGATGCGCTGGACAGCCTGGATCCGCTGGCCGACAAGGTCGACGCGGTGCTGGTCGGCCCCGGCATGCGCGACGCCCCATGCACCGCGCGCCTGGTGCACGCCTTGCTGCCGCGCCTGAACGAGGCCGGCGTCGGCCTGGTGCTCGATGCCTGCGCCATGGACGTCATGCTGCATATGCCGCACGACTGGCCCGATGGCCGGCCGATGCGTTTCGAGCGGCCCGTGATCATGACCCCGCATTGCGGCGAGATGGCGCACCTGACCGGTATCGAGAAAAAATGCATCGTCGGCGAGCCCGACGCGCCGGCGCTGCAGGCGGCGCGCGACTGGAACGCCGTGATCGCGCTCAAGGGTGCGCGCACCGTGATCGCGGCGCCGGACGGCACGCTGTGGCAGCACGAAGGCGCGGGCAATATTGGGTTGGCTATTTCTGGCTCGGGCGACGTGTTGGCTGGCATCATCACAGGCCTGCTGGCGCGCGGCGCCGCGCCGGAACAGGCCGCATGCTGGGGCGTGGCCCTGCATGCGCGCGCAGGCGACCGTCTGGCGGAGCGCATGGGCACACTCGGATATTTAGCGCGAGAAATTTCTTTGGAAGTTCCCGCGCTGCTGGAACAACTCGGCAGCATCAAACGCAAGGTGCGTAACCACGACGCGCATGCCAACCGCCACGTGCCGGGCGACGAACAGCTGGGCGCCTGACGCGCTTGGCGAAAGAAAACTCTGTAAAAAATGTTACGGAGTTTCGCAAGAGTGCGGTATCTAACGAACCGGAGACCGGGCTTCCGGTCTAATGGGATCAGTTGGATTGAAGTACGCACCGGGGCCGCGTATTGCGTCGGTTCCCTGAGTGTCCCGTCCTTGAATTGCAAATGGCGGGACTAACTGGCGCCGTTGTATTTCCACTGTCTCACCCAGGGTGAGCTGGAAGCTTCGGCAAAAAGATAGACGTAAACGAGGAGTTTAAAATGAATGCAATGACCAAAGCACCAAAAATCCTGCTGACCGCCGCCGTGCTGGCAACCCTGCTGGGCGCCTGCAAGAAGGATGACGCAGCGACCACCACCGTCCCAGCCGACACTTCGGCCACCATGCCAAGCAGCACCTCGGGCGCCACCGGCACCATGGGTGACACCGGCACCGGCGCGACCGGCACCGGCACCACCGGCACCGGCACCACCGATATGGGCACCAGCGGCACCACCGGTGCAACCGGCACCGCCGGCGACACCAGCGGCGCGACCGGCACCAGCGGCATGACCGGCACCACCGGCACCGCCGAAGGCGCTACCAGCCCGACCACCACCGATCCAGCGACCACCACCACGCCGCCAACCGGCACCACCGGCCAGTAACCACATGCTCCTCACTAGCGGGTGACGCCCCGGCTTCGGGGCGCGCTCCGGTAATTCAAGCACCCGGCTCCTCACAGCCGGGTTGTTTTTTTTGGCGCTGTTCGCGTTATTTCTGCGAACCTTCCATGTCGAGCCTGGTCTCAATACTGTCGAGTTATCCCGAAGAGGGCGATCGTGGACAGTCCAGGCTTTGGTCACTTGTTTGCCGCCTTGCGCGGCATCCCCTTGCACCACGAAGAGCGTGAGCAATTGCGCGCCTGGCTCGCCAGCATCAATGACGCGGCCGATTGTGTGGCACTGATCGAACAGGCGGCGGTCGGCAAGTGCTGCCCCCGCT
>Ga0265797_10006666_pt1 | contig 16188 bp, 17 predicted proteins | sample P2T30metagenome_FD_192433 | JGI IMG/M metagenome (GOLD analysis project Ga0265797, IMG submission 192433) | Plant litter microbial communities from East Loma Ridge, Irvine, California - P2 T30 | ecosystem: Environmental > Terrestrial > Plant litter > Unclassified | place: USA: California... | reverse complement strand
GTGCTTTCTTAAGAGTAAGAAGGGCGAGGGGGTTTTTTTTGTATTTCTCTGTACATCAGCCAGTTGCATTAGTGTCCTACTACGCCCCCAGAGTAAGTCACCCTCGCTAGTGTCTCTTTTTTTTTTTGCCTGACAAGAGGCATGGAATAGTCACATGGTCACATGGTCACATTGTTACAGGGTAGTGAAGAGGGTCTAGGTGAAACACGTGCTTGATGGCGGATGGCGCGGGACGTCACGCAAAGGGCCCGGGGGGCTTTCATTGACGTAATGTCGGTGCTGCAAGGGCTTCTGTATGTAGATAGTCGGTGAAGAGGTGGGTAAGCGTGAGATATGGCGAATTTCTGCGTGTGTGGTTGTGCTGAGGTATATCGGAAAAGGGGCATGTACTATATAGTGGCAGCTATTAGTAGTAACCAAAGTTATATCATATAAGAAACTGAAGAGAAAATATAACGAAAACTTAGGATAAAAGAAGGAGGCAGCAATTACGATAAAGATGTTAAGATAAAGAACGAAAATATTAGATTGATCGACTGGTTAATTGATTGATACAAGCATATATGCATGTCAATTAATTAGCAGACAACACAACATGTATCAACACTCGTACCATCTACAACTCAACGCAATATATTGTTAGAGAGGTAGTTTATTATGACAAAGTCTGTTAGTTAGTCAAACAGAAGAGATAAATGTATGATTATTCCTTTTACGGGACAATAGGACATGATGGCAAAGCACTGTACAGTAACATTCCACTGCTTATCCATCTGCCCAAACAGAGTCGTCTACACAGCACAATGTTCAACTTGAGCCATTCACCAGGAACAAAAATATTCACATGTACTTTTAAAACACGACCAGCACCAGGAATGAGAAACAAAAGAACTTTGCACATGACGATAGTCTCGATTACATGAAACTATCCCAAACAAATTAAACACCAATTGAAAAAAAAAGAGAACCAATGTCTCTCTCCAAACGCCTATCCACTATCATAAAAGCGACCCTTTAGGCCGATGCTTGCTTATCCATGAAAACGCCTAATGTTGAAAGAATGCAATGCTACAACGAACACTGAACAATGACCATGGATAACATGCCTCGCTCATGCTCTCTCGTACGAATTTCGTGAGTACGACGCCTATACAATATGTACACACACGCGCCAACCATTAGGAACACAGACACGACCCCCGCGTCCAACGCCAGTCATATAACACATTCATGCAATGCAGCGTCATCGTTCCTTCTTAACGCGAAGGACCAGATTGTTTGGGAAGCGGCGAAGGATTGTACGTCCATCCACCATCACGTACCAGACGCTCTCTAGCCTCGCGCTCCTTGCGCTTCTCCTCGGCAGTGACTTCGTCGTTGGCCCAGTAAGCGCTGCTGGTGCGCTCACGGAAGCGCTTGTGTCGCTCTTTGTTGGGGAAGACCTTCTCCATTTCAAGAGGGGCAATTGGTCCGAAAATGTGCTCCGGGTCCATGAGCTGCTGGTTGCTGAGCATCTCGCGAAGGTTGGGCGTGTTGACCCAGCTGGGCTGCTCAAACTCGTTTTCAGAGTCTTCATCTTCCGAGTCAGTCATGATCTCGGGAAGCTTGATGTCATCTCCGTTGGGGTATTGGATTTGTTGGGCCTGAGACTGCGGTGCGTGTGCAGACTCGGCAAAAGGTATCTTGCCCTTTGCAAACTGGGCGTGAGCTGGTGTCATTGGAACCAAGTTCTTCGCTTGTTGCGAAGGTCGCTTGGCGGGTCGGTGAAGAGTCTCATCGCCCTCCCCTGGGAATTGCCGCTTTGGTGGCTTTGCAGGGTTCATCGGGGGAATGTTGATGCGGTTGGCATCTTGGACTGTCTGAAGTCGTGATACAGGTCGCGCCGCACCAAGGTCAGCTCGTGGCGGCTGTGATGCGGGAGCCTTGGCTTTCTCTCCACCCTGTGTCGGGGGGCGGCCAACTCGAGGAGCCGCAGGCTTAGCCATAGACTGTGCTGTCTTGGAGGAAGGTCCTGACTTTGCGGATAGCGCCGAAGCTGGTCGTGACGTCCCTGATGGGACTTGTTTTGACGCCGCAGCGACCTTGCCTGCAGCTTGGGAAGCTGGACGAGGAGCTGGTGGAGGCGCTTGGCCATAATGGCTGCTCTTGAGATTGACCATGATCTTTTGTGGCGCCTTTGCTTTGTTTATACCGTCCTTGCTCGATGGCTTGGCAAGTTTTCTAGGCTCTCGGAGAGGGGCCTTTGTGGTTTTGGTAGTAGGCAGCAGACTCTTTGGCGCAGGCGGTGGCGGCATGTCTTCGGCAGATTCGACATCTTCTCTTGAAGATACTGTGTTGGATCTGGGAATACCAGGACGGAACAGAGGCTGCTGTTGTGGCGCTGACTGGGCTGGCGTCTTGCTTGTAGCCCCAACAGTAGGCTGCCTAAGGCTTGACTGGGACGACATGGCGGTTGGCGTCTTTGCACCCATGGCCCGGAGCTTCTGGGCTTGTGCAGCCGCCTTCTTCTGCTCCTTCTCGCGCATCTGCTTGAGTCTATCATCGGCACGCTGCTCCTGCTTAGCCTCCCTGACCTCCTTCTCCCGTGTCTCGCGCTCCTTTTGCTTCTCACGCTCTGTAGAGCTGCGAGTGCGGCGGCTATCATTCTTCAATGGACTGCTGGGCGTGGCACTCTTGTTGCTAGACTTATCCGAGTCTTTGGAGGGTGAGCGGATGTGGTTGAATATGGAAGCAGGCTTCTCTGACCGCTTAGGGCTGCTGAAGACATCGTCGGATGAGTCTTGAGAGGGCAGCTTGGGTCTCTCTGGGCTCTCCCGCTCTCTGAGCGTATCCATCTTGACCTGAGCGCTTGTAGCACTGGATCCAATAAGCTTCTCCTTTGCTGCGCGGAATGCCGAGTACAACTTGGACTTTGATGCGCTGAGAGGGGCATCCATGTATTTCCTTGTAGTCGGCGATCCAACCGGAGTCGTTGATTCAGCACCTGCTGAAAGATCTGGATTTGAGACTGAGACAAGCTTCGCAGGCGAATTCTTATGTGGAGAAGGATGAACATGAGTAGTATGGGCTTTACCAAGCACCGGCCTAGCAGACTTGGGCGCAGGTGCTACTGTCCGAACAGGCGATATCCAGTCATCATCGTCGTCGTCATATTCCTGTGCTGGTTCTGGTGGTGGGAGACTAGGGTATGCTGGCTGCGATGCTTGGACAGACTCCGCATCTTCTCTCGGCTGTGTGGAAGGGTAGCTTTGGGGCTGCGACTGCTGCGACGTGATGTTCTGACTGATACGCTTGGGCGCTTCGTTCTGTTGCTTGAGCATGTTGATGCGCTCAAACAGGCGCTGGGTCGAAGTTTTGTTGTGGGCCTTTGTTGTCTCTGACTCCTCTCTCTGGAGCTCTGGTCGTTCGGTGTCGGTGTCGGTGTCCTCATGATGCTGTAGCTCGGCAGGGTGCGCGAGTTGCGAGCCTCCCAAGCTCTTCCCTCCCGTGAACCTACCCATGTGGCTGCTTCGGGCCTTGTTCGCATCAAGATGGCTGGTACGTGACACACGGTTGCCCATGCTTTTCTTCGCGATCAATGGTTCGCGCGCGGGGAGGGACGCAAACGTGAGGCTACTCTTCCTAACGAGTGGCTTTACGGGACTGGAGTTGTCCGAGGGCGAGCGCACATCGTCTTCCATGTCTATTTGATCGTCGATGTCGTGGTGAAGAACGGTACCATCGTGTTCAACTTCGGCTTCAGGAGAAGCGGGAGGAGGGCCAGCCGGGGTGGTGGACTGCTCTGGTAGGTAAATGTTCTTGGGCTCTGGCGCAGGAGCGCGAGTGTCGGCCGTTTCGAACGCCTCGTGGGTTTCTGCGGAAATGTTGTATTGCTCGGATACAACGCGTGGCGGTGGATCGGGAAACTCAGACAAGTCTCGCATGTCCTCGTCCTCTCCATCAGAAAGGTCGTGATGAAGCATGGTGCCCTGTACGTCCGACTGCGACTGGTCTGCCTTGTACTCGTCGTCCACATCCATGATAGAGATGTCCTTCCGAGGACTCTCCTTGGAGGCAGGCTTGCTGGCAAAGGAGTCCTTTGCTGAGACGAATGAGTCGCCATTGTCGCGGCTTTCCTCCTTGTCGTCAAACGAGTGCCTAAAAGAGTCGGCGGGCTGTGTGGGCTGTGTCAGTTGCGTTTGCGGCGGCGAGAAGACGTCGCTGGCTTGCGACGAAAGAACAGTGTCTTGTGTGGACTGGATGGGGCTCCATGGTGCCGCGAGGGGCTGTGCTGGGCGCTTGTCGTATACATCGGCCTGGAAGCTATTGTTTACATTTTCCTTGCCGGCGCTGCCGAGCTTGGAGAAGAGCTGTCGCGCTATGGGTGTGCGCTTATTGGGCGACTGCCGGATCGACTTCTCCGCCTGGGTGTCTTCGGCGATCTGGAATCTAGCCTTTACGTTTCGGAGACTCTGTTCAGCAGGGCTGAGGGGCTGCGCGTTGGTGGCAGACTGAATGCTGGCGAGAGGCTGCCTGTTGTTAGTACATGGGACGGATGCTCGCGACCAGAGGCCATACCTGGCGATCCACGGCCTTCTTGCGCGCGGTACGCGGCGTCTTGCCGCGTAGTTTGCCCGGCGTCTTGAAGACATCGAGGTTGTGTCTGCAGCAGATTAGTACGACGCGCGCATGGAGTAAACAATGACGCGACCTACTGCCTGTCGCTGGCCAAGATATCAAACATGTGCTCGTTTAGCCACTCCAGCTCATTGCGCACAGAAAAGCCAAAATCCTCCAGTTCCTGGGATACAAGCGTGTTGGATTGGTGGCGCTCCTCGAGAATCCATCCAGCAGACCCAACCGTGGGTGCCTTGGTGCGGGTGGCCATGGCGAATGTGTAGGTGTGTGTATATGTGTGTTGAGGTGAGTGTGGTGTTGAAGCGCGTCGCAATGAGGGCAGTCGCGTTTCGGGTCAGGCTAAGGGGCCGTCAGGGTTAGCTAGACATGTCGATGCGGAGAAATGTTAGTCAATTGTCGTGTATCTGTGCTGGCACGCAAGCAGAGCTATCCTGGGGAGTAAGTTATCGGGGGGGTGTCGGAGGTGTCGGTGTGGGTGAATGACTTGTGCCTCGAATGTTGTGACGCGGGACGAGTCCAAACAATCAAGTGGGCTCCATCGCGCTGGCCCAAGCGCCGCCAAGACCGCCCTCTCCGTTTTCGGATGACTTCTGCACAACCCACCAGCGCGAGATGCCGTGTTTTCCATTTTCCTCTGGTTGCTGTGCTCCTCCTCTCTTCTGGATGCATGCTCAGCGTGTGACAGCCATCCCGCGGCCAATGTCGTGGATCGCCGGTATGGTGCACGCCGTAGGCCCAACCAGGGCATCGCTGTAGCCGATAAACACTGACCGCTGGGCTATCTTTGTCTCGCTTCACCTATCGATTAGACATGGGCACGCCATGTCGCGAAGTCTACTGTAATGTCATGTTACGCTAGGCACATCTCTCGGTGCCGTCTGCCGTTCACCATTCTACATGTGCCCATGGAATGGTTGTGTGCACCGCTTCCGCCATGAATAGGGTCTTGGGCTGGAGCGTACCCCAACCAAGGTTGAGTACCCAGTTGCTCCACTCATACAAGTCTAATTCCTCCGTATCTGGGTAATGTGGAGGCCGCTCGAGAGCCAGAACCAAAGGACAGCTGCATAGCTAGTCATACCTTAGTATTCACACCACTGATTTTTGGTGCAGACCACCGATGACCATCGCCTAGTGATGTAACTACCTAATATTCTCCCTTGTTTCTCTATTTAATATTTGCCGTCACTCTCCTCTTCTCCAGACTCATCACACTTCTCCTCGCTAGCCTTCTGCTTTCTCGGCGTGCTAAACGTCGACGAAAACCATCTTTCCGTGCTAACGATTGAGCTCAAGCATACCCGCCTTCATACCATGGATAGAGACCCAAGCGAATATACGTCTGGAAGCAGATGGGGCAGTTTATGGCGGTCACACGTTACATCCGACCGCCTTGAGGATCGAAAAGACGAGCGGTGTCTATCCGGAACCGGCCCTTGCATTGCACGTACGCCTGCTATATCAGTAGCACGCCACACACACGGTCCGGCCCCAACGCCTCCGTCTCATCCAGCAATGGCTGATGCGCTACCAAAACGGAGCGCCCCGTTCACGGCCGCAAGCAACCATATGCTCAACTCACGAGAGTCTGCTCTCGCTAGGATTAGACAACGAAATACTTATTGGACTCCTGCGCCTACGCTCCGCAAGGGTCAGAGCACACTTACGTCGGCCAGAAGCTCCCCAAACCAGACAGCATCAGTCCCATCCACCGCCGACCAAAAACTGGAACAGATAAAGGTTCAGATGGCCATCCAGGCTCAGCAAAGGGCGATCAGCTTACTACAGGAGATACTGCAGGAGATGCTAGAGCTACAAGAGCAATTGAAGGATAAGAGGGACAAGCAGAAATACAATCCTCGATATCAGCAGCCAATAGGTAAACCCTCGTATCAATACCTCCAGGAAGAGGAACAAGACCGGCGTCGATGCATAGATAAATTCGAGGAACTGTTTGGAGCTGGCTCGCGTGGAGAGCGTTCCAAGACCACCAAGGCACCCCAAGTCGACAAAAGCACTCATTTCCGTGCGGCACCGCCCAAAAGAACCTCAGAGCCTCTTCCCCACCCCGTCCTGGACTTGATCGCACCCGAACCTGAGACCCTTGTGGAGGCCATGTCTCAACAACATATGTCGAAAATAGTAGAGAACAAGCGGCCTGCTGGAATAAGGCTCAAGGGTACTGAAGGCGAAGCCTTTCCAGAAGATTTCGAGCCACTAGATTTGGATTCAGACGGAGAACAGGGGTGGGAGAATGCCAAGGACGGTTTTGACGAGTGGGAGATGCTTGACAACTAGGTGATTGCGTGAAGACCGGGATACGACTGCCATGGTCTATATACTACTGAAGGGCGAGATCACTGGTGGGGCAGCGGCGCACCAGACTATCAAGAGCCAGTACGTTGTGGCGCTTTTGATGGACACACGATTGGTAGGCTGGACAACATTCTCAGTTGCTGACTAGAAATTCAAAATGGCTGTATGTTCAAAATAGATGAAGAAAATATATCAGATGGCGGATGATTCCATGGTTTCCAAGGAGTGCCTAAGGACTGTGAATTTAAAGTATAATCATACCCATTCTAAAGAACATGTAGTTTGGAAAAGCCAGACACGAATACTCCATAGAACTAATGGATAAGATGAAACTCCCATGAACATACCCAACCTATCCTTCTTTTCCCCCTCGCAACCATGGCATGTATCCATCTTCCACAACCCAACCTTTACCCCATCAGTACTAGCCCCGCACATCCAATTTCCTCTCGTTGGACAAACTCTACAAACCTCACCCAACACCATGTCTACTCTCCCTAATTCGCCATCCTGGCACATCCAACCCGTCACCCCCGCCACCATCAAAGAAACAGTCACCTTCATCAACAATGCGCGGCGTGCCATGTTTCCCAAGCTGTGCGCGCAGCTCAGCGATGACGTAGCGCGCTGGGTGCTTTCTGGACATTTCCTCATTGCAAGAGATGGAGAAGAGATGATTGCTACTATTGGCTATGTTCCTTATGACCACCGATTCCCACGTCTTGACTACAGGGACGTGAAGACTGTGGAAGTGGTGCGGTTGTATGTGTTACCGCGGTATCGGCGGTGCGGGTTGGCTGCTAAGCTGTTCACTGAGCTGAGGAGACGGGCAGTGGATGATGGGGTTGCGTGTCTCTATCTGCATACCCATCCTTTCTTGCCTGGCGCGATTGCGTTCTGGGAGAAGCAGGGCTTCGTGGCTACGTGCACGGAGGAGGATGAGGTATGGCGGACTACGCACATGGAGGCCGTGGTGGAGGGAGTGGCGCCTTGAGCGTTGTGTGTGACTGCTCCGAGGGCTTCTATCACGCATTGCTCCAGGGAGGGACAGTGAAAGAAAACCCCGCGTCGGTTGCTGTGGAAATGAACAGTCAATCACTTTTCTGATGACGCAGACACTCGACCGCTTTCGTATTACGACACTACGCCTGCACAGTATAAAGGGTGAAATTGTACCTTTGAGAATCTTTGACAGCAACTACACCCAACTTCAAGTTGATCTCGCAAACCTTTGTATAACCACTCAATTCACACAAACAAACCCAGCCAATGTCGACCTCTCGATCAATCCACGGAGCAGGTCCTTCCTCTCGCCGTCGCGTTCCATTACGACCCAGATCCTCCCAGACATCCACAAGTCGAGTCCCGCGACCTACCGCCACCGACCCAACCCCTCCATCTCCCCGCCTACCTCGCCCAGTACAAATCAGCAATGAAGAAATTGACGAAGACTACGAGTACTACCACCTCAACGGAATCCTCTACCCAATCATCCACAACAACCCCAATTCACCACCCTACCCCTTCACCTTCCGCATCCTCTCTACCTTCCTCGCCAAAAACCTCCTCTTACTCTTCCCCTCGCACTTCAAGTACCCCAAACCAGACACAATCTGCGCGATCTGCCACGAGGCCTTCCACGGCGCCCACGCTCCCGTCCTCATCGTCGGCGTGCCCGGTTGCACCGGCCACATGTTCGGGTACCAGTGCCTGAGGAACTGCATCGCGGGTAAGATGCCGAATAGCAACAAGTGCCCACTTTGTCGCACTGTGTGGTTTGATATGGGCGAGGAGGCGTTGAGGGGTCTGGGCGAGGTGTGGGAGAGCGTCGATGCGATGGAAGGGTGGCTGTTGGGGAGGAAGACGAGGGCGGAGCAGTTCAAGTTGCTGGAGGAGGCGAGGATTGAGATGGGGGATGGTGGGAAGAGGGGTCCATGTGCCCAGGTGTTCATCTATACGGGGACTGTAGTGTCGTCTGCGCTGATTTTGGGGGTGTTGTATTTGGGCGCGTGCGGTTTCTTTTGGGTGGTGAAGAGATTGGCGTCGTATTGCTATGCAGGTCTAGGGTATTGATGATAGGGCCTTGGTTGCAAACACGACGACGGGAGGTTATACAAGTTCAACTCTCCTTAGATGGAAGACGGCAGGAGATGGTCCGACAAGGATACAAAGCCATACATTACACATAACACTTGCACTAACTATTCATAATGTGCCATCAAGACATTCCATCCCACCCATTTAGACGCCGATTTTCCAGACCAAAGCGCCATGCCTTAAAACAAACTATGTAACAGTGACCGTCCATTCATTCCACCACTCTTTTCTGACGACTTCTCTCTCTTTCTCTCTACTTTTCCATTTCTACTTCTAAGTCTCGGACCATCTTGCAAGCGTGATACTAGTCGTGTAGACCATAGCAACGAGACCAACAATCATCATCGTGACATCACCAAATCTTTCCCAAGGACGGCTAGCCACACCCTTGTAATGCAGATACGCAGGGTAAATGTACACAAGCGGTACACAAGCAAAGCTTCCGATGAGAGCGACGAACTTGTCAAGATCGCTAGCTCCCAGAATAGCAATTAGACCGCACACAATCACCAAGCTGGTCCTGAAGGCATTCTTCTTCCACTTGGTCGTGTTGCTCTGCTTTCCGGAAGCGCGACCAAAGATTTTGAGCTCAATGTTACGCATGGCAGGAAAGAGCTGCACGGGAGTGCCGACAAGAACGGCCATGGAGTACAGGAACTGTACGGCATTGACGAGCTTGCTGGTTTGCGGGAAATTGGTGATGACCTCGACGGAGACATGTTCGCCAAAAGTACCGTAACAGAGCACACCCACGGATGTGAAGATGACAGTAATGATAATCATGACCAGGTAAAGCAGTTTGCTAAAATGTTCCGGCTGCTTCATGCTTGATTGAATGGGGAGAATAAGCCCAATTCCCTCGAAAGTGAAGATTGCTGAACCGATTGTCATGGTGAAATCGCGAGGGTTGAAAAGCTCAACCGAAGGATGGAAACCGCCCATCTTGGCGATCCAGGAGATGTCATACCAGTAGATGTAGGTCAGACCGATGAGAATGAAAACATCCGCGAGTAGAGCAGCAGGGCCAAGCTTGGAGATGTTCCGGATGAAGGACATTGGAATTAGAACGGCGACCTGGATACCGATGAGCGCATTCGTCGATAGAGGTTCTTTGGTGTGGGAGACTGCATCAAGGAACGACGCAAGATTGTCTGCCGTGAAGATGAGACCAGCGCACACGAAACCGATCTGCGAGAGCGTGATGGAGACCAAGATGAGCGCACGGAACTTTGGCCCTACCACAATCTGACCCAAATCACCATAACCAGCGCCGCCATATCTCTTTCTCGTCGACAGAAGTAGTTCGAAGCAGAGTGCTGTAATGGCAGACACCATGATCATAGTGATGGACGAAAACAGCATACCACCGTTCTTGAACGCCTTTGGCAGAAACATAATTCCGGTACCAATGAACGCCTTCAAAAGTGTGAAGAAGGTCTTGACCTGATCAGCATCACCCTGAGCCCGCAGTCTCTTGGAACTCTGTCGACGTCCAAGTAGCGGCCTGCGTTCGCCTTCCTCCTCTTCATCTTGGATAGCCGATTCATCGTCCGATTCCTCAAGGTCTTCACCAGCAAATTGGCCGTACAGCTCGAGGAAGGAAATGAAGTTTCGCGTGACTGGCTCTGAAATGTAGCTAACACGCTTGCTTTGCCGTTGCAGAAATTGCCGCCTCAGCCCTCCTGGCGCAAGCTGGTCCCGAACGGGTAGCTCATCATGGTCAACATCTGAAACCGAAGGCGCTGAGTTGTTGCCAAAGTGAATGGCATCGGAAAAGGTTGCTGCTCGTTGATGTAGCTTTTGGCGTCTATTCTGTGCTGCAATCTTGTACAGGTCACGGTGGATATCGCCACCCTGTAATCGCAACGACGATTCTGGAACTTGACGGTCAGTTGAGTTTGCCGAGCTGTCTGCACCGCCTTCCTGCGTTGGTGTCGCTGGATCGAACTCTGAGTAATCGTAGCTTGGGTCCAGATGTTGTTCGAGAACTCTTGCCTCCTGTGGGTTGGCACCTGCAGTTGTCTGCGGCGTATCGGCCATCGTTAAGAGGTTCTTTAACAACGGGTTGCAGTCGAGAATGGATTGGAGCACGGAGGAGCTGAGAAGTTTGCGCGTCCTACTTTTGGCGGTGAGGTGCTAACGATGAAACAGCGACCAATCGAAGGGTTTGCAAGCTCAAATGGTCCGTGTGCCTGACATGACCTGGTTGTCGGTCTCCAGTAATCTGCAGTGGTATTTGCAAAGAAAGGAGAAAGCAGCGATTACAACTGGAAGTGTTGAAACAGGAGCAGGTGGTGTCTTGAAGCAAGGCAAGAGACGAGAATCTTCGACGACGAGACCCAGACGGGGCCTTGCACAGGCATGACGATCGTACTGGCGCCTTGGCATCACAGCACGTGGTCTGGAGCGCATCTATCCCTGCATGAGCCACCATGTCATTGGCACAACAACCGATAATTGCCGCTTCGCGATGCGTCACTAACGTCAAGATAGCTGTTCAACCAACATTCGTCGCTGGCAGGGCGAGATATCCTAACACGTTCTGTCGTTATCCAATACAAGCCTAGCAGGCGAAAACTGCATCACTATACTAAAAGGCCTCGCAAAAAAACCTCCAGAATTGGACACTCAATGTCCCCGCCAGAATTCGGCCCCGATTACTCTGTGCCGCAGCGCATGGTGCATCGCGAAACACTCCCGGAGGAGTCGGACAACAATGCTCGGCCCTATGTGATCTTCGTCTCATATATGCTGACATGCATCTCGGCTGCTGTGTTCATCGTCTCGAAGCTCTTTCAAAGAGCCAATGCGCTTCAAGGATCGACGACCAAGCTTCCGCCAAAGAAGCATGTCTGGTTGTTCAGTATATTGGCCGTGGGCAGCTTGCTCACAACATGGACGCACATGTTTCGGTACTTCAAGGCCAGTTATGACTCATGGGTGATGTCGCGCAGCTACTACGAGCTTGAGCCGCAGCAGAAGCACTGGGGCTTGTGGTTGAAAGAGACGAGCTTGTTTAGAGAAGCGTGGGAGACGGTCATCGTAGGGACTACGAGGTATTGGTGGTCGCACCAGATATTCTTCTTCGCCCTTGGCCTTGGACTATATCTGGAGCAGAAAGGCATGCAAGCAGGTACACATATTGGAGCATGACTGACAGATTCAGGTGTTCGTCGCGGCATCAGGTACACCTGGGTCTTTATGCTTCTCGGCCAGATTGTAGCCATTAGCTTTGCCACGAATCTGTTTCTCCTCGCGCTACTGTTCAGTTCACCAGCGCAGGGATCACCGAAAATGGGACCTCGAAGTCATAGCTGGGTCGGTCCTTGGCTTCTGAATCTTTTCGCCATCTTCGCCACTGCATATCCAGCGATGCAATTAGCCGATCAGCATTACTGGCATCATCCTACACACTTCATGCCTATGCTCCTAGCTCCGCATGTCGCCCTAATGCTACTGCCTACAGCCCGTGTCATTGTCCCTGCCAGATACTTGGATAGCGACCCGCAGTTTACTGACAAGGTCTATTACATGATGTGGGTATCAACAACGCTAATTGCTGGGATGGTGTCAGGATACACAACAATAAAAGCATACGACTACGGCGGCTTGAAGAGCATCGGCAATGCCTTGTTCGAGCATCCGGCTGTAAGCAGTGTCGGATTCGATGTCATCTTCTGCTGGATCACCTGGATTTGCTGGCTTCAAACGCAATCGGAGCCTGGTCACCACAAGGTACTCAAGCATATGAGCGACACCCGGAGCAAAGACTCTGATGACGGACTAGACGCCTCCCGGCATGCCAGTGGATATAAGAGCGAGATAAGGCGTCGCTAGTATGCTGGAGCATCCGTAATGGATCGGAGGTACAATGTGGGTTACATGTGGCTGCGGGAGCAGAGTTTGTGCGGCGTGGCTAGGGACAAGATGGCCGGTTCACGCGTTTCGCGCTAGTAACGCACCTGGTCCGTAGAAGCTGTCAGTGAGGGTTTGTAACATTGGGGGAATAATGAAATCCTACCTGCATCATCTCTCGTAGCTTGCACAACAAGTCAGCTCGTACGTCGAAGGCGCCTACTCCACTGCCCTCAATACTGGAAATCTGTGGGCACACCCGGAAGCATTCATCTGCACGGTTGTGAAACCAAGGCCTGTACTGGTGGTCGTCATCGTCGAGGTAGATTGTGAAGTCCCTCACGTAGTCTGGTCCCTGGTCCAGAGGCGAAGCGTGAGGGTCGCCGGTACACTTGTATCGTATGGGCTCGGCAGGGCTGGTGTACCGGTAGGACACAACCAACGTTGAAGAAGGCATCGGGCTATTGTTACAAGATACCGGACTAGGTTCAAGCGTCCATCTCCGGTGGCATGAGGCTGGCTACAATCCGGCGACGGGGTCCTGGTGGGCAATCGATAAGCTTCACGCTAACAGAACATCCCGAGGTCCGGCCCATGTCCAAGCTCAGGCCGTACGTCATCGAGCCAGAAAGAGCAAACTCCCAGCTGCCTCATGCTCCGTTGTTGTGGTGCGATAGACTCACTCTACCTACATCCGAGTACAGAGCATCAGCACATCATCAGCACATCATGCGCCAATATATGACATGGCGTGGGTTCGTATTAATCAGCTCCCGAAGCGGATTCCCCGCGACCTCAATGTTGCATCCCGCTCAATGTCACAGCTTTCTTACCATAGAAATGCTTTTCCCCAGTCGTTGGTACTGAACTATCGACTCGTATTAACGCGGATAGGTGACTTGTTATTCCCATGGGGCCCGGCGCAAGGTGCGGCACTTATGCAAAGCTTGAGCGACAGCTTGACGGGCTTCGTTCGCTAATGCGCGGGGCTGCTCTATAATCGACCTGATTGAGCTGGTGATTTCTACATTGGGCGCTCAGTGGTCTAAATACGCAGACATATGCTTCCCTACTGCAGAGGCACAATCATGGGTGTGGCAAAGCTGCCGGGCAGTGGAACGTCATGGACTGCCTGACAGCCGCTAGCCTTGCACACATGACCGTCGTGCAGGTGCGACGCCCAAGAGAGCGGGTTGCGACGAGGCTTGCAAACTCTGGCAGCGACCAAAGGGCGTCGAGAGTATAAAGCCAGGCTGTGCCCTGACGGTAAAGTGCACTCATCCAGAACAGCTTCAGACCGACAACAGGCATATATTCCCTTGCTTCCAACCACACCGCAAACACAAAGCATTATGAAGACATCATCGATTGCCCTATCCCTTGCGGTGGCTGCCACTGCCAGTGCACAAGACCCCTTTTACAACATCACCACCCCGCCTTTCCACCTGGTCGTCATGTCCGAGGACGGATCCGTCAACACCACCATTACTGCCTGCCACGTCGGAGCAGCGCTTGAGTCGCTTTGCCTCAGCGACGGCGACTTTGGTGGCAGCCCAGGTTCCCTCGCTCCCGCAGAGTTCCAATTCAATACTTCCATCTACTCCCAGGAACCCACGCCACCCGAACTCGCCACCGGCATCCTGACCTGGTGGTTGAAGACTTCCGATGATACCCAATACCCCTCATCTGCCGCTTTCAGCTACGACCCGACCACGGATCTCGCGGTTCCCATCATTTCCCCAGGTGATTCAGGCGCGACAATGCTGGCTTTCGATGAGCAGGATGGCTTGACCCTTCAAAGCTACGTTTCGGGTACCAATGGCACCGGCAGCTATCAAAACTTCTATCGCTGGTATGCCTGCGACACGTACTATGGAAGCTACACCTACAACAACTTGGCCTGGGGACTGGGGGCAAGCAAGCCCGAGAACCCGAGCTGTGTCTCAGTCAACGTGACGAGGGTCTTTGTCTGAAATGAGCATGGAGGATATGGAATGGAGTTGCATGGGACTGAAGATGTGATGACGACAAACGAACCTACCTGACCTACGAAGTTTACGTGCTATGCTGTTAATTTTTAATCCACAATCATTATTCTTATCACTGTTTTTTGTTGTACACAAACTCCCCATCATGTTCTCTTCGTGGTGATGTACCCAGTCACTAGCACGTCTCGTCTACTGCTTCCCCTGATGTTGAGATGAACGTCACTTCCGATAACGTATGCATTTGCATCCATCCAGCCCATACCCTCTGCTCTTTAGCGTCTATCTCGTCGAAATTAAAGACTTGGTGGTCAATACAAGAATACGAGAGACCCGCGGTACCTAGCAATGGTTCATGCTGTTCGACCCCCACGCCCATCTCATCATCCACATACCTCGTCTCGCTCTCGATTCCCTATCATATCCTGGGAAGAATCATGGACAGGCCGTATGGTTGCATGAAAATGATCGGATAAATATACAGCATAATGTTGAATGGAAGAGTGAGGGACCCGAAGTGGACAGACTAGAAGGGGGTATTAATTGGCGGTTGGGTCTGTTACACGTTTAGCAGGCCGGGGTATATGAATAGGAACTTGGTGTGGGGGAACTGGGGTGGGGGCTGGTAAGCTTTGTGCTTGACACTACTACTACCGCGCCTATTCCAGCCTTTCCTTGGGGGTCAGCTAACGGCGTAGATAGTGTAGATCTGCCGAGTCGCGTCCCGACCACGGCTCAGAGGAAAGATTATTTGAATTCCTTGGAAGTCTTGGTCAATTCCATGGATGGATACAAGTGTCCGCCACACCAAGGTAAGTAAGCAGGCAGGGGGAATACATATCGATCTAACCACCCCAACCTTATCTCATCTCATCTCAACACCCCTAAGAGCATATCTATACCGATATAATCAACCCTTATCTCCCACATACACATAAGAATCGTCTCTTGGAAAAGCGTACTTCTCCCCCTCTCTTTCTCTCTCTCTGCTGCATCCCTTCCTAAAACAGCTAGCTCAAGTGACACGCGATCACGACATAGCACCCCAGAATTTCGTGTACGGCCGAACCACGGCAAGCCCATGCGCCATGCCGCCCCCTTGTGCAGCCAGAACGACAAGATAATTGCCTGCCTATCAGTACGCATTAGCTCTCGCCATCTACCCGCAAAAAGTCCAATGCGCCCCAATGACAGCCCATAGAATCCCCCTTGTCCATGACGGAACGGAGGTAATTGGGGTGCTTACACCACGTTCTTGCATCATTTTGGAGGCTACCGAGGATATGGTAGGGGGGGGGGGGGGTGGTAACTGATTTTG
>Ga0265797_10006665_pt1 | contig 16188 bp, 14 predicted proteins | sample P2T30metagenome_FD_192433 | JGI IMG/M metagenome (GOLD analysis project Ga0265797, IMG submission 192433) | Plant litter microbial communities from East Loma Ridge, Irvine, California - P2 T30 | ecosystem: Environmental > Terrestrial > Plant litter > Unclassified | place: USA: California... | reverse complement strand
TTCCTTCTTGGGTTTAATTTTTTTGGCACATTTTGTATGTGGCAGTTTTTTTCTCAGTCTTTCTTCAATGCGTTGTTGTAGCTCAACTCCTGGCTGCAGTATCTATACTAGACAGATTTGGCTTATGTACCTACATTCTCCTCGGCCTGATAGACCATAGAAACAGGTTGTTAGAATAATAATGATCAATATCACTTCAGGTTCATGGCTCCTAACAGCCAATAAGGGATCTCCGGAGCGGCTCCGTTACCAACATCGTGAAAGACCACTTTCACTGCCGTTGCAAATCAGGATCGTTGAGGCGCGAACGTCGAAGCTCAGAGGAACCAGCTCAGCAGATCAGCGTGTCCCCGAACACACATCTCAACCGTTCTCGCTTACCCCTGGCATTACGCATCTTGAACTTCCTCAGGTTGAACGCTAAGGTTCACTGCATTTCAACACGAACTAATTCTGAACTAGGTGGGTCTCGGTCGGGCCTTAGCTGGGGAACCGCGTCGATCAAGTCAGGTACAAGATCGTCATCATCTTCATGGACGCAATTTCAGTTTTGAGCATCCTATTCTCCGGTGATCCAACGGTGTGCTATCCCTAACGCTTGCGATGTGCCATTGCTCTTTGTGGTTTGGTGAGCTTGCAAGGCCTAAGGCGATGAAAGTCTGGTACAGCCGGATTCGGGCAACGACCGGGTCGGCTCCAAAGATTGAATTTGAGTTTGGCGGTCTAAGGAGAGACAGGCACTGGTAGAATTAGCTGGACCGCCGGTCGGTAAATATATTTTGGGATCTGCACGTCTCTACGAGCGCGTCTCGTTCTTTCACTTCACTCTCTTGTAAACACCCCGTCAAGTCGCACAACTCAATCCGAGCTCTCACCATCGCGTCCGTCAACATGCGCTTCTCCACCCTGCTCGCGCTCCTACCCTTGGCCATCTCGCAAACCTACGCGACGCTACAGCGAAGCTTCATTTCCGCCGACGAAGCGCAAACAATCATAACGTCCGCCGTCGCAAACGCGCAAGCCAGCAACATCACCGACAACATCGCTGTCGTCGACCCTGCCGGCCACCTCGTGGCGTTTCTCCGCATGGACGGTTCATTCCTCGGCTCTATCGACATATCGCAGAAGAAAGCAAAGACGTCTATACTGTTTAGTGGAGTGTATGGCGGACAGCAGCTGTATCCGGTAGCGCAGCCTGGACAATCGCTATATGGCGTGCAAGAGACGAATGGAGGGCTGGTACTGTTTGGAGGCGGATTCCCGATTTGGATGGATGGTCAGCTTATTGGCGGTATTGGTGTTAGTGGTGGGTCAGAAGAGCAGGATGTGCAGGTTGCGAAGGCGGGTGTTCAGGGTCTGGATGGTGCGTCACATGAGCCTCCCTCACGGTGAGGAAATGAGGTGGTGGGAAACTTCGTTGTCTTTTTGTCTACTTTTGTCAAAACAACGAAGGATCATCGGAACCCATACTATTCGTGTAAAATACCTTTTTGCCTTATCTTGCACACCTTTCAATAGACAGTCGAGGGTTTGCGGAAGAGTCCTATATCTTTTCGAACGTCGCTGCTCTTTCCATAGCATTCACCGCGTCCCTTGCCACATTTTTTGTATTCTCATTAATCCCATCCATCTTGCCAACCTGCGCAAACCGTTCTTTCCAGAAATCCCACCTCTCCTTGCTGAACTCCGATTTTCCCCTCCACAGTTCGCCACCCCTCGCCGGGTCTCCCTGTGTGTCGTCGGTAGGCGTGAGATCCTCTTCCTTGTTGTAGAGGACACGAAACGCTCCAAAGATCCACGCCGCGGCAGCTGGTACATGGGTCTCGTACTTCTGGACCGCGGTAGCGTCATCGCCATCGCTGTATGGGCGTTCGAGTGCCTCGCGCATTGCCCAGATCGCAAAGTAACGCGACAGATCCGACACCTCTCTGCCAGCGAGCAGGGCGTAGAAGTAGTTTAGATTCGTCCACGCCGTGACTTCAATGTCAAATGACACCCCTGGCACGGGCGCATCATTGTATGCTTCGCGGCGGCACATGCCGAAACCAGTCATCAGAGAGTACAAGTAATTGTACTTCTCGTTGCCGGGTATCGAGTGCGTCTTGAAAGCATCGACGAGGTCGCAAAGGGCTGCATGCTTGTTCACGTCGCTGGAATGCGTTCTCCGTGCCGTATGGATGAAGCTGTACCAGAGATCTTCAAAGTTCACATCATCGAGCTTTTCGGCGTTGATTTTTTGGTCGATGGGCGTGAAGAGCTTGTCTGAGGCTTCCTCGAGGGTCATTCGCTCGCTCACGTAGTCTTGGATGATGGAATAATAGCCTGATTCTTGCTCCTCTTGTGGCTTGAACCAACCCCGGATCTTTGTGATTTGGTCGATTTTGACAGCGTCGTCTTCACTGGTCGCAATAATGGCTTCAATCTTTCGATTCTGCTCCTAGTATCATTCGTCAGCTGTGCCCACACGAGAACTTTGAAACAACTCACCTGGATTCGCGGCATTTTGCTCAACCGTCGTTGTGCATTGTGAAAAGGCATGGGCCAATTGAGGAAAGTGGAAGTACTGAAGCTATGATGTCATTATCGTGCCTGCTCAAGGCCCCCACGTGTACTCAAAGTTCCACTTACTGGAGAGCACGACGCACAAGACTCTGCGGCCATCTGTGACGACGCTCGAACATACAATAGAGTGCACACGCCGCTGCACATGGACGACGTTTGTTTTGCGACCGAAAGACGATACGGTTCAACATTGGAGGCTTCGGCACTGACAGTGATAGACTTAATCATAGAAATCCGCTGTGCAGTTGCGTGCCAGTTGGATAGCTACGTAGCATGACAGGTTCTCTCCTCCTCGTCGACATGGGTTGTCATTATGTCATGTACTTCACGCGCTCAGTAGCTAATGGTAAATTATGGCAAGGCGCCTGCTGCATACCGAGGTCTGAGCGACTTTGATTGCCATCAACTCAACTTAATCATCCCCATGCACCCGACAAAGTGGGAGTGTGCTCAAGCTTGTGAGTGGCTGAAGGCTCGATAAATCGGCGGTTCTACAGCACATGTCGAAGCCCACAAGAAGATGTATGTTTGTGGGATAGTAGCTTGCAGGTCTATGCCCTCTAGTTTCCGGAAATTTGCCCTATCATTTAGGCTGCTCAATGACGACCGGGCGGTACATATGGCGATGATCCATCTCCCTTGTATGCCTCATTCGGCTCGACAGCTTCGATCTCGACCCACGTGTCGCGTTCCGCCGAGCCGCCTTTAGCAGTGACCATCGAACGCAGTTCAGTCGTACTGTGGAACTCCAAATCCCTGTGAATATATATGCCATCTGCGAGTTCCGATTTGGGTTTCGTGGTTCGAAACGAGGCAAGTTTGTGGGAAGGTTTGTGAGAAGTGCGACCCTTTGTCTGCCCGTCCAAGGACCGCATGAGTGACGGTGCTAACTTCTTGATGATAGGCCGTAGCGTCGGGAGACATGCGCATATGATGCCGCAGTTGAGCTCTATGACACTCCAGTATGACAACTTGGTGCTGTCATATGAAGGGTCTGGGGAACCGTCCTGGAGGTAGACTTCGGCAAGACGAATGATGGATATTGCGCAAGCACTAGGAAACGTCAGCCGACGGTCGCTGCCGATCAATGAGATTACGCACAAGAATCCAAGGCAGAAGACTGCCAGAAGGTTCATTTTGCGTCTCTTAGGAAGGTTGAGCTTCAAGACTGGACGGATTGGGATGGCAAAGATTGCGAAGTCGGTGACCAAATTCATGATGCCTATCAGGCTGAACACACTATTGGATGGTTCAGCATAGTTCACCAGGGAAAGTGAGACGTAGCGCACAGGAAGGTCGATACGCAATGGCCCTGCCATCGGCGTGCATCGATCATAATCAGTTGATTACATGAGAAGCCCGTGAGCAATCTGATACTCCACGTTAGTGAGAGCACCCTGTTCTTCAGGTCGCGGACCTACGTCTGTGTGAGGCCCCAAGCAGCGAGGAATACTATCCCTATCTTACAGACTCTTTGTATCGCGACACCTGAAAAGAGACGCCGGTATTGAAGGAGGAAGGATAACTTTGTCGTGATTTGGGCGGCATTGTAAATCAATGTGCCGGCGTATATGGTCTGGAAGTCTGTTAGTGTCCTGTTGTAGAGACCAGCGTTGGTCGTTTCGAACCTTAGCAGCTACTAAATACTGGTCCTTCCTGATAAACTCAATGTGAGTTCCTAGACCGCCGAGAGCGACCTGAACGATCGTCACGACGGTGTACCCGAAGCTCAGTATCTGAGCGATGACAATGGCAGTGTCTTCGGACCCAAATGTCCGTAGTATAACCAGTCTGTCGGACCATCAGCTCTACCTTTTGTCCTCGTCTCTATGAATTGCGAGTCGTTGTATACCTTGTGTAGAGCCGTAGTAAGACGCAGGTGAACGAGAGGGTCACAAGGGTAATGGAAATGCCATAGATGAGTGAAGCTTGCGACTCTGCTTTTCGTTCTGGTGATCCAATTGCCGTCATGTTCCGATGGACGAAGAGGAAAGGCAAAATATTGTTGTGGGCCTGGGGTAAAGCGGGTCGATGTGCGACACCAGCAGATATGTATTATACCCTCTCCGACATCAAGATGCTAAGTGGTCACGGCCCAGCTACCAGGGAGGAGCTGTGCCGTCCGAATAACGTCGTCAAATCGTCTCGTATTACGCCCAACACGCCATTTTGAGTGCAGTAGCGCCAAACCTTGAGGTGCCTCACAGACGTCCCGTTTTTGGGTACTACTCACCCATTGACTTTGCGCAGGCGACAGAATGTGTCCAGCGTTGAAGATTGGGTTTCCATAATTAAGCTAGTTGTAGGAAGCTGGCTTGATCTGATAGACAAATACCAACCTAGAATGTTAAGTCGGGAAGGGTGTTGGAGTAGGAGAGCGACAAAGCAAAGGATTGAGCCTTCGTTCTGGGCATCGATTCCGATTTGTCGCAATGACTCGTAGGTGCGCGGTTGTCCTGCGTGCGGGTCAGCCGCCTAGCTGCCGCAAGCGATGCACGGCCGGGGAATAGGCTGTTCTTCCTTGATCTAACCACGCGGCGATATTGGGGTGCTGCGACTTGGGGAAGAGTTAACTCAACCAAAGAAATTATCACGGATCGGTTCGAGATCACGAACAAAATCATATGGCGTAGGAGGTCCGTGAGTGTCTTGAAAATGTCTAGCTGATCGCTGCTCTGGCTATGAAGCACATCATGAGCATGAATACGAATGACGTGCAAGGGTACTGGTAATTTTCCGTATCCCTGGAATACGTCCTCAACCAGACGCCACTTCACCGCGGGGATGCTTCCAGTTGATCTCTGTGCGCATGGAAGAGTAGTAGCATCCAGGCTTCCAGTGTCAACGTCGATAGAATCGTGCAAAAGGTTGTGCGGCAAGGGGTTCCGTATCTGAGATACACGGGCCGCAAGCTACCACGGCCCAGGGATGGTGCGAAACAACGGCTGGAGCTTGCAATCCAGCGTCAAGCTTCCCTAGTGCGCGGTTGGAACCCATTGGTGAGGAAGCATTGACCTAGCGCGAGAACTGCGGTGAAATAGGTGCTTGTTGGTGGTACTCGAATGCTTGTCCAACTGGCTGTTGTACGATGCTGACTGGGCGGGTTTATACATTGAACGTGCCTTTTACTTTCACACACAGCTCTCCCTTCACACTCTCCAACGTCCCAATAACTTCAACTGGACGCAGCGATTGATCTTTCTTCGTCATGTCTTTCTCGGACGACAATTGACCCAGCCACGATCTTGCAGGCTCTGCATCTTTCTTGGGAAGAGGTTCAGCGTCTGGCGAATCCGGTTGCGAGAATGCTGCGCGTAAGATGTAGAAGTCGAGAGTGTGCGTTGGCTTCGCATACGTAATGCTGATGGAGTTCGGCCGATGGATTTGCTCTATGCGGATCTCAGCTTCACATCCTCATCGAAAGCGCTGCTCCGCGTCCTGAGCTACGAGTGTACATACCGATGGCTCCTACCGGACCTCTGACCATTCGCGCCATGCTTTCCTCGAAGATGGTCGCAATAGCTCCTCCATGCGCAACGCTTGGCCAACCAGCCAAACCGCCTCCGATCCAAACCACAGCCACCAACTCTTTTGTCTCAGCATTCTGAAAAGCTCGTTGCACACCAAGACCACGGGTACCACTGATAGCGCCTAGAATGCCCTTGCTACCGAGTTCATCAACCTTCGCATCGTTCGCAACATCAACCTCAACTTCGACCCAGCCCTTTGCCTTAAGCCCATCAGTACTTCCAGTCCCTGTTATGGGAGCATCTGAATGTAGATTGAAGCTCTGCTTGCGCAGCGACTGAACGATGTCCAGTCTATCAGCATCTTGGCCCAATGACTGCAATATCAGGTTGTCCTCTCGTGAACCAGGTACAGGCAGACCAAGAGGTGCTGCAAACTGTCGTGCGCCGAGTCCAGTCGTGATGCCCATGGCGAGAATGCTCGCATACCAAAAGTACGACCAGCGGATGCCAGATTGGAGGGGCTCGAGTTGATGTGGTGGCACATGATATCGGCCAGTAAGTGGTTGACGAGCAGTCCTGGACGGCAGAAAGCTAAGAAGGAGACGTAATCTTGACATTGTACGCGATCGGAGTCAAAGCCGATGCATGGTCATGAAGATGGAGACATGAGTTCGAAGACATTGCGCCTCAAGCTTCACCTTATCGATACTGTGCCGGCGGTAGCGGCTTGGCACATTCACGCATCTCGACGTTGAGAGGTTTCTGAGAAGGACACTGAAACTCGACGTGCACGCCGAAGAAGATTACAACGAGGCGTCTTGAGCCCTACTAGGCTATGCTTATCGATTGTCTACCTGCACAATGCTCAATTTATCCACCTCCACATCTTTGAACATTCGGACCTACCCAAGTGCGAGTCAGTTCCAGTACACGTGAAAATTGATATTCAAGGCAAAGCTCACGTTAACACCCAGGAGATCAGGTGGCGCCTCCCCGAATTCCTTCATCCTCGGATCGAAGAACACACTGCCGCCACACCGTCCACAAAACTTGTGCAAATTGCGCTTCACACCAAATGAGTAGCTCTTCAGCGCATCTTCACCGCTCTTCATGTGAAGCTGCGGCCTCTCCGGGTACACGAGTAGATATCCGTTGCGGCTGCAAATGCTGCAATTGCACGATACGATTTTCCATTCCGCAAGAGGCGGAGACAGAACCACGTCGTACTGCACGGTACCGCAGTGACAGCTGCCCGCGTATGTTTGGCAGTTCTTGGGATCGAAAGTCGGTAGAGAGGGCTTCGTTTGCTCTGGCTCGCTCATGACGTTGACTTGCGGTGAGTTGTGGTGTGTCGTGTCAAGCGGGGTAGCTATTGCTCGTGGTAAGAGCGAGGGCGACGTACAGAGGTGTTGGCAACTGGCAAGTGCGACGATTGCTACTACCTATATCACTGTCTATTATACTTTTTGATTCACGGATGATCTGCACGAACGGTCGGCAAGGTAGGCTACCGTGCCGGAGACTTCAGCACTACCGGAGACTTTACAGAATGTCCCCGTTCCTGGAACTTCCGATGAAAACCTACATAGTCTCCGCGATGTAGTAGTCAGCATGCTTAGAGGATTCCCATTCTGTGCTACATGCTGCGAAGAGCCGCGGCACGCCGTGTGACAAGTCTTCTAGGTTCCACAGATAACGCCAAGCCTCCCTCGAAACTACTCCTTCCATCATTGTTCAACAAACTCCATTGAGCGATACACTCTAGCTTGTAACTCACACTCGGTACTCCCATCTAAGAACGAACACAAGACCAAGCACTGTATCCAGACGGATCCCGTATTCGAACAACCCAACAACCTATTCCAAATCTCAGACGCTTAAATGTACCCTTGATTCAGATGCCTCACACATGTGACCCACTCAATAGTTCACCCACCTCTTCGGCAGTGGAGCCGATCGCGTGCGACCTAGCAATATATCTTGCGACACCCTCGTCCCCAAGATGAAGTCGACGCATGTTCCACCGCTTCCGTCCACGTCAGCCATCTCCCAACGATCCCAAGCTTATAACGCACGAACGATCTCGTGCAATGCCTGTGACTGAGACTAGAGCCGCTGGCTTTCGATGTAGTGCCATAGCGAACGGGCCTGCATGACGCAGGAACGGCGAGCGCCGATTCGTGTCTTGGGTTGGTGGTATGGCGTTTGGGTGGAAGTCACCGAGGGAGCGGATGGTGGGTTGCACCTGGCGGTTATGTGGGGAAGGATACCTGGTCGGTGGGAGAGGTAGGGTTCTAGGGTACAGAAGGTGATACGAGGGCGTAGATGGGCTGGTACCGATAGCGAGGGTCGGTGGCTGAGACAGAGATGCTGCAAGAAGGTAAAATTTGCTGGTCTCAAAGTACGGGGACGAAGGCAATGTCTTTGGTGTAGGTTTGAAACTTAATGGCGCGCTCAGAGATGATAGGGCATTTGCGAACGCGAGATGGGTCGGAAGAGGCAAATGCTGGTGTTAAACTCACTCATTGGACATGGAAGTTGAGCTCCGTAATCATTCATGCAAGTGACGGATAGGAGGGTTGTCCGCCCTCGGGACCTTAATGCTTATATTCCAGAAGCGCGTCGTCGTGTTCCTGGCCTGCAAAGTAGTGCTTGACTGCATCTCCTCGTCTCATGCTACCTCAGATGAATGACCCAGTTTCCGCTCTAGGACTACAATCAGAAGATGCATCGCTGGGTCGTAGCAGCTTGAACGGACCTCTGAATTGTGACTGCAATTCGAGATCGGGCGTGTTGAGTGAGTGAATGGCACCGTAATCTCTTCCACCATCCCTCCACCTCACCTCCACTATCCCACCACGCCCCTATCGCCCATGCAGCGCCCCCTGAAAAGCCGGCAACTCAATATCCTCACCCGGCCCCCTCGGCCCAGCCGTGCTCGACCTGGCTGAATACTTTGGCGGCGACCCATCCTGCTGCTCGACCCTGCCAGCCATAACCTCCGCGAACCCGATCTTCGCACCGGGATTCTCCCTCCTTAGCTGCCGCGTCTTCATCGGATACATGCAGAAGACGATCAGGCCGAGAATAAGGACCAGCGCAGCGCCAGGAATGCAGATGCCGATTGCGACTTTTTCGTTGACGGTCATGCCGCGTGGTTGGAGGTGTGCTGCGGACCGAGGCTCATTGTTTGGCCGCGAAATCGAGAGGGCGCATGCTACCTGGAGCAGGGTGAAGGAAAAGAGTGCAGAAAGCATGATGGCGGTGCGCTGCGTGTGGGATCGTGGATTCAGCGTAATGCCGTCACGGCGAAATTGGTGGATTGCGATGGAGGAGAGACGTCGACGCCACCATCAAGAAACTGAGCCAAGCTGGCTATATAACGAGCTCGTGTACATGTTTACCACCTGCTGCATGCAGACATGTGCATGCCGCCCAATCCCCATGCAAGGCTAGCGCTGACGGGCCTGACGGTGGATGCTTGATTTCCATCAGTCAATTGCGTGAGGAATTCTAGTGACTTAGCCTTCATGAGGCAGGTGCCAAGGGCGACAAGCGTGCCAAGAAAGCCTTCGGTCGACGTATGCACCAATGAGAGCTCACCATCATTCTTGCTTAGCCAACTCAAGCCTGCAGCAAGCCTTTGACAGTTCCTTCATCCGCGAAACTCTTCAAAGGCGCCTTTTGTATCCGCTTTTGGTGAAGAAGTCGTCATTACAGCGCGTGTTTTCTTTGTCGAACAATGCTCATTCTATAATTATACTCATACACAACGGTCCTGACTCGAGTGACCAAGCAGGCTGTGAGTGCAGCGATATAAATGCAATGCAGCGCTCATGCGAAGACTCCATTTCAGATACAGTCCCAATGCCAATGCTGTCAACGCCATCTAGCAAACATGATGTAAAGAGAGGACATTAGTGTATTACTCCCTGAGCGAATAATGCCCAGTTCCTTGTGTATGCTTTTCCGGTTCGTGTTGAAGTAGATACTCGTGCTCGAGGTGGTGGGAAGCGGAGCAAATGCTAGGTAATCGCTGCCGAGGATGTTGGTACTGTGGTAAGACCTGTTCGGGGTATCGTGCTCACGCAATCAACATGATCCGTCTCGCTCGTATCCAAGCCCTCAAACTTTCAAACCAAGTGTGTACAACCAGATCCACCCATCAGTCACTACCTCTTCCACCTGAAAACACTTCAAGACGATACATATCGCCTAACACTTACGCACCGTTTGTTTTGCGCGGCTTCCTCTCGGTCGCGGTCCTCCTAGTCCAAGACCTCCATCATAGCCGCTTGCTTGTCCGTATCCTCGACCAGCATGCATCGCGCGCGACACACGTCTTCGACCACATCGACGACTTTGCGGAAGCTTGAAGCGGCGCCGCGGGTCTGGGTAAAGCGCGCCAGGCAGAGATTTGCGCGTTGGCCGTGTTCAAGGACGACGAAGAGCTCGATGACGAAGGAGACGGGCTTGATCTTGAGGTCTAATGGTCACACAGGTTAGCAAGCAGTAGTCAATGCAATGATGAAAAGACAAAGAAAAGAACGTAGGTTTACATCGCAAAAAGATTTCCACCTCCAGAACCTCCACTTTGAACTGCCAGTCCTCTAAACGCCACTCGCTGAACAAAATATCGGGACAAGGCGGGAAATTATACTTACGATTGTTCTTGTCTACTCCTGCGTTGATGATGTTGGTGTCGCGATCGAACGTGACGTCGCGGATGCCGAAGCGCTGCCAATCCCGGAGAAGACGGACGAGATCCTGGCGAACCTTGCCGCGGCCGATTTGGAAGCACAGAGTCTTGTTGGCAGGCTTGATGTGCAGAAACCTAGAGAGCCAGTTCATCTGCATCTCGGGAGGGGCGCTGCGAGGTGAATTATCGGTGTGCTCAGGGCCGAGGTCGAAGCCAGAAAGAATAGAAGAGGAGCTGAAGTTGACGGCTTGGAATTGTTAGCATTATCCAAAAAGAATTCGAAGTTGGTATACTCACCACCAAGCTCCATGGGTCGCTTGCCCTTATCTTCCTTGGTCTTCTTGCCGAAGAAAGAAAGGAATCCCTTCCGTGTCCCGTCACTCTTAGTCGTGGGCGCACTGCTGACGCGCATCGGGAACTCCGTATCGTTGCTACCATCTGATGGCTTATTGATATAAGGAGAAGTAGGATTGGGCAAGTCGTGCTTGATGCGATCATCGAGGCCATGCCATGCTTGAGGTATCTGCAGCAAGCCCATCGAGGCTTTTGGCTTCACTTGGTGCTCCCTGTTCTCCACGTCACGTTCTTTCTCTTCCGTGTTGCGACGGAACCATAATGACTTCTTTTTCTTGATGACGGCGGTTTGCTTCTCCGAAGCTGGAGCGGGCTGAGCAGGACGCGCAGCTTGTAGGTCATTCTGCACGTCTTGGTAAGGCCGCACGGGAGCGTTGGAGATGGGCCCAGGCCAAGCCACAGAAGGTGCATCGCTCGTCCTCTGAGAGTTTGTGCTCGCACCGCTACGCTTGCGGATGTTGAGAGGGGCGACGCGCGTGGGCGACTGATCGACAAGCCGGATAGTCTGTTGCTGTTCGGTCACCGCACGATGAACGTGTGGCCTGATAGGGTCAGTCACTGCTCTACAGTGGGAACTATGAGGACCGTCTAACCCATCATTGCCATCGTGCTTCTCCTCCGGAATCACATGTAGGGGTGCTAGATGCTCAGGGGACTTGGCTGGGGCAGAGACAACACGCTTGTTCGCTGCAGGCAACATCAAGCGATCCAAGTTCTCCAGGACCTCATTGTAGTGATGAGTATTGTCGCCATCCACATCCAAGCGCCGTGCGATCTCTGCACGTGTCTCTGCGAGCTTGCGCTGGAGGAAGGTGTTCGGCGTTTCGCTTGGAATCGGTGGAAGTGGTCGCTGAGACAGCTCGGTCTTCGAATTTGGAGTCATGACGCAGCTTCCACCCGAGTCCCTGTTTGAGAAAGATGTAGGAGGAGAGTCGTACTGAGAGGAATCATGGCGAGTCACTGTGCCCGAGGACCGCACACTGGAGCCTATAGATGACCGATTGAACGCCTCTTCCATCACCTTTCCAAGCTCGGTGCTGACCTTTCTGGCCTCGCTCTGAATGTATTTGCTCGGACTATCTGGCTTCCGCAGCCTGAGGCGGGGCACTTCTGGACGAAGCCCTACGCGCGATCTCGAGCGGTATGCAGAGGATGGTTGACGTGAGCTTGACCGTTGAGACGAGCCATACTCTGAAGAACCGTAGGAGCCGATGGATGTATGAGGGCGGTGGACAGGCGTGTTCTCTCCAGAGGTATATGCCATGGCGCTGTAGTCAATACTGCTAGCTGTCGCTACGGATGAGCGCCGGTCACGCAGGTGCGAGAAACTAACGCCTCGCCTACCGAGACCACCAGATCGTGCAATGACCGGAGGACTACTTGGCCAGTGCGAGCTCGCGAGGGATGAGCGCGACATGGATCGACGCTTGATGGACACAGACCTGTTTGATGGAGTGCTTCGGTTTGACGAGCCACGGGACACGGCGGAGCTGCGCTTCGAGTTGTTACGCAGTGCTTGGATGCGCAAAGAGCTCCCAGTACGATGGCCAAGTGCCGTCGTCGGTCGTAGTTTTCGGCCTCCACTCGCATTGCTTTGCCCACGGTGCACCGTAACATTCTGGTTAATGACTCCTTGCTCCGGTATAATGGCCTGCCTCGAAGCACGAAAAGGGTCGTAGCTAGCTTCCGAAACAGGCGACTCGTAGAAGCTGTGCTTAGAATACATGTGCTCGTTGTTGAGAATCGAGTAAGCAGATTGCGATCGTTTGTGCTTGGACACAGGCATCTCTTCGACATCCTTTTTGGTTGGCGAGTGGCGCGTGTTGTGGTGGTGATCGCTGTTCGACTTTGCTACGGCATAATGTGCGTCAGGCTGATAATTCTCCAGCTGATCGGTGTGGTACTTCCGAAGCGCGGAATAGAAGTATTTCTCTTGGTTCGCTCTGCAGTCTGTTAGCCAGTGTGACAATCCTGAGACGTGGGTACGCTTACTCGTTGCTCATCAGCCGCTGGATCAGCACCTCTTCCTTCTCACTATGCCACAATGTACGCAGGTAGCGCAGAATCTCACGGTCTATGGTGGTCCGCTCCAACGTGGTCCATTCCGCAATTGATGGGAGGGGCCCTGTCCAGTGGTCCTGCCTAGCGAAGTCTCCGACGAAGTTCAACTCGTGCTGGTACTTGCGCAAGAACGGATGGTTCCAGATATCGTCCAGACCTATTCGGCGGTTGGGATCTGTGACCAGTATTCGCTTTATTAGGTCCTTGGCTTCCGGCGATAGATTGTCAGGCATGACATACTTCGCGGCCTGGATGTCCTTGAAAAGCTCTTTCAAGTGCCGGTCTTCGCCGGAGTAGTTAAAGGGCGGTGTGCCGGTGAGGAGCACGAACAGGATAACCCCGCAGCTCCATACATCTGCCTTTCCGCCATCATACGAAGTAGTCTTAATGACCTCCGGCGCCGCATAGTGCGGACTGCCACAAGGCGTTGTGAGCTTTTTACCCGTCGGCTGCAAAGCAGCCATGCCGAAGTCGACCAGCTTGACGGTCATGGTATCTCGATCCAGCAGGATGTTCTCGGGCTTAAGGTCGCGGTGGTGGATGTTGATGCGGTGGCAGTAAATGAGCGCTGCGATGATCTGGCGGAAGATGTGGACGACGTGGATCTCTATCAGACCGCCTTGCTCGTGGATGTAGCTGAAGAGCTCGCCACCCTCAACAAATTCCATGATGAGGTAACTGTCTGCGTTTAGTAGTTGGTCCGGAAATGAATGGCGCTCAGCACTTACAGCTCGTTGCGATTCTCCCAGATGTCATACAAGCGCACGATGTTGGGATGATCCAGCAACTTCATGATGCAGATCTCGCGCTCCAGTCCAAAGGGAATGACTTTGCCGTCGGGGCACATGGTCGAGTCTTCTTCAGCGCTCTGTATGAGGTTGGCCAGGCTCAGAGCCCGCACCTTCTCCGCCGTGGCCTTCGAGATGATCTTCGCTGCGCCATACTGTCCCGTCCCACTGTGGCGCACGAGCCGTACGCGCGAGCAGCCGCCACGCCCAATGGTCCTACCCAGCTGCCATGGGCCTATGGTTGTCTTTCGCCGGCGGTTGGAGGTGGATGCATTCGTGCTGGTGGTCGAGATCTCCGAGTTACGCTTGGAGCTGTGCGGGCTCGGCTCGTGGGCGATGACGGCAGACAGACGCTTGTTCTCGGGCGACGCCTGTTCTTGCCGCACTGCCAGGGTGCCATTGGGGACTATGGACTCGTTGTGGGGCAGCGGGTTGGGCGACGAGGACGGCAGGCAGCCCTGGCTGTCGTGCTTGCTGCCTCGCCGCTGTGCCGGCGCGTTCTCATTCGCACGCGAGGTGGCTTCTCCAAGGGCTCGTCGACGGGTGGGAGGCCGGCCATGGTAGCTGTGGTCCATGTTGTGCAAAAGGCCGTGGTCGCGTGCAGTGATCGAGGCGGTGGCTCCTCGATGCTGGTGCAGTGCGTGGCGTGATGAACGGGTAAGTGTATAGCCAAAATTGTACTGTGTAAGGGATGCGTGAAAGCCAAAACACGGACTGTTGCCCTAGTAGCCGGAGATCGGTAGCGGTGCTTTCATGCACGAGCCATGATGGGACTGTTGTTTTGTTGTTGTTATGGATCTGCCGTTGCTACGATACAATCGATGCCCCGCTCGCTGTGAGCTGGGTCACCGCGCGGAAAGAAGGAGCGGCGGCCAGCTGGGCAATGGCAAAGAAGACTATTCGTCGACCAAAAAGCTAACAAAGTGTTGGATGCATACGATGGCAGGGTATGTTGTTGTGGGAAGTAATGTTGGGGAGAAATGCTGGGGCGCACGGACGGCGTGCTTGTGCTTGCATGCAGGGTGAGGAGGAAGCTGCGCTGTACAAACGCTTGAGGACAGCAACACACTCAGCGGCAATGACGAGCGTCTTGAGCAGGAAGGTGCACATCCAGTACGATCTCCAGTGCAAAGGAAAAGAAGATTCGGCGTAATGTGGAGCAGGAATGCGCCAAGACGTGTGGGTTGTGAAGGGGGATGTTGTCGTCCCAAAGAAGACGAGAGGAATGGTCGTTGCTCGGAGGACCTGAATTGCAGACTCTGGAATAAATTGGCCTGGATCTTTCCGATGCTCACACCTACCTTTGACAATGCTGTTGAAGTTCGATTCTCGCCCTGGCTGTCATTTCCTTGCGTGCAGCTGCGGTGGTGAAGCACATGCAGGAGCGAACATGTTGGGAGATACTTGACGAGATAGTGAAGTAAAGAGACAATGCAATGATTTTGAGAATAGGAGATGTGATTGACGAGCAAGAACTGCGTCTGCCGACGCGACACGAACGAGCCCATTACACGGCGCTGGTTTGCGGTGCGTCAAACGAGGCCTTGACTATGATGTGCACCATCGGCCTCATCTATGGCTACGGATATCACAGGTGCTCACGGCGTGAGCTCTGATGTTGTTGGTTGGAGCGACATGGGATGGAAGCAGAGTTTGGTAGGTACGAAGTTCGCGGCGCGTGAGCGTCGATCGTTTCGCGACACCATGGAAGATGCCGTGTGTCCGCCCTCAGCGCCGGGCGCCTGGGTCAAGGTACCGGCTGTCTGCACCGACCCGTCAAGCACAATAACCTTAATGCCGCGACTGCTCCTTTCAGCAAATATTGCATCTCATAACCACCACAAGAAAAAGTATCACGATCACAAGATGGCCTCGAGACTTGCGGTGTGAAGAACAGTAAACATTGCGACTTGGTATTTGCTCCCGGCTGCTTGTAGCACCCTTTTGGGTTCCCCATCCCGGCCCCTTTTGGATTCGTGATGCTTAGGTATGCCTTACAGATGTTGCGCCGAGCGAAACCACATACTCTCTCGCCCGCAGTTCACCCTGAAACCACACCAGTCCCGCGTCCGAAACCTCAAAATATGTAGGCACCCGATCCCTATAGTCACAATGTGTGCATCCGTCCGAAGCGAGATCCCCCCTGCAGCGCGCACAAGATACCTGATATAGTCCTGGTTCCTGATCATCCCAGCTAAAGGTATATCCGTCCCGCCGAGTCGAGCAGAAAAAGTAAACACAGCGAAAATGGAAA
>Ga0265797_10006663_pt1 | contig 16193 bp, 11 predicted proteins | sample P2T30metagenome_FD_192433 | JGI IMG/M metagenome (GOLD analysis project Ga0265797, IMG submission 192433) | Plant litter microbial communities from East Loma Ridge, Irvine, California - P2 T30 | ecosystem: Environmental > Terrestrial > Plant litter > Unclassified | place: USA: California... | reverse complement strand
TGTGAGAGAGACGCCGCTTAAGATTAGACCTCGCCCCGGGGGGTCAAGATAAACGTCTGAGCTCTGATCGTAATTCCCATCTTCAGTGCCTGATTGCAGCGTCAGTGAGACAATTCTTCGACGTGTATTTGGAGAGCTCACCAGCATGCTGACTCGCTTTCGGAACCCAACCCAAAACGTGTCTGTAATTTATCAGGTCCGCTATATGTACTGACTGCTCGCAGATACGCTCAAAGCCTTCTGCTGCGTTATAGGAGACCCTGCGGTGATTTGGCTTCGTCACGAGGTGCCAGAAGATGCATGCGTCAGTCTTCATGACCGGTACAAACAGTGTTTCGAAACCTTTGATGGCAAGCTGTCCGTTCCACAATGTGGCGCGGTGAGCACCGCTCAGCTGAGCCATCATGTCGAAAGGAAGTTCCAACCCGGGTCTCTTGCCACATCGAGTGTTGACCGGGAATCCATCAGCAACGCAAATGTTTCGGAACAGCTTGCGCCAACACGTTCCCAGGATACTCTCCAATGGGCGTTGATAGTCGGTATGCGTAGCTTTAAATGTGATTTCGAATAAGATTGAAGCGTGCGCATTGAGAGGGGTCGGACCCAGATTCGCCTCGCGCGAGTGCGAGACGCACCGAAGGACCGGTCTCACTGAAGTCACTTCGTTGGGAAGATTTGCCATTCGACCGATGCAACCCAGCCATGCGAGCTGCTCTCCAACTTCCAGGCATAAGTACATTGGTCCTTCAACGTGAATCGACAAGCATGAATTAGAAGAAGTCATCGAGACTTTCCCGCTGGTGAAACCACCTGATAACATTAGCTATGCGTGAAAAGAATCGTATGACAACTTACGATCAAACTGATGATTGTTTTCTCCGTCCTCTGCAAACTCTATCCACTCTTGTAGTATGTCGAGGAATCGAACTCCTGTCATTGGCCACATTCGAGCCATGTATTCGCCAAGAGTGGTTGCCTCATACTGCTCTCCGTCGGCATTGACGCAAATGATACTTCTGAGAGATGAGCCCCCGTCGGAACTACCCCTCAGATATGTCTTCAAATCGGCGTCCACTGAGAACAGCGTTCCGGGGCTTTCCATCCTGCTTGGATATTCTGTCAAGGTGTGTGACAAATCCGTCGATAAGGTCAGCAACGACATGCATCGGCTGCTGAACGCAAAAGCCTGGATTCGCCGTACCAGCCAGTCGAACGATTTGCTACCTGTAAAATCTTCGAGAATCCTCAACAACTTGTCTTCTTCATTTTCCGTACGATTGTCAGCCTTCGAACCACCATCGTGGTTTTCTATCTTTTGGGTAGCTATGAGGTGATGAGTCAACGAATTTTTCTGTGTCCTTTGGTCAACTAAGCCACGCTTACGGTCGAGTTCGTCTGTAACAAGAAATGATGGTGTAGAGTCAAGTCTATCGGCCACCTGTTTGGCGATGGTGCTCTTGCACCGTTAGCCTGGAAAAGTCTTTACCTATCGGGTCCTGATGATGTAGAATTGCACTTACAAGCTCTGATAACGGACGAAGTCGGACGCTTTAAGCTCTGGAGATCGCATTGGATACCGACCCTCCGTTTGCAACGAGCAAGAAAATACTCGCAGAGTCCACCCGATTATGGAAAGGGCCCATTTACGATCTTGTATTGCACCTGAGGAATAGGGGTGAAGACTGGCGATTATTTTGACAGCGAAGGCGCTGATGCTTCGGAACTTGCGATTGGGACGAAGATCCTGGAGCAACCTGCTTGGCCGCAAATGCACATCAGGCGATAGCCGGAAGACTCCGCTGGGAGACCTGTGTGAAAGACCAGAAGCGTACTCCAAGTCCTGGGTAGTATCAACTTCGCTTTCCCTCTGACGGTTTTCGCTGGATTCCGGTCCCTTGGGGGCGTTTTGGTAAACGCTGACGCGATACTCATGATCGCGAGTAGAAAAATCGAACGCCTCCGGGGCGGTGACCAAGTCCCTGAACCTTCGGCTCCTGGGTAAGTTGTCGCTCATCTTGTCGTGGTCGCAGTCTGTGTGAGTCTCATGGTCTGAAGGTTGTAGATGTTATCGAGCATGTTGAGTGGAAGTGGACACACTTTGTAAGGGGAAAAAGAGGTGCTGCTGTAGTCAGGCTGAGCACGTCCTGCGGGCGACACAGCCTCATCAGCTGTTCGTCTGTTCGTCAGCTTACCCTGCAGCTGCATGGTGGCTTGAGAGGCGTTATGAACCATCCGAATTGATGGTAGGAGAAGACATAAAGATGTCGCGGATTGGAATTATTGCTACGTGAAACAAAGGTGTTAGCAGTCTCTAGAGGTCATTCGCGAAATACAACATTCGCTTGCTCGCAGTATCTGGTCATCACAAAGCTCGCGAACACCATCAGACGCAGCGCTGGAATGCATCGGAGCCACTGATGAAATGTCAGATATCCCAAGCTGGAGCTCATAGTAATGTAGTGCCATGATATCCGCGCTGAAACGTCGGTCCTGCACAGCCAGTGACACAATCCATGTCGGGCTTCCCCCTGTTTCCCTGCTCTTTCAAGTTTGAACAAATCACTTCTTCACATCTTGCAAGTGTCTAGAAACCCACCCACAGGCGCCTCCCAGTTCGCCTCGTCCAACAACCATACAATCGCCTTCTCCACATCCCGCACAAACCTCTCAGTCTCGACCTGCGAGTAATTTGCAGCATCCCACCTCAAACTAATCATGTAAGTAGTAGCCTTCGACCCACCGAGGCCCGCGACGAAAACCATACCCAGAGCGGCGCGGATGGCGATCTGAGCAACGCGCAACCGTTCGTAACTGCCCAGGAAGTCGGGCACCCATGTCATGAAGAAAGTCTGGTGGACCTCCGGCAGCATGTCGCCGGCGCGCTCGTCTGGGTGCAGAGCGTTTAGTCTATCCATGACGCGGCGCCAGGGGACGTGGGAGCGTTTGGTCAGCTCGACTTGCTCGGTTTGTAGACGGGCGAGGAAGGCCAGACCGCTTTCTGAGCGGTGGACGGGAATCAGGTTTGTTACGGCGTTCATAGTGGGACCAGCGACGTCCGAGGCGTCGAGGTCAGCGAGGCTCGTGCCGTCTGCGCTAGCGAGGTGGCCGAGGGAAGTTGGCCAGAAGGGGAGGGTGGAGCGGCAGGCTTCTTTGTTGCCGAAGAGCGCATGCGTGTGGCCGGTCCGTGTGGTCTTCACCAAGGCTATTGCTGCCTTGAGTACAACCGAGGCCGTAATGTGAGGGTAGTGTCGTTTCAAGTCCAGCAGCTGAGGCGCATCGAAGCCGTAATCCCAACCATCTGGGTTCGCCGTGGTGGCTTGTCGCGAAACAATCGCTGGAGGGTATAAAGCCTTGCGATGTAGATGGATGTCCGCCAGGCGTTTGACGTGCCAGTTTACTTCCAGGGTGGCACGCGGCGAGTCGCGCATGGAGTGGTAGATATCTGCAAATGTTTTGAACGGTATGTGAGGGCGCAGCGGCTGGTCCGGCTCGCGGAGACTGGTGTTGATGTCTTCCAGCACCAGGCGCATTGAGGATGCATCGTGTACAGCATGATGCAGATACATGACAAATGCAGCAGAATTCAATTCCTCGACATGGTAGAGTCGAGCATGAAACAGGAGGCCCGGGTACGTCGAATGCTCTCTTTGCGGGTATTGGATAGCAACCTGTTGAAGGTCCGCTAAAGTTGGAATAGACCCACAGACTGTCAGGCAGTGGTCGTAAAGCTTCTTCTGGGGCTTCATTGTAACATAAAACGGAGAGCCATTGTCACCAAACACATAAAATGACGGCCAGAGCGGACTTTGCTTAAGAGCGGCCACCAGAGCCTTTCCTAAGGATGTAACAGTCGAGCCATCGGCAACAATTGCAATCCCGAAATTCCAAGTGTCCATGACTTTGGTGCGGATCAGCACGTCGGTGAAGTCGCTCGACTGAATGACTGTGTCGACATCTTGATCGAAGTTGAAGCCGTACCTTGCAAGTGCAGAACTAGCCGCCTCTTTGAACGAGACAGCGTCGTTCTCCGCACCCACGACAAGCTGGATGTCTTCCAGACTCGGCGGTGAGGATACAAAAGAGTGCAGATGTCCCGAATCATTTTTTTCAGAAGGCTTGGACTTCGACTGCAAGGTACTGATCTGCTCCCGAAGGCTCTGGTGATGCGCCATTTCACGCGTAGAGAGCGTGAGACCAAGCTCTTTGCGGTACATGTCTCTGACCCGCATGATTGTGATCGAGTCGGCAAAGTTTGAGGTGGGAGCTTCTTTGTCAAAGCTATCAGGGGCAATTCCAGTGGCTTTCCACCAAATTTGTAGTACTGTCTCCTCGATGGACTTGGATTTTCTCTCCGGCTGAGCGGTGTTCGAGACACGGTGCTTTCGGAAGGCTGCCACGAGATTGCGCAGTGTTGGTTTTTGTACTTTACCAGACATGGTACGGGGGTAGTCGTCGAGACCGAGATCGTGGAGTGTCATGATCTCGTCGGGTACATACAACGTACCCATGGAGGTGCGGACCTCTTCTTGCAAGGACATAGATGGGTTTCCACCAACCGCAAGCTTTCGCACGATCGCAACAGGCACTTCACCTGCAATCGCGTCTGCAGCAGCGACGACTTGTGCTTCAACGCCGGGCATGCGGTTCAAGATAGCTTCAATAGCAGCCGGTGCGATATTTTCGCCCCCACGGATGATCATGTCCTTGTACCTCCCGATGATGGAGACACGGCCATCGCTGTGCATGATCGCACGATCGCCGGTCCTGAACCACTTGCGACCTTCATTAATATAGAAGCTTTCAGATCCAACACCATTACCCAGGTAGCCCGCGATGACACCTGGTCCACTTTCATGAATCTCGCCAGGCTGGCCGCGCGGAAGTGCTTGTGTCGAGTCCGAGGCGCACAGCTTGATGCGTGTGCCGGGTGAAGCCTGCCCGGATATAGTGCCATCTCCAGAGATGAGAGTTTCTGGATCAGACGTCGCGGCAGTCCATATTGGGCTACCTTCTGTCATGCCAAATCCCGTGGATACAGCCTGGGAGCCGAGAGTATCGACGACTTGACGCAAGTTGTGTGGTGTGATAGACGCGCCTGCCAAACAGACGTCTCTTAGCGTTGGGAACGTCAGACCGTCCTGCCCGGCGACATCGATCAGGCTGTGGAGGGCTGTAGGCACAAGACATGTGTGGGAGCAAGAGAGTGCTCTCAATGCCTTGGCCATCTGCTCTGCCTGGAAAGTCGAGGATGGATAGACCACACTGCCACCCTCACAGAAGAAGTGGAGAACGTAGAAATAGCCCATGGCATGGTTATTTGGCAGTACTCCGCAGAATCGATCGTCGGACGAACAACCTCCAAGAGCCAAGTTCTTCATAAAGGCGTTGAGCGTTCGATTCGTATGAGGACATCCTTTCGGCAATGAAGTGGTACCACTCGTGAATAGTACCGTTACGAGTGCATCATCTTCGCGAAGATGTTCGGTGAAGAGCGAGTCGTTCATCGCATGTTCCGGATTGTGGTTCGTCGACACCATATCTCCCTTTGCCTCCTCGTCGACTGGTAAGAGCTCTGATAATCCGACCCACCCATCTCCAGCAGCATTCCCGGCAGAGATCTTGAGCAATGCTTGCTTGGAACGATACGCGAGCGCATCAAAGGCGGCTGCTGAATCGGAGCTTCCAACGATTACGACAGCGGCATCAATCACAGCAAGCATGTGTCGTGCTTCTGCCTCGTTTTGAAGATTCCGCGGATTTAGTGGGACGAGTGTTAATCCCAATTTATGAGCGGCCCAGACTGACAGTACGAATTCAACACCGTTATCCAGAAAAGTCACGACGGCGGATTTTGATCCACGTGCCTGTAGTCCTTTACTGAAAGAGTCTACGGTAGAGCTGAGCTGGGCGTAGGACCATTGCAGATGATCATCAGTCAGGCTCTTGCGTCCATAGAGGTTGGCAGATTGGTGTAGACACGCCAGCGCAAGCTTTCCGGGATGCTGACTCGCCGACACGGCCAGACGTTGCCATATAGATGGAGGCGAGTCGAGCCATTCGCCGCCGTATGCCTCGCTCAATGCCATTGTCGTTCAATTCGTGCGAGTTGCGAGACCAGTAGCAAAATGCTGTACAGTACATTAGAAACACTCAAAGCTGCGATAACAAGGATCCACCTTTTGTTTGCAGTGGGAGCATACCAGAAGCTTTGCAACGACTTGGGCGGAGAATGAAGCGGAGGAGATGTCTAAGCAGTTCGGTTGCTGGATCTGGGACTCTTGGTGTTTCTACAAGATATAATCAACAGCGAGCGGACAGGTAGGACTGGAAAGGTTTCGATAAAATGGTGAAAGTCATTTGGCACGATATTCGCTCCCAGTGGTGCGATTGGGTGCTCTGGCTGCTAAGTACCTGGATATTCAGCCTACAACTGTGAGCATTGGGCAGAGCACCCGCCGGCTTCAGCAGGCTGATCTTACCTTGGGACAAATGTGCCAATGGATGGTGTGCAAGTTTTTGTTTAGCGTCGTGGAAGCCATTGGATATACCCACCAGACCGTTATTGGTACCGGCTTGCCTCCGCGATCAACGCGACCAGGCTCTGTGCAGCTTCACCGACATTATGCTGCCCAGTTCTAATTGGGAATCTGCAATAAGATCCACAGGCAGCGGATGTGGATTCGTCGTCTTGTCCCGAATTTCTGGAGTGACTGCTCATGCCATATTGCCAAAAAAGCGTCTTTTTAGGTCTGCGTCCAAGGGTCGCACTGGGTTTAGTCAGAATCAAAGTCCCCAAGAATGAGAACCCTGCTGCCCTTTAGAAAGATGGCGGACATAATAAAAGGGCAGGTGGCCAACGTTGCAGGTAGAACATTGCGCCATTGGATGGGATAATCTGCTTGATAAGTTCCAGTTCGTACTGATAGTACAGTAGTAGCTGTCAGACACTGCGTGAAGGCTCCGGCGATATTCGGTCTTTTTGGGAGGCGGCCTGTATTCTCTGACACAGAGACTGATGGCGGGAATGATCAGCACTGATAGAATCAGCTCAGTGATAATGGCCGGATACGGGTACTGAGGTACATGTATGTAGCTATTTGGTGACAGCAGGAGGAACAGAACATTAAAGGCGAGGCGCGACGACGAGATGGAACCTTGGAAGCCTGCCGAGTCGTGTGTCACTTCCACTTTTGGCACGCGCGTGTCCGCCGGCATGTGAACGCATACTGGGCATTACACTACAACAGTATCTTAACTCCAACCCACGTCAATCGCATGTACCACCTTTACGCGTCAAGGCCACTAATACAATAGCTCCATATCATCAACTATCGTCATGGCCACTCCCGTCTCGCCCTCATCGTCTCCTCGCCTGCCCTCTCCGCCGCCAATCGCTGAAGACCAGAGTGGTCCTACCTCACCTGGCCTGTCCCTGTACCCTCCCAAGTTTCCAAGCGGTGCGGCAGAGGCATCGCGAAGGATACGGCCGGGTACTAAGGCGGATGACATGGCGGAGGGGCCTCCACTCACAGAGCTCATGGACGTGCGTACAACCACCGCGAATACATGCCAACAGAGCTACGCATAGCTAACGCCATGCGCCCAGATCGATTCTGCTTTCCAGTTGACCGAGCACCTGAAAGCGCTACACTACTCCTTCACACATCCATCCGACTCGACATCGACCAACCCTATAACCGCCGACCTCGCCCGACAGCTTGCCCACCCACCGCATAACACTGCTAAAGAAATCTGGCTGTACGAGCTTGGCCGCTTCTTGATCCAAAAGACCAACTCAATCATTGTTGCCCTTTTCTCCGACACCCCGGCATGCTCCGCGACAACATGCCACGAAATGCGAGCCTCCGAATGGCAGTACCTTTGCGCCGTCCACGACCCGCCCAAGTCCTGCTCCGCCATCGACTATTGCTGCCACACGCTCGACTGGGCTGCTTCGACTCTTTGCAACAGCAAGCTGTTTCCGTCGAGACTCGGTCTTGGCTCTGGAGGCGGTGGAATGGGAATGAACGCGGGAGGAAGCGACAAGGTGCTTGTACAGCAGATGAAAGAAATCACAAACATCTTCCGCCGAGTATACCGGATCTACGCACACGCATGGTTTCAACACCGCGAGGTCTTTTGGCGTGTAGAGGGTAAAACCGGGTTGTACGTCTTCTTCAAGACCGTTTGCGACGAGTATGGCTTGATTCAATCGGAGAACTACACTATTCCGCCCGAAGCGGAGGGCTTGGAGCCGAAAGAAGTGAACCGAGACACGCCGATAGCCGACCAGCCTCCTGCGGGTATGAGCTTGCTCAGAAGACCGGAAGGATCTGGTGAGGAGCAGGTAAACCCTGAGCCGGTGGGCAATGAGGTTGTTGCTACAGGCGACACAACGAAAAGGCACAGGCATACTGCAAGCAATCACTCGGTTTCGACTACCATCGCCGAGGAAGCAGAGGAGGACGAGGACGTCTCGTCGAAGCCATCTCTGGGGCGTGCACCTACGGTGATGAAGAAGGAGGGCGGCCTTTCTCGCAGTGATACTCTGAAGCCAGAATTGCCATCGGAGCCCTCGCCAGAGTCAGAGTCAGCCCATGGCTCGGTGGTTTTGGAAGAGCCCAAGCTCGAAGAAAGCAGCAAGCAAGCAGAACTACAGCAAGACAAGAACGACGAGGCAGAAGAAGAAGCCGAGATCACAGTTATAGAGTCAGAAGTGCCAGAGGAGTCCGAAGGGCCTGGCGAGAGTGCTGCTGAGAAGCCTGCGGAAGAAGTGAAAGCTGAGACGATTATTGAGACCTAATCTACGCAATGACAATTGCCCGGAAAGGCGACGTGTACTATGATACCCATTTAGCTTAATAGATCATCGCAACAGTGTACAACAAAATAGCTGTGTGACGATGGTGGCTTGACAGTGAGAGGACCAGTCCCGCTGTCATTCCAAATGCACTGACTCTTCCGGCGTCGAGGCCGAACTCCGGTCACTCAGCAGCGAATGAACACAAACACTGGATTGTCGAAGCGCGGGTGAGTCCGCCGCTTGTGGGTTCTCTGCATCTTCTCGTGGGCGAACGAGTGGCTTTGATTCACCGTGACATCGAACAGACCGGCCACACATGCAACCACCAACGAAGCGCTGCCACATCACGACTGCTGCTGCATACCTTTGGTTACTCATGTAGGCGCAGCGAGTGGCTCATGTCTTCTTCACCACAGCGATTGTCGAACGAGCGCGAAGTTGCTATCAAAACCAAAGATCTGGTGACACAGCGCTTTCAACACGTTATCACGGAAGGGAAACATGCAATTGCCATTGGAAACGACACTTCGAAATTACTTCGATGCGAAGATGAGCCGATTCACACTCCTGGGGCGGTACAAGGCTTTGGTCTTTTAATCGCGCTCGATCACCATGGAGGACTCCTTGCCAGAATAGTGAGCGAAAATTCGCAATCGATTCTAGGTTACACGCCTGAGCAGCTCTTCGCCCTGCAAAGCTTTACCGACATTCTTTCAGGGGAGCATGTTGACAACTTCCTGGATCACTTGGACTTCGTTCGGGGTGAAGCAGACGTTGCAAGTAACGGTCCAGAGGTTTTCGGTCTGTCAGTCTGTTCGCCAACGCAGAATGAAGTGAAGTTATGGTGTGCCATGCATATCAACGATCGACATCCGCACCTTGTCATCTGCGAATTCGAGCTGGAAGATGATCAAAAGAACCCGCTGGTCTCCGAGGCCACGCTCCAATCGATGGAGAGTACGCTTGGTAGCGACCCTACTGAAGAGGACTGGCTAGCAAGCACGCAAAGTGCAAGCAAGCCTCTGCGATTCTCGCGGAGCGCAAGACAGCAACCAAACTCTGCCCTCGCAGCAATCGAGGTATCAAACGTCATATCGCAAGCACAAGAGCAATTGAGCGCGCAGTCAACTGTACAAGACTTGCTCGATGTTTTGGTCGGCATCATACAGAACCTCACTCAATTTCACCGTTCGATGGTATATCGCTTCGATCACGACTGGAATGGCCAAGTCGTAGCTGAGCTTCTCAACCCTGAAGCGACCAAGGATCTCTATATGGGTTTGAATTTCCCTGCAGCTGATATCCCTGAGCAGGCTCGGGAGTTGTACAAGATTAACAAAGTTCGTCTGCTCTACGATCGCGACCAACAGACTGCTCGCTTTGTTTGTAGGTCTCAAGATGACCTGGCAAACCCACTCGACCTCACACATTCCTACCTAAGAGCAATGTCGCCAATACATTCACAATATCTCAGAAATATGGCTGTGCGGTCGTCATTTTCCATCTCTATCACTGCCTTCGATGAGCTGTGGGGTCTTATCTCGTGTCATTCTTATGGCCCGAACGGACACCGAATCCCGTTTCCTACCAGAAACATCTGCCGTATCCTGGGCGATGCGGCATCAAGGAACATTGAGCGGCTATCTTACATTTCAAGACCCCAGCTGCGCACGCTTCTCGACGCTGTTCCTAAGAAGAACCCTTCTGGATACATCACTGCATCATCTGAGGAGCTTCTCAGACTCTTCTCTGCTATTTGTGGGGTCCTTGTCATCCGTGACGAAACGAAATCGCTAGGTGATTTCAGAGATACTGGAACGTCGCAGGAGGTCTTCATCACCCTCGAATACTTGCGCAAGAAAAGCATAACTGAGATCACGGCTTCGACTAAGATTGAAAATGATTTCATTGACCTGCACTATCCGCCAGGCTTCCGGATCATAACTGGGCTCCTGTTGGTACCACTTTCCTCCAGAGGCCAAGACTTCATTGTCTTCTTTCGGCGGTCTCAAAGCGAGGAAGTGAAATGGGCTGGTAATCCCTATGAGAAGGGCACCGAGGGGCATCTGACGCCAAGGGCGAGCTTCAAAACATGGAAAGAGATTGTAACTGGATCAAAGGAATGGTCTGAAGAAGACCTCGAAACAGCTGCCATGCTATGCCTCGTTTACGGCAAGTTCATCGAAATTTGGCGACAGAAGGAGGCGGCACTACAAAACAGTCAGATCACACGGGTGCTGCTCGCAAACTCTGCTCATGAGGTCCGAACACCACTCAACGCCATTATCAACTACCTCGAACTCGCCCTCGAAGGTCACTTAGACCAAGAAGTTAGAGACAATCTCACGATGTCATACTCCGCGTCAAAATCACTGATTTATGTCATCAATGATTTGCTCGATTTGACGGCAACTGTGGAGGGAGGCGCCCTCACCCAAACCGAGCCGTTCGATGTTCAAGGTGTTCTCCAGCAAGCAACTGGTTGGTTCGCCAAAGATGCTCAGCGGAAGCAGCTCAACTATCAGGTCACCATGCACCCTGACCCGTGGCCACAATGTGTGGTATTAGGGGATGCTCGACGTCTCAGACAAGCCATCAGCAACATCATTGCAAATGCCATCGAGAACACCGAAGCTGGAAGAGTCACAGTGGACGTTGCCTTGACATTTCCTCGCGCCGAAAAGGTGGAGGTTGAGATCTGTGTTTCAGACACAGGTGCAGGCATGAATCCTCAGCAGATTGATGCACTTTCCAATGAGCTTGCGCAGGTAGGCTCGCAACACGGTGGTACACTGCACGACACAACAGAAACTGCACGCAAAGCCTTGACGGACAGTGCCAACGCGGGAGAGTCATCCACTATTGGACTGGGCTTGGCGGTCACAGCGCGTGTTGTGCACAACATGCGCGGCCAACTTCGGTTCAGATCCGAAGAACACCGAGGCTCACGCTTCATTCTTGTCTTTCCATTTGATTTATCCAAGCGTGAACCTGCCCGGCAAGAGGCCAAAACCAAATCCCCCGTCACCGTCCCTGATTCCGGGAAAGAGTCGAGCAACATCCAAGTTTCCGAGACAACAACGCCCTTGGACGTGGATGAGAATCCCACCTTGGCCGGGGCTAGTGGCGACAGTTCAGAAGCTTTGGGTACTTTCAGTATCGATGGTGATCCTGCCTTCAGCACCGGCTCCAAGGCCACCGCCACCCTTCCGACTGAAGCAACGCAAGAACCGAGTCGAGCGGAAGGATTGTCAATTTCTCCCGATGGTAATGGTACACCAGCCACAAAAGAGATGCTAAATAAGGGGCAAGCAATTCATGACGTCGAGGTTGTGGAGTCGGGAGGCTTGTTGAACCCTCCGCTACAGGAATCAAATAACCTCCGACCACAATCAGGAACTGTCAACATTCCACGCCCAGGACGGTCATCGGAGACATTGCATGGTGAGGATGGATCGCAATCTCCAGTCGTTGATACTTCCGACGCACAGGCTGTTCCTAGAGATGAAAAAGGGGCCCACAGTAACAACGACAAGCATCCTTTGACTTCCTCCACGGAGAGTGCTCCCCGAGATATCAAGAGCGACTCCGGCCGCTTTGATAACCCGTCGCAGACTGATATCATGCGCGTTTTGGTGGCCGAGGACGACCCCGTGAACAGTCGCATCATCAACAAGCGCCTGAGCAAGCTCGGACACAAGGTCCATCTCACAAGCAATGGAGAAGAGTGTGCATACGCGTATCGCGAAGAAGAGGGAGGCCGCTTCGACATCATCTTGATGGATATTCAGGTCCGGCCCAAGTTCCTAACATCGGGCGTCGCTCATCCGGACTTATACTGACTGAACATACTAGATGCCCATCATGGACGGCTACACTTCCACCAAATCGATCCGGTCTTTTGAGGCATCCAAGGCTGCAGATTACAGCTCGCGAAAAAGCCCTCTCTCCCCCAGAAACTACGTGCCCATAATCGCCGTCTCAGCTTCATTGGTCGAGAGAGAACGCGATTTCTACATTGACGTAGGCTTCGATGGTTGGATCCTGAAGCCGATTGCCTTTGACAGGCTCCGGCAGATTATGGCCGGCGTCGCCGATCCTGTTGCTCGGAAGGAAAATGTTTACACGCCGAACAGCTGGGAGCGTGGAGGATGGTTTAAGGAAGCGCCAGAGAATGCCTCTCTGGAACAACGGTAGGAAATGATGCAAGCGAATGACTGTTAAGCTCCTTGTCGGCTATCGTTCTTGAGCGGTAGGTTCGAGGTGAAAGACTCAACGTTAGCTATGTACTTTGCAACCGACGGATGTGAGTCATGGCGTTGACTTGCGAGCTCGCTATCAGTTTTCCATCCATGGTACTGCGGCGTTACTGTAGCTGCCGAGTCCAGTCTATCTTCCAGTTCCCATGCTGTTTGCTTCATCGCACTATGGAGCACGAAATCCATGCTTAGACGTGTTACAGAATACTGATACTGCTCATGAGTGTATCGAAATTAGCTATACCATACAATACATGCAGTTAGAAACAGAGATTCTAGCATGTAAGATGCTTTGTCAAAGCCATCATGATGATTGCCATAACACAAACAAATACAAGGCTGCTATGTAGGTCAGGTTGTCACATGTCTTGTTTTCTCATGTTCATATAGAAGTGGAGCAAAGGTGAAGCGTCTCGATTCGACGGGACAGCTTTCGCAACACGCCAACGTCGTCATCAGTCAACATCCAACTTTCGCAATCCAAACCCGGTACCCACACAATTTAATGACAAACCTGGCTAGAAGACACTCACTAGATCGACTTCTGTACGGCAAAGACGCATAAGCATCTCGACACAGCATAGTGATACACAAGCATGACCGACAGAACAGCAGACTTCAACGTCTGCCTCAAGAAGCACAATGCCCAACCCGTCACCCACCACGCCTACAACATCGAGCGCATAGACTCTTTTCTTCAAGAAGCATACAGTATCAACGCACGTATAGCAGACCTCACGCAGACCTTACGATCCACCCGTCCCGCCTACCTGTCTACCGCCCCTCCCACCCGTCGCAGACAAAATGCTTCAGCACAGCAACAACACGACTACTCGCGACCGCTCACGCACGAGGAGCGCGAAGCTTTCGATGCACAATCCAAGAAACTGCTAAAGCAATTGAACGCCGCGGTTAAGAATCTACAACAGGCGGAGGAAGTACGGAACCAGACGCTGGACTCTGTTGCGCTATCGAAGCGAGCACAAGGTGGAATGGGAGCAATTGGGAGGTGGGCTGCGGGTGGAGCAGCGACTGCGAAGAGCCCCGAGGAGGAATTGGAGGAGGCTAAGAGGAAAACAATCGCTGCTTTCAGGGCTGCGGTCATCATGTTCCTGGAGCAACGGCTGGGTGCGGCGGGCAAAGTGCAGGCTGAGATGATGGAGGTGCGGATTGGCAGGGAAGTGGAAAGGAGCAAGAGCGCGTTGTATAAGAGCCGTGGTGGCGCGAGCATACCCTATGCACAGGATCAGGACGACCAGTACGGTGGTTCGGCGGCGGCGAGTGCTCGACGACAAAGCAGTGTTTCCCAACAGAAGTCAGTTGAAGCGAACCCGGACACGGCAGAATTGACGCAGGAACAATTGCAGCTGTTTGAGTCCGAAAACGCAGACTTGCTGCAATACTATGAAGGTCAAATGGAGCAGATCTCGCAGGCCGAGCGCAGTATTCTGGAAATCAGCGAGTTGCACAGCACACTACACGCCAATCTCGCGCAGCAAAGCGAGCACATCGAGCAGCTGGTGCAGGAATCGTATGACACGACGGATAACCTGGGCAAAGGAAATCTGGAGTTGAAGAGAGCGAGTGAGAGGCGGAGCACGGCACAGGCTGTGTTCTGGAGTACGGTGGGCTTCTGTTCGTTCCTGGTGGTTTGGGATCTAGTCTTCTAGGCTTGATGGGAGTCTAACTGCTGGTCATACTGTGCCAAGTTGCGGTCTTGTCATCCTCTCAGCAATCGTCATGTTGGTGTTCACCAATGATTGCAGCAAGCGGTTGGGGTGCCGGAGTTTTTTCTGGATGCTATCCTCAGACATCCAGCAGTCAACTCGATGTTCCTAATTACTGTTTCGCCTGATCATGGGCTACGACGTTGATAGAACCCGATGCAGCCACCGTCGAAATGCAATGCTGAACCATTTTGTCAGGGAACACGCTGCGGAATAGATGAGCCGATTGTGCTTGAGTCATCATTACCAATGATGTGAATCAGAATGGACGTCGGTTGTGGTCCATTTTCTTATTGCGTCAAGCTTATGAACAAGTTATTCATGTTTGTAGATGTCATCTCAGGACTTCGACTCCAATTCATCATATGGCGCCACACAGAGTGATGTATCTAATTTTACACATCTTCAAAAACACTCACGAGTCTTGTCGTGATATTGGACTACCTTAGGATCCCGAGTCAATTTTGTTTGACACACCACGGAGACCAATTGACTTTATGCCGACCTTCGGCTCCTCTCAACCGACGCCATTGTGCATGAACGGACAACCCAATCAACTTTCCACAGACAACACAGTCGCCTACAGCAACATAAGACTACTCACACATAAGACCACTCGAACGCAACCCACCGTGCTCAAATTCCAAAAGGACTCAACCTGGAATACATCAACCAGGCCCACCCACGCTCGTAGACCTCCAGAAAGCTCTCTCATCCCAACGTAAATATGGCCAACTCAATCGACTACATCGCCATTCAGAATGTGCTCGCCCGCTACTGCTTCGCTCTCGACACCAAAGACCTCAACCTTCTCCACCAAGTCCTAACGCCCGACATCGACGCCCAGTATCCATTCCCCGGCGGTGACATGCAAGGCATCGAAGCCGTCATTTCGACGATCTCAAAACGGTAAGTCAAAGGATGAGACGGAAAAGAACCCAACTCGTAAGAGCAAAAAAAAAGAAAAAGGAAGAAGAGGCATCTCCCATGTCTGTGGCCCGTCCCATTCTGTATATGCGAGAGGAGAAGTCATTCCATCAACGCTACAAATGTCTCACAAAATCCGATCTTCTCAAGAAAGAAAACCATCCTAACCAAACCCCAACCACCACAGCCTCCACGCAATCACCTCGCAACACGCCCTCACAACCCAAAGCATCACGATCTTGCCCTCCGGCGACGCAGCCCACGCCACAACCTACTTCTCCGGGGTGCACTTCGGCCAAAACGAATGGGCCGGGCAGACTTGTACCGCTTATGGCAAGTACGTGGATGAGTTGATTTTGTTGCCTTTGACAGGAGAGACTCCCACTGGAGGAGGAGAGGAGGCGGTTCTGACGGGTGCGAGTGGGCATTGGAGGATTAGCAAGCGGCGGGTGGAGTTCATGGCGCGGATTGGGGAGG
>Ga0265797_10006662_pt1 | contig 16195 bp, 13 predicted proteins | sample P2T30metagenome_FD_192433 | JGI IMG/M metagenome (GOLD analysis project Ga0265797, IMG submission 192433) | Plant litter microbial communities from East Loma Ridge, Irvine, California - P2 T30 | ecosystem: Environmental > Terrestrial > Plant litter > Unclassified | place: USA: California... | reverse complement strand
GCCTCCTCTGGCAGCCTGTCCACGAGCGGGACGTGCAATCTCTTTTCCTTGACATCGCCGCTGCGCGCTGCGTTCTTCAGCAGCTTTCCAGGCGCATTGAATGCAAAAGCCTTCGGGTTAGGCTGTCCAGATGTTTTCGCCTTCTCCTTCTTCGCCGGGCGATGCGCCGTGTGGCTTTGGTCGTCTCCCGCCATGTTGATGTTCGGTGGGGTGGAGAGCAAAAGCAGACGACTCGGCAGCGTTCAAACAACAGCGGCGAGCGAGAAAGTCGAGAAAAGTTCGAATGTGGTTAGCGCGATCTCTCCAATCTTATCTCTGAACTCTCGCCGAGGATCAGCTCAGACCCTGAGGTGCTTCGGCGGACTGAAGTCGTGCTTCCTCGCAACACGTCATTCTGCAGGTGGGGGCGTTGATAGTGGGACAACATCGAGGTCAGGCGACAGCATTGTTTGCTGCTCTTATCATCGTCATCTTCTCCTTTATATTCTCTCTTCATCAATTTCTACTCGCCTTCTAAACACTCTCAACACCTTCGCAACCACGTACCGAACCACACGTCTCATCAGCACCACTGCCAGAACCAAAATGCCTCAAATCAACGTACGCAACAAACCTCCTTGTCCCGCAGGAGCAAGTATGCTGACAACATTCAGGTCTCACTTAAGGATGGTGCCAGCGCCGACCAGCTGGAGTCGTAAGTATACTCACATGATGAACCTCCACGATGCAACAAGACTGACAAGCCAAAGTGCCAAGAAGCAGGTCACCGACCAGGGCGGCAAGATCGAGCACGAGTTCAAGCTCGTCAAGGGATTCACGTATGACACCATCCAACGATACCGAATGTTGAGCCCAGACTAACAGCAACAGTGCCTCTTTCCCCGAGGACAAGGTCCACACTCTCTCCTCCAACGAGCACATCAGCGTCGAGAACGACGGCAAGGTCACCACCCAGTAAGAGCTGAAAAAGATGATATCGAGGATGGGTTGAACGGAGTTGTAACGACTTTTAATGATACCGACGAAGCATCACGGTAGATATATAGAGACAAGCATGGCAACGTTGATGCACATCACATACTCTCACTGAGGCACTTATGCCGCCACGCTCCTAGTGACTTTGAGAAGACTCAGTCTGTGCTTTTGCATCAAATCACAGCTTTGGCCGTTCCATTGACTGCATCTCGGTGGCAAGCATAACAATTCGCAAGATATAACACAAACTATATTAGCATACCAGAAACCAGACAAGGACTAGAAATATGCGAAAACCATCGTACAATGGTTTTGATATTGCATGCGTACCCACCACCTCGTTTACTTCTGCAAGCTTTCCAACAATCCACCCTCTCCATCCTTCTTTGTCTGCACAGCCTTGAAAGCATCACCAACAACATCCAAGCCCTTCTCCGCCCGCTCAAACGCCTCCTCACTACGGTCCGTCAAAATCGCCAAATCCTCATCGCTCAATAGCTTGTTGCCCTCCGCAACATCGATCCTCTCGCCATCGGCCTGGCCCAAAAGCCTCTGCAGTTCAGCAAAATCTGCTCCGCCGCCGTCGCCGCGCATAGACTTGAACCGGCCCTTCGAAATGACCAGCTTCTCCAGCCGACGCTTGCTGTCCGCTTTTTCGAGCAGCATCTGCTCGACAGTACCCTTCGTAGCGAAGCGGTAGACGATGACGGGACGCGTCTGACCAATACGGTGAGCGCGATCTTGCGCTTGGAGATCTTGCTGTGGGTTCCAGTCGCTGTCGAAGAGTAAGACAGTGTCGGCGGCTGCAAGGTTGATTCCTTGACCGCCGGCTCGTGTGGACAGCAGGAAGATTCTGGTCTCACTGTCGGGTTCGTTGAAGGTTACGATCTGCGATTGCCGGTCTGATTGTGCGATTGAGCCGTCAATACGGCAAGTGGGCCAGTTGCGAAGTTCGTCGCAGTAGGTTTCTAGGAGGTCGAGCTGAGTTTTGAACTGTGAGAAGATGAGGACTTTGTGGCCTTTCTTCAGGAGTTCTGGAAGTAGTCGGTCTAGTAGGAGCATCTTGCCGCTTTCTGTGACTAGGGTCTCGTCCACGGGTGTGTTGTCGTCCAGATCGAATGGGTAGTAGAAGTTATGTGGTGAGTTGCAACATTGTCGTAGTTGCATGACAGGATTGAGGAGTTTCTTCTGAGCAATCTCACGTTTCGCCAATGCGAGTGTCTTTGATCGCTCAGCCTCCTCCTCGTCTTCTTCATCCTCTTCTGACACCGGTGACTCGGGCTCGTCCTCGAGCTGCTGGAAGTACTTGGTATCGGACAGCTCTTCGTATTGCTGGTTCTTCTTTGCCTTTCGTGATCGAGCACCATTGGTACCTGTGGTAGCTGGCGTGGACGCACGGCTAGTCTTTGTACTCTTCGACGGCGTGCCGGCTTCACTGGGTGCCTTACGTTTGCGACTGCTGCTGCGAGTACTACCAGGTGTTCCAGCACGGCTGATGCTCTCTACAAGCTTGTTCTCGAGGAATGCTCTGCTGTTGCCATCGAGAATCTCCTGATACAAATCTCGTTGCGTCTGTGTCAACGGTGCATACAGCACATATTCTCGCTTCTTGGGCAACGACGTTTCGACGTCGGCCTTTATTCTTCTTAGCAAGAAAGGTTTGAGCACAGCGTGCAAACTGGTGACCAAGTTCTTCTGGCGTTCTTCCGACAAGAGCTGCTCGGCGCCACCCTTCTCTTTCAACGCGCTGAAGTCGAACCAAGACTCGAACGATTCGTAATTGTTGAAGATGCTAGGCATCAAGAAATGTAGGAGTGCCCACAGCTCGGCCAAATTGTTCTGTAGTGGTGTACCAGTGATTAAGAGACGATTGGCCGACTGATATGATTGCAGCTCGCGAATAAGCTTGCAGTTCATGTTCTTGATACGATGGCCCTCATCGATAATGATGAACTTCCATCCAAAGTGTGAGAGGTGCTTGCGGTCGTTCATGCATATCTCGTAGCTGGTACAGATCACGGGGAAGTTCTTGCTGCTAGGGTTCCGTAATCGCTTCGTCCGGATCTCTTCGCGCTCTTGTTTGCTTCCATGATAGAGCACAACTGGAATATCTGGCGTCCATTTCTTGAACTCGGCAACCCAGTTGCTCGTTGTGCTCAATGGTGCAGCAATGAGGAAGGGTCCGTTGATGCCTTTCTCTCGTAAGAATGCGATGAATGAGATCGTTTGGATCGTCTTTCCAAGTCCCATCTCGTCTGCCAGAATTCCGTTCAATCCGTTCTCGTACAATGATTGTAACCACTCAAGCCCTTCCAGTTGATACGTGCGCATCAAACCACCCGTGACCAGCTCTGGCTGCTTGGCGGATCGCAGATTCTGCATGCCAATGTTACTGGGTTTCACGTCGCCCTTGGACTCCTCTGCCAGGGCTTCAGAGATTGAAGCTTGACCGGCTTTGGCTTCTAGGTCTTCCTTCTTGAGATAATCTGAGATCTTGCCTGACTTCTCGGTCTTCGCATTCTTGGGAGGGCGTCCGCGTCCGCGCTTTGGCAGCTCCTTTGTGTCGGGCTCTTCATCCTGGTCGCCAGTCGCTCCTCTTCTAGTGCTGCGTTTTTGGCTTGCGACGGCTGCTTGTTCCGCTTTCTCTTCGCGCTTCACAGCACGCTGCTTGCTTTTCTCGTCCTTGGCAGTCTCAGCATCCTCCTGCTGGGTCATCTGCTGGAGCATGATGGTCGAGTAAAGTTTGCTCTGGCTCAATAAGTACTCCAGTGCCTTGTACTTGGTATCCAATGCACCCGAACCCTCTTTCATATCTTTCTTGCGCTCTGCCGCCAGTTTACGCTCATGCTTTGCGTCCTCCTTTTCTCTCGCCTTGGCCATCTGCTCCTCCTCTTTCTGCATGGCTTCTGTGAGTCCATTGTCGCGAGTCTCCGGCGACGTTGGAGGTGTCGTCTCTGCCGAGGCGACAGGTTCTGAAGACATGGTGGTGGCGGCGCACAAACGCAAGATCTCGGTAGATTGATCTTGTGACTTCTTCAGCAATGGTAGTCAACCACCTAAATGACGATGTGTTTGACGGAAAGTACAACAGTAAGAGCTTAGAAACCAATAACCCAAACGCGAGAATAGAACATCAAGTGGAACATATCAATGTCATCATCTTTCGGTGCACGAGCCTCGAATTCAAACCACGACGCGTTGATTGAAACGCCACGAACGCGATCGCTGTAAGCCAGATCGGTCTTGGGAGAGATACGCTAACTCGGAAGAAGGTAGCGTGCAACCGGCAATTATGTACCGAATCGCAACGCTGTGTAACACCGTCTTCCTCTTACACCTCACTTATATTTTCTGACCCTCAGTATTGATGTGTGATATACGTCCCATAATTACCTACTCTGTACGTTCGTCAGCCATGAGGAAAAACTGCTTACCATTCATCTCATATATCTTCGTAATACACACACCCAGTATCTCCACAGTGGTCCAGAGGAAGCTCCAGAGGAAGCGATCTCTCTTTCACACACTGTTACCACCGTGCCTTCCTCCTAGTATATGGCGTTGCCATGTCACAAGATGCTCCTACCGTGGGTGCATATCTATGCGGGAAGTTGGTGTCAATATGCTAGCCCAGTGAATACCCCCTGACATAAAATACATTAACTTAACAGCGACAGCGACCATAAACACAGGAAAGACAAAAGCATAATCTTACGCAGCATGCTACCATGGCATCGGAACCACCCACAGAAGGCTATGGGCGCGGGATGCGGCAGACTCGTCGTAGTCAGCGCGCAAAAGAAGCTGATCTGAACATCACTGGCCTACAAAATTCTTCCCAACCCGTCACTTCTGACGACTCTTCGAAAAACCACAAGCCACTCTCACTTGTGCCCGACTCGCAGACCACTTCCGACAACACAACCACTACCGCAACTTTGCCCGATCGTACCGCAGAGCCACTAGATCCTGCTGCCGCCACTGAGACATTATTCGAGAGATTATATCCGCAGTCAACACAAAGTGACGCCATGTCGGAACAAGTCGTTCCCAGCATAGAGGATGAAGCTCGCGACACCCTTCACTCCAACCCGCGCAACGCTGTTGACTCGGCGGCTGGCAATGCTGCTACCCTCACGCAAACCCAGCAGACTTCAAGTCAACCTCCGATAAAGCAAGAACAACCAGAATGCCTGTCCAGGAAGAGCGCAAGCTCGGCGCAACAACCTCAGAGACAACGTGTCAGCAAACCTCAGAAGTCTCGCAAGAAGAAATCATCGGGTGGGAGAGCTCCGACCGAGGCACCGTCTAAGAGGAAACGACCCGCCACTCTGGAGGATAAGATCCAGCGTTTTATGACTGAGGATGAGCTTCTGCAGCCTCACAAGCTCCACGTCTATCACTGGGAGCATCCGATACCGACGGACTTCCTCAATCTATCAGAGAGCTTGAGGGCCGCTAAAGCGCGTGCTGATGCAGCTGAAGGAGAAATGGACTTTGACCCAGAGCTCGACGATTGGCATGAGTTCTGCGGGTTTGAATCGGATCTTTTTCCTAATCTTCCACTCAAGACTTCAATTGGACTCAACTTTGCGTCTAGGGCTAAGCGAGCTTTCAGAGCAGGCAGGTCTTGGACAAGTTTCGAGCTCGAGGAGCTCGCGATCGACAGCAGAGCGGGAGCGCGAGCTCTCAAGGATGACCGCGAAAGAGAGATAGCTCTGAGCAGTTCGCTGAGCAACTCCCTCCGCTTGTACGTCTTCGAGCAGATCAAGCACCGCTTAGTTGAAGAAATCTGGCTGCAGCCTTACCCAGCAGACGAGGTGGCGTCCATGAGGGACAGCGCCATCGGCACAGCTGCTGTGACACCCGCTGCTTCCGACAAGACGGCGCTCGATATGGCAATACAGCGTATGGATTCACTGCCCGATAGACTGCGAACCATGTTTCCCGGAAATGTTCCACCGACCCGTACGCAACCGGAGCTGCCTGGCAGAGATCGAGAGCTCCATCAGCCTGAAGGACCACGGATCCGTGCCACGCAAGCGAATCTTAAGGGTCTCGGCGTGTATGGTGCTGCCCGCGGACGCGGCGTGCATCTGGATATGGAGACGAGTGAAGATGAAGAAGAGTGCGTTGGGGGTTCTTGAAGTGAAGCGCAGTTGGATAGGCTGTGTTCGGATCGAAGCGTCGCGTCTGACATTGCGTTGCGCAATTGAGAGGATACGTTCGCTGGTTAGAGGCATTCAGGAAAGAGTCAAGAGAAGCCTTTTCTTATTATTCAGAGGGTCATAAAAAGCAGGAATGGTGGGATGCTCAGACGGGTGAATGAAGGACTTGGTCACGCTCACGTAACATTGTTTTAATACCACCTTGTAATTACAGTCATCGAATCGTTCAATTGGAGCCTCGGGGTATTCGAGTCCGTGGGAGGATTCAAACGCTACGAGAAGATACTTTCGAGTCTAGCTTTACACTATCGAACATCTCCATTCCGGCAGAGGCCTCTAAGTGAAGTCTCAAAAAAGGCCCCTCAGCTGTAAGAGTCGTTGTTGTAGTGAACAGCGATCAAAACCATTAGCGATAGTCGGACTCACTGATATCCACACAATAACTCCAAACAACCATAATGGACACATCTCATGTTGAAGATCGCGATCGATTATTCTTTTTACCTAATTGTATTGGTCAGATTTGGTTATATTATTCAAGTCATCCAAAATCGTCGACACAATTATCTCTTATGCTTTCTAGCAGTCAACTAAAGAATGCTTGATATCAGAATGGTCGCCGAGGACGGAGACAAGACACGCCCTTTGCATGGCCGTGCACGATAGTCGGCAAGGCATGCCGGACTGGGCTTGAACCGCTTCCATGCCGTCCATGCCGAGCTGTGGGGAAGCTCAAGCTGGGGTTGTCCAGTTGTCCCGCGTTGTCGTCGATAGGTGGATAGGCCGCTCGCCTGCTATCTTGCCCGAGGTTGCACGGTCTTAGACGGAGATGCACTGAGAGACGATCCCTTGAGCCGCTGGCGATTAATCTTCTCCTCCGTCACATACCACTCACACCACTCCTCATCCTCTCATACCATCCCCAACAAGCTGTAAATCAACTGCGTCTGTCCCCACGCACGTTGACCAGCTGACGCAATGGCCGCCCGCCGAGCATTGTCGACGAGGACACTCACAACACTCTCTCTCCGCCCAGCAGTAGCAAGCACAGCACGCCGCGTCGCCAGAATGCCTCAAGCAGTGGACGCTGGCAAGATTGCCGTGCGCAGACTGCACGCCACCACCTCACACCTCCAGGCCGCTACAGCAAGCTTGCCTACCGAGGTCCCTACCTCCCACGAGCAGGTCTCCCAACCCATTGACACCGCCAACTTCCTCGACAACAAGTTCGTGCCCTCCCAGGCAACCCAATGGATCGACCTGCACGATCCTGCAACCAACAACCTCGTTACAAGAGTACCGCAGAGCACAGATGCCGAGCTGAAGGCTGCTGTGGACAGCGCTGAGGCGGCCTTCCCGGCGTGGAGGGCGACCAGCATCATGCACAGACAACAGCTCATGTTCAAGTACACCGCTTTGATCAGGGAGAACTGGGACCGTCTCGCCGCGAGCATCACTCTCGAGCAGGGAAAGACACTCGCCGACGCAAAGGGTGATGTCCTGCGTGGTCTGCAGGTCGCCGAGACTGCCTGTGGCATCACCACACAGCTCACTGGCGAGGTTCTCGAGGTCGCAAAGGACATGGAGACCAGGTCCTACCGCGAGCCTCTTGGTGTTGTTGCGGCTATCTGCCCTTTCAACTTCCCTGCCATGATCCCTCTGTGGACAATCCCGATCGCCACTATCACCGGCAATACTTGCATCATCAAGCCCTCTGAGCGCGACCCTGGTGCCACCATGATCCTGGCCGAGCTCGCCGAGAAGGCCGGCTTCCCTCCAGGTGTTATCAACATCATCCACGGCTCGGCCAAGACTGTCGACTTCATCATTGACGAGCCCAAGATCAAGGCCATCTCCTTCGTGGGCTCCAACAAGGCTGGTGAATACATCTACACCCGTGGCTCTGCCAACGGCAAGCGTGTCCAGGCCAACTTGGGCGCAAAGAACCACGCTGCTGTCCTTCCCGATTGCAACAAGAACCACGCACTCAACGCCATCACTGGTGCCGCCTTCGGTGCTGCCGGTCAGCGTTGCATGGCCCTCAGCACACTTGTTCTCGTTGGCGAGACCAAAGAGTGGACTGCCGAGATTGCTGAGCGCGCGAAGGAGCTTTCCATGAACGGTGGCTTTGAGGAGGGTGCTGACCTCGGCCCTGTCATCTCACCTCAGGCCAAGGAGCGCATTGAGAGCCTCATTGGTACTGCTGAGAAGGAGGGCGCGACTATTCTGCTTGATGGTCGTGGCCAGAAGCCTGCCAAATACCCCAACGGCAACTGGGTGAGTCAATTAATGCTTCGATATTCATAAGCAGTTACAATCGCTAACATCTTCATCCCAGGTCGGCCCCACTATCATCACAAACGTGACCCCCGAGATGACCTGCTACAAGGAGGAAATCTTCGGCCCCGTCCTCGTCTGCCTCAACGTCCCCACTCTCGACGACGCCATCTCCCTCATCAACGCAAACGAATACGGCAACGGTACCGCCATCTTCACACGCTCCGGCGCAACCGCGACTCGCTTCCAGAAGGAGATCGAGGCCGGTCAGGTCGGAATCAACGTTCCCATTCCCGTCCCCCTTCCCATGTTCTCTTTCACTGGCAACAAGAAGTCCGTGGCTGGTGGCGGAGCCAACACTTTCTACGGCAAGCCTGGTGTGCAGTTCTACACTCAGCAGAAGACTGTGACCAGCTTCTGGAAGGCGGAGGATGCTGTTAGCACGAAGGCGGATGTTATCATGCCCACGAACAAGTAGGAAGTTGGAGACCTGTACATACGAATGTCCTGGACGAGAATGTAACAAAGGGAAAAAGTAATGACATATTATTGGGCAACACGCTATGTGGACTTTGTTATGAAGCAATAATACGATCATGCCTGTACGTATAAGCTTTCACTGAAGTACTTGTGTCCACTCGCCTGCGCTTGTAATGTACAAACCCTGGTGGTCTCAGTAGCTGTTGTGCCAGTGTCATCGACAACAAAAGTATGTATAGCCTTGCTTACCACCTAGATACATTTATGCACTGCCCTCCTTTTTCATACGTCGTATCCATGATGCGATCCATTCCTTCTCGGAATTGGATAAGCATGCCACCACTCAAGACAAACACGAAGTATTTAACTTCACAGCGGTTCTGCAATGCGTAAACAAGTCCACCAGCGAGGGGTCAGAGCCACACTCCACAGATGCTACACTCAAAGATTTTCCTCCGGTAATGTCAGATAGAACACCGATGTCGGTTGGTGACGAGTAAAGCATCGGAAAATTGTACGTCTGCGTATGGGATGAGGTATTCCTCTCAAGGGACAAGGCACTAATATTCTCAATCGGTAGCTCGAGGCGGCAGCGCTCATATTACCGAAACACCACTGGAGCTGGGGTCACATCTCAGCATCTACTGTTCTGATGCTATCGGATCTGGATCTGAAAATAGGTATGCCTGCCACTGATATTGGCTGATGCAGCAATCGAGTGACCTCGATTATATGCTGATACAACAGAATCTAGGTTGAGAGATTTACATGATTACCACTGAGAGAGGATCGATGCAGCAGCAGAATGACCTGAACCAAATGCTGTTACAACAACTTATGTATTCAACCTTGACAATGCTGGCCACTGAGATACTTTCAACAAAGCTCTGGCGATCCTAGTAGCCTGCGTAACAACTTCAATGCTGACCAGTCTCTCAATTCGTCGCCCGTCCTGTATGCGACACTCAAGCCCACACGCTAGCACAACGATGGAGCTCCAGAACATGACCGGGAGACAAGCCGGACCGAAAAGCGCAGGAAGCGATCCAAGATCAAGGACGAGCCGACTGATGAAGACTGCGAGAGATACCTTACGAAAGGTCTGCCCTCGAAACATCCAGCTACGAAGACGACGTGTCCGGCGAGTTCTTCGCGGACTTGACTGAACGTGAAAGATAATGAGGAAGAGGTCACCCTACAGTACGCAAAGTGTTAAATGACTGGCCAGCGTTGCCGGTCACGACACTTGGTACACATAGCTCCCTATGTTCCCTTGGTGTCTTTGTACCATACAGTGGACAGATAATTCTGTCCTTATGGCAAATTGATGTACATAAATCGAGGCAAGCGGCTGCAAAAGTTGCGATGTAACATCATGTTAGTCTGACTTTTTGCTTCGAGTAAGTAATCTTGAAAGATCAAGAAACTTTCGACTTCAGTCATCACATGAACAAAACCCCCTCAAGCAATCTCATCATATGTACAAAGTACAGTCGAGTTGTCACATGCGTTACGCAAATTTATCTGATCAATCGTCTCATGTAAGCTAAGCATGTTACAAGTCGATTGCATAATGACCGAGTGCATAGAAAATTGCGTCCCTAAAAAGCTTCGTCACGTCGAGTATATATATAATCACTTTGATGCATTAACAACATATCTCGATTTTGCTCGCACATGCATGTGTACATGTTGGTGATTTAGTTTGCATACGGTACACAGCGTCATTGCTACTGGCCGGACATATCTAGACATTTGATCGGCACGAAGCATGTTGGCACTTTAGCCGCTAAGTCCGTCGAACATCAGCCTTCAGGTCTCGCCTACTCTACTGTACGCAGCTATGATGCTGGACATCAGTCAGTGTAGTCTGAAAGTGGTCTTTCGAATTAAGTCCATTCTATGCTATGCTGAGTGATCTAACTCCCAAGACTTCTCCTTCTCCCGTCTCAGCCACGTTGATTGTCCAGGTTCTTTGAACGACTTGGGGAAACCGACACCCCTAATCCTGCCATCTCTGATAAGAGCTAGACTCTTTGGTCTTTAGGAGATGGCGTGGAACGTAGAGCTCTGCTAATGGGCGGAAGTTTGATGAGGATGGCTGTTTGCAGAGGCTTGACAAGGATGCCTGCTGGTGGAGACTGGACGAGGATGCCTGCTGGCGGAGATTCGACGCAAATACCTGCCTGCGGAGGGTAGACGAGGGCCGTGCAAGGAGTTGCTGCTGCGTAGGCATCACGGATTGGAACGGCGCTCTTGCAGCCTCGGGCATAATGATCTGCGGTGCATGAGTTAGCTGACTGACTATCAAGAGGGTACCTTCGAAAACACAGGGATGCACCTTGGGTGTGCGCTCGGCTGGGTAGCTGGCTGGGTCCATGGCCATCTCATTTGCCTAACGCAAAGCCTAAGTGTCGGCCTCATCTCCCTCTTCGAGCTCACGTAGCGGAGCGCTCTGCTCCTCTTGCGACTGGGATTCCGCATAGGCAGCGTCGTCCTCTTCTTCCGCCTCCTCCTCAGGGACGCCGAACTCCTTTTTCCCCATCTCCTTCAGGTCATCGAGTGCCGCACGCAGAGAATCGAAAGCCCGGTCTGTCTTTTCATCTCTTCCCCTGTGGTGGAAAGAGATCGTCATCTGGTAGAGGGTTTCTAGTAAGTGTTAGAAATCTCCGAAAAGAAGAACGTCTCTACATACCGGCTTCAGTGCGGGCTGCTCTGAAGTCGCGCTCGCCCTCGACAACAAGCGCAAGAAGGATGAGTGTGCTAATTTTTACATAGCGAGGACAAGAGCCGGCGCCTATGATTTCTTGGCACTTTTTGATGCATTCATCGAGTTTGTCCTCTTCGTAGTAGCCGTCGGCCTCTTTGTAAGCTTCCGCAAAGGTCGTCCAAATCTCATCTTCGATTCGCTTCTGGAGCGTCTGTTGGAGGGATGAAGTCATGGTGAGTTTCTGGTATTTGGCTGGATTGTGCGTGCAGTGTAATGGAAAGTTGAACGCAGTGAAGCCTTGGTTTATTGTGTTCGCAGTCTCCAAAGGCTTCCATCCACCTCACTTTTTTCGCCGCCCATCGTCGCGTGACCGCTCCTGCCTTCCCTGCCGCGAACACAACAAACGCTTGGCTCGACTACCCAGCAGGGGTCTTGTCGCAACTACGTCCAAAGTAGCGCAACGAAAACATGTACGCAATCAATACAGCTTTACAGCTTCACAGCTCCACGCCTGTGTGAGGGTGGCGCCGCTATAGAGAGCCATAATGCTACCGGAAGTCAGCGGACGAGGAGCCAGAAGAGTTGCCCTTCGGCAAAACCGACCCACTCTGGCAGAAATATGGCTGCAAACGCAGCGGCAACTACGCACCAACAATAAAGAAACGCAAGCTGGGACACAGAGCATCAAGCTATCAACGAGCATGTGGCACTCCATTCGATGATGACGAGCAAGAGGTCACACACAAAATCCCTCGGGGGAGCTCGCGCGCACGTCGAGCTGCGCAATCAAGCCAGCTTACGCAACGATCTGATGCATCACAGGACGACATGAAGACGACGAGGACTTCGCGCCTAGTCCTCCCTCCAAGAAGAAACGCTCCGCCTGAAAGGAGGGTTCAGCTCCAAAGGAGCGCTCTGATCGAAAGAAGCGCACCATAACGAAGGAGCCGGACGTCGCGAAAGGCGACAATATCACGGTCCCGTCGGCAAAGAAGCTTGAGACATTCAGGATCCATCTGTAGAAGCGCTGGAAGAATGTAACGAAATCTGTCGAATTCTTGAAGGGCGGCACCATCAAACTGGACCCCGACGTACGCCATGAGTACGAATCGTTCAAAGGCCAAGCGAACTACATCTAAAACCTTCCCGACCAGCGCCATGGTCTCCTTCTCGCTGAGGACGAAGTTGCTCTAGATTGATGGACACGCGCCGATGGAACGACTAAGAATGGCTGACACCTCGAGGTACACGATTCCAAGGACAGCGAATGTGGCGCTGTGCAGTTTTTCATTTGGTCCACAAAGAAAAACGTGGAGGTCAAGGTGCACCGCAATGGTATTGCGCAACGTATCTGCCCTGATCGCAGCGAAGCCGTTCGATTGGGCCACGTTACTGTTGACATCATGAACCGTATGCCTGGGAAGAAAGACTTGTCGACGTTCACCAAAGGTTTTACTGGTCAGTCACTCAGTCATGCACGCAAGTTCGTTGCCCTCGCTGCCCTCGTCCACCGAAGCCGGATCTGAACTTCCTTGACTTACCTACGGACTTCATTGACCCGCGACTTCAGCAGCTACAAGTGAAAAGTTCAAAGGCGCAAATGTCGCTATGGTGACAGTGGCAACTTCCGCAAAGTCATGCCAGACAAGATCCCTGACTCCGTGCTACCGTCCTGACTTGAAGAGTATCGGCAAGAGTGCTGGCTTTTGAATTCCCATGAACACCGATGTCTTCGATGTGTTAGTGACTAGTCCAAAAATTGATCCACCAGACGAATACTCGTTCCGTAATATGTATCTCGACCCTAGCGGACCTGGAAAGGTGGATTTACCTGACATGTCTGAGGCTGAAGTCAGAGCTGCATTGCGGGTGCTGCAACATGTACACTATCGCACGGCCGGTATAATTCGGAGGTAAATCTCAGCTCATGGCAGAGATTTATCGTCTCCTCGAAGGCTTGGGATAATGACACAATCTCATACGAGTTTGAGCGCATCTCCAGGCTGTACTCCGCAAGTACAGCCTCGTATAGGTACTATCATGATTGGTCTGCCGTCGGGATGCTAGCAGAATAACTCGAGTATCTCACTGGCACAGGTGAGTAGATCATTATCCGCGCTCGATGGTACCAGTACGCTGAATGCGAGAGAAACTTCCAGCTTGAGCAGCATTTCAGCGGCAAACGTAAACTATTTTTTGTTTGCGCTTAATGGAATTAGTGCACTGAACACTCAAAAAAACAAACCAGCTTAGACTGCATCTCAGTGGCAAGTAAATCAACTTCTGAGCCTATATATGATGTTGTTAGTATGCTAGATGCTTAGACACGGACCAGACTTTAGTATTATCTCAGTAGCAGATATCGAATGCTAATATACTGTAGTTGTTAACACCATCATACTAAAGCTGGAGATACGTGCTTCATCTCAATGGCTCTTAAGGTGATTACTTTGACTGGCATTCGAGGTAGCGCATTACATTATATGGAGAGTGCGGATGTATCTCAATGGTCTTCAATGTGACTTCTTTTATAGAGAACTCGGGTAGCACATTACATAGCGCGGAAAGTGAGAGTGTATCTCGGTGGCTCTCATCTTAGATCCTTATCTCGGCATGTCAAGACAACACGTCTTATGGAGAGGAGGGCATACATGTGTCTCAATGGTGAGCAAGGCTATAGATCTCTCTACTGTCGATCTCACAAGCACGCCAGCTATCGATTTGGTGACACATGATCAGTGTTGTCTCAACAGCTTGTAAGACTGCATTCAGCTCTATAGTTGCCGATACCCTCCCATCAGCTGCTAAGCTAGCCCGACCATATCGATATCGTTTCAGAGGCGGGAGTGACCAAAGCTGCTAATAGAGTCGATGGCATCCTCAAAGTACCTTAGCTTCACTCCTATTAGTTTAGACATCGAAGGGGCCGAACAACGGAGTTTCTCAATGTTCTCGCAAGGTCTACCATTGGTAGCTCGACATTCCAGACAAGTATGAGCGGAATTAAACTCAGCTCACGGACAATGTGTCGTTCGCAAAGCTGATCGTCTTTGAGTATTTCTCTCTCCATAAAGCGATGTTTCCGGCATAAATGAGCAAGAAGCGTTTCGCATTTGGCTAGCCCAGATTGATCTATATGCAAGATTACAACATATACCAAAACCCATCTTTCTCATTAATTTCTAAGAGTTGTACTTGGCAATCTCAACCCCATGCTCGTACCAGTTGCGCTCTGTGGTGTCACCCTCAACGATGCATTTCAATACAGCATCTTCGGCCGTGTCAAGTCCAGAGTTTACCCAGTTGTAACGCGTACGCCGCGATCAATCGTGCTCACACTGGTAAATTTTGCTCTTGCGGAACTCGCAGGTTATAGCGCATTTCGAGGCGTCTTAATAAACAGTGAAAGACGCGGTCTTGTGATCGGCAAAGCTTAGACCGGGATGATTGCCTGTGCGTCCGAGATCGATATCCAAATTGGATTGATACGGACAGGTCGTGCTCCTGCAGATCGACTTGATCTTTGATTCAGCGCTCGCATCTTGTTATGCGGCAGAAGGGCAGGCGTTCAGTAGTGAAGTCGTGGTATCCGGTAGACTGCCTCGTCGAGGTTCCGGTACCAATCAGCACACCGAAAGCGCTGCAGAAGTCTAGTTCATGGCGTAACAACTGATGTGAGACATTCCATGATCTGTCGTCTCCTGTTGTTGCATGATGGCAAATGCTTGAGAACGTCTCTGCGACGCACTGGCGAACAACCCATCACTGCCGCATCCTGCATCCAGATGGCGGTCGACGAAGCGGAAACCACACTACGGAGGTATCGTTCTAGCCAGCGTTTGCCAAAATATAGCAAACAACAGCTCCTCTAAGAGAAGATGAAATCTTTCAAAATAGGGGATGCCGCAAACTCTGAATTGAGAAGAATACAGCTGTTTCAGACATGCCACATTAGCGAAGTGTATTCAGCAAACATTTTTGGAAGATGTACCTGATGAAGTGACTTAACCCATTCTTGCGCTGTTCCAAGAATCTGGGCCTGAAGCGTGACACGATGCTTTTGCGAGGAAGTTTGGGTATGCTAGCCTCAGCGTGAGGAAATGCTTTGACAAGGTTCTCACGAAGACGGTCAAATTCAGAGTATCTAAGACGTTTGTCAGTAAAGAGAGAACCGGATGACTTAGCAGCAACGGCATAAGAGTAAGAACTGTGGCAGGACGACAGCAGCATTGGGTACATGACATATATGTCCCCTGCTGCGCAGAATATGGAACATTCTTTGGTGCACATAATAAAGCACTATGCTGGAGCAGAATAGCAGAAGCCGAGCACGTACCTTTTCCGAATACTCATGTCACCACCCTTGAGAGTGCTAACAGTAAGGTGCCACACGACATATGCACCTAGATTTCCAGACGCGCCGGACACAACAGTATAGTCATCGACAGTCACGGAGCGAGCCCAGCATCCTTGGCTTTGCTCATGTTGCTCCTCAGAGTGATCTTCGAGTTGTATAGTACCCGGGCCAAGGTGACTGATAGAGTGGTAGGACGTGGTACGCGAATGCTGACGCGTGGTCCAAAAC
>Ga0265797_10006659_pt1 | contig 16196 bp, 20 predicted proteins | sample P2T30metagenome_FD_192433 | JGI IMG/M metagenome (GOLD analysis project Ga0265797, IMG submission 192433) | Plant litter microbial communities from East Loma Ridge, Irvine, California - P2 T30 | ecosystem: Environmental > Terrestrial > Plant litter > Unclassified | place: USA: California... | reverse complement strand
GGAACTTGACGAAGTAATTCGCATAGGCCGTGTAGTTCGTCGTATTGCCGACGAACAGACTGGTCACGCCGTTCGGCCTGCCGATCAGCGAGTTTGTCGACTTCATGGATGCGGGTGGCGTCCACGGTGACGCAATGAACTTTAGCTTGGGATTGATCGCCAGCGCTTCACGAAGCGTCGGGATGATGTATTCGCGATCCTTCTGAATCGTGAAAGTCGGCATCGTGACGTCGGCGCCATCCCAGTCGTCGCAATAGGTATAATACCCATTCTGCCCGCGGTGCGTGAAGTCCGAAGCGCCAATGCAGATGCGGCAAGTCGAGAAGCCATCCGTTCCGAATGCCGTCGTCAGATTGGCTTTGCGCTGAGCGGGGGTGCAATAAGTCTGGAGGACATAGCACGAGCTTTCCGTGAGCGACGCACCCGCACCGTGCATCTGCTGATAGGTCTCGGTCCCGTCGACATAGATGGTAGCGCCAGGCAGACCGGCGAGCGGCGCGAATGCCGTCATGGTCGCGTCTGTGATCGTCGGCGAGAGGTTGATCGGGGTTCGCTGCGCCACGGGCGTGTCTCCAATCAAGCCGCGGCCCGGGAGGATCTGGTTCAGCGTGTCGATCGCATCAGCGGCCGCGGTCGAAGAGTCAAACTTGCGTAAAATCGTCATGTCGAATTACCTTTTACGAGCGGGCGAACATGCCGTTGGTGAAGAATGGATCGGTGAAAAAGGCGCCGGATGCGGACGAAGCGGCCGATACGGTCACAGCACCGCTCGCGCTCGTCGCGCCCGCCGCGGCGACCACGTAATTGATCGTCCCCGCCGACAGCGGGGACATGCCAACGATAGCCTTCCAACCTGACGCGGCATCACCTGCGATGATCAAACGACCGTCGTTCGGCGTAATCGTGGGTGTGACACCAGCCGGGACGTTCGAGATTTTCGATACAAGTGTGCCTGCGGCTGCTTTCGATGTGATCGAGAGGGCATTTGGCGAAAGGGCGAGGGTCGATGCCGCAGCCGATACCGTGCGCGTCGAGATCGACGACGAAGCACTGCCGCCCGAACCTGTCGCAAACTCCTGATACGTCAGCGTACCAGCGGAAGCGGGGGTGGCGGTCAGGCCGGTGCTGATGACCGAGCCGTTCAGTGACCAGGCACGCGACGTGACTGTGCCGTTGCTTACTGCGCCGGGCGTCGCGGTGTAGATCGTCCCCGCCGTGCCAGTCGAAGGGGTGACCGTCGGCTGCGTAGTGAAGGCCGGCGCTGCCGCTGCTGCCGTTGCGACGGTCACCTGCTGTACCGTTGACTGCGTGGTGCCACCTGGTCCGGTCGCCGTCTCTTGGTAGGTCAAGGTGCCAGACGATGCCGGAGACGCCGTCGTGCCGGTGCTGATTACCGTCCCGTTGATCGTCCACGACCGCGAGGTGATCGAGCCATTGCTGATGTTGCCCGCGGTCGCGGTGAATGTCGTTGCTCCGGCAGTTCCGGTGTTCGGGCTGATGCTCGGCTGCGAAATGAAAGACGGTGCCGGGGCAGGGGTGACGGTGGCCGTAGTCACCGCTGCCACCTGAACCGTGGACATGGTCGTACCGCTCGGGCCTGACGCCGTTTCCTGATAGGCGAGCGTACCGGACGACGCCGGCAGAGCGGTTACGCCGTTGCTGATGGCGACGCCATTCAGCAGCCAGACCCGGGAAACGACAGCGCCATTGCTGACGGTGCCCGGCGTCGCTGCGTACAGCGTTGAGCCTGCCGTGCCGCTGGTCGGGCTGATGCTTGGCTGCGTCGTGAAGGCAGGGGCAGGGATCTCTACCGGGACGCCAGCTGCCTCAAGCGCAGCGATACGCTTGATCAACGCGTTCACCGTGTCGCGCCAGTCACGCGCGGACGTGTTGTTTGGGATATTTGTCAGCACGGCCATGCGTGGACACTCCTATTCAGGGAAGCGGGTTGGTCGTTCATCAGGGAAGCGACGCGTCAGCGCGGCCAGGCATCGACCGCGAGGCCGCGGCGGACGTCGCAGAGTGCTAGGTCGGCGCGCGCGTCGCGCAGCGAGCCCTCGGCGTCCGCGCTGTTGGCGCTACCGTCCGGCTGCCGGCGCATCGGCGTTGCCGTGCAAGGCTTCTTCGCCTCGGCCGGCACTGGGGGGATCACCGGCGAATAGCTCAGCGTCGAGCGCGTCGATGCCGCGCACGCGGTCAGCAGGAAGGCAGGCAGCACGGCTAGCAGCAGTTTGCGCATAGGTCCTCACGGTGTCAGTGGATCGAAGGATGATGGGTTCGCGATTTGCGAGGCGGTCGGCGAAGGTCGTCAGCGCTGTGGTCTGCTGGACGGCGAACAGCTTCTTGGCATCGCTGCGCAGCTGCTCGGCCTTCGCGATCTCAGCGCTCCACGCCGCCCGCTCTACCTTCAGCGTGGCCGTGCGGTCGGCGAGCGTCTCCCGGGTGACCAGAAGCCCGGCAAGCAGGCCGATCATCGGCACCGCCCACCAGAAGCGCCGCAGCAGGGCGAGGCCCGCCGCCCAGATCATGCTTCGTTCGAAGATGAGGGGACGCCCGCGGTCGAGGTCATCAACCGGGGTCCGCCGATGACCGCGCGCCCGGTCGGCCAGCGCCGCGCGATACAGCGCGACTTCTCCATTCGCATGATGCTGACCCGGTCGCCCTGATTGCCGCCAAGGACGTGATAGTGCGTCTTGTCCTCGCCGATGTAGAAGCCGACGTGACCGCCGCCCGGCCGCTCGAACACCAGCACCGCGCCGGCCGCGACTCGATCCGCCGCGAGATTGGCGCCCCAGGTCGCCCACGCCTTGGCGCGGACCGCGACGGGCGCGGCCGGAATGCCGTCTGCGGCGAGGCAGTTGGCTACGAACAGCCCGCACCACGGCACGCTGTCGGCATTGTAGACCATGCCCAGCACCTTCGTGCCGAGCTTCTTCGCCCACTCCATGATGGTCGGGCTGTTCGCCGCCCCCGGCGCCTCGCGGGTGCCAAGAAGCGACCGGGCATGGCGAAGCCACGCCGGCTCTAATGCCGTCGTCATGCTTAATGCCTTACAATGGTGAGGCGTTTTCGAGCTTGGCGCTGTTCAGATTGGGCCAGAGGGTTCTTCAAAGCTCCGGCCGGCCCGCCTCGCGCTTTTCCCCTTGTCGCTGAGGCGGGCCGTTAACAAAATATTAACCACAATTAGTCATTTTGCAGATGAGGCTCTGCCTCCCCGTGAAGGGTTCCCTGCTCGTCACGATGCCGCCCCAGCTACGGCGAGCAGGGAGTAGGGCGCGACGGTGTGACTGCCTGACACTGGAAGCCTCGTACGATTTCGTAGAAGCACCCGGACACGGCGAGCCACGCCAGCTCTGATGCCGTCATCATCTTTCTTTCTTTTGAGGTGAGGCGATCTGCCAGGCCGCTCGTTGGCGATGCGCTAGGGTCCACACCCACCGTGCCCTGGCCGGCCCGTCCTTGGCTGACCCTGGGGGCGGGCCGTAATTCCCTACTTGTCGAGTTCGCGCAGGGTGGCGGTCATGTCCGCGGGGACTTTGGGCTTGCCCAGGAGCGCGGCGTCGAGCGCGTCGATCGCGTTCTGCCCGCGCCGCTTGAAGAAGGTGATGATGCCGGTTCCGATCGCGCCCAGCGCGCCGCCTGTGCCGAGCGCGGCGAAGAGGTCGACCTGATGTTCTGCGATCCAGACCGCAGTGACCAGCATCGCGATGCCAGTGACGATCGCATCGAGCAGCCAGCGCTTCGGACCCGGCGTGTCGAGCGTGATGAACAGGCGGATCATGAGGCAGGCGAGAAGTCCGACGATCATAGATCCGGCCGGAAAACTGTAGCCGAGAAAAGACCAGATGACCGGTACCGATACGCCCGGTACCGCCGCGATAGCCCCCTCTCGCATTACCGCAGCCCGACGGCAGCGGTCGCCATTGCAAGACTCACGACGAGAATGGTGATCGGCCGGCGCAGCTGCGGCCAGCGTGACCACATGTCGACGGGCAGGGGAGCCTTGCGCAGCTGGAACTCGAGCATTGGCTCAGCGAGGATATGCAAGGCCATCCACAGGAAGCCACAGCCGACTGAGACGGGATCGAGCCATCGCTTGAGTTCCGCCACCCGTTCAATGGTATGGGCGTCGCCTGAGCTCCACGACCAGAGGCTGATAGCCTCGGCGCCACCCCGGCTGGCGACCGCGCACCCGGCAAGGAAAATGACGAATCTATAGATCGAGACCGGATCGGTCGGATGGTCAAACGCGCGTGCCGCCCAGATCCGACGCGCCTGCTTGCCCGCCATCATCAACCCGAGGCACATGGCCGCAGTCATGACGAACAGGTTCCACGCCAGCAGACCTGGGTTGTTTGCAAGGGAGGGAGGCGCCAGCGCGGCCGTCGACCGCATCGCCTCGCCGATGTAGTTGCTCGTGGCTGTCACGCTCATGCGTCATCCCTTCCCGCGACCGGGACGGCCGCGTTGCTTGCGTTCTTCATGGTATGATCCCTTAGGGTTTGGGCGCGCAGCCCAGGAAGGCGGTTTCGACATTGCGCCGGCAGTGTTCTGGCGCCGCGCCGATGAGGACGAAGAGGCGGTCGATGATCGCTTCGAGGAAAAGCCCCCAGCGATGCCCCTTGATCGCGGCGCGGCCAACGCGGCTGGAGATCGTCTCGTCGGCCGATGGTGTTGGCCCGCCCGCAACGACATAGATCGGCACGGCGATCAGGATGTAGGCGAGCTGGTCGACCGCAACGAGCAGCTGGCGCAGCCCGAGCCAGAAGCGCTTAGCCATTGAGGACGGACCAATCGACCTTGCCGGCAGCAACGATGGCGCCGAGGTTCGCAGCGCGGCCCACCGCGGCCTTGGCTCCCATGCGCAGCCCCTCGATCGCAGCGCCGATCGCCACCCACGCATCGGCAAGCTCGATGATCTCGGCCGCAAGGTCCGCGATCGTCATCTCGCGCGCGCCTGCCTCGGCAGACAGGAACGGCGTGGTGGTGTCGTTGTCGAGGGACCATGCGCGCGCTTCGGCTTCCTTGCGTTGATACGTCATCGCCTGCCCGGCGCCGGGCGTCAGAATGCTCTGCCGGATCACCTCAGCTTGGGCATCGATGCTGGCGGACGCGGTATTGCGCAGCACGTCCAGATCGAGTGCTTCGCCTTCAAGGGCCTGCGAGGGAACCAGCACAATTCCAAGGCCCTCAGGCAATACCTGCGCCGCTGCTGCGCTCGTGACACCGCTCCCGCGCCAGCGCTCGGCGCCAGTCGCGAGGTCGTAAACGATCCAATATTCCATGACCTGTCCTTTCAGACGGCTGCGCGTTTCAGTTCGGTGATTTCCATCGTCGAGCCCGCGAGCACGGTCAGGGCACCGTCTGGCTCAAGGTTGCGGATCGAGAAGATGATGGTGTGATTGCCTGCCGCCAGGCCGGTGACGAAAGCAGGCAGAGTTATCGGCATCGCGCCGGACGAGCGCTGAAGATCGAGCACGATATTCACCGTGCCGGTTTGATAGAGGGCGCCGTCGATCGTGATGTAGCCGGCGAACTGTAGATCGTCGGGGCTTTGCAGACTGGCATAGGCGAGAATGCGCAACGCGCTGTTTGCTTCGGCCTTGTTGAAGGTGGCCTGAAATATCGTTGTGCCGATCACGTAGCCGCCTCCGCTACCGCCACCACCACCGCCCGTGCCGCCACCGCCAGTGCTTGGGTCGTCTTCGTATACCGGATACGGAATCGCCATGCCGCTTCCTCAACCATAGGGGATCGACATGCTGCCAGGCAGCGTGAGGAACATGGCCTGTTGGACCGATGAGGCACCCATCTTCGTCGAGGTGATCGTGCCATCCACGACAAGATTTCCGCCGATCCTACCGTCCCCGATCAACTCCCAAGCACCGCCGAACTGGTCCGACCAGAGGCTGAGCCGTGCGACACCGTTGCCGCCATCGGCGAGCAACCTGACATAGGCGGTAGCCTTGCCGGCAAGGTCGACCAGCGTGCCAGCCTGCTGCTGCACGGTAGCTACTGTGCCATTGTAAGCGCTGCGCAGATCCGTCACGCTCTGCGTCACGACGCCGATCTTGGGATCGACGATCGCAGTTGCCCGCTGATCGATTCTTGCGGACAGGTCGGCACCGACTTGCGCTTCGAGGTTCGATACGCGTTGGGCAGCCGCGAAACGCCCATCGGTTACGGCCATTTCGACCGTCGACAGGCGACCGCGGGCATCGTTTAGCGATGCCGTGATCGTGTCGCTACGCTGCCCTAGCGCCGTATCCCGATCAACCGATGTACGCTCGACCCGGCCAATCTCCGCGCGAACGGCGCTGTCCGTGGTCGCCAAGCTGGCAACGACACCGTCAACCCGGATGCCTAGCGCGCGATCACCCTCGCTCAACGCGCTCGCCGTTTGGTCGACGCGAGCGTTTGTAGCGCTGTCGCGGCCGACATAGTCGGTGGTGATCGTGTCGATGCGCCGCCCGATCGCGCTGTCGGCATCAGCCAACGTCGTTGCCGTCGAACTGACAAGTGCTCGCGTGCTCGCAGTTACAGTCCGGTCATTGCCAGCGCTGTACGGAACCCAGGTTTTCGCTTCAGCGTTGAGGTCGGTCATTGCCGCGTCGATGCGGTTATTTGCCCGGCTGACAGCCAGGTCGGCCGTGACGCGCGCCTCGACCAGTTTGCTATCAGCATTGGCGAGGGCTGCGTCGAGGACGATCCCGGACGCGAGGAGCTTGGCATTGAGGTCGGCGAGCGCCGCATCTGCCTTCGCTTCGGCCGTCCTAATCAGGGCATTGGCCGCCGCGACCGCGCTGTTGATGGCGGGGATCGTGATGTTCTCGAGAATATCTGATCGCTGCTTCACCGAGACCGCATCTGCAATGACCTGCTTCGCCGGCACCCCTGCAACAGCGCCAGTGTCCTTCGACGTGTTTTCAGCGGTGTTGTCGGCGTTCTCGGTCGGCTTCGTGCCGCTGACATTCTCCCAAGGGATCGTCAGTGGTGCCGGGGTTTTCGCTTCGCTGAAGCCCTCGATCGAAAGCGTCAGCTTGCTCAGCGTCTCGCCAACCTCGACGCTGAAGTCCTTGAAGAAGCCGTAGACGATAAGGCTGTCGAGACCGGCGTCGCCGAGCCACAGCGACGGCACTGCGCGGACGGCTGCGATCCGCCCAACGACCTGATCGACCGCATCAGTTCGGATGAGCGCCTTGCCCGCCATCCGCTTCGCCCAGGCGCGCGGGACGATCATCGTCTCGCCAAATTCGTCCGTCTCGCGCCGACTATAGTCGGTAATGCCCGACGTCGCCGAGCCTTCGGTGACACGCGCCGTTGCTACTTGGTCATTGCGACAATCGGTTAAAGCTGACCCGGCGAAGCCAGCAGTCTCATCAAAACGGCAGACGTTTTCGAAAACGGCCCAATACTTGGCCGGGATATAACTTTTGATGCGCTTCAGGTCGTCCAGCGCTTCCTGCTCCGCCCATCCGTTCCCCTGTCCAGCGCCGGGGATGCGCGTCAGATCCATGACCAAGGCCTTGCCGCCCATCCGCGACACGATCGCCACGCGCGCGTCGCGTCTGAACGTCAAGCCGTTCGGTCTGCGCCTCATCATCGAGGAGCACGAGCGGCTGCGGATCAAGCAGGGCAGGCGCCCGACGATGGAACAGCTCGAGCGCGCGGTCGAAGCCGCGGCCGATCAGCTCGCCCGGCGCGCGCAGGCTGACGAAGCCCACCAATACGAAGCCGAGCTCCATGCCCGGCGATCGCGCCAGATGGCTGACGCCAGCGTCAACGCCGTCGAATATCTGAGAGCCAGCGCATGACCTATGCACCACGCCCGCGCCCCATGGGCGAGATTCTCGGCTGGCAGCCGGCGCGGATCCTCGTCACCCCGTCGAAGACGCCCAGCGCATGGTATGGCGCGATCCGCGGCGCGGTGAAGACCGGGTTCGGGGATCACAGCATCACCGGAGGCGCGCGGTTCACCGAGCAGCAGAACGAGGCGCTGATCAGCCGCGGCATGGATATCCTGACCGCGGAAGCCATGACGGTGCAGCGCAACGCCGGCGACCACGAGATCTGCAACGGCACCGGGCTTCCCGGGGTCTACCAGTTCGAGTGCCCGGTTCTCTCGCGCCGCGCCGATGGCCGGGTCCGCGTCATCGCCCCCAGCGGTGCCGAGAAGCTCGTCGAGGGTGACGGCTGGACCAGCCCGCGCCGCTCGCGCCGCAGGTTCGCGGCATGAGCTACCTCGACCCCGCTGGCGCCGCAGCGCGCGCGCCGCTTCCCCCTGTCCCCGATCTGATGGGCGTCGTCTCCACGGAGATCCTGATCGACCTGATGATCGCCATCCTCACCCTCGGAGATCGCTCGTGAACTGGACCAACATCATGCACGGCGCGGGTTGGATGAGCCTCTTGGCCATCGCGATCATCGCGGCCGTCATCTTCTTCGAAAACCTCTACTGCCGCTGGCCCCAGATCATGACCGCCCTGCGCGGCAACGATCGGCCTGGCTTCGTGCCCCTCTCCCCGACTACCTCGGCCCGCCCCCTCCGGACGTCCGTTCCTTTGTTGCGCGCTGTCGAGGCTGGCGCGCAGCCAACCAATCTGGCGGTCCACGGTGGTTGATGTAGCCGACATGGCGAACGGCGTGGCCCAAGCCGCGTTCGACCGCAGCGTCCGCGCCGCGCGCGCCCCGATCCCGATCGGCGTCGCCGGTGGGAGCCAAGAATATGGCGATCGGGCAGCACACACTGGCAGCGGGGGACTGAATCACGCTGAACGTACCGCGGGGTCTGTTGCAGGTCGCCGTACCGTCACGCCGTTTCCACAAAATCGCGGCATGATACCACGGCGGAGATACTCAGCCCGGAATGCCCCAGTTGGCATCCTCGTTAGCGGCCTTGGCCGTTCGAACCAGATGCTCGACGTAGTTCTGAAAAACCGGAACTGTAAACGTGACGAGCGTCGGTTCGCCCTGTGGCTCCTTGAACGTCAGGACGACGAACCGGCTGCCTTCCTCGTCAAGTACGAGTCCGGCCTCCATCGCACCAGTGCCGCTGGGAGTGATGATCGTCGCTGCCATGGTAGTGCCTCTATGGTCGTCCAAAGAGCTGCTTTAGCGCCGCGGAACCGCCGCGTCAGCGTCCGTCGAGATTTACGCTGCGTCGGCGGCCGTTTGCGACGCGCCGAGGTCATTGGCAGCAACAGCTGTGTTAGTCGCGGATACGACACGAGCTGTACCGCCTCGCGCCTTCGTCCTGCGATATTCCAGATAAAGTGCAATCAAAGAAAACATGGCGACCTCAAGACGAGTCCTGCTGGATGGCAGGACAGGCTCGGCACATGTGACGGCTCGCTAGGCACTTCAAATGCGATTAATCAAATCGCCGTTGCGCCAATCGAAAACGCACATTGTCACCCCACCACGGGAATGTCGTCAATCAGGGCGGCGAGCGAACCGTCTTTGAAGGTGTGCGGTCGCACTATTCTATCGGGAAGGGAGATTTTTAGATGGCGCCGTTCAAGCGGCTTCATAGCCCGAACCTTTTGGGCCATTAATAGCAACGACCCCTTGAACAGAAGCTCGTTTCCTTCGTCGTCTTTTTGCGCTGCTGGCATCCGCACCAATGTTGCGGCCTCGGTCCACGGGAAATCCATTTATTGTATTCCTAAAAACGTCCCGCGTTTGGTCATCATACCACATCGGCGCCGCTATGCCATTGATCATACGAAGGATCGGAGACGGCATATTTCGCCGGTGAACACTCAGCACCGTAGCACGCTGCACATCGTGGCGTGCAGTTGACATGGTGCGCTTATCGCCCCGGAGGGCGGGCCTTGTTCATGCCACCCAAAAACCCTCACCGCTGGGTCCCGCAGCCGCTGGTCTCGCCGTGAAAGCTCACTTTACAGATCAAGAAGGACAGAACCGATGAGCGCAGCTCCGTATTGGCCGCGCATGCTCAAGCGGGCGAACGCCGCGAAATACTGCGAGCTCACGCCGCAGCAGTTCGACGCGGAGGTGTTCGCCGGCCGGCTGCCGGGGTCGGTCGCGATGTCGGGCGGGCCGCGTTGGGATCGCGCCGCACTCGACGCGAGCCTCGACGAGATGTCGAGTGGGGCCAACGACTGGCGGAAGGATCAGCCGGGCCTTGCCGCATGACCTGCCCAAATATGTAAAGCGGGTGCGGTCGAAGGGCCGCGAGTACCTGTATTTCGACACCGGCAAGGTGGTCGACGGCAAGCGGCTGATGACGCGCCTGCCGCCGCTCCGGTCAATGGAGTTCGGGGGCAGCTATGCGGCGCTGATGGGCCACCGCAATCGGAAGACGAAGGCGACCCTCGTGACGGTCCCGGTTCTCGTCGACATGTACCAGCGCGGGGCCGCCTACGGTGCCTTAGCGCCGACATCGCGCAAGCTGTACGACATCTATCTTCGCCGCTTAGAGCGCGCGCTGCCGACCGCCCCGGTCAATGGCATCACCCGCGGCGACATGCGGACGGTGCTGGACAAGATGGCTGCGACGCCGGGTGCCGCGAACGCCTTCCTTCGCACAAGCGGCGCGCTGTTCGCCTGGGCTGTCGATCGCGAGCACATCGCGAAGAACCCGTGCGAGGGAATTACGATGATGGATGGCGGGGAACACGAGCCTTGGCCGCAGCATGTGCTGCGCGCGGTTCTCGCCGCCGAAGACCCCACGGTGCGCCTGCTGGCGCATCTGCTCTACTACACCGCGCAGCGCCTCGGCGACGTGCTTAGAATGACCTGGTCGGATGTTGCTACCGATCGCGTCGAGGTCCGCCAAGACAAGACGAAAAAGCGGCTAAGCATCCCGGTCCATAGCGCGCTGAGCGCGGAGCTTGCGAAGCACGAGCGGGTTGAGGGGGCGATATGCCGGACGCCGCGCGGCGCGCCGCTGCGGGACGACAACGCCCGCAAGATGCTTAAGGCTTTCTCGGCCGCTGCCGGCGCGCCCAGCGTACCGCACGGCCTGCGCAAGAACGCCGTGATCGCGCTGCTCGAGGCCGGGTGCTCAACCGCCGAGACCGCATCGGTCAGCGGCCAATCGCTGCAGATGGTCGAGCATTACGCCCGACAGCGCAACCAATCGACGCTCGCCGATGCCGCCCTTGCGCGGTGGGAGAGCAAACCGTGAACGTACAAACAGTGGAAAACTCTGCTCGCGACTCACGCAATTCCGCCATCTCGGGTTATTTGTCAATTAACCCGACAAGATCGAGGGCCTCGAGCAGTGCATGATGCGCGGCCTCGATCCGGGCGACGAGCGCCGCGTCGCCGATCGCATTCGCGTCGATCGTCTCGGGCCAGTGCTCGGTGACGAGGCCGGCGATACGGTCGAGGCTGGCGTGATCGACGAGGAAGCGGGGATCGACCGTCCCGGGATCGGCGACGACCCGCAGGCGCAGGCAGGCGGGGCCGCCACCATTGGCCATCGATTCGCGGACGTCGACAATCTCGAGCGCGCGGATCGGTCCGTTGCCCGCGACATGCTCGCTCAGCCAGCGCCAGACCGGTGCGTTGCTCCGCGCTTCCTCGGGCAGGATCAGCGTCATGCCCGCGGCGCGCGAGACGAGCTGCGCGTTGAACAGATAGGAGCTGACCGCATCTTCGAGGCTGACGCGGGCGCTGGGCACCTCGACGATCTCGACCGAGGGCATCAGCCGTCGCAGATCCTCATAGAAGCGGTCGGCGTCGGCGAAGGCCTGTTCATGCGCGAACAAAACGGTTTCGTTCGCAACGGCGACCACGTCGTTGTGGAACGCGCCTGCCGCAATCGCCGCATCCGACTGGCGCACGAACAGGGTCCGCGCGGGGTCGAGCCCGTGCCGGCGCGCGATCGCCTCGCTGGCCTCGCGATGCTGCCGCGCGGGAAACGGGCCGCCGGCTTCGCCATAGACGAAAATCTCGACGCCCGGTGCGCCGTGGGCTTCGCACAGTCGCATGTGGTTTGCCGCGCCCTCGTCGCCGAACGGCAGCGGGACGGGCGGGTGCACCGCGAAGGCCGGGTCGGCGAAGGCGATACGCAGTTGTGCGAGTGTTGCGGGCCATTCGTGGCTGCGGTGCGGCATCGTGCCGAGGTTCGCGACGCTCAGGTGGCAGCGCCCGTCCGCGGTATCAGGGGCGGGCGATACGATCGCGGCATTGGCCGCCCACATCGCCGAGGCCGACATCGCCTGCGCCTGCAGATGCCTGGGTGCATCCGCATACCGGGTCGCGAGCGAATCGAGCCAGCGATGATCGGGGCGGGGGTGGGGGAGGAGGATCCCCTGCACCAGCCCGAGGTCGAGGTTCGCGCGCATCTTCGCGATCCCCTGCAGCGCGGCGGCGCGAGGCCGTGCGACAGCGCCCGCATTGCGGGTCGCGGCCAGGTTGCCGGGGCTCAGCCCCGCGTAATTGTGACTGGGACCGATCAGGCCGTCGAAGTTGATCTCGACCAGGTTGGTGCCGCGCATCAGAGGCGCGCCACGTGAAGGACGGATGCGCCTTCGCTAACGTCCAGCGCCGCTGCACAGCCTTGCGAGAGGGCGATGCCATCGGCCACCGGGCGGATATCGCCGAACGCACACCGGAAGTCCGCGAGCGTGCCCGTCGCGACCAGCGCTTCGGTCGTGACGTCGCTGGCGGGCAGGGTGTCCGCAATCGTCACGACCTGAGCCGTGCGCGCATCCGCGATCGAGCGGACCTTGTCGGTGCGCGCGGTCATCGTCGGCCCGCCGTCAAAGATGTCGACATAATTCTCGAACGCGAACCCCTCATTCTCGAGCATCCGCATCGCCGCCCGGCCGGAGGGGTGCGGCAAGCCGATCGCCGCGCGTGCGCTCTCGGACAGCATCGCGGTGTAGATCGGATGCTTGGGCATCAGATCAGCGATGAACTGATGCCCGTTGATCGCATTGAACTGATCGGCGTCCTGGAAATTCATTCCGAAAAACCGCCCCGCCAGACCGTCCCAGAACGGCGAACCACCCGCCTCATCGATGATCCCGCGAAGCTCGGCGAGAATTCGGTCGGCAAACCGCGCGCGATGCGCCTTGATGAAGAGATAGCGGCTGCGCGCGAGCAACAGGCCCAGCCCGCCGGCCCGCTCGCCCGGATGCAGAAACAGCCCGCCGACCTCGCTCGATCCCTCGAGATCGGTGGCGAGGCTCAGCATGTCGGCGCGGAAGGTTCGCGAGAGTTCGCGGCTGTGCTGCGTCAACGTGCCGATCCGGTAGCTGTAGAAGGGCCAGCTCTGACCGACATGCGTGAACAGCTGGCACGTGCCGCGGACCTCCCCCGTCAAGCAATTCTCGAGGACCAGGACAAACAGCTCGTCGCTGACCACGCCGTCCTCGGCAGGCGCGGTCGTTGCGAAAGCGGCGTGGCTGCGTTCAAGCTTGGCGCGCAGCGCGCGGCGGTCGGGGGGCAGGTTGGTGAAGCCCCCGCCGGTCAGCTTGGCCATCTCGTACAAGGGCTGGAGGTCGCTATCGACCGCCGCGCGGATCCGGAAACTCACAGATGCGTCCTCATAAGCCGTTCTCGCAGATTCGCAGGATGGTGACCGCGGACAGCGCCGCCCGTTCGGTCAGACTCTCGGGGATCATGAATTCGTCCGGCGAATGGATCGCGCCGCCGCGCACCCCCATGGTGTCGACGACCGGCACGCCGGCGGCCGCGATGTTGTTGCCGTCGCACACGCCCCCGGTTGCTTTCCAGGCGATGTCCAGGCCCAGGTCCGCGCCGCTCGCCTTGACCAGCGCGAACAAGTGCGCGGCCCCCGTATCGATCGGCTTGGGCGGACGATTAAACCCGCCATGAACCGCAATCTGGATGTCATGCTCGGCCGCGATCGCCGCGACGACGGCGTCGATATGCGCGCGGGCTTGCGTGATGTCGTCGCGCGTCGCCGGGCGGAAGTTGATGCGCAGCACCGCGACGTCGGGAACGACGTTGTTGGGACCACCGCCATCGATCCTTGCGGGATTGACGGACAGCCCGGGCCTGCGGACCTTTGACAGCCGGACCGCGATGTCGGCGGCGGCGACCAGCGCGTTGCGGCCCTCCTCGGGATTGCGGCCGGCGTGTGCGCTCCGGCCGCGGACGGTGATCGAAAAATTGCCCGTGCCACCGCGTGCGCCGGCCAGCGTGCCGTCAGCAAGCGCCGGCTCGTAGGTCAGGGCCGCGATCTTTCCCTGCGCCGCGCGTGCGAGAAGAGCGGCGGACGAGAAGGAGCCGGTTTCCTCGTCCGAGTTGATCACCACGTCATAGCCGATCCGCCGACCCAGCGGGCTGGCCTCGATCGTCTTGAGCGCGGCCAGCATCACCGCAAGCCCGCCCTTCATGTCGGCGACGCCGGGTCCGTTGATCGTGCCATCAGGCAGATGCCGCAATGTCTGGAACAAGTGATCGCGCGGATAGACCGTGTCCATGTGACCGGTGAAAAGCATCCGCATCGCGGCATCCGGGCGAACGCGAAGATGGAGATGCCGGCCGTGGTCCAGCGGATTTACGGTGCCATCGGTTGCGACGCTATCGGCCGGTTTGGGCTCGACGAGTGTGATATCGCCGGGAAGACACGAAAACGCGTCGGCGAGCAGCCCCGCCATCGTCGCCAGCCCCTCAAGGTTGCGCGTGCCGCTGTTGACCGCGGCCCAGCGCTCCACCTGCTGCAGCATCGCGGCCGCATCAAGCCTGGCGACCGCGCCTGTTTCGTCGTGCGAAAGTCCTCTCATCCCCCGACCCTAGCCTCGCGCGGCGCGGGGGGGAACCGTCAGAAGCTGTAAACCAGCGCGGCACGGCTGGTCGTGTCGGTCGTCATCGATCCCGCCGGCGGTTCGCTTTCATATTGAACGGCATAGGACAGCGACGCCGATAGCGGACCGATCAGTTTCGCGGTCAGCGACGTGGTTCCACCGAGCGTGCTGTTGAACCGCTGGACATAGGCGGATGCGACCTGAGTGACCGACAGGCCGTTGGTGATCCGCCAGCTGAAGTTCAGCGTCCCGCGCCCGGCGATCGCGCTCTGGTTGGTGTTGTCGGTGAAGTCGGTGTTCCGATATGCCGGCCCCAGTTCGAGATCGAGCTTGGTCCTTGCCGATTTCAGCACGCTGTACCCGCCGCCGACCGAGACTGAATAGCGGTTGTTATAGCCGAGGAACCGATCCCCTTCATACTGCGCTGCGCCATAGATATAGGCGCGGTCGTCAATCTTGTAGTTGGGTTCGTAGGACGCGAGATAATGCTCTCGCACGGCGACATTCTGATTTTCCTGGTAATCCGCCTGGGCGTGGAACTTCTGGCGCCAGCGCAGGCCTTCGCGGGTCAGGTCGACGACCGCAGTACCGCCGGCCGTGTCCGAATTACCGGTGGTGAGATAGCCGCCGACTTCCGCCCGGCCACTCCAGAGGTCGAGGAAGCTGGCCTGACGGATGACCTGTGTGCGTTGGGCGGCGCGATCGGCCTTCCATTTTTCTGCGATTGCCAGAACCGCGTCGCCGCTGAGCGGGTCGGCCGCGCGGGCATATTTGACGATTGTCGAGACATCGCTCTCATTACCCGCATCGAGTGCGGCATCGAGCATCGCCCGGATATTTTCCGGAATCATCACGGTCTGGGCGATGGCGGGCGCGGGGGCCAATGCCGTCACCAGGAGGCCGGCGAGAAGCGGGAGACGGAAACAGCGCATAATCGGGTCAAAATCGCGACAGGAGGAGGGGCTGGATCGGCACACAGGGTTCCGTAGCGTCACCATGCCGCGTTGGGAACGGTTCAGCGCGGTCCGCTTGCGCCGAGATGTGGCGCGAAGGCGGCAAGTACCTCCTCGTAGAGGCGCTTCTTGAACGGGACGATCACTGCCGGGAGTTCGGCGGGGTCGATCCAGCGCCAGGCATCGAATTCCGCATGCTCGGTGTCGATCGCGATATCCCCGTCATCGCCGTGGAAGCGGTAGAGGAACCAGCGCTGCCGCTGGCCGCGCCACCGGCCCTTCCAGACCTTGCCCAGAAGTTCGGGGGGAAGATCGTAGACGAACTCGCCCGGGGCCTGCGCGATAAGCGTGACCTTGTCGGGTGAAACGCCGGTTTCCTCGCCCAGTTCGCGAAGGGCCGCGGTCTCAGGGTCCTCGCCGGGGTCGATCCCGCCCTGCGGCATCTGCCACGCGTCGAGCGTCGAGTCGCTGCGGCGGCCGACGAACACCCGGC
>Ga0265797_10006658_pt1 | contig 16197 bp, 16 predicted proteins | sample P2T30metagenome_FD_192433 | JGI IMG/M metagenome (GOLD analysis project Ga0265797, IMG submission 192433) | Plant litter microbial communities from East Loma Ridge, Irvine, California - P2 T30 | ecosystem: Environmental > Terrestrial > Plant litter > Unclassified | place: USA: California... | reverse complement strand
GCTCCAGCGGTGGTGGCACAGCGGCACCAGGCAACATCGGATCTGCCAGCTTCCTCGACTCTTCCTTCAACAACGTCAAGACCGTTGTCGTGGTTGAGCCGCCATCCAAGACCCCCGGGACGGGAACTACAGGCCTTGTTCTGGAGAACATCAAGCTCTCGGGTGTCACTGCCGCCGTTGTCGACAATACTGGCGCCACCATCCTCGCCGGATCGTCAAGCATCGATCAATGGACTTATGGCCCTACCTATACGGGCTCCGCTGATGCAAAGGACCGCAGTTTTGTCACAGGTACGAAGGTCGGCCACTTCCGAAGACATTCGAAGCTGCTAGACAACAACGGTGCTTACTTCGAGCGTGCAAAGCCACAGTACGAGGATCGTAGTGTGGGAGAATTCGTCCACTTGAAAGACCTCGGAGCCAAGGGCGATGGCGTTACTGATGACACGGCAGCTTTGCAGTCTGCTCTGTATGCGAGCGTGGGAAAGATCTTGTTCATCGACGCGGGCTCCTACATCTTAACGTCAACAGTTACAGTGCCTAGTGGCTCAAAGATCGTAGGTGAGACGTGGTCGCAGCTTGCAGCCTCCGGACCTTACTTTTCAGATGCGCTCAAACCCAAGGTCATGCTCAAAGTGGGCACAACTGGTCAAGTTGGCGACGTCGAGATGCAGGACCTCCTCTTCACCACTGTCGGCCCAACAGCAGGAGCAATCTTGGTCGAGTGGAACATCCAGGCGTCGAGTCCAGGGGCAGCAGGATTGTGGGACTGTCATGCGCGTATTGGAGGTGCTGCTGGCACCAAGTTGACGCCTGCTGAATGTCCGCCCTTGACGAGTGGTATTGCCCCAGGCTGCAATGCTGCGAGCTTAATGATGCATTTGACGAGCTCGGGATCAGGATATTTTGAGAATATGTGGTTGTGGGGTTCTGATCACATGATTGAGTAAGTTTTGATACTCCTTTTTTCTTCATAACCTACAGCTTCTGACCAACGAATCAGTGATCCCGACCTGGACGATGCCAACAACACCATGGTACAGAATTCTGTCTATGTGGCGCGTGGTTTCTTGATTGAAAGTGTGCAGCCGACATGGTAAGCTTGATTCGCTAGTGTCCATCTATATCAGTATCTTACAATCATAGGCTATACGGAACGGCATCAGAACATGCCGTCTTCTACCAATTCAACTTTCACAAGGCATCAAACATCTTCGCCGGTCTGATACAAACAGAGTCACCATACTACCAGCCAACCCCGCAACCACCGGCACCCTTCACCTCAGCCGTCGGTGTATTTGCGGGGGATCCCAGCTACAAGTGTACAGCTGGCGATGAATTCAGTGGCTGCGACGAGTCTTGGGCGGTCGTCATTCGCGAATCCATGAACATCTTCATCGCCAGCGCCGGCCTCTACTCATGGTTCTCGACATACGCGCAGACATGCATTGACCAACAGCTCTGTCAAAAAGCGCTCATGTTACTTGAGAAGAATTACGCCAATGTCCGCATCAATCACCTCATCACCATCGGTGCCAAATACATGGCCGTCATGGACGGCAAAGGTATTGCCGCCAAGGACAATCTCAACGTGGACATGCACCCCTTCTGGTCACAGATCTCAGTCTTGGACGTAAGTAGCAACGGCTCCCTGTATGACGAGTACATATGGGTTGATCCCAAGATCTGGGACATGGACGTGCCAAAGTTTACATGTTCGCCTCCGTGCAAAGTCAAGATCCCGCCGTGGACAAAGGCGACGAGCACGGTGAATTACCCCTTGATCACTGTCAGTGACGGGTCCTGGACGAGCACAATCACAAAGGCACCTATAACAATCTCACAATGGTGGTTCGAGGCTGTCACACTATCAGGCGGACAAGGCGCAGTTCAAAAACGACAAGGCTTTGACCCCTTCTGGCCCGTCCCAGCAAAAACCTCTGCATGGCCCGCAGTCGTCTACACAGGTCCAGACGGCTCCTCGACCATCAAAGCACCCACCATCCCCTTCCCCACCCCACCACCATCCATCGGCCCCGACGCACCCGCACCCCCCATAGGAAGCTGGCCAAAACGCCAACTCGAGCCGTACATTGGCCAATACGAGAGCCCACTCGTCCAGCAATGCGCCTTCTGGGATGAACTCTGCCTCTCCAAGCCATGGCTCTACGGCGACAACTCGACCTTCCTCGACGGATCCGACGGGGACGGGTTTGACGAAAACTGGCAAGAAGCCATGACCGTCTGCCCCCTCCCTTCTAGCAGCTCCTCGTCCTCTTCTTCAAGCACCACCACCAAACCAGCCTCGACGCCCACGGAACCCGCGCCCCCCAAAGAGTCGCCGCGCGAGGGCAACCCAATGACCAACAAGGTCAGATGCTACGGCGGCCTCAGCCAAAGGACCGAACACGTCCGTATCGACAACACCATCCGCTCCTACTGCAACGCCCTCGGCTCCCGAGGCACCATTCTCGGCTCCAACTTCTTCAACAAGCAGACGTACACGCTACCGCAGGGCTCAGGCACTGGTGTCGAAATTGTCATGTCGATTACGGTGCACGAGGGCTGCGAGTGGAAGTGGAATTTTGATGAGTGTAAGCGGTATTTCCTCGTTCCGGTCGATAGTTGTGGTTGTGGGGGCGTGGATGGGAAACAGGGTGGGGTGATGACTAATGATTGTTACGACATGAGGGTGGATCCGAATACGGTGTTTTAGCTTGGTTGTGTTGGTCGTTAGTCGTGAGGGATTTGTGTGTATGTGTGTGTGTGTGTGTGTCTGTGTGCGTGCTTTTTATTTCCTGTGTCAGAATGCATGTTCCTTCCCCCAGAAGTTCCCTTTGTACGATCATGTTTGATTGACTTGGCTGTTATCAATCACGCCGGGAAAGAAAAACGAAACGCCACAAATATCAAGCGATATTAACCCTACTTTTATTGTATAACAATGCTACAAGCCCGCTAAAACCTCTATATGCCAATGCCATCAAACTTGACAACTCAACAAACAAAGAAAAAAAAACGCACTCCCCTTCTCAAACAGACGCTCTTGCAGACTCCACAAAACTCTCTCTCCTCCCCCAGTTCCTAGGCTGTCTCTTCAAAAAGGCGCCCACAGCGCCAAGGTAGCCTTCATGTCTCAAAAAGTAGGCTTGTCTTGTATCTTTTGACCAAAAGCGAATGGCATAGGACAAGGTATTCATCGTCTGCGAATGGCCGCCAATAAAGGAACCCCCAAAGTAAATGCGCGGCAGTCCGTGTTTCTCGGCGTGCAGATGCGCAATCTGGCCAATGTTGTTGGATACGGCGTATAGGAGGGAGCGGGCCATGTCTTCGGGGCGGAAGGAGGCGGAGTCGTGGGTTAGCTCTGATGAGCCGTGGACGTGCTCTGCTTCTTCCCTGCGCTTGAGGTCGCCGTTGCATCCGTCTTCTGCTTCGCGCTCGGCTGCACGCTTCATCTTGTAGACTTTACCGAATGAGGAGGCGATGTGGGTGCTCTTGAGCCCGATCTTGTTGTATGCTTGTCCGTAAATATCGCCGACGAGCAGATCGACTGTGGAGTTGTCGCCGTTTTCCGCAAGTCGCAGCATGTCGTCGAAGCTCCGGGCGCCGGTGAGTAGCGACAAAAGTCCCCACAGTGTTCCTCCTCCCAGCGAGGTACCGCCTATACGCTCGAATTGCCGTGGTCCCGAGACTTTGATCATGGACACACCGGAGCCGATGTTGACAAGGAGATAGGGATAGATGTTCGGTGGGTCCGGGGGATGTGGCATGAAAGTCATCGGGCTGTCCTCACTGTAGGTAAAGACCTCATTGGGTATCTCGTTGATGAAGAAGTCGAGCCCTATACAGTCGTAGTTAGCAGCCGCTTCTAAACGCGTACAAGGCGCCTCTCTCTCACCTATAATCAAACATTCCATTTCGTCTTCTCGTATCACTTCCACATCCAGGGCCTGTGTTATCTTGTCGTGATACTTGAAGGCACCACCACCAGTCGCCATGATGCACAGATCTTGCGCCTTTTGGCCATTGTCGTGTTTCTGGTCTGCTTGCAGCTTGCGCATAAACTCTATACATGAATCTATCCTGTCCGTCTCGAACTTGAAGAAGTTCAGCCGGCCGCCAATCGAGTCATCGCCGGGTTCTCGCGAAAAGTACACAAGTTTTGCAAGGGAGCCTCCAATCTACGCAGCGCAATGAATTAGCACATTGTTGTTGCAACCGAAGGGGGTGAGGGCCGGTAGGAGAGGGTGGTCGGTCGGTCGGTCGCGTGCTGCAACCAATCCCGCGCGCCATGGCACATATGCACTTACATCGACGGCTACATGGCTCACTACTGAAGTGTGGTTCGGAAGTCTGATATCGTGCGGGTCGTGCTCATAGTCTTCACTCGACGGTGTATCCGGGTGCTCCTCGTCGACGATAAAAGCACCCTGAACATTGATGCGCACATTGCCCGGGTGTTGTATCGTTTCCTGAATGTCGCTTTGCGCCGTGGTACGTCTCGGGCGTCCCACTTCGGGCGTCGACGACGTCGTCTCCAACGTGTGCGCACGCGATGCTCTACTGCCGGTTTCACCCGTCGCGGGGTCCAGTGCAGGCGACATGGATACGACTCGGGGTCTTGGCTGCAGCTTTGCTCTGTTGTTGCGACGGCGCGCGCGCAAAGGTCGTCTGCTTGCAATGGGAGTAGGACGGGGCGACGAATGTGCAAAAGGAGGGTTCGGCAACGGAGTTGGAGATGGTGATAGTCGTTCCATTTGTCCGCTTTGTAACGGATCTTATGCCCCGGGCAAGACGTGATCTGGTGTTCTGCGCAGAATAGAGCCCAAGGAGGTAATTCGAAGAATCAGCAACTCTTTGTCGGGGCAGCTGGAGGGCCCGAGGCTCTCATATAACATGGCCATGCTTCTTCGGGCGTATGGGCACTGCATGACTACGAGCGTAGGGTGCATCGGACTTCCGAGATGGTGGCAGCTGTTAAGCTCGGTAACGGTGCTGGAGCATCGATCGTGGGGTATGGAACATCCGAGGAACCGACACCTGCAGACGTGGTGCCAGCGACCACCCTCTGCAGAGGTGAGATGCCATGAGTGAAGATCTGTAGAAACTAGGCCTCAATACCATCAGCATGTACATGAACGGAGCCAGGTATGACTAACTGATGGCTTCCTTACTAACACATGAGCGCGTACGTGCTGCATACACACTAGGTGGAAGTTTGTCAAGTGCGTCATTATAGTAATTTGCCATGGTATAGTACACATGGCTTGAGCTTCACGACACACATACGTTGTGCTGGTACTATACGATACAGAGTTCGTGCCTACATGCAGGTAGATGCCGATGACGTCGTGCATCCGTACCTCTACCTTTGCGACCAACACATCGACCACCTTTCGCCAGCCTCGAAGCCTACAACAACTGTCACCCAGTGCATTTCCATATAAGCACCTCCGCTCCTTGATCTCTCGATTAGCATTTAGCAAAATGTCGTGGATGGATAGTTGGTCACGGCCTAGCAAGCACGCCGTCACCCCACCACCTCTCTACCTCACCGTCGGCGACACAGTACCCTATTGCCACACCTGCGGCCGTGTAATAGGTGAACGCCGCAAAACGCAGAACGTCACCGAAGTCAAGTATTGTTCAGCAAGATGTCGGAACAGCAAACCTGGTCCCGTTGACCGGAAGATCGAAGCAACATTCGCTGCACTCCTGAACGGCGCATCTCCAGAGTCACTGAAAGAAAGTGCGGGCGCAGAGCCAGTAAAAAGCAGTGCTGACACAGCAAACCCGGAGAAGGGCCATGAAGATGTCAAGGGTGGAAAAGGCGAGAAGAAGCACAAGAAGAAGAGCTCCAAGACCATCAAGGGCGACCACAGGATCATCATCGAGTGCAGTACGGTAGAAGAAATCGTGTTTCAGCGCGAAAAAGACCCCGAGAAGGTCTACGGGCGTCGCAAGAACCGCAAAGCACGTTTTGTAGTGGAGAGGCCCGAAGACTGGAGAAGCGTAGACATGGTCGATGGTCCTGCGCCTGCAACAGGCATGTCACGAGCATCACTCGACGCCTCCAGCGATGAAGACGTATCAGACTCCGATGGCGAAGCTGAAGGTGGTGTCGTCCTTGAGCCTAATCAAACAGGCCCGCAAGACCTTCCCGACACAGTCGAATACGGCTACGGCTCCGGCAAAGTGCGCCCGCCGCAATCTCAAAACGATGTCAACGGATCCGTAGGCGGGGAGAAAGGCTGGGCCGAGCGCATCGAAGAAACTGACGAGATGAAGCTCAAGCGACGAGAGGGCCAGAGGAAAGCCGATGAAAGAGAAATGGTACGCAAAGCGGCGAGAAGAGGCTGCGCATTTGGTTTTACGGTGCCCGAGGAAGCGGAGAAGAGAAAGTGCGAGGCTGTTATGAAAGGGGTGGTTGTTGAGGCGAGCTTTGCCAAGGGGGAATGGGGGGTTCGGTGGAGAGAGAGGATATGAGCGCACAGACAAAGGACTTGGCGGTGACAGAGGAGTCGATGAACTGAAAGCAGGGTAAACAATAATTCATTCGCGTAAACCTCTTGGAGGATCAGGCTTTCAGACATGACGCCAGTAGGGCGAGGGGTATCAATAATAACAACAACAACAAGGTAAATCCCGAACGCCGCGGAAACGTTTGCGCAGCTCATCTAGTTCTCCTTCTCTCCCATGAACCGTCTACTCTCATATGCCACCCATTTGCCACTAAGCCCTTCCCATACTTTTCATTGGGATGCACAATATTCTCAAACCCTGGCAGAAGTCCAGTTCCAGACCTGCTCAAATGTTAGCGCATAATCCTACTCAGCTTGTGGGGCCATTGACTTACTTGACCATGTTCACTGCCATGTTCCTTGCCTTGTCCTTGAGATTGACCTGCGTACGACCTTCCAACATGGGCCGCTCTTGAGCTTCATCATGCTTCAGTATTGCCGAGTACTTGGCCGGAAATAACTTCATGTACTCGCAAAACGCGTCTACAGCCTCATTAGACCATCCCTGTCGAACTTTGCGCTCGTTCCGCTTCTGAGCAATGTCAAGGAGACGGTTTTCTCTGGCGAGTTGGCTTTGAGCATGGTACATGGAAGAAGGCGGTGGAATCTCTTCAGTCATTTCAGGCCCGTCCGTCTCGGAAATAGATTCTGCCTGTTCGCGTTCTTGTGGCAGGCGTCGAGTGGGTCGGGGTGGCTGGTAGCTCAGTGGTGTTGTCGGAGATGGAGGATTGATACGGACTTTCTTTGCTACGGGTGCGTCTCGTCGCCGTTCTATAACACGCGTACTACGGTCCTCTGTTTCGAACGCGTCAGAATCGGAGTCGTCCAAGTCTTCAATCGGTCGTCGACGTTTGCGTGGTGAAGAATGAGCAGCTTCTTTCCTTGTGGGTTTGCTCAAAGGTTCTGCCGTTGGCTGTGTGTCATCAAATCCGTCGCCGAACTCGATGCGCTGCGCAGTGGTTTGTCTGTCAAATATTGATACAGGGCGGTTCTCTTTCTGTGGCCTCGAACTAGCTTTGAGCGCTTTGAGCAAAGCTGCAGAGCTTTGTGGCGGACCTGGTGCCTCGGGTCGTTCAACCCCCTCTTCCATTCCTTCGACCTGTCTTTCAGCTTCCTCGATGTGGTGCTCTGTAGGCGACTGCTCTTCTACCGGCTCTTCTACGGTCTCTTCTTCAAACTGCTGTTCGTCGTCTCCTAGTAAAGGCTGTAAATCTTCTTGTTGATTTTCCAGCATTGGTCGTTCTTCTTGGATTTCTTGAACCACTGATTCGACAAGAGCTTCCGACTGCTCTTGCCGGGCAACATTTACTTCAAAGTGCACACCAGAATCACGTTCTCTAGCCTCCCACATGTCCATAACGTCCATGTCCAAGGGAGCATTGGGATCAAATTTGCGTTTGCTTCGTCGTCTGCCTCCTCCAAATGATATCCGCTTTCTCCGTGGTGATTCTTGCTGGGCTGGAGCTTGTTCGAGGACAGGTTGTGGCTCCTCGAAGACCTGTTTGACTTTGCGTGCGATTGTAACGGACCCCCCAAGGCTTTCGATGACAGCATCGAGTTCCCTGCGTCGTAGACGCACCCATTGTAGTAAGCGAAGGATAGTTGGCTCCCACGGGAAATCTGCCTTCAAACGTTCTATATCAACAAGCTCACCGCGTTGGATAGAAGCGTCGTCCACCGGCAAGTATTCTCGAATTTTATTTAGTCGTTTAACAACGTGATCCTGAAAATCCTCGGACAAGGAAGAATCATCACCCCCTAGTGCCGACATGTTCCATCCCCGAATTAGAGAACCATCTACAGCCTGTGATGACTCTGAGCGAAAGAAGATCTCACTGACCATCTCGTCGGGCGTACATTCGGGGTTATACATTGATTTCTGAAGTACCAGGATTGCCAGTTGTGTCCGCAATTCTAGTGCAAGTTCAAACGTCTCTTTGAGTAATGCGCTATCACCCGCAGTCGTAGGCTGTGTGCCGCGCTCAAGTGAGTGCATGAACTGGCCCGGAAAAGTATTGTCTAGTTGTCGCAGTACATCCCAAATCCTCTTATCGTCCCGGTTCGAGTACATCATTTGCTTTGCGAATACAAGTAGATTTGCTTGATATAGGATTAGGTCCAAGCCAATTTCTGAAGCGACCGTGTGCTCGTTCGCGCCAAAAAGCGCGCGGTGAAGTGCTCGAACGTGAATGTAGCTGTACTCTTCACTCTTGAAGTGCTTCAGATGCTCATTCACCTCGCTGTCAAAGTCGAGGTATTCTTCCACATAGCCTGACCCCGGCTTTTGCATCTCTTGCATATTCCATAGATCGTCTCGAATGGTACCGTTGGCGGGCGCGATGTGCTCCAAGAACTCTCCGGTAGAGTCGCATAGCTGGCGCAGGTGCCTCAAAATGAACTTGGACTTCAAACAATCGGCCTCGACCACACTAAACGAGGAAATGGCAGTGGTACCCGACATCTCGGATGCGGCGCCTGGCGAGCGGAAGGGGGCGGGATCTCCAGGCTGGGAGCGCGTCGGCGTACCGGGCGCAACATTGTTTTCCTCCTCTTCTAGCGCACCCCGAGTCTCCATTTCCTCGACAATGGTGAGGTCTGACGCAAGTTCATTAGCCATGGGATCGTCTAGCTAGTGGCATTCGGAGCGGGCTTGCGCAGGATGTGGAGGTAGTGTATTGGGTTGTAGAGGGACTACTAACCTCCCAACGTCTCTTTGGTGGGTTGTCGCTTTGTCCTACGCGTTGGTAGTGCCTCGCTTTCACTTTCTTCGGTTACGGTTGTTACGGTTGCTTGACGCGCGCCTCGGCGAGTGGGCTTTTGTATATCCGCAAAGTTATCTGCTTCGCGGCTTGCACTACGCAAACTGCGTGTTCGCGATACGCGTTCCAATTGTGGAGCCATGCCTCTGGAGAGTGGTTGTGGGGTAGGTGTTTTGCGCCGGCTCGCAGGGCGCACACCTCTGGAGTCGGCCATGGTGTTTCTCTGTAAAAGCGCGTTGTTTCGACTAGCGGCGCATGCGACGTAGGTGCGCTGTAAAGTTGGTGTGATCAGTGAAAGTGTCGCGCCGATGTTTACATGGTGCTCGGGATGTTCCATAACGACGGCTGACTAAGCGGCGCGCTCGACGGGCGCTCACGTGAATCCCAGCCTAAACATGGGCCTCAGCGGCTCAGCCAGCGGCACGGAGAAGGGGCCAGTGTCCGGCGGAGGCGTGCATACGGACTTTGGAGACGAGGCCTCAGCGGTCGAGACGGGACCACGGCATGCAATGGTTGTTTCCGCCGTCACTTCCCCACAGGCATCCATTCCAGAAGAAAGCCCCCTTAACTAGTGCTTTTTCTGCTTGCGTATGTACGTCTAAATATAATACGTGGGCAGTCTGCAGGATACGACACCCCTTGCACGTAGCTTCGTAGTCCTCAACTGGCCTACGTTTGAACTCAAGTGTGAACCTCTTACGACCCCGTACTTTTAAGCTTCGCCACACTCTCTTTGCCGCAGCTTCTTCCATTCTCGTCACTCCCTCCAACACACCATTTTTTCTTCTTCGACACTTTGATTGACCGGTTCCTGGCATCGCACAATTTCTCAACACACATTGCGACCGCCTTTCAAGATGAGAATACGACAATCACGACCGCACACTCTGCTGCTCCTTCTACCAGCACTACGAGTCCTCGCCACATCCGTCGCAGGAGAGACACCAAACGACAAGCTGCTTGCACGAGCCGCTGTGCCTGTCGCTGAGCCAGCCTACACACAAGCCGCCATCGTCGCCGAGGCCTCGCCTGGCGCAAAAGGCACAAAGGATGCACCTGTTGATGGTTTAGACGGCAAGCCACACGCCGGCCCATACGTTGACGATACGCCCAAGGCCCACGACAAGGCCCCCAACGTCGTAGAGGACCTCGGGTCTCCGAAGAAGCCCAAGGCCTCTTCCGAGTCCGTCTTGGTGGACAAAGTGTTGGATGGGGACAAGAGTGTGATGCAGGACCCAGGCCGGAAGCTGGCAACAGGCAAGACAGGCACCGAGGGCGGTGTGTCGGCGAAAGACAAGGAGCGTCTGGCACATGAAGACAAGACCGGTGCGAAGATGAAGCAGGTTCCCGAGTCGCCAAAAGAGGCACCTCCGCACCCTGCGGATCAGAAGCACCTAGAGGGAGAAGCCGTACCTACACCAAGTGTCACTCGGGCACCTGGTGCGGGCGGCCTCGAGGTACGTTGCAACACCACAACGCTGATGATTTCAAACTAATCACGCTACAGAAACCTACTGACCTCCCCGATTCCCCGCATGACATTCCCCATCCTGTTCCCGACTCGGTCGCCAGCAAAGACCCCTTGGACCAGACACCCTCCTCAAAAACACCCGTTTCAGCCCCCGGTGATGCCGACAACAGCCCCGTACAGCCATTCCACTCCTTTGTCCTCGCCTTCACCATGATCATTTTCTCGGAGATCGGAGACAAGACATTCCTCGTTGCTGCTCTCATGGCCATGCGACACCCACGACTCCTCGTCTTCTCTGCTGCCTTCTCCGCCTTGGTCGTCATGACAGTTCTTTCTGCCATGATGGGCCACGCCGTTCCGGCCCTTCTCTCTGAGCGTTTCACGCACTTTGCCGCCGCCGCCCTCTTTCTCGTATTCGGCGTTAAGCTTATTAGGGAGGGTCTAGATATGAGCCCAGAGGACGGTGTTGGGGAAGAGATGCGAGAAGTTGAGCAAGAACTTGAGGAAAAAGAACAGCTGGCACGCCGTCAAGGTCGCCGCAAGGCCTCCGTTTCTCCCTACGCTCTCGAGTCTGGTCGAGGTTCACGATCAAACTCGCGACTACCTGCGCCTGCCCGAAGCCCTTCTACCTCGCCCGACCGAGCACCATCACCGCACAGAGGCTCTTTGACCAGTACAATGGGTGCCGTAAACAACCTCTTTTCTCTGCTTCTCAGCCCTGCCTGGGTACAGACGTTTGTCATGACATTCCTCGGAGAGTGGGGTGACCGTAGCCAGATTGCGACTGTTGCTATGGCTGCTGGTTCTGACTACTGGTATGTTACTGCTGGCGCTGTAGTAGGCCACGGTCTCTGTACTGCAGGTGCAGTCATTGGTGGCCGTGCCATTGCTGGGCGGATCAGTATGCGCAATGGTAAGAAAGACAATTTTCCCATCTCTCGGTTCAATGCTAACGTCTCACAGTCACTCTTGGTGGCGCAATTGCCTTCCTAGTCTTCGGCATCATCTATCTGTTCGAAGCTTTCTACCTCGGGTAGATTTCATAATCTCGAGCTTGGCGCGGCGCGTCAAGTTTGAAGCACTGATCTTTGATGCACACTGTATCAAATTGATCTCATTGTTGTTTTTCTATGTAATATCAGTTGTACTCGTGGCTTGTCATGCTGCGATTGGAAAATGGTCACTGGCGTTTTCCTGGGTTGCATAACAGGGAGCGGGGTACTATGCATCTTTTCACACAAGCATACCTTGTTCACTAAATTGACATGCTTTGCTGATTTTGGATCTTCTCTTGTGATGGCAGCCTCAGTGAAATGATTTCGGTATGGTTGGAAACGTTGTTTGCCTAATGTTGTTTTGAAACGGGCTCACGGTTTCCGCAAACAGCATACAAGCTTCCGGAGAAGACACCGGAATCCGAAGTTTCATCAGGCAGAGAAGCATGTTAACGTTTGACCATGCACGGTGTACGACTTTGTCTTGGCACTGATCCCTGCCTTCGCCGCGGAAGAGAGCCGTTGGCACTTGAGCTTCGATAGCCGTTCCTTCACGAACAAGAGCCTTGCTACTGCCAACAATCTACCCAGATCGCCTTGCCACACTTCCGACATCATATCGCTCACAGTAGTCGCCTATATCCCCTATCTCGTCGTTAGCCATCAACATTACCCGATTATAGCGACTGGTCGCATCTCGGTACCACCAGCTGGCGCGTCCACGTTCCACATTAATCCGCGACGACACAGGTGCTACGAACCTTTCGCCATGGTTTCGCCCACTATCAGCACAATGCCGCCACAGCGCGAACCCCCTAGGCCACCGCCGCCAGCTGTCGTCGAAGCCGAAATGCAGTGGATATTCACAGAGGAGGAACTGTTACTTGCGCCGTCCATCACCGACGGGATGCCGGCGGAAGAAGAACGGACATTACGGCGAAAGGGTGTCAACTTTATCTTACAGGTGGGAATGATGCTCAAGCTACCACAAACCACACTTAGCACTGCTGCCGTCTTTTTCAACCGGTATTTGATGCGCGCGAGCTTAAAGGCACGGCCGGGGTACAAGCCGCTGCACCAATACGTGAGTCTACCTGCAACTGAGAGCACACGTCCTGTACATTTCTGACCTTTGCAGCAAATCGCCGCAACGGCGCTGTTTCTTGCTACCAAGGTCGAAGAAAACTGCCGAAAAATGAAAGAGCTCGTCGTCTCCTGCGTACGAGTCGCACTCAAAGACCCGAACAAGCTCGTCGACGAACAAACAAAAGACTTTTGGAAATGGCGAGATACCATTTTGTACAGCGAAGATGTGCTCCTAGAGGCCATAACTTTCGACCTTAATGTCGAGTCGCCATACAAAACAATGTATGACATGATGAAGTACTATGGCGTAGAGCACAACAAGAAGCTGCGAAACTCGGCATGGGCTTTTCTATCCGACTCTACAAACACACAAATGTGCTTGCTGTACACGTCACGGACCATTGCCGCAGCATCCCTATACTATGGCGCGCGCATGGCCGAAGTTCAGTTAGAGGACGACGATGGGAAACCGTGGTGGGAGATCCAACACGTTAAATTGCGCGATATCAGGAAAGCGTGCAACTTGATGGCCGACTTGTACGAGAAGTCGCCTGACAAAGATGGGGAGCCGTCCATGTACGCAGGGCTTAGGACACCTGAAGACGGCATTGACAACGAAGACACCCCCCGGAGCATGGAAGGCGTGCAGATGACAATCCAGTCACAGCCTCCTGCTAATGGCACTGGCGAGGGTAATGCGACCGAAAGAGGTAGCGAAGAGGGTGAACTAGATGGCTAGAAGTCAGTAATGCAGTCTCTTCCGGAGCTTGATAGTGATACGGGCATCAATCAGTGTCCCGAGTTGACGGGTAACGAGGGAACCTTATCTACACCATCGCAGTGTACGTCATCTTCGTCAGAAGGGGGGAAGTCTGGAAGCAGTCGCTACGTTTCGTTCTTGGATGAAGACGGGGAAATAGGCGTTTGGTAATGGCAAAGATACCACTGGAAAGAGGCACATTTCCAACATTTGTAAGCCTAGTAAATAGCGTTCTTTATTATGCGACCACAACCTGCTACGCGCTGCCTTGTAGTTGCTCTTTGAATGTCTCCGTGGTCCTGTGACGGGAGAATAACGGCCGTCTTTCCTAGCGTATAGACCGTATATCGCGCGCTAGCGACTGACTCGCGGCGACAATGAGCCGAGGCAGCGCTCCGCGTCGATCGATGGTGTATTTAGTGCGACGTCAAGACTAGCCCCCGTTTGCCACTAGGACGACGACCTCCCTTCCTTTGTGAGTAGTACTATAGACTGTTGCATTCTGTAAATTTGATACCCCCTCGAGTGCTGTTTTTGTGCGCGCAAGATGGACTCGTCACCTACCGGCATTGCAAAGTTCCTGCTTCCAAAGACGCCGTTACTGCTGAAGACAGCACTATGGCATTCTCTATCCATGTCGCCTACGTCTTCCAAATGGGATCTCAAGACGGAAATCACCGTCAACCTCCTCCGCGACATAATGGGACCAAGGGCTTCGCCGACGCCAGTCGCAAAGGTCCAGCGCATGACGTGCAAAGACCCTGGTGTCAAGGGCAAGATTTGGGTTAGCAAAGTCAAACTAGACGTGCCAGAGGAAGACGATGCGCGACAAATGATGTTCAAGGCAATTGAAGACCTGGGCACGGGGGAAGAGCAGTGGATGAAACCCGAGCAACGGCCACTGGAGGCGGAATGGAATGGGTACCGTGCAGATGTAAAAGACGATGAGCCCGAGCCTGTCGGTATGAGTGAGGAAGATAAATACAAGAACCTGATGAAGGAGACGAAGAGCAAGGTCACCGTACTTTACTTCCACGGCGGCGCAATGTACCTCATGGATCCAGCAACAACCCGGCCGTTGACTAGTCGTGTATCAAAGGAAACAGGAGGCCGTGTTTTCAACGTACGCTATCGACTCTCACCCCAGGGTCCCTTTCCGTCTGCGCTACTCGATTGTTTCACAGCTTACCTCAGTCTGCTCTCCCCACCACCAGGTGCAGTCCACGACCCCGTTCCCGCAAATGAAATCGTCTTTGGCGGTGACTCGGCGGGAGGAACATGCTGCACTGCGCTTCTGCAACTGCTCTTGCAATTTCATCGTAGCGCGCCAGCAGGCCAAACGCCAGCGGTCCGCTTCCACGGCAAAAATGTCGAGGTCCCATTACCCGCAGGCGTAGCCATGTCATCACCATGGCTCGACATTACACGCTCCCTCCCCTCTGTTGAATCAGGGACTAGATATGACTACCTGCCCCCACCGAGCCAAGTCGAAACGCGCGAGATACCCAAAGACGATGTCTGGCCCGCGAACCCTCCACGCGCAGATTTCTACTGCGAAGGCAGCGCACTGATGCATCCTCTCGTTTCGCCGCTCGCAGCAAAAGACTGGTCAAACAGCCCTCCCTTTTTTTTCTCTGTTGGCGAGGAATTGTTGCGCGATGAGGATGCCGTGCTGGCTCAACGCCTGGCCGCGCAGGGTGTCACGGTCGTCTGGCGCGACTTTGAAGCTATGCCGCACTGTTTCGCCATGGTGCTTGATGGGCTGCCCGGTGGAGATGTACATTTCGATGAGTACGCCAATTTTTGCAAGGATGTTGTGCAAGGCAGGGAGCTTGTCAGTAATGGAGTGTATATCAAAGCGAAGACGCTAGAGAGAAGTGATATGGATGTGAAAACAGGGTTGACCCAGATTAGAGACGATGAGGTAGATGGGTATATGAAGAAGGGTAAGGAAAGGATCGAGACCAAGTTTAAGAAGGGGTTGGAGCCTAGTTCAGAGAGGCCGATGCTTTAAGCGAAGAGTACCTTTGTGTGCGTGTGAGGGTATATACAGGTGGAAGTAAAGTTTTTTTTCCCTCTCTTCAAGCGTAGATACGGTATATTAATTTCATGCGTACATCATCAACCTTGGATTCACCATCTTATTCAAATTTTTCCATTTACATTTTCCGTGATTTTCTTAGTTTCCTTGGTTCGCATGACGAAACAAACCAAGGCTGAAGCCAAATTGGACACTAAATATATACCTGTACCTGGAAGCCCCATCCTCGCCCTCCCACAAAGATGTGGACACCCAGACAAGAAAATGAACTTAGGTACCGCTAAATAAAGCAACTATATCAAATCTTTTACCACTCTCTTACTACTTCTCCCTCTCAGTCAGGCAGAGACCCCCAACCCACATTCGCAACCCTCCATCTCATCTACCACCTACCAACCCACCCCAACCGAAGAACAAATCTCCAAAGTCGACAAAGAAAAAAAAATGAAGCCACCAACTTCCACAACCACAATCCTTCTCATCCTCACACTCGCCACCACCCAAGTTCTCGCATCCGAATGTTTCAAAGCACCATTTTCATGCAGTGAGTTCCTCGCGGGGGGG
>Ga0265797_10006657_pt1 | contig 16198 bp, 11 predicted proteins | sample P2T30metagenome_FD_192433 | JGI IMG/M metagenome (GOLD analysis project Ga0265797, IMG submission 192433) | Plant litter microbial communities from East Loma Ridge, Irvine, California - P2 T30 | ecosystem: Environmental > Terrestrial > Plant litter > Unclassified | place: USA: California... | reverse complement strand
ATTGTGCGCGGCAGTGCCCGGCGCCGGACGCGCCGCAGGCGCAGGTGGCGCAGCGGCTGGCGCCGAAGCGCCAGGGCGCGGCGTCACCGCCGCATGACTCGCCGTGGCGGCGCCAGCGGCGCGCGCGCCCGGGGCCGCCAGCGGCGCCGACGCCGGTTGCGCGGCCGACGCTTCGGCGCCGCCCTGCCCCGGACGGAACGCCAGCATGCGCAGCAGCGTCATGGTAAAGCCCGCATACTCATCCGGCGCGAGACCGATCTCGTTGCGGCCGTGCACTGCAATCTGGTAATACAACTGCACTTCTTGCGGATCGAACAGGGTCGCCAGGCGCGTGATGTCGGCCAGTTCGGGCAAGTCTTGCGGCACCGCGGACGGCACCGACTGCGCCAGCGCGACCCGGTGCAGCAGCGTGCCCAGGTCTTGCAGCGCGCCGTTGTACGACAGGCTGCGGCTGGCCATTTCGTCGGCCACCGCCATCAGGTCGGCGCCATCTTGCGCAGCCAGCGCATCGAGCAGTCGCACCAGATAGGATTGGTCGAGCGCGCCGAGCATGCCCTGCACCGCGTCGAGCGTTACCTGGCCGGCAGCGTAGGCGATCGCCTGGTCGGTGAGCGACAGCGCGTCGCGCATCGAGCCGTGCGCGCCCTGCGCCAGCAGGCGCAATGCGGGTTGCTCGAAGGTGACGCCTTCCTGGCCCAGGATATTCTCGAGGTGACCGACGATATGGCCCGGCGGCATCTGCTTGAGGTTGAACTGCAGGCAGCGCGACAGCACCGTGACCGGGATCTTTTGCGGGTCGGTGGTAGCCAGGATGAACTTGACGTGCGGCGGCGGTTCTTCGAGCGTCTTGAGCATCGAGTTGAACGCGTGGTTGGTGAGCATGTGCACCTCATCGATCATATAGACCTTGAAGCGCGCATTGCTCGGCGCGTAGACCGCTTGTTCAAGCAACTGGGCCATCTCGTCGACGCCGCGGTTGGAGGCGGCGTCCATCTCGATATAGTCGACGAAGCGGCCGGCATCGATCGCGCGGCAGGCTTCGCACACGCCGCACGGCTCGGCCGTGATCCCGCCCTGCCCGTCCGGGCCGGTGCAATTGAGCGACTTGGCCAGGATGCGCGACAGGGTGGTCTTGCCGACCCCGCGCGTGCCCGTGAACAGATAGGCGTGGTGCAGCCGCTCGGTACGCAGGGCGTGGCTCAGCGCACGGACGACGTGCTCCTGGCCGACCAGCGTTTCGAAGTTCTTGGGACGGTATTTGCGGGCGAGGACTTGATAGGACATGCCACGATTTTACCGCAGATGAGGGTCATCGCGAACAAAACGGGGGCGCGCTCTTGGGCAGACGGCACGAACAAGCGGTGCGAAGGACGTGGCAACGCCAGTGCGGGACAACTAGAAGGAGGGAGTGACTACGGAAGAACAAGATAAGAGGCGAGCCTGATCTGCGGCACTTGCGGTGAACGGCTTTGGCTGCTTCGTTCCCGACCTGACCAGGTAAACCATGCCACAATGCGCAGGGGCCCGCCAGCGCTCATTATACCTGACCGCGCAGGTTTGGGGAACCTGGCCGACGCCGCAGCGCCGACCGATACACATCAGATCCCCAACTGCCCCCAGATATCATCCACCCTCTTCTTGATCGAAGGCTCCATCACGATCGGCGTCCCCCACTCGCGATTGGTTTCGCCCGGCCATTTATTGGTGGCATCGATCCCCATCTTGCTGCCCAAGCCGCTGATTGGCGACGCAAAATCGAGGTAATCGATTGGGGTGTTATCGACCAGCACCGTATCGCGGGTCGGATCGACGCGGGTCGTGATGGCCCAGATCACCTCTTTCCAGTCGCGCACATCGACATCCTCGTCGACCACCACGATGAACTTGGTGTACATGAACTGGCGCAAGAAGCTCCACACCCCGAACATCACCCGCTTGGCATGGCCCGCGTACTGCTTCTTCATCTGCACCACCGCCATGCGGTAGCTGCAGCCTTCCGGCGGCAGGTAGAAATCGGTGATCTCGGTAAACTGCTTCTGCAGCAAGGGAATGAAGACTTCGTTCAGCGCCACGCCCAGCACGGCCGGTTCATCCGGCGGTTTGCCGGTATAGGTCGAGTGATAGATCGGGTCGCGCCGCATCGTGATGCGGTCGATGGTAAACACCGGGAAACTATCCTGTTCATTATAGTAGCCGGTATGGTCGCCATACGGCCCCTCGAGCGCGTGCTCGAAGCCGGTCGGGTGATTCTCGTCCGGATAGATATGCCCTTCGAGCACAATCTCGGCTGAGGCCGGCACCCGCAACTCACTGCCGATGGCCTTGGTGAGCGTGGTGCGGCTGCCGCGCAGCAGGCCGGCGAACTGGTATTCGGACAGGGTATCCGGCACCGGCGTCACGGCGCCCAGGATGGTGGCCGGATCGGCGCCCAGCGCCACCGCGATCGGATACGGCTTGCCGGGATTGGCCAGCGCATGCTCACGGAAATCAAGCGCGCCGCCGCGGTGCGCCAGCCAGCGCATGATGACCTTGTTCGGCCCCAGCACCTGCTGGCGATAGATGCCCAGGTTCTGGCGCTTCTTGTTCGGACCCTTGGTAATCACCAGGCCCCAGGTGATCAGGGGCGCGATATCTCCCGGCCAGCAGTGCTGGATCGGCAGGCGGGCCAGATCGACATCCGTGCCTTCCCACACGATTTCCTGGCACGGGGCGCCTTTGACTTCCTTGGGCGCCATATCCCACACCGCCTTGACGAGCGAACCCATGCCCATGATGTCCTTGAAACCCTTGGGTGGCTCTGGTTCCTTCAGGCGCGCCAGCACATGGCCGATCTGGCGCAGTTCGCTCAAGTCATGCGCGCCCATGCCCAGCGCTACCCGCTTCGGCGTGCCGAACAGGTTGCCGAGGACCGGAATCGTGTGCCCGGTCGGTTGCCGGAACAGCAGCGCGGGCCCTTCGGCGCGCAGGGTGCGGTCGCAGACTTCGGTCATTTCAAGGTGCGGCGATACCGGAAAGTCAACATATTTGAGCTCGCCCATGCCTTCAAGCTGGGCCATAAAATCTCGCAGGTCTGTATATTTCATCAAGTTTTGAGCATTTCTTCGATTGCAGAACGTAAGTGAGAGGGTCGCGCCAAGTGATTGATTCGTCAAGTGTTTCTGTACTTAAGACGAATCCTTAAGAACCAGAAGTAATAAGAGACGGACGTGCTAGGGTTGACTTGATATAAGCTCGCCCCTACAATCCGTCCTACTTGATGAGACGGCCTTACCTTTTTTGACACAATTTTAGCTGTTCTCATGCAATCACGGGGTCGGGGCCCCATATGACATTTTAAGGAGTGTTTTCACTGGGCGTCTGCCCAATCTCCCCCGAGACAGTTGTTTAGCCACTGGTCCCTGCCCCAACGCGGCAGCAGCCAGCTGAAGCAAAGCAATGACGGCGTTAGTCGGCCGCGTCGCGGCGACAAACGATTTTCTGATGCACGGCAAAGCATATTCCACGTTTCGCTTAGAGCGGCACGACGGGATTCTTTTCGCCGCGACAAGGGGAAATTCGATGTTTCATCGTTTTATCATGGGCGCAAAGCTCATGCATTCCACGGCCAGCCAGCCGATCACGTGGTCTTCCGTGAGCAAAACGGCAAGCGGTGTCTTGAAGACCGCACGTACTACCCTGACCGTATTCGGTCTGAGCGCAGTCGCCATGTTGGCGCTGCTCTACACCAATGACAGTTTCGCCAAGCGCGTCTCTGAAATGCTGCATCCGCAGCCAGTCGTCGTCGCAGCCGTCGAACCAGTCGTGGTCGCCGCACCGACGCCGAAAGCAGTGGCCGAAGCGGTTGCCATCGAAACCACGCATCTGCGCGATTCGCATGCGATGCTGGGCGACAGCAAGCAGCAGCAATATGTCACCAACTGGCTGTCGAAGCGTTACCGCGTCGCCGGCGATGCCGCCAATATGCTGGTCTCGACCGCGTATCTGACGGCGCATGAGCTGAAACTCGACCCACTGCTGATCCTGGCGGTGATGGCGATCGAATCGGGCCTGAACCCGTTCGCCGAAAGCGCGATGGGCGCCAAGGGCCTGATGCAGGTCATGGCCAAGGTCCATCATGACAAGTTCGAGGACGTCGGCGGCCCGCAGGCGGCGCTGAACCCGGTCGCCAACATCCGTGTCGGCGCCCTGATCCTGAAGGACTACGTCAAGCGCACCGGTTCGGTCGAAGGCGGCCTGAAAACCTACGTCGGCGCGGCCGACCTGGAAACCGATTCGGGCTATGGCAACAAGGTGCTCAACGAGTACAAGCTGCTCAAGCGCGTTTCGAAGGGGCAGAATGTTCCGGTGCGTACGCCGCGTGCGGTGCCGGTGCCTGCGACCATCGTGGCTGCCAAGCAGATGGACACCGAAACGGCCAAGCCTGAATCCAAGCCGATGCAGGAAACCACGACTGCCGCCGCGCACGTGCCGAACGTGGAGCCGCTGGCTGGACTGTAATTCGGAGGAGCCAAGCATCACCGCGTCGGCGGCGATGGTTGGCTGTGACATCATCCGGCGCGTGATCGGATCCCCGCATGCGTCTATATATAGACGCAAACAAAAAAGCCACCGGCTCGCGCACGGTGGCTTTTTTTATCGATCGCCGATCCGGACGATCAACGACGCTCGTTCGCCGTCACCTCATCAGGACGCAGCTTCGACGCCAGCTTGTCCAGCACGCCGTTGACATACTTGTGCCCATCGATGCCGCCGAACGACTTGGTCAGCTCGACCGCCTCGTTGATCACGACGCGATACGGAATCTCTGGGTGGTTCTTGAGCTCATAAGCACCCAGCAGCAGCACCGCGTGCTCGATCGGCGACAGCTCGGCGATCGAACGGTCGATCAGCGGCGCGATCGATTCGCGCAGCTCGACCGACGTGCCGATCGCGCCATTGAGCAGGGCCGAGAAGAACTCGCCGTCGGCCTTGTCGAAGCCATGCGCGCTGCGGATATTGGTCGACACGACCCGCGCCGATTCATTATTCAGCAGCCATTGGTACAGCCCCTGGAGCGCGAACTCGCGCGCGCGGTGGCGCGGCGTGCGGTTCTTGCTGGGGTTGGCGTGCGTACTCTTGTCAGTCATTGTTTTCTTGCCTTTACTGTTATTCGTCCTCTGGCACCAGCTCGTCCAGCGCCATCAGGAGGTTGGCCATTTCGACCGCGACGCGCGCGGCGTCGCCGCCCTTCTCGGCCATGCGGACTTCGGCCTGCTCATCGGTCTCGGTGGTCAGGATCGCATTGGCGATCGGGATGCCGTAGTCGAGGCCGATGCGGGTGATGCCGGCGCCAGATTCGTTCGACACCAGCTCGAAGTGGTAGGTTTCGCCGCGGATCACGGCGCCCAGCGCGATCAGCGCGTCGAATTGTTCGGTCACCGCCATGCGCTGCAGCGCCAGCGGCACTTCGAGCGCGCCCGGCACGGTCACGTGCAGGATGTCTTCGTCGGCCACGCCCAGGCGCTTGAGTTCAGCCAGGCAGGACGACAGCAGGCCGTGGCCGACATCGGCGTTGAAACGGGCCTGCACGATACCGATGCGCAGGTCTTCGCCCTGCATATTGCTTTCAAAAGTTCCTACCGTCATGGCTGACCTCTTTATCTTGTGTGTTGAATGAATGGGGGTTCAAGCTTCCGGGCGCGGCACGTAGCCGGTGACTTCCAGGTCGAAACCGGTCATCGACGGCATCTTGCGCGGATTGGCCAGCAGTTGCATCTTGCCCACGCCCAGCGCGCGCAGGATCTGGGCGCCGATGCCGTAGGTGCGCAAGTCCATCGACGCGGCGCGCGCGCCAGCACGGCTGCCCTTCGCATCCTGCGGCATGAGCTGGGCGAACAACTGTTCTGCGCTTTCGCCGCAATTGAGCAGCACGATCACGCCGGCATCGCTGGCCTTGATGGTCTTCATGGCCGACGCCATGTCCCACGAGTGGGTGGTGGCGCGGTTCTCGAGCAGGTCGAGGATCGACACCGGCTGGTGCACGCGCACCAGCGCTTCTTTCTCGGGCGACAGCTCGCCATGGACCAGAGCCAGGTGGGCCGAGCCGCTCGGCGCATCGCGGAAAGCGACCAGCTGGAACTCGCCGGCCTCGGTCGACAGCGTGCGCTCGGCAACGCGCTCGACCAGGCATTCGTTCTGGCTGCGATAGTGGATCAGGTCGGCGATGGTACCGATCTTGAGGTCATGCTCTTTGGCGAACTCGATCAGGTCGGGCAGGCGCGCCATGGTGCCGTCTTCCTTGATGATCTCGCAGATCACCGAGGCCGGGGTCAGGCCCGCCATCTGCGTCAGGTCGCAACCCGCTTCGGTATGTCCGGCGCGCATCAGCACGCCGCCTTTTTGCGCGCGCAGCGGGAAGATGTGGCCCGGCTGCACCAGGTCGTCCGGGGTCGTGCCCTTGTTCACCGCCACCTGGATGGTGCGTGCGCGGTCGGCCGCCGAGATGCCGGTGGTGACGCCTTCGGCCGCTTCGATCGAGACCGTGAAATTGGTGCCGAACGAGGTACCGTTACGCGATGTCATCATCGGCAGCGCCAGACGATCGCAAATCTCTTCGGACAGGGTCAGGCAGACCAGGCCGCGCGCATGGCGGATCATGAAGTTGATCGCCTCGGGCGTGACGAAGTCGGCTGCAAGCACGAGGTCGCCTTCGTTCTCGCGATCTTCTTCGTCGACCAGGATGACCATGCGGCCGGCGCGAAGTTCGGAAACGATTTCCTCGGTGCTGGAAATAGACATACGGGGTTCCTTGAAATCGGGAGGGTTATGCGTAATCCGCTATTTTAAAGGATTTACAGGCTTTCAACCGCATTCCCGCCCTTGCCTATCCCCAAATCGGCAGCACAGCCGCGCCGGGACGTCAACCCGCGTTACGATTGAGCAACAACTAGTGATTTTGCGGCTTTAAATTGCTAAGCTCAATGTTTTTTGGTGCAGCACCGCACTGTGCCCGGACTTGGCTGGATTATGATAATGACATGTTTGCCGTACGCATCCAGGCTATGCGGCTGTAATTTTTCGGAGTTGCCATGCCGGTAGTCCTCCCAGCCAGTCATTCACGCGCAGCCGCTTGCGACAGGCCGCGCTGATGGCCACGATCCTGATTGTCGACGACCGTCCAAGCAACCGCCGTTATCTGGCAGCCCTGCTCGGCTATACCGAACACCGGATCGTCGAGGCCGACGACGGCGCCCAGGCGCTGTCCATCACGCGCGCCGAACGGCCCGAGCTGATCATCACCGACATCCTGATGCCGACCATGGACGGCTACGAGTTCGTCCAGCAGCTGCGCGCCGACGCCGCCCTGCGCGCGACCCGCGTCATCTTCTTCTCGGCCGTGTATTCGGAACGCGAGACGATGGCGATGGCGGCGCGCTGCGGTGTCACTACCGTGCTGGGTAAACCGGCCGAGCCGCAGCGCATCCTCGAAGCAGTCGACGCCGAACTGGGCGTAGCGCGCGGCGCACCGGCGCCCAGCCTGCCGCTGGGCGAAGAACGCGACCGCGACCTGCCGTTCGACCTGTGCGCGCGCCTGTCCGAACTCGAACGCATGTGCATGACGCTGGTGGGCGAGCGCCGCGTCGAGGCGCTGGCGGACGCCTTCGTCGACGCCGCGCGGCGCGTGCTGGGTGCCGACTGCGTCGCCCTGTGCCTGCTGGCCAGCACCGAACGCACCGTGCGCCACCTCTGCACCCACGGCCTCGAAGGCTGCCTGCTCGAGGATTACGCGCTCAGGGAGAAAGAACTGCCCGGCGTGCTGCTGCGCGCCCGTGCGCCGCTGCGCCTCGATGGCGACGACGCCCTGCTGGCCACCCTGCCCCAGCACCATCCAGAAGTCGGCCACCTGCTCGGTTTGCAGGTGCACGACCTGCAGCATCCGCTTGGCTGGCTGTATTGCACCCGCCGCGTCGGTGGCGCCCCGTTCTCGGATGAAGAAGAACGCTGGGCCACGGCGCTCGCGGCCCAGCTGGCGGTGGCCTATGAAAACCTGAACCTGTATGAGGTCGTGCAGCGTCATGCCGCCCAGCTGCAGCTTGAAGCCATCGCGCGCGCCGACGCCGACGCCGCCCTGCGCGACAGCGAGCACCGGCTGGAACTGGCGCGCCAGGTGTTCGACAGCACGCAAGAGGCGATCCTGATGACCGACGCCCACGCGCGGATCGTCGCTGTCAATCCGGCGTTCGAGGAAATCACAGGCTTCCTCGAATCCGAGGTGATCGGCCGCAGTCCCTCGATGCTGCGCTCCGGCCGCCATAACCCCGCCTTCTACCGCGCCATGTGGGACTGCCTGGAAAAGGACGGCCAGTGGCGCGGCGAGGTCTGGAACCGCCGCAAGAACGGCGAGGTCTACCCCGAACGCACCAGCCTGAGCGTGGTGCGCGACGATAGCGGCAAGATCACCGCCTATGTCTCGGTCTCGACCGACCTGTCGGCACTCAAGGCCGCCCACCACCAGCTCGACTTCCTGTCCAACCACGACGCCCTGACCCTGCTGCCCAACCGCTCGCTGTTCAACGACCGCATGCAGCAGGCGCTGGCCGCGGCGCGCCAGGACGCCAGCCAGGTGGCGCTGCTGCTGTTTAACGTCGACCGCCTGTCGCGCATCAACGATAGCCTCGGCCATGCAGCCGGCGACGCCGTGCTGCGCGAAGTCGCGCGCCGCGCGGGTGAAGTGGCTGGCCCCACCGACACCGTGGCGCGCCTGTCGGGCGACGAATTCGTGCTGCTCCTGACCAGCTTCGACGACACCGACGACGTGATCTATTGCGCCCAGCGCCTGATCGACGCCGTGTCCCAGCCGCACGCGGTGGGTGGGCACGACGTGGTGGTCACCGGCAGCATCGGCATCAGCATCTATCCACGCGATGGCGACGCTCCGGGCGACCTGCTCAAGGCGGCCGACGCCGCGCTGACCCACGTGAAGGATTCGGGCCGCAACGGCTTCAGGTTCTTCAAGGGCGAGATGAACGCCGAGGCGCTGCGCTGGCTGGCCCTCGAAACGCGCCTGCGGCGCGCGATCGAGCGCGCCGAGCTGTCGCTGCACTACCAGCCGCAGGTCTCGCGCATCGACGGCCGCCTGGTTGGCATGGAAGCCCTGCTGCGCTGGCATAGCGAAGAAATCGGTTCGGTCTCGCCGGGCGACTTCATCCCGCTGGCCGAGGACACCGGCCTGATTCACCCGATCGGCGAATGGGTGATCCGCCAGGCCTGCTTCCAGAACAAGGCCTGGCAAGACGCCGGCCTGGGGCCGGTGCGGGTGGCGGTCAATGTCTCGGCCAGCCAGTTCAAGGCCGGCACCGTGGCCCAGGTGGTGCGCGCCGCCCTGCAGGACAGCGGCCTGGATCCGCGCTGGCTCGAGGTCGAACTGACCGAAAGCGTGATGATGGGCGACAGCGCGGCGTCCGAAGCGCAGATGGCCGAGCTGCGCGCGCTGGGGGTGTCGCTGTCGCTGGACGACTTCGGCACCGGTTATTCGTCGCTCGGCTACCTGTCGCGCTTCCCGCTGGATAAACTCAAGATCGACCAGACCTTCGTGCGCAATATCGCCACCGAACAGCGCAGCGCCGCCATCGCCCAGGCCACCATTGCGCTGGCCCAGGGCCTGTCGCTGGCGGTGGTGGCCGAAGGGGTCGAAACAGTCGGCCAGCGCGATTTTCTCGGTTCCCTCGGCTGTGATGTGTTGCAGGGCTATCTGTACGGGCGGCCGGTGCCGGCCGCCGACATGGCCCGCTTGCTGGCGACGGGGCGGGTGGTCCTTTGAAAGGCCATCTTTAGGGCATGCTTAAGCCCGTCCGTGCCCGCCTTTCTGGCATGTAGAATGCAATCAACAAGTCATCCGGCAACTACTCAATGAGCACTGAATGAGCAACAACTTCACACGCGGCCTGCCGTTGATGGTATTGGCCGCGGTCCTGGGACTGTCCCCGCTGGCGCATGGCGCGCCGCAGGCAGGCCGGGCGCAGGAGCAGCCCCCCGCGCTGCAGATGGATGCACCGATTCCGGTCGGCCCGCAGGTCAAGGTCGGCAAGCTCGATAACGGTCTCACCTATTACATCCAGCGCAACGCGCGTCCCGAACGCAAGCTCGAACTGCGGCTGGTGGTCAAGGCCGGCTCGATCCTCGAAGATGAAGACCAGCGCGGCCTGGCCCACTTCGTCGAACACATGGCATTCAATGGCAGCACCAACTTCCGCAAACACGAACTGGTGTCCTACCTGCAGTCGATCGGTGTCGGCTTCGGCGCCGACCTGAACGCGTACACCTCGTTCGACGAGACCGTGTACATCCTCCCGATCCCGACCGACAAGCCGCAGAATGTCAGCAAGGCGTTCCAGGTCCTGGAAGACTGGGCCCACGGCGTGAGCTTCGACCCGGATGCGATCGAGAAGGAACGCGGCATCGTGCTCGAAGAGCTGCGCCTGGGTAAAGGCGCCTCGGACCGCATGGGCACGCAGATCTATCCGCGCCTGTTCAACGGCTCGAAGTATGCCGAGCGGCTACCGATCGGGCGCGAAGACGTGCTGCGCAATTTCAAACCCGAGACCCTGAAGCGTTTTTACCGCGACTGGTACCGGCCCGACCTGATGGCGGTGGTGGTGGTCGGCGACGTCGATCCGGCGCGCGCCGAAAAGCTGGTCAAGCAGCACTTCTCGCGCCTGAAGAACCCGGCCAACCCGCGCCCGCGCGACTACGCCGCGATCCCCGCGCGCGCCGCCACCGAAGCCCTGGTCGTGACCGATCCCGAGGCGAATGGCAATGCGGTGCTGATCCGCTATCCGGTGCAGCCGGTGCGCGAACTGGGCACCATCGGCGCCTACCGCGATGAGCTGGTGCAGTCGCTGTTCGCCACCATGCTCAACCAGCGCCTGGCCGAACTGGCGCAGTTGCCCGATGCGCCCTACCTGGGCGCCAGCAGCGCGCTGGGCAAGCTGACCCCGCGCTACCATTCCTATAACTCGTCGGCCGCCATCGGTCCGCGCGGCGCCCTGCCCGCGATCGCGGCCCTGGTCCAGGAAAACGAGCGCGCACGCCAGCATGGCTTCGGCGAGCAGGAACTCGAGCGGGCCAAGAAGAACCTGATGCGCAGCTACGAGCAGGCGTGGAACGAGCGCGCCAAGAGCGACTCCGGCAGCTACGCGGCCGAATACATCCGCAACTTCCTGCAGGACGAAGCGATTCCCGGCATCGAGACCGAGTACCGCTATGTGCAGCAGCTGGTGCCGGGGATTTCGCTCGACGAGATGAACGGTTACGCGCGGCGCACCATTCCGCTTGAATCGGGCAAGCTGGTGCTGTATACGGGCGTGAACAAACCGGACGCGCCGACCGGCGAGCAATTGCTGGCGGCGGTCAGCGAGGCTGCGCGCGCGCCGGTGGAGCGGCAGGACGAAAAGCTGCTGGCCGCGCGCCTGATGGAGCGGCCGGCGCAGCCGGGCAAGATCACCGCCGAAGAACACGACAAGGCGCTCGGCCTGACCCGCTTGACCCTGTCGAACGGGGTCAAGGTCATATTGAAACCGACCGACTTCCGCAACGACCAGGTGATCCTGAGCGCGGCCCGTCCCGGCGGCCAGAGCCTGTTCCCCGACCAGGACATCCTCAACGCGCGCTTCTCGAACGCGATCGTGGCCAGCATGGGCGCCCGCGATTTCACGCCGCTCGACATGCGCAAGATCCTGGCCGGCAAGGCGGCCAACGTGACCGTGGGCCTGGGCAGCTATACCGACGTGGTCGCGGGCGCCTCGGGCGCCACCGATGTCGAGACCATGCTGCAGCTGCTATGGCTGAAGTTCGCCGGCGTGCGCCGCGACGAGGGCCTGTTCCACGCCTATATCGACAAGCAGGCCGAGATCGCGCGCAACCAGCGCGAGCTGCCGGGACGCTACTTCAACGACGCGCTGGTGGCGGCGCTGTACAACAACCATCCGCGCGCGCCGCGCACGCTCGATGCCGGGGAATACGCCAAGATCGACCTCGATCGCAGCATCGACATTTTCCGCCAGCGCTTCTCGAGCGCCAAGGACCTGACCTTCATCCTGGTCGGCAGCTTTGACGAGCAAAAGATCCGCCCCCTGCTGGCGACCTATCTCGGCACCCTGCCCACACCCGACATCCCGGTGGCCTACCGCGACGTCGGCCTGCGCCCGGTGACCGGCATCGTCAAGCGCGAGGTGCGCAGCGGCTCCGAGCCGAAGAGCACGATCGCGCTCAACTTCACCGGCCCGGCCGAGTTTTCCGACGCCGAACAACTGCGCCTGTCGGCCCTGATCGAAGTGACCAACCTGCGCATCATCGAAGTGCTGCGCGAGAAGATGGCGATGATCTACGGTGGCGGCGCCAGCGGTACCTTGAGCAAGATCCCGTACGGGAACTACTCGGTCGGCATCAGCCTGCCGACCGGACCGGAACACGTGGACAAGGTGATTGCCGCCACCTTTGCCGAGATTGCAAGGCTGCAGGAGAAAGGGCCGGATGCGGCCGAGCTGGACAAGGTCAAGACGGGCTGGATCCAGAACCACCGGCGCTCTCTGCGCGAGAACGGCTACTGGGTGGCGAATCTGCAGTCGGCGCTGACCGAAGGGACCGATCCGGCGTCGATTCTGTCGGTCGAGAAGCAGGTACAAGCCTTGACCGCCGACGATATCAAGGCTGCCGCGCGACGCTATTTCGACACCAGGAATTACGTGCAGGTGGTGCTTAATCCTGAGACGCAGGGGGTGTCGAAGGTTGCCAAGACCGCAGCCAAGCAGGCAACGGGATCGTAGGGTTGGCGGCTTGGCCGCCAACCCTGGGTGTTAACGCGCTGCCGACAGCATGCGCTCGACATAGCGCGCAATCAGGTCGATTTCCAGATTGACGCGCGAACCCGCTGCGAGGTGCTTCAGCGTAGTGACCTCGATCGTGTGCGGAATAAGGTTGATCGAGAAGCGGCACACCTTGTTGCCGTCATTATCCAGGTCGGCAACCCGGTTGACGGTGAGCGACACGCCGTTGACCACCACCGACCCTTTATAAGCCAGGAACTTGCCCAGCTCGTGGGGCGCGTCGATGACCAGCTCGAACGATTCACCGACCGGCTCGAAGCTGTGCACCACGCCCAGGCCATCGACGTGGCCCGAGACCAGATGGCCGCCCAGGCGCTCGGCCAGGGTCAGCGCTTTTTCCAGATTGACTTCGCCCGTGGCTTCCAGGCCCACGGTCTTGTTCAGGCTTTCGCGCGAGACGTCGACCGTGAAGGCCTGGTCGGTCTTTTCGACCACGGTCATGCAGGCGCCGTTGATGGCGATCGAGTCGCCCAGGGCGACATCAAGCAGCGGCAGCGGGCCGGCATTGACGACCAGGCGCACGCCGGCGTCCAGGCCACCGGCCAGCGGCGAGACGGAAGTGATGTTGCCGACGGCGGCGACGATTCCAGTAAACATGGGATTCCTTCGGGTTGTTGTCTAGTTCAGGTTCAGGTAGCCGGCTCGATGAATCGGGCCAGGATGCGCAGATCGTCGCCCACGCGCGCCACATCGTGGAAACGCAACTGGCGCCGATCGGCCAGGCGTTCGAGCGCGGGCAGGTCGAACATGCCCTGCCCCGGCCCGATCAGGCTCGGCGCCAGGTAGGCCAGCAGTTCGTCGACGCAGCCTTCGCGCACCATCGAGGCGTTCAGCTTCGATCCCGCCTCGACGTGCACCTCGTTGATCTCGCGCCGGCCCAGCTCGCGCATCAGGGCTGGAAGGTCGACCTTGCCGTGTGCGTTCGGCAGCATGATCACCTCATGCCCGGCAGCCTGCAGGGCGGCGGATTTTTCTTCATTATCGACGGCGGCCACGATCCAGCACGGCTCTCCCTGCAGGATGCGGGCGTCGAGGTCGATATCAAGGCGGCTGTCAACGATCACGCGCCGTGGCGGCAGGGGCGTGTCGACGCCTCGCACGGTCAGTTGCGGATCGTCGGCCTTGACGGTGCCGATGCCGGTCACGATCGCGCCGGCGCGGGCGCGCCAGGCGTGGCCGTCGGCGCGCGCCTGCTCGCCCGTGATCCACTGGCTCTCGCCGCCGGCCAGCGCGGTGGCGCCGTCCAGGCTCGCGGCGACCTTCAGGCGTACCCACGGCAGGCCGCGCACCATGCGCGAGAAGAAGCCGACATTCAGTTCTTGCGCGGCTTCGGCCAGGATGCCGGCCTTGACCTCGATGCCGGCGCCCTCCAGTTGGGCCAGGCCGCGGCCGGCCACCAGCGGATTGGGGTCGACCATGGCCGCCACCACCCGCCCCAGGCCGGCCTGCACCAAAGCATCGGAGCACGGCGGCGTGCGGCCGTGGTGGCTGCAGGGCTCGAGCGTGACGTAGGCGGTAGCGCCGCGCACGTCGTTGCCGCGCGCTGCGGCGTCGCGCAGTGCCTGGATCTCGGCGTGCGCCTGTCCGGCCGGCTGGGTATGGCCGGCGCCGATCACGATGCCGTCCTCGACGATCACGCAACCGATGCGCGGGTTGGGCGCGGTGATGACCATGCCGCGCGCCGCCCAGTCCAGGGCCAGGGCCATGCCGTCGGTATCGTTCAGAATCAGTTCGCTGTATGCGCTTGTAGCCGTGCTCATGCGGGTCGTCACCTTGCTTGTTTCAGGGCGGCGCCGCGGCGCCGTCGCACCCGTCTTCGCGGGCGGGATTGCACAGGCGCGCACGCCCGAGCATATTGATTTTAATACGGCGTACCCCGCCGCCGTGGAATAGCGACAAGGTGCCGAGACGCGAGGCGGCGCTGTTGGTGTCGCTGCAGCTGCGTCCCGCGCCATTGTAGGCGATGTACTGGGGCGGCGCAGGGCTGGTGAAGGAATAGCCGACCTGCAGGCCATCAGGCAGAGGCGCATGCACGGCCAGGATCTCGTCGCCCTCGCCCGGCCGGCGGTCGTTGTCGCGGTCGACGTAGACGGTCCAGCCGCGCGACCAGTCGCGGCCCGCCTCGTCGTTGGGCGTGAGCTTGACCCGCTCGTTGCGCGCGATCGCCTGCGAACGGGTGAGCTGGATCGCGCCGTGCAGGTCGCCAGATGCGGTGCGCAGCTGCTGGCCGCGCAGCATCTCGTGCAGGTTAGGGGCGGCCACCGCCGCAGTGACCGCGACCATGCCCAGCACCACCACCAGTTCGGCCAGCGACAGGCCGGCGCACCGGCGCTGCTTCACGACCACCTTCATGGCCAGCAGCGTGGCGACGCACCGCTGGCCGTGTGCCGGCCGGTGCTGTCGAGCGTGAGCGTGCCGCAGTCGGCGTCGGTGAAACCGGGGTCGACGTTGGCCGTCCCGGGCCGGGCCCGCAATTCGATGCAGTGGGCGATATCCTGGCCGGGACAGGCGTAACCGTCGAGTTCATAGGTGCTGGTCGCGGCGCTGTTGCCGATCCAGGCCGCGAACTGGCCGGAACCGCCATCGTCCCCATCGATCGAAAAGGCGCGGTAGGCATGATGCAGCGCGCGATACTGCTCCTGGCGCTGCATGGTATCGAGCAGCGCCAGCTGCGCCTCGAGGCGGCGCGCCTTGACCATCTGGCGCGCATACGAGGGATAGGCGATCGCCGCCAGGATGCCGAGGATGGCCAGCACCGCCATCAGCTCGACCAGCGTGAATCCTCTACGGCCGAGTGTCATCGTGTGCCCTCTCCTTGTCGATGGCCGGTCACGGCGGCGCCCGAACCGGCAGCGGCCACCGTCTCGCTCCAGTTCCCCAGTTCGCGCCACCCGACGCGCCGCCCAGGCGCACCGTCGGGCGGCTTGCGGTAATAGGCTTGCAGCGCGGCGTGCGTCCCGGGCAGGCTGCCCACGCCGCGCGCCATGATCCGGTACAACTGGCCGTCGGCCGACGCCGGCATCAGCTCGATCAGGTAACGCGGCGCCTCGATCGGCAAGGCGCCCGCGCCGGCCGGCATGCTGGCGCCGGTGACGCTGCCGAACGCCAGCGCCGGCCCATCGTCCTCGGCCAGCAGGTCCGACAGCTGATCGGAATCGGCCGCATGCGCGCACAGTCCCTGGTACGGCCGGCCGCCACCGCAGCCGGCGATGAATGCGTCCGCACTGCCGCCGGCGATCGCATTGGCGCGCGCGGACCCGGGCTCCGCGCCGCCCTCGATGTCGCGCTCTGCATCGAGCAAGGCCGCATCGGCCATCTGCAGCGCCAGCAGGCGG
>Ga0265797_10006656_pt1 | contig 16201 bp, 15 predicted proteins | sample P2T30metagenome_FD_192433 | JGI IMG/M metagenome (GOLD analysis project Ga0265797, IMG submission 192433) | Plant litter microbial communities from East Loma Ridge, Irvine, California - P2 T30 | ecosystem: Environmental > Terrestrial > Plant litter > Unclassified | place: USA: California... | reverse complement strand
TGATGCGACGGGCCAGCGGCGTCGCGCTGCACGACCTCGGGCCCATGCGCGTCGCCCGACGCGACGCCCTGCTCGCCCTCGACCTGAAGGACCGCCGCAGCGGCTACCCCCTCGAGATGGTGCTGCGTGCCTCCGAAGCCGGCTGGCGCATCCGCGAGCAGGACGCCCCCTACTCGCCGCGCGTCGGGCGCAGCAAGGTGACGGGCACGATCCGGGGCACGAGCATCGCCGTGAAGGACATGTCGCGACTGCTGAGAGAAGTGGGCCGATGACCACCATCGTCGTAATCGCGAAGGAGACGATAGCCGGACGGGTCAAGACCCGCCTGCACCCGCCGCTCAGCCTCAGGCAGGCCGCGGACGTCGCGGCGGCGGCCATCCAGGACACTCTCGCCGTGGCGTCGGCGCTGCCCGCCACCCGGCGGGTGCTGCTCTTCGACGGCAACCGAACGCCCCCCGGCTCCGAAGAGTTCGATGTGATCCCTCAGATCGGTGGCGACCTCGACGCACGGCTCGGCGCCCTCTTCGACGAGGTCGACGGCCCCACCGTGCTGATCGGCATGGACACGCCCCAGGTCACCGTCGAGACGCTCTCGCCCGTCTTCACCGACTGGACCGACGACGTCGACGCGTGGTTCGGCCCCGCCAACGACGGCGGCTTCTGGGCCCTCGGACTCGCCCGCCCGACCGGCGATCTGCTCCGCGGCGTGCCGATGTCGCGTGACGACACCGGGGCGCATCAGCTCCGCCGCCTCGCCGAGGCCGGGCTGCGCGTGCGCATGCTGCCCGAGCTCGTCGACGTCGACACCATCGATGACGCCCGACTCGTGGCCGCCACCGCACCGGACAGCCGCTTCTCCGCGGCGCTCCGCCTCGCCCAGGCGAGCCCGGAGACCGACCCGGCCCGCGCCTCCTCGACCACCCTCGCTCCCCCCTCCGCCGCCGAGGCACCGTCGCCGGCCGACTCGACTCCGAAGGAGCCGCACTCGTGACGCTCACCGCCGACACCCGCCCTCAGCCCGTCGCCACCTTCGGATCGGGCGGGGCCGAGCCCTACGCCCGGGCGCTCCGCCGCGAGGGTCGACTGAGGCTCGTGCGGGCCGACGTCGCCCCCGAGACCGCCGGCGGGACGCCTCGCGCCGCCGCGACCGACGCCCCCGCCGACGAGCCCTTCGACGTCGCCCGCTGGAGCGCCGCGGCCGACGCCGCCGACCTCTCGACCCTCGCCGACGCGCGATCCGTCCTCGACATCGGCTGCGGCCCCGCCCGCATGGTGCGCGCCGCCGCCGCCCTCGGCATCGACGCGCTCGGCATCGACGTGTCGGAGACCGCGGTCGCCATGGCCCGCGACGCCGGTCTGCCGGTGGCCGCGGGTTCCGTCTTCGACCCGCTCGAGGCCGAGGGGCGGTGGCACGTCGCCCTGCTGCTCGACGGCAACATCGGCATCGGCGGCGACCCCACGGCCCTGCTGGCCCGATGCGCGGAGGTGATCGCGCCGAACGGCTCCGTCGTCGTCGAGACCGCCCCCGACGTCGACGCCGACGAGTTCTACGACGCCCGCGTCGTCGACGACCGCGATCTCGCGAGCGCGACGTTCCCCTGGGCCGAGGTGGGCCGCGCGGCCCTGCCGGCCCACGCGCGTCGCGCCGGCCTCCGCGTCGCTCAGACCTGGTCGGTCGACTCGCGCGACTTCTGCCGCCTCGTCCGCACGAGGTAGGCCACGGCGGCGAGCGCCGTCAGCACGACGATGACCAGCCACATGACCGACAGGCGCCCGGCGTAGTCGAACGGCAGCACCGTGTCGTTCTTCGGCCCCTTCGCCTGAGCCACGATCTCGGGCACGACGATCATCGTCATCACGACACCCACGACGACGGCGCTCTGCACGAGGGCGACGACGACCCCCGGGATCCTCCGCCCCGTCCGACGCACCGCGAGGGCGGCCACCACGACGAGGGGCGCGATGATCGCGTCGTGCACGATCACCGACCCGAGCAGCCAGACGAGCAGTCCGCCGTACCGGGTCGGACTGACCGTCTCGGTCAGCACGTAGCCGCCGAGGCCGATCAGGGCGATGCCGAAGACGACCAGCAGAGCCCGGGTCGCTCGGACGCCGCGACCGGCGGCGGGGGGCGTGGCGGTCATCACAGCACCTCGATCGTGGTCAGCCATTTGGTCTGCAGCACCCCGGGCCTCCCCGGCGCGATCACCCGCGCCGGATAGCCGTGGTCGATGCTCAGCCGCTCGCCGTTGAGCTCGAGGGCGATCAGCGTCGCCGGGTCGGTCGCGAACTCGGGACCCATCAGCATCACGCGGTAGCCCCCGCGCTCCTCGAGACTGGTGAAGCGCAGCCGTCGCTCGGGCGGGGCGCCGACGGACGCCATCAGATCGACGAGCCGGACACCGCGCCACAGCCCCGTCTGACTCCAGCCCTCGACGCACGAGATCGGCAGCGCGCCCTCGTTCTGCGTCATCGCCATGAGGTCGTCCGCGCTGAACGAGCGGGAGCGGTCGCCGTTCGAGACGGTCAGGGCCCAGCCGGGCGCCATCGCGCTCTCGAGCACCCGCGCGGCGGCGGCGGTGCGGTTGATCGGCAGATCGTTCGGGCCGATGCCGCGCTGGCGCGGGGCGAAGGCGTTGAAGGGCTCGAACGCCGTGAACGACTGCCCCGCCGTCAGCACGACCGCGCCGCCCGTCGCGACCCCGATCGCCCCGAAGAACCCGCGCCGCGACACCCGGGCGTTCCGCGGCTCGTCGTCGCCCTCGTGCGCGGTGTCGATCCAGTGCACGATCCGGCCGACGATCCCGCGGGGCCGAGGAGGCGCGGTGCCGGTGGACTCGGCGACCCGCGCCTCCTCGGCCCTGCGCCTCGTGGCGAGCTCGCGGGTCGCCGCGAACTCGGCCCGTGCCGGGTCGAGCGCCCCGTGCGGCTCGACGAACACGCCGTCGGCGTCGTAGCTGTCGCGGGCCCGCCAGTAGCGGGTGATGAGGGGCAGCTTCACGGCGATGTGGATCGCCAGCGACCCGATGATGACGAACGACAGCGCGAAGTGCACCTGCCGGAACGGGAACGGCCACGGGTAGTACTGGAACGTGTTGAGCAGACCGGTGACGAGCTGCAGCACCGACGTGGCGATGAAGACGGCGATGGAGGCGCGCTCGAGCACCTGCACCGGGTGCCTCACCGGCGGGTACTGGAACAGCTGCGGGAACACCGCGTGGAGCTTGCCGAGCAGCAGCGGGATGCAGGCGATGCCCGCCGTGATGTGCACGCCCTGGCTCACCTGGTAGAGCCAGACGGGGCGGGTGGGGAACCGCATCCACTCGGCGGGCTCCTGCAGGAAGTGGCTGTAGAGACCGGTCAGCAGGCAGACGACGAAGGCGATGCCGAGCAGGCGACCGAGCACGGTGGCCGTCCGGGCGTTCCGCGTCGGCGACGACGCCGCGAGACGGAGTGTGAACAGCAGGCTTCTCATGGTGATGCGCCTCGGGGTCTGGCCCGACACATCGGACACCCGGGTGGGCGTCCGACAGACTGGCTCTCGTGCGTACTCTATTCGCGGCCGTGGCCGTCGGCGGTTTGGCCGTCGCCGTGGGTTGGGGGCTGCTGACCCTCGGATTCGTCGCGAAGGAGACCCGCGCCGACTTCGTCCACTGGACCGCCGTGTGCTGGGGGCTGTTCGTCGTCGCCCTGCTGCTGCTGCGCCGCGTGCCGGCGCGCGCGGTCACGGCCCTCGTGCTCGTCGGCGCCGCAGCCGTCGGCGGGGCGTCTCTGCTCAGCCCGCCGAACACCAGCACCGACCCCGCCCGCTACGCCTGGGACGGCATCGTCCAGACCGACGGCGTCTCGCCGTACGCGTACACGCCCGAGGCGGGCGAGCTGCGCGACCTGCGACCCGAGTGGATCTTCCCGCCCGCGGCCGAGTTCACCCGCGACGACGGCACCATCGGCCTGCGCTGCGGGCAGGAGACCCGGCAGATCCACCGCGGCTACGACACCGGGACCGGCGACGTGGTCTGCACGGCGATCAACCGGCCCGAGGTGCCCACGATCTACCCGCCGACCGCCGAGCTGTACTTCTGGGCCGTGCGCGCCGTCGTCGGACCCGACGCCGAGTTCGCACCGCTGCAGGTGCTCGGGCTCGTCATGGTCCTCGCCACCACCGCGGCGCTCCTCGTGGCGCTCCGCCGACGCGGACTCGACCCGCGCTGGGCGGCGCTCTGGGGATGGTGCCCCCTCGTCTACAGCGAGGGCGTGACGAACTCGCACGTCGACCTGCTCGGCGGCGTGCTCGTGCTCGCCGCGTCGCTGCTCGTCTCGACGCGGCGGCGGTGGCGCGGCGGGATCGCCCTGGGCGCGGCCATCGCGACCAAGCTCATCCCCGTGATCGCCGCACCCGCCCTGCTGCGCCGCCAGCCCCACAAGGTGATCGTCGGCGCGGTCGTGACCTTCGCGGTGCTCTACGTGCCCTACGTCGTCTCGACCGGGATCGCGGTGCTCGGCTACCTGCCCGGCTACCTCACGGAGGAGGGCTACGAGGACGGCAGCCGCTTCGCCCTCGTCTCGGCCTGGGTTCCCGACGCGTGGGCCACACCCGTCGTGGTGCTCGTCGTGGGCGTCACCGGTCTGCTCGTCTGGCTGAAGACCGACCCCGACGACCCCTGGCTCGGCCAGCTCGTCATGATCGGCGTGACCCTCGTCGCCGTCAGCCCGCGGTACCCCTGGTACGCCCTGCTGCTCGTGCCGTTCGTGGCCATGACGGGGCGGTGGGAGTGGCTGGCGATCCCCGTCGCGCTGCTCGTGCGGCAGTTCGAGCCCGGTCTCGCCCTGCAGCGGTCGTCACTCGCCACCGCCGTGCTGGTCATCCTGCTGGTGTCGCTCTGGCGCGCGCGGCCGGGCTTCGCCGACCGGCTGCTCGACGGGTTCGCGGACGACGCCCGACGGGTGCGCGCACTCGTCCCACGAGGCGGTCGGCCTTCCGGTGCGGCGACACGGAGCGCGGATGTCGGCCGCGGGGCTTAGCCTCGACAGATGACCGTCTCACTCGGACTGCCCACGATGCCCGGCCGGGCTCGTGACATCGCCGCGACCATCCCGCGGCCGTCGAGCGGGTCGGCACCCGGGCTGCTCGACCGGTTCGGTCGCACCGCCACCGACCTGCGTGTCTCGCTGACCGATAAGTGCAATCTGCGGTGCACGTACTGCATGCCCGCCGAGGGGCTGCCCGCCCTGCCCCGCGAACAGGCGCTCGACGCCGACGAGATCGTGCGGCTCGTCGAGATCGGGGTGCGCCTCCTCGGCATCCGCCAGGTGCGGTTCACCGGTGGCGAGCCGCTGCTGCGCGCCGACCTGATCGACATCGTCCGCCGGGTCTCGGCCCTGTCGCCCCGACCCGAGGTGTCGCTCACCACCAACGCGATCGGACTCGCGCACCGGGCGCAGGCGCTCGCCGACGCCGGTCTCGACCGCGTGAACGTCTCGCTCGACTCGCTGCACGCCGAGACCTTCATGAAGGTGTCGAGGCGTCCGTTCCTCGACAAGGTGCTGGCCGGGGTCGACGCCGCCGCCGCAGCCGGGCTCACCCCCGTCAAGATCAACGCCGTGCTGCTGCCCGGCGTGAACGACCACGAGGCGCCCGACCTGCTCGCCTGGGCGCTGCGGGGCGGGCACGAGCTGCGCTTCATCGAGCAGATGCCGCTCGACGCCGACCGGAGCTGGGACCGCGCCTCCTTCGTGACCTCGCGCGACATCCACTCGCTGATCGCCACCCGCTTCGATCTGCGTCCGACCGACATCGACCGCGACGGTGCACCCGCCGAGCTGTTCGACGCCGTCGGACGAGGCGACGACGCCGGCCTCCACGGCCGCGTCGGCATCATCGCCTCGGTCAGCGAACCCTTCTGCGCCGACTGCCGCCGTACACGGATGACCGCCGAGGGGGGCATCCGCAGCTGCCTGTTCAGCGAGGGCGAGACGGGGCTGCGCGATCTGCTGCGCGCCGGTGCGTCCGACGACGAGCTGGCCGACGCGTGGCGCGGCGCCATGTGGGCCAAGCCCCAGGGGCACGGCATCGACGACCCCGACTTCGTGCAACCCGCCCGCACCATGAGCGCCATCGGAGGCTGACATGTCGACACTCCTCGAACAGGCCGGAGAGCCTGCGCCCGACGTCCCCCGCACGCCGATCTCGGTCACGCTGAGGTTCTTCGCGGCGGCGCGCGCGGCCGTCGGCCGAGACGAGCAGCGCGTCGACGTCCCGACGGGCGAGCGACCCACCATCGGTCGCCTGCTGACCGAGGTGCGACCCGTCGAGGGGATGTCGGCGGCCGACTTCCGCGACGTGATGCTCCGCTGCTCGTTCCTGGTCGACGGGATCACCACCCGCGACCGCGAGCAGCTCGTCGACGACGGCGCCGTCATCGACGTCATGCCGCCCTTCGCCGGGGGCTGACGCGGTACCGCGCTTCGCCCCGGGGGCTCTGACCCGGCGCTGCGGTTCGCTGCTCGCCGACACGGCGCGGCCACTCGCCCCGGCGCTCTGACCCGGCGCTGCGGTTCGCCGCTCGCCGACGCGGCGCCGCCCCTCACCCCGGGGGCTCTGACCCGTCGCTGCGGTTCGCCGCTGGCCGACACGGCGCGGCCCCTCGCCCGAGGTCGACACGGCGTCGCTCTTCGCCGGCGCTGACACGGCGCGCCCTCGACCAGGGGCTGCCGCGGTGTCGCCCTTGGCCTGAGGCTGTCGCGGCGTCGCGGTGCGGACTCAGCCGCCGGCGACCCGGTGGCCGGCGGTGCCCTGCGCCAGCTGCCATCCGATCATGCCGCCGTGCAGCACCGCTACGTCGAACCCGTCCCTGATGAGCAGCTCGGCGGCAGCGCGTGCCCGGGGTCCACGGGCGCAGTAAACGACGACGGGCAGCGTCGGGTCCAGCTCGGGTCGTTGACGCGTGCGCGTGCCGAAACCCGCCGCGAGGACGTCGCCGGTGATGTGCGCGAAGACGTGCTCGTCGACCTCGCGGACGTCGAGCAGCGTGAATCCCCGACCGCCGGCCCCGCGCGCCTCCAGCATCGTCGACAACTCAGGCGATCCGACGTCGGGTCGGGCCGAGCCCCGGTGCGAGGGCTCTGCGCCTGAGTCCCCGACCGCGGCGCCGGGCCCCACCGACGCACGCCCACCCGTCGACAACTCAGGCGATCCGACATCAGGTCGGGCCGAGCCCCGGTGCAAGGGCTCTGCGCCTGAGTTACCGACCGCGGGGGCCGCGGGGGCGGCGGGGGCCGCGGGGGCGGTGGAGGCGCGGCGCAGGGCGTTCGCGGCGGCCCGCTCCCCGGCTCGATGCGGCGCCCGGGCGACCCGGCTCTCACGCCAGGTCGCCTCGAGCGCGTCGACGGTGACCACGCGCCCCAGAAGCGGCTCGCCGATGCCGGCGAGGAGCTTGACGACCTCGGTCGCCATGGCCGTGCCGACCGTGCCGCACAGCGGTCCGAGCACCCCGACGTCGGCGCACGACTCGTCCCAGCCCGCGGCGGGAGGGGCCGGGTGCAGGTCGCGGTAGTCGACCGACCGGCCGTCGGGCGCATCGTCCCAGAACACGCTGAGCTGCCCGTCGAACCGGTTGACGCTGCCCCAGACGACGGGGAGCCCCCGGGCGGCGGCCTCGTCGGCCACGACGTAGCAGGTGTCGAACGAGTCGCTGCCGTCGACGATGAGGTCGTAGTCGTCGAGCAGCGCCGAGTTCTCGGCCGTGAGGCGCACAGGATGGACGACGACGCGGACGTCCGGCGCCGACGCTCGGACCCATTCCGCCGCCGCACGGGCCTTCGGCACCCCCACCTGGTCGGGGCGGAACAGGACCTGACGCTGTAGATTCGACAGGTCGACGACGTCGTCGTCGACGATCCCCAGCGTCCCGACACCGGATGCTGCGAGATACTCGATCACCGGTGCGCCGAGTCCCCCGGCTCCCACCACGAGCACCCGCGCGGCCAGCAGTCGGCTCTGCGCATCGAGGCCGAACCCCGGCAGTCGGACGCTCCGCGAGTAGCGGGCCGACACCTCGAGCGAGTCCGAGGCATCCGCACCGGTCGACGAATCCGGCACCGAGACGAGAGGGGGCAGAGACGACATGGCAGACCTCCAGACAACGCGTGCGGACCACGCGCCGTCCACTGTAACCGCGGGTCGGGCGCCCTCCTCCCGAGGTCTCCTCGGCCGACGGCACGCCGACGCCGTCCTCATCGGTCTTCTCGGCGCGCTCGTGTCGGGGGCCTTCCTCTGGGTTCCGTCGGTCTGGTACGACGAGGCCGCCACCGTCGTGTCGGCCACCCGCTCGTGGGGGCAGCTCTGGGCGATGATCCAGACCGTCGACCTGGTCCACGCGGCGTACTACGCGTTCATGCACCTGTGGTTCGACGTGTTCCCGTACTCCCCCGTGTCGCTCCGGGTGCCGAGCGCGATCGCGACGGGCGTCGCCGCGGGGCTGACCGTGGCTCTGACGCGCATCCTCGTCGACCGACGCACGTCGGTGGTCGCCGGCCTGCTGTTCTGCCTCCTGCCCCGCGTCACCTGGATGGGCGGCGAAGGCCGCTCGTACGCCCTGTCGGCCATGCTCGCGGTCGCTCTCACCCTCGTGCTCGTCGTCGCCGCCCGTCGAACGGCCGAGTCGGGTGCGGCGCGGACGCATCGCTCCGTCGTCGGCTGGTGGGTCGCCTACGCGGTGCTGGCGGTCGTGTCGGCCGCGTTCTTCCTGTACCTGGCGCTGCTCGTCGTGGGGCACGCGGTGACCATGCTGGTGCGGGTGCTGCGCGACCGGCACGACCAGCGCCTCCAGCGGGACCGGGTCGACGAGTGGGCGCGCACGGGTGCGGTCGCGGTCGTGCACGACCCGGAAGGAGGCGCCAGGCTGACGGTCCGCTCGTCACGTCGGGCGCTCGCCGGCTGGTTCGTCGGAGCCGCCGTCGCCGGACTCGCCAGCCTGCCGCTGGCCTGGTTCATCGCGTCGCAGAACGGCCAGATCAGCTGGATCGAACGCCCCACGTTCGGGACGCTGCGCTCGGTGCTCGTGACGCAGTGGTTCTACCAGAACGAGAGCTTCGCGATCTTCGGTCTGCTCTGCGCCGGGGCGAGCATCGTGGTGCTGTCGCTGCGTCTGGTGCCCGCCGCGCGCGGCTTCGCCGAGGTCGTGCTGCCGTGGATGGTCGTGCCGACCGCAGGGCTGATCATCGTGTCGCTCGTCGGCAGCCCGCTGTACTCGCCTCGCTATCTGACCTTCGGCACGCCCGCGATCGCGATGACGATGGCGGTCGCCGTCGCCGCGATCCCGTGGCGGCGCGTCATCGCCCTCGTGCTGCTCGTCGCCGTCGGGCTGACCTCGCCCACCTACGTCGATCAGCGCCAGCCCGAGGCGAAGGACCGCTCGGCCTGGAACCAGGTCGCCGCCCTCGTGGCACGCGAACGCGCGGACGAGCCCGCCGACCTCGAGGAGGGGCTCGTCTTCGGCCCCGTGCGACGTCACCCGAAGGCGACCTCGCGGATCATCCAGGACACCTACCCGGACGCGTTCGAGGGCATGTCCGACTTCACGCTCGAGACCCCGGGCGCCGAGACCGACGGCCTCTGGGAGGTCCAGCGCCCCCTCGGCGACGTGCTCGACCGCACGGACGACCTCGACGTCGTCTGGCTCATCACGAGCGACCGGCAGGACTGGCGCCCCCGGGTGACCGAGCAGCTCGCCTCGAAGGGCTTCCGACTCGACCGCGAGTGGAACCTGACCCGGACGAACGTCCTGCGCTACGAGCGCTGACCACGACCGGCCGACCGCGGCCCGCTGGTCGGTCGCCGCTCAGTCGGAGACGACGCGGGCGCCGTGCACCGGACCGGTCGCGCGCACGACCGACAGCTTCGCCGAGCCGAGCGCGAGCTGCAGCTCGAGGGCGCCGTCGAGGTCGGGCGCCAGGAACGCGACGGTCGGACCCGAGCCCGAGACGAGGCCCGCCAGCGCGCCGTTGCCCTCGCCGAGCTCGAGCACCGCGGCGAGCCCCGGCTCGAGGTGCAGCGCGGGGGCCTGCAGGTCGTTGTGCATCGAGTCGGCGAGCATCCCGGCATCACCCGCGCGGAGGGCCTGGAGCACACCGGCGTCGACGACCGGTCGACGGACGGGCGAGATGTCGCTCGAGTGGCGCCGGCGGTGCTCGTCGAGCTCGCGGTACACGGTGGGCGTCGAGAGTCCGAAGTCGGCGAGGGCGAGCACCCACTGGAACGTGCCCTTGGCGAGGGCCGGGCTGAGCTCGTCGCCGCGACCCGTGCCGATGGCCGTGCCGCCGGCGAAGGCGAAGGGGACGTCCGCACCGAGCTCGGCGGCGAGGTGGAGCAGGTCGTCCCGGCCGAGACCGGTGCCCCACAGCGTGTCGCAGGCGAGGAGGGTGGCCGCCGCGTCGGCGGAGCCGCCGCCCATGCCGCCGGCGACGGGGACGTTCTTGTCGATGCGCAGGGCGACGCCGCCCCGATAGCCGGTGGTGGAGGCGAGGAGGCGCGCAGCCCGGATGGCGAGGTTGCTCCCGTCGGTCGGCACACCGCTGACGTCGACCGCCGGACCGCCGGCGACCTGCACCGAGAAGTCGTCGGACCGGCGCGCCCGGACGTCCTCGTAGAGCGACACGGCCTGGTACGCCGTGGCGAGCTCGTGGTAGCCGTCGTCCTGCAGATCGCCGACGGCGAGGAACACGTTGATCTTGCCGGGGGCCCGCGTGTGGACCACGGTCGGGGCGGCCTCGGTCGTCATGACACCAACCTAGTCAGTTCTGGCGATCGACCATGACGTCGAGGGCCGCGGTGAGCGCCTCGCGGACGGGTTGCACGCGCTCGGGAAGACGGAGTCGCCCCTGCGTGAGCGCGACGGCGCACTTGCCCCCGGTCGAGGGCGTGACCGTGATCGTCAGCACGTCGCCGTTCGACAGCGTCCACTCGGCCGTCGGACGACCGCCCGGCCGACTCGTGACCGGTGCCGCACCTCCCGTGTACTCGGCCAGGCGCGACACGAGCAGCTCCAGCAGCTCGGCGGGCTCGCCGCGGAGACTGCGCCCGAGGGTCACCGCGTACGACCCGTCGGGTTGCAGGCCGGGCGACGGCAGCCCCCTGGCCTGCTCGTATCGCACGGTGATGACCTGCGCCCACCAGGGGGCGACCTCGTGATCGACCATCAGGAGGTGCGCGATCCGCTCGTGGGAGAGTCGCGTCGCCCGCGCCCCGTCGAGGAGGGCGAACCAGTCGGCGGCGCTCCGCCCCGTGCCCGAGCCGAGTCTCGCGTCGCTCACCGAGCGGGCGGGAGGATCCGTTCGACGCGGCATGCGCTCAGTCGGCGTCGGACACCCGCGACCCGGACAGCGCGTCGAGGTCGCTCGCCCGGGCGATGGCCAGGAAGTCGTCGACGGTCAGCTGCTCCCCGCGGACGGTCGGCGCGATGCCGGCGCGTTCGAGGGCCTCGGTCGCCGCGGCGGACGAGCCGTAGAGGGACGACAGCGACTGCCGCATCATCTTGCGGCGCTGCTGGAACGCCGCGTCGACGAGGGCGAACACGGCGAGACGCTCGGTCTCGGTGCCCCGGGGCGCACGCCGGTCGAACGCCACGAGGATGCTGTCGACGTTCGGCACCGGCCAGAACACCTGGCGGCTGACCTGCCCGGCTGCGCGGAACTCGCCGTACCAGGCGGCCTTGATGCTGGGCGATCCGTAGATCTTCGAGCCGGGCTCGGCCGCGAGCCGGAGACCCACCTCGGACTGCACCATGACGAGACCGTGCTGCAGGCTGTCGAAGTGCTCGAGGAAGTGGAGCAGCACCGGCACGCTGATGTTGTACGGCAGGTTGGCGACGAGATGAGTCGGCTCGACCGGCAGCGACGTGACCCGCATCGCGTCGTCGACGACGACCGTGAGCTCGGCGGCCGGCTGCAGCAGCGCGACCGTCTGCGGCAGCTGCTCGGCGAGGCGCTTGTCGATCTCGACGGCGACGACCGAGCAGCCCGCCTCGAGCAGACCGAGGGTGAGCGAGCCGAGCCCCGGACCGATCTCGACCACCGACGTGCCGGCCGAGACGCCCGACGCGGTGACGATGCGGCGCACCGTGTTGGCGTCGTGCACGAAGTTCTGCCCGAGCTTCTTGGTCGGCTGGATGCCGAGCATCTCGGCGAGATCGCGGATCTCGGCGGGGCCCAGGAGGGTCGCTCGGGCCATCAGGCGTCGACCGTGACGGGTTCGTCGTCCCAGCCGCCGTAGACCAGCTCGGTGTTCGACGAGATCTGCGCCGCGAGCATCGAGACGTCGGTGCCGATCGTCTCGGCCATCGACCGGAGGGTGAACGGCACGAGGTAGGGCGCGTTGGGGCGACCGCGGTACGGCACGGGGGTGAGATACGGCGCGTCCGTCTCGACGAGGAGCAGATGGCGCGGCAGCTGCACGAGGGCGTCGCGGAGCGGCTGGGCGTTCGAGAAGGTCACCGTGCCGGAGAACGACGCGTACCAGCCGTTCTCGGCGAGGATGCCCGCCAGCTCGGGCCCGCCGCTGAAGCAGTGGAACACCGTGCGCTCGGGTGCGCCCACCTCGAGCAGCAGGTCGACGACGTCGTCGTGGGCGTCGCGATCGTGGATCTGCAGGGCGAGACCGTGTCGCTTGGCGATCTCGATGTGCGCTGCGAACGACTCGATCTGCGCGGCGCGCCCTTCGGGGCCGGTGCGGAAGAAGTCGAGACCGGTCTCGCCGATCGCCCGCACGCGCGGTCGCGCGGCGAGCTCGTCGATCACGGCGAGGGCGGCGTCGAGCCGCCCCTCGTCGGCCAGCCGGGGGGCCTCGTTGGGGTGCAGCGCCACGGCGGCGAGCACGCGGGGCTCTCGCGCCGCGATCTCGGCCGACCACCGCGAGGTCTCGACGTCGGTGCCGACCTGCACGACGCCGCGGATGCCCACGGCGGACGCGCGGTCGAGGTGCTCCCGGTAGTCGAGCGGGCCGCCGTCGGTGCCGGGCTCGCCCTCGCCGTCGGCGATCTCGAGGTGCGTGTGGTTGTCGTAGACCGGGACGACGAGCGGATTCGGCGGGGCCGGGTAGCTGAGGTCGCGCTTCTTGCCGCCGGATTCGCTGGAGGTGCGGTGCCGGACGTGGGTCGGCGTCGCCTCGCCCGTCGGGTCGGCCCCCGACCGGGCCTCGTGCTCGCTCACGCCGCGGGCTCCGGCTGCTCGATCCGCGGGAAGAGACCGGCGGCCAGCGGGGCGACCGTCGGGGCGCTCGACCACTCGGGGGCGCGGTCGACGGGCTGGCTGGTCAGCTCGCCCTGGCCGATGCTCTGCCAGAGGGTGGTCGTCGCGGTCGGGATGAACGGCGAGAGGAGCACGGTGAGCGTGCCGAGACCGCGCAGCGAGGTCGCCAGGACCGTCGCGAGACGCTCGCGCTTCGAGTCGTCTTTCGCGAGTGCCCAGGGCTCCTGCTCGGTGATGTAGCCGTTGAGGGTGTCGACGAGCTCCCACACGGACGAGAGCGCCTCGTTGATCGCGAAGCGGTCGATGGCGGCATCGGCCTCGGCGGTGACCCGCACCTCGGTCTCGCGCACGGCGAGGTCGGCGTCGGTCAGCTCGCCGGCGACCGGGACGGTGCCGTCGAAGTACCGGGTGATCATGGCGACGACCCGCGAGGCGAGGTTGCCGAAGCCGTTGGCGAGCTCGGCCTGGTACCGCGCCGAGATGTCCTCCCAGCTGAAGTTGCCGTCCTGACCGAAGGTGATGGCGCGCATGAAGTAGTACCGGAAGGCGTCCGAGCCGAAGACGTCGGTGATCTGCTGCGGCGCGATGCCGGTCAGCTTCGACTTCGACATCTTCTCGCCGCCGACCAGCAGCCAGCCGTGACCGAAGACGTTCTTCGGCACGGGCAGACCCGCGGCCATGAGCATGGCGGGCCAGATGACGGCGTGGAAGCGCGCGATGTCCTTTCCGACCAGCTGCACGGCGGGCCAGCGGCGGCGGAACTCGTCGTCGTCGACGCCGTAGCCGATGGCGGTGATGTAGTTCAGGAGGGCGTCGAACCAGACGTAGACGACGTGCTTCTCGTCCCATGGGACCTTGACGCCCCAGTCGAAGCTCTGCCGCGAGATCGACAGATCACGGAGACCCTGCTTGACGAACTGGACGATCTCGTTGCGCACCGTGTCGGGCTGGACGAAGTCGGGCTGCTGCTCGTACAGGTCGAGCAGGCGCTGCTCGAAGTCGCTCATGCGGAAGAAGTAGTTGCTCTCTTGCAGGAGCTCGACGGGCTTCGAGTGGATGGCGCAGACCTGCTGCCCCTCGAACGGACCGGTGCCCTCGACGAGATCGCCCGGCTGCTTGTACTCCTCGCAGCCGACGCAGTAGAACCCCTCGAACTCGCCCTGGTAGATGAAGCCGTCGTCGTAGAGCTTCTGGAGGAACGTCTGGACGCCCTTCTCGTGCCGCTCGTCGGTCGTGCGGATGAAGTCGTCGTTGCGGATGTCGACCGTCTGCAGCAGGGGCTTCCAGGATTCGGTGACGAGCTTGTCGGCCCACTCCTGCGGGGTCACGCCGTTGCTCGTGGCCGTGCGGAGGATCTTCTGACCGTGCTCGTCCGTGCCGGTCAGCAGCCAGGCGTCGTCGCCCCGCTGCCGGTGCCACCGGGCGAGCACGTCGGCTGCGACCTCGGTGTAGGCGTGACCGATGTGCGGCACGTCGTTGACGTAGAAGATGGGCGTTGCGATGAAGAAGGAGTCGCCGGCGGGCATGGGGACCATCTTAGGTGCGGCCACCGACACGACGACGCGACCCGCGCCTCCTCGGCTCCGACCGCCGGGAGCCCAGGAGGCGCGGGTCGCGACGGCGACGCCGGGCGCGGCTCGACCGGTCGCTCAGGTCGCCTGCTCGGACCCCTCGTCGGTCCCGGCGCGCTCGCCCTCGTTCTCGCCCGGGTAGGCGACGACGTCGAGGCCCAGCACGTACTTGCCCCGGGCGTGGCCGTCCTCGAGGTCGCGGTAGGCGTCCCTCACCTCGTCGAGCGGGAAGACGCCGTCGATCGGCACCGTGATCTTCGCCTCGGCGATCAGCCCGAGCAGCTCGGTCAGCACCGCCTGGGTCGTGGCCTGCGCGCTGCCCTCGGCCTTGACGCCGTGCCGCTCGACGGCGTCGAAGTCGGTGATCGTGTTGATGCGGTGCGGCGCCACCCCGAGCTCGAGCCCGTACTCGACGTTGCCGTGCCCGTAGCAGTCGATGAAGGCGTCGACGCCGGTGGTCGCGACGTCGCGGATGCGGCCCACGACGCCCTCGCCGTACTCGACCGGGATGACGCCGAGACTGCGGAGGAAGTCGTGGTTCTGCTCGCTCGCGGTGCCGATCACGGTGAGTCCCCCGAGCACCGCCAGCTGCGACACCAGCACCCCGACTCCCCCGGCGGCGGCGGAGACGACGAGGGTGTCGCCCTCGGTCGCCTGCACGGCGCGGAGGGCGGCGAACGCGGTGGGCCCGGTCACGCTGATGCTGCCGGCGACCTCCCACGCGATGTTGCTGGGCTTCCGAACGAGCTGGTCGGCCGGTACGACGACGAATTCGGCGTGCGACGACCTCGTGGCCCAGCCGACCACCTCGTCGTCGCGCGACCAGCCGTCGACGCCGTCTCCGACCTCGTCGACGATGCCGGCGAAGTCCGTGCCCTGCCCCGACGGGAACGACGCGGGGAACGCGTCGTGCAGCAGACCGGCGCGGATGGCGGCCTCACCGGGGTTCAGCCCCGCGGCCTTGACGGCGACGACGACCTGCCCCGGGCCCGCCTGCGGCTTCGCGATCTGCTCGACCCGCAGCTCGTCGATGTCGCCGTACTTCTCGAACCGGACCGCTTTCATGCCGTGCTCCTCACTCTGCCGAGCGCGCCCCGTGCAGACGCGTCGTCCTTCGAGCTTGCACCCCGGGGCCCGGGTCCGGTCCGTCCGTCCGTCCGACCGACCGCCCGCCCGCCCGCCGCGGATCGCATGACGGCGAGTATGCCGCGCGGAGGGCGCTAGGGTCGCGGCGGGCGGGCCGCGAGGGCCGCCTGGTACAGGTCGCGCCGTGACAGACCGGTGGCCGCGGCCACGTCGGTGGTCGCCTCCTTCAGGCGGACCCCGTCGGCCACGAGCGCCTGCACCTGCGCCAGCCCGGCCGCGAGATCGACGACGCGCTCCGGCGC
>Ga0265797_10006655_pt1 | contig 16204 bp, 14 predicted proteins | sample P2T30metagenome_FD_192433 | JGI IMG/M metagenome (GOLD analysis project Ga0265797, IMG submission 192433) | Plant litter microbial communities from East Loma Ridge, Irvine, California - P2 T30 | ecosystem: Environmental > Terrestrial > Plant litter > Unclassified | place: USA: California... | reverse complement strand
GAATGCGCGCGCCTTCCAGAGCTGGCACCAGTACGGCCTGGCCGCCGATTGCGCGTTCTGGCGCGACGGCAAGCTGGTGATCTCGGAAAAAGATCCTTGGGCCATGCGCGGCTATCAACTGTACGGTGAAGTCGCCGAATCGCTGGGCCTGACCTGGGGCGGGCGCTGGACGATGATGGATTTTGGCCACACCGAGTTGCGCCTGCGCGGGGTGATGCGGCGCTGAGGGGAGGTCCGGGCTATTGTTCGAGGTCAAATTTTCGCGCAGGAAATAGTGCCAGTATTGCCGTTGGACCTCCTCAACTCTCCCATCGAATCGCTATGGCCCGACTCTGGCAGTTTCTCAGCAACGGCCGCGTAATGGCCGTCATCGGCATCGCCGCCTTCGCGGCTTTCCTGTTCATCGGCGCGGACACCCTCGACATCGCATTGCTGTGGGCCCTGCTTGCCGGACTCGTGCTGCTGGCCGCCTGGGGCGTCTGGTGGCTGGTGCGGGCGGCGCGGCGCAAGCGCGCGGCGGCCCAGCTCAGCGAAGCGATCGTGCCCTCGTCGCCGGAAGCCGACAAGGCCCAGGCGGCGCGCAACGACGCCGCGGTCCTGCGCAAGGGCATGCTGGAAGCGATCAACACGATCAAGACTTCCAAGCTGGGCCTGACGCGCGGCGCCGCGGCGCTCTACGAACTGCCCTGGTACATGATCATCGGGAACCCGGCGGCGGGCAAGAGCAGCGCGATCAAGCATTCCGGACTGACCTTCCCGATCCCCGGCAGCAAGGCGGTGCAGGGCGTGGGCGGTACCCGCAATTGCGACTGGTTCTTCACCACCGACGGCATCCTCCTGGACACCGCCGGGCGCTATTCGGTCTATGACGCCGACCGCGCCGAGTGGTTCAGCTTCCTCGACATGCTCAAGAAGCACCGGCCGCGGGCGCCGATCAACGGCATCCTGATCGCGGTCAGCGTGGCCGAACTGGCGGGCGGGGCGCCGGAAGCCTCGATCGAACTGGCCAAGAGCCTGCGCACCCGGGTGCAGGAACTGACCGAGCGCCTGGGCGTGTACGCGCCGGTGTACGTGATCTTCACCAAGGCCGACCTGATCGCCGGCTTCGCCGACTTCTTCCACGACACCGAGCGTGGGGAACGCGAGCGCGTCTGGGGCGCGACCCAGCGCTACAACCGGCGCAGCACGCCGCAGGACGTGCTGGGCTTCTTCGACCAGCATTTCGACGAACTGCACGACGGCTTGAAGGAGATGAGCCTGGCCAGCATGGCGGCCAACCGCAGCACCGCGATGCGTCCCGGCGTGTTCACCTTCCCGCTGGAGTTCTCGTCGCTGCGCCCGCAGCTGCGCGCGTTTCTCGCGACGCTGTTCGAGGAAAACACCTGGCAGTTCAAGCCGGTGTTCCGCGGCTTTTATTTCACCAGCGCGCTGCAGGAAGGCATGGTCGAAAACCTGTCCTCGCGGCGCGTGGCCAGCCGCTTCGACCTGAATTTGCGCGAGCAGAAGGGCGCGCCGGGCAGCGCCCAGGCCGGCGAACAGTCCGGCTACTTCCTGCTCGAGCTGTTCCGCAAGGTGATCTTCGCCGACCGCGACCTGGTCAAGCGCTATACCAGCCCGGCCAGCACGCGCCTCAAATACGGCGCCTTCTTCGCCGCCACCATCCTGCTCGGCTGCGCGCTGGGCGGCTGGAGCTGGTCGTACATGGGCAACAAGCAGCTGGTCGCCAACATTCAGGCCGACCTCGACAAGGTCGCCAAGTTGCAGGCCAGACGCAGCGACCTGCAGTCGCGCCTGGAAGGGCTGGAGATCCTGCAGGACCGCATCGAGCAGCTCGACAAATACCGGGAGGAGCGGCCCTGGGCGCTCTCCTTTGGCCTGTACCAGGGCCAGGCGGTCGAGCGCAAGCTGCGCGACGAGTACTTTGCCGGCGTACGCGAGGTGATGGTGCTGCCGGTCGCGGGTGCGATCGAAGCCCTGCTCACCGAGACCAACGCCAACGCGGCCCAGCTCGACCCCAATGCCAAGGCCGCGCCGGCGGCAAAGCCCGGCCAGCCCTACCAGGACGTCTCGCCGACCAACGTCGGCGATGCCTACAACGCGCTCAAGACCTACCTGATGCTGGCCGATAAATCGCATGCCGAACCGGGCCACCTGAACGACCAGTTGACGCGCTACTGGCGCGGCTGGCTGGACGCCAACCGCGGCAGCATGCCGCGCGAGCAGATGATCCGCAGCGCCGAGCGTCTGCTGACCTTCGTGCTGGCCCATGTGGAGGACCAGGCCTGGCCCCAGGTCACGCCCAAGCTCAGCCTGCTCGACAGCGCGCGCGAAAACCTGCGCCGCGTGGTGCGCGGCACGCCGGCGCGCGAGCGCGTCTACGCCGACATCCGCACCCGCGCCGCCACCCGCTTCCCGGCGGTGACGGTGGCGCGCATCGTCGGCGAACAGGACCAGGCGCTGGTGGTCGGCAGCTACGCCGTCAGCGGCGCCTTTACCCGCGACGCCTGGGACAAGTTCATCCAGGGCGCGATCCGCGACGCCTCCAACCGCGAGTTGCAGAGCACCGACTGGGTCTTGAAGACCGTGGCCAAGGACGACCTGACGCTGGAGGGCAGCCCGGAACAGATCCAGAAGACGCTGGTCGATCTGTACAAGGCGGATTACGCCAGGGAGTGGGCCAAGTTCGTGCAGGGCGTGACGATCGCGGATTTGAACGGCTTCGAAGGCAGCGTGCAGGCGATGAACCGCCTGGGCGACCCGCAGACCTCGCCCCTGGCCAAGCTCCTGAAGACCGTGTACGAGCAGACCGCCTGGGACGATCCGGCCCAGGCGCGCATCGTCAACGAAAAGGTCAAGCGCGGCGTGATGGCCTGGTTCCGCGAGGTGGTGCTGCGCCAGGTGCCGAGCGACGCGCGCCAGATCGCGGACGCGGCCGGCCCCCTGCCCATCGGCGGCGCGCAAGGCGCGGGACCGATCGGCCGCGAGTTCGCCGGCGTGGCGCGCCTGGTCGGCGTCAAGGAAAAGGACGCGTCCCTGATGACCGGCTACCTGGATGCCTTGTCCAAGCTGCGTAGCCGCCTGAACCAGCTGAAGAACCAGGGCGACCCCGGCCCCGGCGCCAAGCAGCTGATGCAGCAGACGCTGGAAGGCAACGGCTCGGAACTGGCCGAAGCCCTGAAATACGTCGACGAGCAGATGCTGACCGGGATGAGCGAATCGCAGAAGCAGATGCTGCGCCCGCTGCTGGTGCGCCCGCTGATCCAGACCTTCGCCATGATCGTGCTGCCGTCCGAGTCCGAGATCAACAAGACCTGGCAGGCTCAGGTCGTCGAGCCCTTCCAGAAGTCGCTGGCCGCCAAGTACCCGTTCGCCCCAGGCGCCCAGATGCAGGCGACACCGGGGGAGATCGGCCAGGTGTTCGGCCCCGAGGGCGCGGTCTCGAAATTCGTCGGCGCGACCATGGGGCCGCTGGTGGTGCGGCGCGGCGACGTGCTCGCCAGCCGCACCTGGGCCGACATCGGCATCACGCTGGCGCCGAGCGTGGTGAGCGGCTTCCCGGGCTGGGTGGCGCCACTGTCGGCCAACGGCGTGGCGACGAGCGGATCGCAGCAGGTATTCCAGCTGCTGCCGATGGCGGCGCCCGGCGTGACCGAGTACACGATCGAGATCGACGGCCAGCAACTGCGCTACAGGAATACGCCGCCCGCCTGGGTCAACATGGTGCATCCGGGGCCGCAGGGCAGCAGCGGCGTGAAGATCAGCGCCGTGGCCTTCGACGGGCGCACCGTGGAGCTGTTCAGCGAGCCGGGCCCGGCCGCGATCGAGCGCATGCTCGCCACTGCCGACAAGAAGCGCCTGGGACCGGGACTGGCCGAGCTGCGCTGGAGCGCGGGCAACGTCACGGTGGGGATCACGCTGAAGGTGGTAAGCAATGCGGCGACCAGCGGCGGCGACGCCCAGGCCAGCCGCGGCTTCAACGGGCTGCGCCTGCCGGAATCCATCGTCGGCCGCGCCGCCGTTCCCCCGGCCGCGCCGCCGGGTACCGGCCCGGCGCTGGCCGAGGTGAAAGCGGAAGTAAAAGCAGGAGCGGCGCAATGAACCGCACCGTGAGCGGCGGCCGGATCGGCTACTTCGGCAAGATCCCGGCCCACGACGACTTCGTCAAGGCCGCCGACGACCCCCAGGTGGTCGGCATGCTGGACGACTGGCTGGTGCAGGTCATGACGCGCCTGCCGTCCGAGCCGCGCTGGAAGATCAACTACGATGCGATGGCGCCGGTCAGCTTCGCCTTCGTCGGACCGAGCAGGCGCCATGCGCTGGCCGGCCACCTGGTCGCCAGCCACGACCGCACCGGGCGGCGTTTCCCCTTCCTGATGATGCGCAAGCTCGACGTGCCCGACCCGGCGGGCTTCCTGTCGCGCTCCCCGCTCGCCTTCGGCCCGCTGTGGCAATTCCTGGAGCGGACGGCGCCGCAGGTGCTGGCGGCCACCGATCCCAGCGCCCACCTGCAGGCCATCGTCGATGCCCCGCTGCTGGCCGAACCGGACGCTGGCGTCGACATGGCGCTGGCGGCTTTCCTGAACGTGTCCACCGTCGGCACGCTGTCGTCCCAGCTGCGCCTCGCCGCCGAGCGCATGATCCTCGGCCTGGGCCTGCTGCTGCAGCCGGTGATGCACAGCCGGCCGGCGGCGCTGCACAAGAGCCTGGTGCTGCCCTTGCCCGCCGACGCCACGCTGCGCTGCGCCGGCGCCGCCTTCTGGCTGGAACTGGTGGCGCCCTTCGTGCGCCGCACCGGCTACGACCTGGCGCTGTTCATGACGACCGTCGCCGGGCGGCCTTCGCTGGTGGTCGGTTTCGGCGGTGCCGCGGCCGGGACCCTGCACGCGCTGATCGACCCGCTGGTCGGCGCCGAACAGCACGTGCACCTGGAAGACAACGGCTGGATCGACGAGCAGATGGGCATCGACATCGACGTGCGCGCGCTGGCCAGCTACCTTGAGCAGCCGATGCTGCCGCTGCGCACGGCGCGCGACCTGTTCCTGAAAACCTTCATCGGAGCCGCTTCGTGAAAACGGTTTATCTCATGCTTGGAATATTCCTGTCCGGCGCAGCCCTGGCCCAGGCGCCGGCGCCGATCGTCGTTTCCGGTACGGTGGCCGACGAGGCCAGCAAGGCGGCGCTGCTGGGCCGCCTGCGCGCGCTGTATGGCGCCGAGCGCGTCGTCGACCAGCTGGCGCTGGGGCGCGTCTCGACGCCGCCGAACTGGAACGACTACGTCGGCCGCCTGATCGGTCCGAACCTGAAACTGGTCAGCCGCGGCCAGCTGCAGGTGGACGGCACCAGCATCAGCCTGCGCGGCGACGTCGCCAGCGAAGCCCAGCGCCAGCAGGTCGCCGGCGACATCGCGCTCGGTCTCGACCCCGCCTACACGGTCAACAACGGCTTGCGCGTGGCGGCCTCGGAACAGGGCATGCTGGACGCCGCACTGGCCAACCGCATCATCGAATTCGAATCGGGCCAGGCCACGCTGGCCGATTCGGGCAAGGCCGTCCTCGACCAGATGAGCGTGGCGCTGCTGCGCCTGAAGGACAAGAAGGTCGAGGTGATCGGGCATACCGACAATGCCGGGTCGCGCGCGGGGAACATCTCGCTGAGCCAGGCGCGCGCGGAGGCGGTCAAGGCCTATGTGGTGGGACGCGGGGTGCATGCCGACATGGTGGCGGTGTCGGGGGAGGGGCCGGACCGGCCGGTGGCGGACAACCGGACGCCGGAGGGCAGGGCGCGCAACCGGCGGATCGAGTTCAAGGTGGTGCAGTGACAGGACTTGGGCCCCCGCTTTCGCGGGGGCTAGGGCTACGGCTACGGCAAGGTAATCGTCACATTCGCCGACCTTGGCGGCAACTTCACCAGATCGTTGTAGCTGGCCAGCGCGCCTTCCGTCTCATGTGACAGCGCGGTACGAAAGCCCAGGTAAGCCCCCAGCCCCGCCAGCGCGAACACGCTCGACAGCACCCACAGCGACAAATCGCTCCCCAGCTTGTGCACGACCTGGTCGGGCCGCTCCGCATGCGGCGCGAAGCCGCGGCTTTTTCCCCGCATGCGCGCGATTTCGTCGCCCAGGCGCGCGCTCAGGTAGTTCAGCTTGTCCTTGCCGTCCAGGGCAAAGCGGCCCTGGAAGCCGAGCAGCAGGCACATATGGAAGACCTCGAGCGCCTGCAGGTGGGCGCTGCCCTTGGCGCGCAGGTCTTCGAGGCGCTGGAAGAAATGCTCGCCGGCGAGCTGGTCGCCGAACAGGCGCAGCTGCAGCGGGCGGGTCTCCCAGGCGTCGCGGATCTCGTAGTCGGAGCGCAGGATGATCTCGTCGACCGCGGCGCAAAAGGCGTACTTTGCCGCTGTGACGTCGTCGGCGGCCACGCCCAGCGCCTTGGCGTTGCGGTCGACGTCGCCGAGGAAGGCGCTCATGTGGTCGGCAAAAGCGGTTTTGTCCTGCGGGCCGCAGCCGCCCTTCAGCAGGAACAGCGCATAGAAGCCTTCGTACATGATGTCGACCAGGGATTGGGGGCCGCTTTTGGCGTTGCGCGCGCTTGCGGCGGCGCGCCGTTCGATGTGGGGTTGCATGTTCATGCGGCGATCGCGATCAGTTCGAGTTTGAGGTCACGGAGGCCGTTGGGCACGTAGATCGAGATCGACTGCGCCTTCAGCATGCTGTCGTACAGCACGCCGCGGTTCTCCAGCACGAAGTAATAGGTATCCGGCCGCACCGGCAGCGCGGCCGGCACCTGCGGCGCATGCACCAGCTTCACGCCGGGCATGGCGGACAGCACCAGCTTGTCGACGTCCTCGGGCGCGCCGATCTTGAAGCGCAGCGGCACGATCTCGACCAATTGCAGCGCCGGCATGTCGGCCTTCACGCCGAGGTACAGCGCGGTCTGGGGCGTGATCTTGCCCGAGTCGAGGGCGCCCAGGTGGTAGGACGGGCGCTCGTTCGACAGGGCGATGGCGAAGTACTTGGACGAGATCACGGTGTCGAGCAGCTCGCGCAGGATGCCGTCCAGGCGCGCGAACGCCGGCCCCGGGTCCTGGTGGGCATAGGCCGGCAAGTCTTACAGCTTGACCGCGCGCGAGAAGGTCATCAGGCCGCCGGCCAGCACCAGCATTTCCTGGAACAGGCGTTCCGGGTGCAGTTCGCGGTGCGCCAGGTAGTGGCCGAGGGCGGCGTAGCCGGCGCTGGCCGTGTGCAGCAGCCAGAACGAAGAGACGTCGCCGCCGCGCAGTTCGACCACGTTCTTGCTCGGTTCGCGGTAATGGCCGTACAGCGCGTTGACCTTGGCCAGCAGCTTTTCCATCAGGCGCGCCAGCCGTGCCTGCAAGCCTGGCGCGCCTTCGATCGAGATGCTGGGCGGGACGAAATCCTGGTCGATCTCGAAACCGCCGGTGGCGATGCGGCGCAGGCGCAGCAGCGGGAAGCTGTCGTAGGCGTCCAGCGCTTCGCCGTCCGGCACCAGGCGCAGGTTGCGGGTCAGGTAGGCCAGCGGGGCCGGCGCGGCTTCCGAATACAGGTCCTGGGTATCGTGCTCGCGCTGGCCGAAGCGGGCGTCGGGACGGGCCTCGCCGCGCGCCGCGCAATTCTCGCCGTGGACCTTGAGCACGGGCAGGGCGGCGTGGAAGGTGATCGTCTGGCCGGCGTCGGGCAGCTCGCCCAGGCGCACCTGCGGTGGCAGCATGTCGTGCTCGGGCGCGCGGAGAAGCTCGCCGTCCGGGAAGATCAGCGACAGCTCGGTCACACGCAGCACGTCGGCCTTGAGCGCATCGCTGTCAATGACCAGCTGGCGCACACCCCAGCAATACGGATGAAGGGCGAGGGCCGTGGCGTTCAGGCGCGCCTCGTGGTAGCGGTCCTGCTGCTGGAAATGCTGGGGGCGCAGGAACAGGCCCTCGCCCCACATGATCTTCGACGCTGTCGTCACATTGCCTCCTGTCGCTGAGCCTGGAAATCCGATATTTCCGCAAATCCCTAGCTTGCTGGAAACTATCTCCGCCTCATTGACAGCGCACAAGCGACAGGGGCTTGCCTGTGGCATTCCCGGCAGGCGCGCCCTGGCCGACGCTCATCGCGCAGGCATGCAGGCCGACCGTCACGCCGGACTTTTCGGCCTCGAGCGCGGCGAAATCCAGGCGCCAGCCTTCGCTCGCCGGCGAGTGGAACAGGGCGACCACGCCGATCCAGCCGGCCTCGCGCGCCAGCTTGTCGGTCAGCTCGAGCTGCTGGCCAGGCAGCAGCGTGAGTTCCTTGACTTCGACCAGGTCGGCACCCAACGCCTCGCGCTCGGCCTGGCTCGAGAGGAAGGCGGCATACGGCGCCTGTTCGAACGCGGTGCGCTGGCGCAGTTTATACACGCGCACCAGGAGCGCCAGCGACTGGCCGCGCTTGTCCACGTTCAGCCGTTTGGCGGCGTGCAGTTTCAGCGCCACGTTGCGCGGCGCAAGCTGGGCGTCCGGCGGCGGCGCGGGTTTGCGCAGGCCGGCCGCTTCGAGGGCGGCGCCGGCCAGCGACTTGTCGCCGCCGCCGGCGCAGGCGGACAGCAGGCTGAGTGCCGCCAGCAGGATCAGAATCGGCTTCATCGGCTCACCTCGCTTCGTTGGTTTCGACAGCGAGATTTAACGGCAATCCACGACTATCCATGTGAGCGCGCGCAAAGATGCTGACAGGAAATTGACTACACGCAATTCCTGTCAAAAACCGATCACCAATAATTGGCGCTTGTATCCAACCCGGGAGGACCCGATGAAGTGCCAACGTGTGTTACCTCGTTTTTTGCCTGATGCATTGCCTCGTTTCGTACCCGTCCTGTTCGCCGCCACCCTGGCGGCCTGCGCCAGCAGCGGCCCGGTCGCGCCAAGCCAGAAGAGCGCGCCCACCATCGCCGCCGCCATGGCCGAAGTCGACGCCGCCGTGCTGGCCGGCCAGAACGACAAGGCCTACGCCGTCCTGAAGCAGGCCGGCGCCACCTTCCCGACCGACAAGACGCCTTGGGTGCGCATGGCCCAGATGCGCTTCGACAGCACCCAGTACGGCGAAGCGATCGTCAATGCGCTCGAAGCGCTGGCGCGCGACCCGGAAGACACGCTGGCCAACAGCATCGTCGCCGTCAGCGGCCTGCGCGTGACCAGCAAGGCGCTGGCCGACCTGAGCCAGAAGAACAACCTGAGCGGCAACGTGCGCACCGAAGCCCAGGAACTGGCCAAGCTGTTGCGCACCAGCCTGAACGAGGATGTGCTGGTGTCGCCGAACGGCGGCCGCGGCGGCGCGCGCAAGGACACCGCCGTCAAGAAGGCGATCAGCGTCGCACCCGCCCCGCGTCCCGCCCCGTCCGGCAACCCGTTCGATGCCCTCAAGTAATCCCTTCGACCCGTTTCCCTGGAGCCGCCATGGCCAAGAATGAAAGCGTGCAGAAACGCCTGCAGAAAGTGCGCGCGCCGCGCGTGCAGATGACCTACGACGTCGAGATCGGCGACGCCATCGAGAACAAGGAGCTGCCCTTCGTGGTGGGCGTGCTGGGCGACTTCGGCAGCGACCCCGACGCCCCGAAGAAGCGCCTGAAGGACCGCAACTTCGTCAACGTCGACGCCGACAACTTCGACGAAGTGATGGACGGCGTGGCGCCGAAGGCCACCTTCCGCGTACCGAACCAGCTCTCCGAAGAGGGCGGCGAATTCGCGGTGCAGCTGCAGTTCCGCCAGATGGCCGACTTCCGTCCCGAAGCCGTGGTGCAGCAGGTGGCGCCGCTCAAGGGCTTGCTGGAAGCGCGTTCGAAGCTGGCCGACCTGCGCAACAAGCTGGCCGGCAACGACCGCCTGGAAGACATCCTCAACGACGTGCTGACCAACACCGAAAAGCTGGGCAGCCTGCGCCGCACCAATAACGATACCGATAAAGGAGAGTGACCGATGGCGGCGATTCTCGACAACGCGGCGGCACCCGTGGCAGCACCCCTAGCGGCACCCGGCCTTGAACTGGACACCGGCCTGCTCGACCAGATCGTCGAACAGAGCCGGGTCGCCAAGTCCACCAGCGAGCACGAACGCGCACGCGACATCATCTCCGAACTGGTGACCCAGGTGATGGAAGGGACGATGGTGGTCTCGACCAACCTGTCGGCCACCATCGATGCGCGCCTGGCGGAACTGGACCGCATGATTTCCAGCCAGCTCTCAAGCATCATGCATGCGCCGGAATTCCAGAAGCTGGAGCGCAGCTGGACCGGCCTGCATTACCTGGTCAAGAACAGCACCACCAGCAGCGGTCTGCAGATCCGCATGCTCAACGCCACCAAGCGCGAACTGGTGAAGGACTTCCAGTCGGCGCTGGAATTCGACCAGAGCACGCTGTTCAAGAAGGTCTACGAGGAGGAATTCGGCAGCTTCGGCGGCGCGCCCTACGGCACCCTGATCGGCGACTTCGAAGTCTCGCGCCAGCCCGAGGACATCTACTTCCTCGAGCAGATGTCGCACGTGGCCGCCGCCAGCCATGCGCCCTTCATCACCTCGAGCGCGCCGGAACTGTTCGGCATCGAGAGCTTCGGCGACCTGGGCAAGCCGCGCGACCTGGCCAAGGTGTTCGACACCGTCGAATATGCGAAGTGGAAGGCCTTCCGCGAATCGGAGGATGCGCGCTACGTCGGCCTGACGCTGCCGCGCTTCCTGGGCCGCCTGCCGTACAACCCGATCGACGGCACCGCCACCGAAGGCTTCAATTTCGTCGAGGACGTCGACGGCAGCGACCACCACAAATACCTGTGGTGCAACGCCGCCTATGCGTTCGCCTCCAAGCTGACCAAGGCCTTCGAAGAGTACGGCTGGTGCGCGGCGATCCGCGGCGTCGAGGGCGGCGGCCTGGTCGAGAACCTGCCGACCCATACCTTCAAGACCGACGAGGGCGAGGTCGCGCTCAAGTGCCCGACCGAGCTGGCGATTACCGACCGCCGCGAGAAGGAATTATCGGACCTGGGCTTCATCTCGCTGGTCCACTGCAAGAACACCTCGTACGCGGCCTTCTTCGGCGCCCAGTCGGCGCAGAAGGCGCGCAAGTACAACAGCGACGCGGCCAACGCCAATGCGCTCCTGTCCTCGCAGCTGCAGTACATCTTCGCGGTCTCGCGCATCGCCCATTACATGAAGGCGATGATGCGCGACAAGATCGGCAGCTTCGCGGCGGCCTCCAACGTCGAGGATTACCTGAATCGCTGGCTGACCCAATATGTGCTGCTCGACGATAACGCCAGCCAGGAGCAGAAAGCCCAGTTCCCGCTGCGCGAAGCCAGCGTGCAGGTGGCTGAAGTGCCGGACCGGCCGGGCGTGTACCGTGCGGTCTCCTTCTTGCGTCCGCACTTCCAGCTCGACGAACTGTCCGTTTCGCTCCGATTGGTCGCGGAGCTGCCGCAATCGACCAAGTCCTGATTTTTTCAACCAACAATACAACTGGAGTAAGACATGGCAATAGACGTGTACCTGCAAATCGACGGCATCAAGGGCGAGTCCGCCGACGACAAGCACAAGGACTGGATCGAGTGCAAATCGGTGAACTGGGAAGTGCTGCAGCCGAAATCGGCCACCGCCTCGACCGGCGGCGGCCACACCGCAGAGCGCTGCGAGCACAAGGAGATCACGATTTCCAAGCTGGCCGACCTGTCCTCGCCGGTACTGCTGCAGACCTGCTCGTCCGGCAAGACCATCCCCAAGGCCAAGCTCGAATTCATGCGCGCCGACGGGCAGGGCGAGCGCGTGAAGTACTTCGAGATCGAGTTGGAGAACGTGCTGATCGGCTCCATTGCGCCGAAAGTGTCGGAAGGCGACTTCCTGCACGAACAGGTCGGCATCAAGTTCTCGAAAGTGAAATGGAAGTACACCCAGCAGAAAATCGGCGGCGGCGCCGGCGGCAACACCTCCGGCGGCTGGGACCTGGCCAGCAACAAGGTTGCCTGACGCGTTCACGGTGGACGTGCTTGACCGCGGCCTCGTGCCGCGGTCTTTTTTCGATCTCCAGGCATACCGATGACTCAAACCCATGGGCCGGCACCCGGCCTGCTCGACCGCTTGATGGGCGCCACACAGGCCGCACCCGCCGGGCGTCCCGGCATCGAACAGCTCAAGGATTGCGTGGCGCGCGACCTCGAAGCCCTGCTCAACACCCGCGCCGCATGCAGCCCCGCGCACTTCGACGCCTACCCGGAAGCGCGCGCTTCCATCCTGAATTACGGCCTGCTCGATTTCGCCGCCTTCAGCCTGACCAGCAGCGAGGACCGCGCCGCCATCTGCGCCAGCCTGAAGGACGCGATCGAGCGCCACGAGCCGCGCCTGCTTAACGTCAGCGCGACCCTGCAGGTCGAACCCGGCAGCGTCAACCGCCTCAACTTCGTGATCCACGCGACGCTGCGCATCGAAGGCGTCGACGAGCCGGTCAACTTCAACGCCGTGCTGCAGCCTTCGTCGCTGCACTACGCGATCAGCAAGCCATCATTTCATCCAAAGGACCGACGATGGACATCAACCTGAAGACCCTGATTGGCAAATTGAACGACACCAGCCGCGTCGCCGCCACGCGTGCGGCCGGCATCTGCGTGGGGCTGGGCCAGTACGAAGTCGACATCGAACACCTGTTCCTGGCGCTGCTGGAGCAGCAGGGCAGCGACCTCGTGATGGCGGCGCGCCAGGCCGGCATCAGCCTCACCGGCCTGGAGGCGGACCTGCGCCGCGAAGTCGAACGCCTGCCCAGCGGCAGCACGCGCACGCCGGTGTTTTCGCGCCACCTGCCGGCGCTGTTCGAGCATGCCTGGCTGATCGCCTCATTGGGCGCATCCTTGGGCCATGGCCAGCCGCAGCGCATCCGCAGCGGCCACCTCCTGCTGGCGCTCTTGAGCGAGCCGGGCCTGGCCCAGCTGGCCCAGCGCGCCTCGCGTCACTTCATGGAATTCCCGCTCGACCGCCTGAAGCACGATTTCGACAAGCTGACCCGGGGCTCGGAAGAAGCGACACCGGCCGCGGCGGTCCAGGACACGCAGGGCGCCGACCCGGTCACCGAACTGGAAGCCGCCGCGCCGGGTAAGACGCCCGCGCTCGACCAGTTCACGACCAACCTGACCGGGCGCGCGCGCGAGGGCAAGGTCGACCCGGTGATCGGGCGCGATGCCGAGATCCGGCAAGTCATCGACATCCTGATGCGCCGGCGCCAGAACAACCCGATCCTGACCGGCGAGGCGGGCGTGGGCAAGACCGCCGTGGTCGAAGGCCTGGCGCTGCGCATCGCGCAGGGCGACGTTCCGGATGTCCTGAAGGGCGTCGAGATCCACAACCTGGACATGGGCCTCTTGCAGGCCGGCGCCAGCGTGAAGGGCGAGTTCGAGAACCGCCTCAAGAACGTGATCGACGAAGTGAAAAAGAGCCTGCACCCGATCATCCTGTTCATCGACGAAGCCCACACGATGATCGGCGCCGGCGGCCAGGCCGGCCAGAACGATGCCGCCAACCTGCTGAAACCCGCACTGGCGCGCGGCGAGCTGCGCACCGTGGCGGCCACCACCTGGAGTGAGTACAAAAAGTATTTCGAGAAGGACGCGGCGCTGGCGCGGCGCTTCCAGGTCGTGAAGGTCGAGGAACCCGACGAGGACACCGCCTGCGCCATGCTGCGCGCGATGGCGCCGCTGATGGAACAGCACTTCGGCGTGCGCATCTACGACGAGGCAATTCTTGAGGCCGTGCGCCTGTCGCACCGCTACATCAGCGGGCGCCAGCTGCCGGACAAGGCGATCAGCGTGCTGGACACCGCCTGCGCCAAGGTGGCGCTGGGCCAGAAGGCGACCCCGGCCACGCTGGAAGAATGCTCGCGCCGGCTGGAGCGCCTGGATACCTTGTTCGCCTCGCTGGTGCGCGAGGAAAGCGCCGGCGCCGACCATAGTGCCGTGCTGGACACGCTGCGCACCGAACGCGAGGCGGCGCTGGCCGAGCAGGGCCGCCTGCGCGAACGCTGGGAACGCGAGCAGGCGCTGACCGGCGAAATCCACGCGATGCGATCGCAACTCGAAGCCAATGCCGACAAATCCGGTGGCGCCCGGCTGCAAGCGCGCATCGGCGAACTGCGCGCGCTGCAGGGCGAGTCGCCGCTGGTGCCGGTGCAGGTCGATGGCCACACGGTGGCTGCCATCGTCGCTGCCTGGACCGGCATCCCGCTCGGGCGCATGGTTAAGGACGAGATCCGCACCGTGATGAATCTGCAGGGCCTGCTCGACGAGCGCATCCTGGGCCAGGGCCATGCCAGCAGTATCGTCGCCCAGCGCGTGCGCACCGCGCGCGCCAACCTGGACGATCCGAACAAGCCGAAGGGCGTGTTCCTGTTCGTCGGCACCTCGGGCGTGGGCAAGACCGAGACCGCGCTGGCGCTGGCCGATCTACTGTACGGCGGCGAGAGGAAGCTGGTCACCATCAACATGAGCGAATACCAGGAAGCGCACAGCGTCTCCGGTTTGAAAGGTTCGCCCCCGGGCTATGTCGGCTATGGCGAAGGCGGCGTGCTGACCGAGGCGGTGCGGCGCAACCCGTACAGCGTGGTGCTGCTGGACGAGGTCGAAAAGGCGCACAGCGACGTGCTCGAACTGTTCTTCCAGGTGTTCGACAAGGGCGTGCTGGACGATGCGGAAGGACGCCAGATCGACTTTCGCAACACGATCATCATCCTGACCTCGAACGCGGCCTCGAGCCAGATCATGGGGGCTTGCCTGAACAAGCCGGCGGGCGAGCGGCCGACTCCGGAGCAACTGGCGGAACTGATCCGTCCCGCGTTGATGAAGCACTTCAAGCCGGCCTTCCTCGGACGCCTCGCCGTGGTGCCCTTCTATCCGATCGACGACGAGGTGCTGGCCAACATCATCCGCCTCAAGCTGGAGCGCATCAAGGCGCGCGTGGCGGCCAACCACCAGGCCGAGTTCCACTACGACGACGCGCTGGTGAACGCCGTGCTGGCGCGCTGCACCGAAGTCGATTCCGGAGCGCGCAACGTCGACACCATCCTGAACGGCACGCTGCTGCCCGAGATCGCCGACTCCGTGCTGGCGACGATGGCGGCCGGCGGCGCGATCGGCAAGGTGAAGGTCAGCGCGACCAAGGGCGGCAAGATCAAGTACGCCATCGAACCGGCGTGAGGAGGCTTTGATGCTGGACCTGGAAAAGTTATTGGCGCCGGTGAGCGACGGCCAGCCCTGCGGCGAAGACCTCGCATTCTCGAGCGAGATCGACGCCATCGTGCGTGCGCGCCAGGCCGACGATCCGTCGCTGGAGCAGGGTGCCTGGGTCACCGACCTGAAGGAAGCCGACTGGAAGTTCGTGGGCAAGCAGTGCGCCCAGCTGATCGAAAAGCGCAGCAAGGACTTGCAGCTGGCGGTGTGGCTGGCCGAAGCGGGTGTCAAGACCGGCGGCGTGCGCGGCCTGGCCGACAGCCTGGTCCTGATCGCCGGCCTGTGCGAGCGCTGGTGGGACGGCATGCATCCGCTGCCGGACGAGGATGGCTTCGAGCGCCGCATCGGCAACCTGGCCTGGGTGGCCTCGCGCATCGCGCCCTGGCTGCGGGCGGTGGCGCTCACCGACGGGCTCGAGGGCCACTCGCTGAGCCACTTCGACGTGGCCCGGGCCCAGGGCGGCGAGGCGCTGGCGAAGCTGGAAGCGGCGCGCCAGCGCAGTCCGCGCAGCTTCTACCAGGCATTGTTGCGCGATTGCGTACAGTGCAAGGAGGCGATCGACCGGCTCGAGCACAGCATCGACGCGCGCCTGGGCACGGACGGCCCGAGCTTCGGCGCGGCGCGCTCCAGCCTGGAGAGCGTGCTGCTATTCGTGAAGCCGCTGGCGGGGGAGGACGCCCCCGCTACGGGGGCGAAGGTGGATGCGGTGCAGCTGGTGGCTGCGGGGCCGGCGGCCGAAGTGCAGGGCGCCGGCGGCCCGCTGCAGTCGCGCGTGCAGGCGCTGGCCCAGCTGCGCGCCGTGGCCGAGTACTTCCGCCGCACCGAGCCGCACAGCCCGGTGGCCTACCTGGCGGAAAAGGCGGCGCACTGGGGCGAGCAGCCGCTGCACGTGTGGCTGCGCGCCGTGGTCAAGGACGACGCCTCGTTCGCCCATATCGAGGAATTGCTGGGCGTCGCCAGCAAGACCTGAGGGGCCGGCT
>Ga0265797_10006653_pt1 | contig 16205 bp, 19 predicted proteins | sample P2T30metagenome_FD_192433 | JGI IMG/M metagenome (GOLD analysis project Ga0265797, IMG submission 192433) | Plant litter microbial communities from East Loma Ridge, Irvine, California - P2 T30 | ecosystem: Environmental > Terrestrial > Plant litter > Unclassified | place: USA: California... | reverse complement strand
AAGTGCGCCGACCATGTCGGCCATGTTGCGGCCACGTACTCGCACCTTGCGGCCCTTGAGGTCGTCCAGGGTGTTCACGGCATCGCGGCAGAAAAACACCTGCGCGGTATAGGGCACGGTCGCCAGCAGCTTGACGCCGTGGCGCTCGGCCATACGCGCCGCGAGCACCGGCTTGTAGGCATTGGCGATTTTGCGCGAGGTGTCGATGTCGGCTGCCATGCCGGGCAGGTCGATGCCCTCGAAGGCCGCATCGTCGCCCGCCACGAAGGCGAACACGCCCATGCCAATCTCGACCGCGCCGGCGCGCAGCACGCGAACCATCTCCGGGCCCTTGAGGCCGCTCTCCGAGAGGCCCATCAGGCGGGCGGTGACCTTGCCGCCCGAGCTGGCGGGCAGGGTTTCGGTCCAGAACGGACGCTCGACCGCGCGAAAGGTGTAGTTGTGGCTGCCGCCACCGACCACGTTGAAATGGATGGACGACGCATCGTCCGCAAATGCACTGGCGCCAAACGAGCAGCCCAGCGCAGCCAGGATCACCCTGGGGAGCGAGTACAGTTTCATGGTAGTCCTGTTGTTCTTTTGGGGGAGCTACGGGGCAGAAACCTGAAAAGTGCAGCGGGTCAGTATTGAAATTGTTGTCGCGCCTGACCGGGCGCGTTGGTGCCGGCGTTATCGCGCCTTGCCGATGGCCGCATCGATCACTGAGCGTGAGCCCACCACATCGGGAAACTTCTCACCCTGAGCCAGGCGCGCCAGGGTGTGCTTCTCGTTCTCCTGGAACTCGATGGCACGGCGGGCCAGGGCCAGTGCCTGGTCGGGTGGCAGGATGACGATGCCGTTCTCGTCGGCGATCACCGCATCTCCTGGTCGAACCACCACGCCACCGCATTGCACCACGGTACAGAACTCGCCTTCCTCGCCCTTCACCCGCGTGGTGATGGCGCTGGCGCCCCACGACCAGACCGGCACCCCGTGTTGGCGAATCTCGCCCAGGTCGGTGACATAACCATCGATGACGATTCCTGCGATACCTGCCTGCTTGGCGGCATACGCCATGGCGCCGCCCATGGCAGCGGTCACGCTTTCGCCACAGCGGTCGACCACCAGAAAGTCACCCGGCCTCGCGCAACCCATCGCGTAATGTAGGATGCCGCCGTCGGCGCCGGGCATTTTCACCGTCACCGCCGTGCCGACGGTGCGCAGGTTTTCGAAATGCGCCTTGATCTGCGGGCTCACTATGCCGGTGGTGATGAAATGCCCAATCGTGGCGGGCTCGGCTCGCATAAGAACGGAAAGTTCTTCTGGATTAATCGCGTCGGGAAGTGCTTCGATAATATACATGCGCTGTTTAATTATTCGTTTTTGGCAAGAGTTAGCCCGATCCTAACAAGCCTGTTTTTGTGGCGATAATAAAAATCAGCGAACAAAAGAGGGGACGATTTTTATCATGCGAATTACCCTGATGCAGATCGAGGCCTTCTACTGGACTGCCCGATTGGGCGGTGTACATGCCGCCTCACGCCATCTCCACCTCACCCAGCCGGCCATTTCCTCGCGCATCCGCGAGATGGAGTCGCTGCTCAGCGTCAAGCTGTTCGACCGCAGCAAGCAGCGCATGACCCTCACCGCCGACGGCCATATTGCTTTGCGCCACGCCGAGCTGGCGCTCAACAACAGCGTGAAGCTGGAGCAGTTCGCCGCCAAGCAGAAGCAGCATCGCCGGCTGCGCCTCGGCGCCGACGAATGCTCGGCCATGGTTGGCCTGACCGCGGTGATCGCCGAGATCAAGGCGCACTTTCCCGAGATCACCCTGGAAATCACCATCGACGTCGGCGCGGTGCTCAACCGCAAGCTCAACGACCACGAGCTCGACCTGGCGCTGCTCACCAACCCCGCCACTCGCGAAGACGTCACTGACATCTTCATCGGTTGGATGACCTTCCAGTGGGTCGCCGCCCCGCAACTGGGCATCGACGCCGACCCCTTCCTGCCGGAACACGCCGCCGGCCACCCCATCGTCAGCCACTCCGCGCCCTCTACCTTGTACTCGGTGGTCGAGAGCTGGCTCAAGGACGGTAACGCCCCGTCGGAAGCCTTCCACTCCAGTAACTCACTGGCCTTCATGGCCAAACTGGTCTCCGCTGGCCATGCCATCGGCATCCTGCCCGTGCCGCTGATCCGCGAAATGCTCGCCCTCAACCTGCTGAAAACCCTGCCCTGCGACCCACCCATCCCACCGGCGCGCTTCTGCCTCTCCTACATGACGGAAATGCCCGACATGCAGATCGATGCGCTGGTTGCTATTACCCGCGAGACGTTATTGCGGCAGAAGTTTTTGGTGGGGGCGGAGGATATGGACGTAGATGCTCAAGACGTCGAGCGTTGATAGTTAATGATAGGAGCGGGCTTGCACCGGACTGTCTCTACTTGGCCAAGTAATTCTCTTTCCTCGCCGAGAGATTATTGCTCGCTTTTATAAATGCTTTGGAAGTCGCCCTGACTTCATTTCAGGCAGCGATCGGCCGTCAACGGGGCGGGCTGGCCTTGATGTCATCGTGACTGATTACACTTGTAGGTGAGATGGCCTGCCCTTCACGCTTCACCTGGTATTAAAAAAGCCCCGTTGTTATCCGAAGCTTTCATCGCAACGGGGCATCAATTAAAGACCGCCGCGGTATCTATGCGCCGCCAGATCGCTTCGGAAAAGCTGTACAGCGCAAATGCGATCAGTCCACCCCCGATCAGTGCCAACCAGAAGGTGCCATACGGCAACGACTGCAGTGCATTCAATGCGTCCTCAAGACCTGGTGGCTCGGTGGGCTTGTAGCGCGTACCACCACTGAAGAGCATGCCCGACACCACCAGAAACGAGACGCCGCGGGCAATCAAACCCACCTTCGAGATGGGCGTTACCCAGCGCATGACGTCATCCGACGCAGCGAAGTATTTTTCAAATTTGGCTTTCCAGCCCTTGATGATGTGCGCGATGCCGACGCCCAGCGGCACCAATGCGACCAGGTAGACCAGATAGTTCGAATACTTCCAGCCCAAGATCCCCGATAGAAAGTCGCCGCTGCCACCGCCGCCACTGGAGGACTCGCCGAGCGAGCTTCCCAGCAGACCCAGCGTAAACAGGGTCAGCAGGCTGTAACTGATGGCACCACCGACAAGGCCTGCGCGCGCGGCGAGCCCCTTGGCATCGGTGCCATGGTCTTCCGGGTCGGTAATGGCCTGGGTTATCCGCCATGCGGCGTAGGCAATAAGCCCTGCGACCATGATCCAGAGTAACGCTTCGCCGAAAGGTTGCCCCAGCAGTTGCGAGATAGCGCCCTTGGTGCCGACCGTTTCGCCGCTACCCCTGGCCGCAAGTAGTGCGAAGGTGCCGATGATCAGATACACCACTCCGCGTGCTGCGTAGCCAGTCCGAGCGAGCCAGACGATGCCGTGAGAGAGTTCGCCTTTTGCGTGGCTGGCTGGGTTATACACAGTGAGGCTCCTGAGTGGGAATGCAGACGACGCTGCAGTTGACACCCGGTGCGCAGGGGCGTTTCGACTAAATAGCAGTGCTGTGTACTCGGGTGCGCAAGCTCAAGCACTGCGCGTATTCAGTTCGAATTTTTAGTGTTCAGGGCGTGCATTTAGAAGTCGCTGCCCTTGAGTGCCGCCTGGCAATTCGCTTCCCAACGAAGATTTATATCACCCGGGCTGGCTACCTGCTCCGGCTGATTGCAGGGGCGATTCACGAGGCGGTGTACACCGATCGAATAGCGCCTTATGAAGGGTCAACGCAGGCTCAGGTCGAATGCTAAAAACGACAAAGCCCGCATATGGCGGGCTTTGTGTTTCGCTTCCGAGTCATCTCTGATGGATGAGGGGAAACATCAATTTGGCGCACCAGGCGGGATTCGAACCCACGACCCCTGCCTTCGGAGGGCAAATTTGAGGCTAGTGATTTAGCAGTTTAGCCATTTAAATCAGATGGTTACTGTCCGATTGAGTCCGTGGAAGCTGGACGGTATAGTGGATTTTGCTGTCACAGTGCTGTCACGGACGCCGTACCATGAAAACCAAGATCACCGAGCGGGTTCTATCTAGCATCAAGGCAGAGGCAAAGCAGTATCGCATTCATGATACGCAGCAACCCGGTCTCTGTATCCGAGTCACCCCAAGCGGGCATGCAAGCTACATAGTTAGCTGGGGGCGGAATAAGAGCAAGACCCTCGGTCGTGTTCATGTCATGACCTTGGCTCAAGCGCGCCGAGAGGCTGCCCAGTATCTTGCCGAAGCCCACGAGCATGGCGAGCCGTTGGCCGTTTCAGAAGCCCGATCCACTGCGGGTATGCCCACTCTGGGTGAGTTTCTTGAAGATCAATTCGCGCCATGGGCTAAAGCCCACCACCGGGATCATGTCAATAATGTCCGGGCTATTCGGGCAGCGTTCGCTGACCTGTTGACCCTCCCGTTGAGCGAGATTGATCATCGGCGTGTCGAGCGTTTGCGAGTGGTTTGGGTAAGTGGTGGTAACTCCCCCGCGACAGCTAATCGAAACCTTCAGAGGATCAAAGGGCTGTTGTCTCGTGCAGTAGAGTGGGGATTATTGCTTGAGCATCCACTAGCTAAACTACATCGTCTCAAGACTGACAGTAAGGGCCGTGTTCGCTTTCTTTCGAATGAAGAAACAGCCGCTTTGCTCAAAGCTATGGATCAGCGTGAGGAGAATATCCGGTCTGAACGAGATAGTGCAAATTGTTGGCGTAAGGAGCGAAACTGTGAGCTTTTGCCGAGCTTGCGAAATGTCACATTTGCCGATCACTTAAAGCCCCTAGTTTTGCTAAGTCTAAAAACGGGGATGCGTCGTGGGGAAATATTTAACCTTGAGTGGCGGGATGTTAACTTCAATGGAAAGATCCTGACGGTTGAAGGACAAACTTCAAAGTCTGGTCAGACTCGCCATATTCCGTTAAATAAACAAGCTCTATATGTCTTGGAGGAGTGGCGCGCTCAAAGTACGTCCCATAGCGGATATGTATTTCCAAGCAAAAGTGGAGGCCGGCTTGATAACGTTAAGAAAAGTTGGGTCGGCCTGTTGCAGCTCGCAAAGATAGATGAATTCCGCTGGCATGATCTTCGCCACAGCTTTGCTTCGAAACTCGTGATGGAGGGAGTAGCCCTTAATACAGTGCGAGAATTACTCGGTCATTCTGACATAGCAATGACATTGCGATACGCACATTTAGCGCCAGATACTAAGGCTGCGGCTGTTGAATTGCTATGAGATATCATTGTTAGTAGCTGTTAATTCAAGAAAAGCTTCATATTTGATTTTCAACTTCGGATTTTTTTCACAGAACTCGGCAAATTTGTTGAGATCATCCATATGACGCTGGATTTTTTCTAAGTTCACTCGTGGCACTTCCGAAAAATCTTCAGCCTTAATGATTTGTTCTGACTCGTGGAAAATATAGTCCTGACCAGAAAATAATTTTGGGTGCAGGATTATTGACCTTGCAATTATGTGATCTTTGAAGTTGAGTGCGTCCACTGCGAGGTAATATGTCCTCAGCTTGGTATAAATCGGATGTCGAGAGTCGAGCGATAAGCGCAAAGCTATATCAAGCGTGAGCACACCATTCTTGAGCAGTTCTTCGCTGAGTATAATATCCACATCATCGATTACTTCAGCTCTAGCAGCGTTAAGGATAAGTTCTTCAATAACTCGCGTGGATGTCGTTTTGGTAATGCTAGCGAGTCCCTCAAGAAGAAATTTTGAGAGTGGATCAACCCTAAGATGAATCGTTTCTGATTTCTTTCTGACAGCCATTCTAAATCTCCGAAGCTTGAGCATGATGCTAGTCTGGCATAGCCGGAAGGGCAACACAATGGATTGTGGTGGTTTTATTTTGTGTTGACACTTTTTGTGGTGCCACGTACATTGGCTCCACGCTTCAGCTTGGGGCGATTTCAGTGAGGGAAGGATTGATGATGATTCAGCACGACGCCCACAGGCCCATTTCAGTGGGTGTAGAGGAAGCAGCACGCTTAATAGGAATAACGCGATCAAAATTTTACGAGATGCTCGCGTGTGGCGAAATTTCCAGCTTTAAGCTTGGACGGCGCCGACTGATCCAGCTCAAAGAGCTGGAGCGCGTGATTCAACGGTATGCGAAGGAAAATTCTCGATGAAACCAGGTGTGCTGGAAGCCGCTGTCAGTAGGTTGTTGACCATTGCAGAGCTTCCTGCGCACTTATTCACAGCTATTCCAGCACATTCTGTTAGACGGAGTTATCGGAGTTGAATCAAGTACGCGAGGGAAAACAAGGTAAGACATAGTTTTTCTGCGAAAATCTATCAACCTAGGCATTTTTCCATGCATAGCAAAAAATGCAGTCTCGTACATGAAGTCTTTAAATTCTGACCAGAGATTGGGGGATGCTAACTTCACATAAAAGAAGTTTCTATTTATTAATGGCTCGCACTCGACGTAAAAGAGTTTGTTGTAGGTTTCACTTTCTTTTACGCGTTCTAGGGCCATATATGCTACTACCATGAAAAATCTAATCTGCTTAAGCTTGAAAGCGTTGGGGCCCTTATAGCTTATAAATCTGCCTAGCTCTTTTATGTAGGTTAGAAACTTAGAGTCTTGTTTGAAATTCAGACTGAGATAGCACTGCTCAAAGCTTTTCCTTCTGCAAATCTGATCTTTTAGCGAAACAAGATCTTTGCGGCTTTGAATCATAAGGTCATATGGGTCGCCTTGTCCGGTGAGTTCGACTATCTGTACTGCCAGAGAGTATTTTCTAGAGATTTTCACCTTGTTGAGTCTTAGGTAGTCTTCTAGGCACTTACCTAGAAACGCCTCAATTTTCTTAAGGACATCGGTTGACGACATTTTGTTGTTAATAACCCACTGGGGTTCTAGATCAGTATGGTTAATCCACATGCCACCTGATATGTGGCGGTTGCGAAATTTTCTGTTTTGGTAACATCCGCCATAAAAAAGATTCCTGCAGTGAAATAACCCTATTCGATTTTTGCCTTTCACTGGAGCAATATGGCAGAGCTCAACATCCGACTGTGGCCTATCTCTTAATAGGTTCATCGTTTCTGCGAACGAATGTACGTCATGGCCGCTTAGTATTTGAACTGTCCCTGCTCTTCTGCACTGTCTTACTAGATAGTGAAATTCCGCATTCCGTGCGATGGTTAGCAGTGTCTTATTTGGGTTCGGCTTTTTCGAGATTCTACGACGGAAAGCAGTTTTCTTGCAGGCCGCACTACAGTAGATCTTATTCTTATACTGTTTTGAGTTGTGATGTATTTCTACGCCACATACTGGGCACTTTTTCACGACGACTATCCTTTTAGTTAGATAGTCGTTATTTACAGTTTAAGGCGTACCCAAATCCTGACTAGTCTATTCAGGGTGAGTGGCCCAGTCTTTCGAGCTAAAGGTCGGAGAATAATAGGGAAAGGTCGACTTTGAGAGCGTCTGCGAGGGTTTTGATCGCATCCAAGCTTGGATTTGCGCCGCCCGTCTCTATTCGAGACATGTAAGTCCGGGCGAAACCACACCTATCTGCGAAGGCTTCCTGCGTCATGCCAGTGGCAAGGCGGAGCTCACGGATTCGATGGCCAAAGCGGTGACGAAGGGATGTAGACATTCCCTGATGATGTGTCTATGTGCTCTAATCGTGAACACACTAATCGTGACATTTGGGGCGAAAATGGCCAATTTGACGCTGTCAGATGGATTAGTGTGGGCCTGAGTAGGCTGAGGCTGATAACTCAGGAGCATCCTCACCAACATATGCTGCATGCCACGCATAAGGAGCTGTATCTATGGCTACGGCCAAGCAAAAACAGGAATCATCAGCGGCGCTAGGGCTAATAATAGGATTTATAATATGTGCACCATTACTGGTTGTCTCTATTTATCACTATTATAGATTGAAATCCCAATATGACGAGAGTGAGCACTCTCAGAGGATTTTTGACGTTGGGAATCTAGTTCGTCCATTCGTGCTAGCCATCTTGCCCGTGTTTATAGCTTGGCGGCTTTACGCGCTAACTTTATCTCGTGATGGCGCTGCCTCAACTATCGTTACTGCGGTAATATTGATGGCTACACTGTTTGTTCTATTTAAGATATCCAAGCTTATAAGCTCTACATATTATGGTGTGTTGATAGATCCGGAGAATGACAGAGTTGTGCTTCCTAAGGATATGGAGAATTATTCCATTTCAGATTACCTTAAGCTCAAGTTTATTACAGAGCTAGGGGCGATGGAGGAAGTTCCTCTAGGTCAGATAAGAAGAATAACCAGGCAAGGAGGAAAGAAGCTGTTCGTGCATGGAAAGTTTGGAGCGAGGGGGATGAGGTTCTCTACAAAGCAGAAGAGAGACGAGTGCCTTTCTGCTATTGAGGTTGGTAGCTCGGTTAGGGCGACTCTTGAGCTCGAGGGTGCTTGACTGGAATGTAAGTAATCTAAGTGAAGCGAAAGAGGGTGTTATGTAATGCCCACTTTCGCATCCATTAAGTTATCTTAACTTAGTCACAGGTAACGCTCGAGGTGCTCCTCCGCCATCGTAACTTGAGAACAAAACATTCTCGCCAACTTTAGGAAGAGCGCCATAAACGCAGTCTCGGTGAAAGAAAACCCTGCCTACTTCAGATGAAATATATCCATAAGAGTTATACAAAAAACTTTCTACAGTCCCCCGCGTCCGACCTGCTACGGAATAGCACAGATTGCTGAATTTTTCCACAAGTTGGTCTGCTGTTGGCCTGCTGCTAGGTTCTTTGTTCATGCATTCTCTAGCAATCTGGATTAAGTCGACTGCTAGGGGAGAAAATTGCGGATTAGCAAGTAAGAAACCGGGTGGTTGCGGCTGTATCGCATTTATAATTTTGGGTACTGCGTTTAAGCCCTGCCCAAATGGATATTCCCCTGTTAGCAAGTGATACATCATCGCGCCGAGCGACCAGATATCTGCCGATGTACCTACACTTCTAGGGGTTTCAATTGCTTCTGGAGCCATGTACGGAAGTGCGCCTACAGCTGTCTTGGATGTTGTTAAACTTTCCTCGCCTCCTTCAACTGCTGCAACTATCTCCTCGGCTGCCATTTTGGCGATACCAAAATCTGTAACTTTAATCTCAGTTAGCGAATAGTCACCAACTACCATTATGTTAGTCGGCTTCAAATCTCGATGTACGACACCTACATGATGAGCCGCTGCAACTCCTTTTGCTAAATGGTGGAATACTTTAGCCGCGAGATAAGGATCAATGAATGTGGAATCATTAAGCAAAGCAGCTCGCATGTCTTGCCCTTGTATCAGCTCCTCCACCAAGAATTGACGCTCTTCGAAAACGAGATAATCGAGGGTTTTAGCAACGTTGGGATGATTGACTTTTGCAGCAACTATGGCGCTACGCTGAAACCTCTTCTCAGCAGATTTGTTTTTTGGAGTCTTAAGAGCTACTTGTCGGGCTGTGTATGTGTCATTTGCAACAAACACATATTGCATACCGCCCTCAGCTAGATATCGCTCTACCTTGTATCTGTTACCGATTAGAGCGCCTGGTTGCAACATTTCTATCACAGTACTATCTCCGGATGAGAGAGGTCGAATGTAATATAGCGGCGTCGAGATCCGTGCTCAGGGCCGCCTAATGCTACTACGCATGCGCCTGGTAACTTAAAGCCAATAAAAACTGCCCGGTTATTTACGAACACTTGCCCAGAAGTGGCCGTAACAACAAAGTCGAAGTCGTTATAGCATATTTCGACAGATCCTAAGGTTGGAAGATCCAGTAGTACAGATTTATTTGAGGCGTCTAGAAAAGAAGGATTTCCATTATATACAACTAGCGCCCTATGCCGACCTTGCAGCAAGTGCTTTGCTAGAACATCTCGTACGTGGCTCATTTCAGGACGTAATGTCGCAGCTGGATTTAGGCAGCTCGCTAAGGTTTCAGAAACATCCTGGCTCAGAGGCCACGCGAGTCTCTGAAAGTAATTTTGCTGTAAGGGTAAGGGTGGGCCCATGGTTAGTTCATTGGGCAGACTTCTTGCGCCAATGAATAATGCAGTAGCGCCGAATGCATAGGTGTCAACCGCTGGTGTAAAATGGACAGCGTAACCATATAGCTCTGGAGCAGCAAAACCAGGGGTTCCTACAAACCCTAAGGTAGCAGCACCATTAACTGCATCTCGAGCTAAGCCAAAATCAAAGATTTTAACCAACCCTTCAGGGTCGATTTTCATATTATTAGGCTTGATGTCCCTGTGGATGATTCCTGTTTGATGAATGTCCGCAATGCCTGAGGCGATTTGCCATAGTAACTTTATAAATTCCCTTAAGGTCGCTGGCGCTGTACATATCTGAAGTAAATCATCCCCGGAAATGTACTCCATAACAATCCCGAGTTCACCTTTGAACTCAAGCACATCGTATAATTGGACTACGTTCTTTGAGCGCATTTTAAATAATGCACTTACTTCATCATTAATTCTTCGGCGATTGATGTCGCCTGGCATGAATTTTATTGCCACCTGCCTTTCAAGTACTAAGTCGTCGCAGTTGAGTACTTGCCCCATGCCGCCGGAAAAATAATCGTTGCTAAACCTATAGCGATGATCTATCAGCATTATCAACTTCCTGTTACTTTCTCTTGTTCGGAAATTCCATTATTAGCTGCGGTTCATTTGGCTTAGTAGTTTTAGGTGGTTGACCCTTTTTGGGGGGGGATTTCGAGGGGCGTGTTTTTTTTATGTTTCCAGGAGAGCGTTGTTTCGTTGCAGCTTTAGGAACGCCTAGATTCTTTGTCGGGCGATTAGTGGAGTCGTGCGCGCTGTTATCATAACCTTTAAAGTCTGGTGAAAAATTCCCTATAAAGAACTGGCACTCACCGAAAGAGTCCCAGACCTCTATAACTCCATCCATAGGTGGGGTAATTGGCTCTTTGGGGATAGAAGTAGGCAGCAGAGCAACAGTTGCGTTATCGTGCCCGCCGCACCAGTTAGCAAGATCAACCAAACGTTTAGCGCAAACTCCGGGGTCTGCCGCAATTGATACTACTTTCTCCATGCAAGAAGAATATCTGCTGAGATAGTGTACGCCATCTGTAGCCAGCACAAATCTACCAGGTACTGCACTGTTTAACTCATGAACGTGTGGCTGAAGATCGTGCCCCATGCCTATAAATTGAAGTAGTCTACCTTGATCAGGATTATCGATTGCTTCCTTGCCCAGTTGCCCAGCGATAGTATCGTCAGTGGAGATTTTCTTAAGTTTTAACTCGGTCTCAACATAGATCCTACTATCACCAACACTCACCCAGCATGGTGCTTGGCCATTCCGTATTAGGGCAGCTACTAGCGTTGATCCACCGTCACCATAAAATTTCTCGTAAACTGCGTTGTTTGCTCTAATCGCTGCATTCTTAAGCCAGTCTACTGATGAGTTATGGAGATTTGCAGACTGACATATAGAGGCTATGAACCCACTTACAGCTAGAGATGCGCAAGCACCGCCCCCTCTCATTCCCCCGATACCGTCTGCAACTATGGCGACGGAAAATCGAGTTCCACTGGATTCCCAGCCTTGTACTATGACTGCTCGATCTTGATTTTCAGTGCGAACCAATCCTATGTCGCTGCCCACCGCTGCCCCTAGGTGGGCTACCCGCCGTACGCTAGTACGAGAAGTCTGACGAGAAAGCCAGTAGGCGAGCTGAGGCTCCAAGGGTGTCATACCGTTTTCCATATCATCCTTTCAGGTGGTCTCGCCCATCCCAGAATTACTAAAAAGTGACTGCTAGCGCCCGCCTATGATCGAGTTGTACGCCATGGTCGGTTAGTTTAGGTCGGCACCAGGCAGCAAAATGACATATCTAACTCACGCTAGACAAGTCAACAAAGTTGTATGCCTTAGGTAGGAACGCGCTCTGACACCATCATGCGTTCATTGAGGAACTCGTTGGTCTTGAGTTCGTTGCATATTAGGTATGCCTTGATTGATACAGCCGGATCGAGAGTCTTCCTACCCTTCAGCTTGATATGTAACACCCAAAATGTAACAATCTAAAAATAACACCCTAACTGATACAGGCTGCCACATGTTCATACGCGCCTACCTTCGTGCATCCACTGATGAGCAAGACGCCGGCCGCGCGCGTGCTTCGTTGGAGACGTTCGTTGACGGCCATAGCAAAGTCATTGCCTGCGAATATGTAGAGAACGCTAGTGGTGCTGCTTCGGATCGGCCGGAGCTGCTACGTCTGCTGAAGGATGCTCGAAAGGGGGATGTGCTGCTGGTTGAGTCCGTTGACCGCTTATCACGTCTGCCGGCTGATGACTGGACTAGGCTCAAGGCGGCGATTGATGCAAAGGGCCTTCGCATCGTTGCACTCGATCTGCCGACAAGTCACCAAGGTATGCGTGATAGCAAGGGTGACGAGTTCACTAACAGAATGCTGGCGGCGATCAACTCGATGTTGGTGGAGATGATGGCAGCAATCGCTAGAAAGGACTACGAGCAGCGGCGGGAGCGACAGGCTCAAGGTATTCAAAAGGCAAGGGCGGCTGGAAAGTACCAAGGTCGCCCTGTTGATGAGGCTCTGCATATTCGAATCAAGGAGCTGTTAGGTGCCGGTCTAGGCATCCGAGCCACTGCCAGACATGCTAAATGCTCGACTACTACGGTGCTGCGGGTAAGAGATGCTACCTAGCCTCGTCACGTGCAGTGTCAGGGATTTATCGCTGCAGGCTGGATCGTGATTCCTTCTTTGTAAGTCGTTTTTTCTTTGTAGGCGATTACATACCCAGGAAGAGCTGTAATTTGCCATTCGGCTCCCAAGGCAGTTTTGACCCGCCGAAGAATATTAGAGACCGTATCTACGTTGTTCGGGAGGTGAACCTCTGTCTCGACTAATTCGGGGTGTGGGCTCTTCGATTTGCTTGTCTTGCCTTCAAATCTGATGTTGTAAGCCAGCTGATCTTTAAGCTGCGTAAGCACGGCAGCAGCTGTTGCTTTGCCATCCGGTGCGTACAGTTCAACTCTTAAATCTAAGTCGATAGGATATTTTTTATCAAAATGACCTGCCTTGAGTAGCGTGTGGTCACGGTTGCGGCCGGGGTCGTTAGAGCCGAACCCGCTCAGATTCCATATCGGGGGCGTAGGGCTGTCTTTGTAGTGTTTGATGAGCAGCTCTTCGAGATCCATTGCTGTGAATACAAAGACCCGTACGGCCTTGAATCCGATGGTGTCATGAGCAAGATTTTGACGTGAACGAATTTTGATCGCATGGCGTAGGAGTCTTGCGCGGAGACCTGCTTGAGCATCAGTCTTTCCGATGTATACAAGCTCTCCGTTGAGGAAAAGCTGATACACGCCCTGCGCATCATCAATTTTCTGGACGGCAGCTGCTTCAAGGGGCCCCTCCGGCATCTCATCAAGCAGCAATACCAGCTGGCTCAAGAGCGCTGACGGAAGGTCGAATTCCAGTTCTTCGAAATATTCACGAATCGGCATAGAGTCTCCATTTTGGGGAGATTATGCCGATTTCCTTGACGTAAAAAAGGGGGGGCTTAATTCTGGCCTGCTAGTGCTGCAGCTACAGACGAGGCAACAACCTCTGCTAGGCGAACAGGTACTGCATTTCCGAGCTGCTTCATCGTGTCAGACCAAGAACCGTGGAACACATAATCATCAGGGAAGGTTTGGATTCTTGCTGCTTCCCTCACGGTGAAGTAACGCACCGTCCCATCGGTTCGGACAAGCATGTTCTCACCGCCAGGGACTCCGTGGTTACCTGCTTTCAGCGTCTTCGCTGGCTCGTCAAGCGGGCTGCCAGTGTGGCCTGGATAGGATCGGGCCCCTGGATTGAAAGAGTGATTTGGTATCGGCAGCAAAGTGGGCTGTTCTGGGTCTGGAAGACCTGCGATTGCATCTCGAACTGTTGTCCAGCGCCGTAGTCGAGGTCTGGTATCCAGTGATGCCGCTAGCCGTGAGATGCGTTTAGCAAGCTTTTCTGGTGGGCGTGGCCGAGAGCGAGTTCTTACACCGTGCTCCTCCCAATAACTCCCCGTGATCCATTTGGAAATAAGAAGCTCATCTTCTGAATGAGTGGGTTCAGGGAAAGACCACTGGACGCCTAGGTCTGCTCTGAAGCCTACAAGGAAAACCCTCTCGCGCTTTTGTGGAACACCATAGTCTGCTGCGTTCAGAAGGCGGAATACCACGTGATAGGTAGGCTTAACCTTGCCTGAGGTATGCAGCCCCTCCAGGCGTGCGAGATGTTCATTCCAGCTTTCACTTTCTGTCCGGGGTATATCGGGGTAGCTGAGCTGAAGGTAAACGTACTCAAAGTAGCTGGCGAAGCTCTGACGCAAGAGCCCCTTAACATTCTCGAATATGAAGGCGCGGGGCTTGGTTTCACGGACTGCCTGTACGGCTGTAGGGAACATATCCCTGTCATCCATATTGCCCGCATGCTTCCCTCCTAGAGAGAAAGGTTGGCAGGGGGGGCCGCCTGAAATTACTTCGACATCCCCGGCGTATGGCGTGAAGTCGAATGCACGGGCGTCTCCTTCAAACAGTAGGAACTCCTGACCTTCTTCCACATAGTGGGCCTGGTTATCGCGAATCGTCTGGCAAGCATCGTCATTCCATTCAATGACGGCAGAGTGCTGGAAGCCTGCTCGGGTCATGCCCATCGCTAGCCCGCCTGCCCCTGCAAATAATTCGATGCTACTCATTACGATCCTCGCTGATCCAGGCTGATAGTGAGAGGGACATGTGGGCTCCCACCGAATGTTCCGTTTGTCCCTGCGCCCCTCGGTTTCTTTGGCGTGATGTTGATACGTGACAGCGCTTTTTTGAAATCGAGCTGATGGTCTGCCATTTCAGCCATTAGGGCTGCGATGACAGCGATATGGGATGGGACTTCACCACGAGCAGAGCAGTTTGTGATCGAGTTGCGGTTCATCTCAAGAAGCCCCGCAAACTCTTTCACGCTGATACCTGCCTTTCCAAGCTGGCGTTGAAACTCTTCATAGGTCATGGTTTTGAAGGATACTGCCACGGCTTCTTTTGCACACTAATATATTCTAAATGCACACTAATATGTGTGTAAATAGATAGGCGGTCAGCTGCTGGGAAGTCCCCTGGCGTACATGGAGGCTTCAGAGCATCTATGCGGGGGGCGGCGGACTCTGTAGTGAGCTTTTCAGTACTTGGTTCGGAAACGTTTGGACGCTAGCCGTGTAATGGGCCTAGGTCGGCTGGGGCGGGGTCTTGCGGGAGGGGATGAGTCGAGGGCGGTATTAGTTGCTGTCTGCTGTCATGCTGCTGTCACGATAAAGGGAGCTGTCAGCGAAGCATGGCGTAAGTCATTGAATTTATTGGCGCACCAGGCGGGATTCGAACCCACGACCCCTGCCTTCGGAGGGCAGTACTCTATCCAGCTGAGCTACTGGTGCGTTGCGGGGCGCAATCATACGCATGTCGCTGGCGTGCGTCCATGCTGGTGGCGGGGCTCGCTGGGTGGGTACGGACGGTGGCTTCGGCTATATAAGAAGGCGGCCCGAATGCCGGTGATCGGCTGGGCTGTTAATTTTCTCGAACGGCCTATTGCCCTTTAATGTGGCTAATCTTACGATCTGTTTGATATTTCAAACGACGGTGTTGGCCAAGCTGAACTCTGGCGGGCACTCTCCGTTCGAACAGCCAGGCAGTAGGTAACCTGCGCTCTACCCGTATCTGGGTTCGCTCCCAGCTTCTTTCGTCATCTCCTGGCGCTGCGGTGCCGGGATAGAGGAGACCGCCATGCAACTGAAAGACGCTCAACTGTTCCGCCAGCAGGCTTTCGTCAACGGCGCGTGGGCTGATGCCGACAGCGGCCAGACCATCAAGGTGAACAACCCGGCGACCGGTGAAGTGATTGGCACGGTGCCGAAGATGGGCGCGGCCGAGACCCGCCGTGCCATCGAAGCGGCTGACAAGGCGCTGCCGGCCTGGCGTGCGCTGACCGCCAAGGAGCGCTCCGCCAAGCTGCGCCGTTGGTATGAGCTGATGCTGGAGAACCAGGACGACCTGGCGCGTCTGATGACCATCGAGCAGGGCAAGCCACTGGCCGAGGCCAAGGGCGAAATCGCCTATGCGGCGTCTTTCATCGAGTGGTTCGCCGAAGAAGCCA
>Ga0265797_10006652_pt1 | contig 16206 bp, 14 predicted proteins | sample P2T30metagenome_FD_192433 | JGI IMG/M metagenome (GOLD analysis project Ga0265797, IMG submission 192433) | Plant litter microbial communities from East Loma Ridge, Irvine, California - P2 T30 | ecosystem: Environmental > Terrestrial > Plant litter > Unclassified | place: USA: California... | reverse complement strand
CAACAAAGCAGAGCAAAAATTAATTGAGAAAAATTACATTGTTGAGGGTTGGATGAGATAAAAGCTAACATTTCTGTTAGCTTTTTGAATCTATTTTAATCTTCCAACCAACTCGTCTTATAACTCGGATCTTCCACTTTTATCGCTTCTTCCGTCAGTTTGAAAGGTCGGAATGGGTCAACCATCACAGCATATTCGTCGGTAGATTTTTTGCCGATGCTTCGTTCCATCGCGCCAGGATGCGGACCATGAACAACGCCACCGGGATGAAGTGAAAAATCCATCAAATCCACGTGGTTTCTGCTCATAAAATCGCCTTCTGTATAAAACAAAACCTCGTCTGAATCGATATTTGAATGGTTGTAAGGTGCAGGAATCGCTTGTGGATGATAATCGTACATTCTTGCCACAAAAGAGCAAACCACAAAATTATGCGCTTCGAAGTTCTGATGAACCGGCGGCGGTTGATGAATTCTTCCCGTTATCGGTTCGAAGTTCTTGATATTGAATTTGTATGGATAAAAATAACCGTCCCAACCAACAACATCGAAAGGATGCGTGGCATAAATGAAATCCGTGATTTGATTTTCTTTTTTTATTTTGATGAGAAAATCGCCTTTCTCGTTTTTCGGTTCTACGAAAGTGGGCGGAATAATATCGCGCTCACAAAATGGCGAATGTTCCAATAATTGACCGAACTCATTTCGGTAACGTTTTGGCGTGTAAATCGGAGAATGCGCTTCTATGAAAAGGAAAACATTGTCTTCGGATTCCAATTCCAGCTGATAAATGGTGCCTCTTGGAATGATGAGATAATCGCCGACAGAAAACGCAATGTTTCCGAGCATTGTTTTCAAAATTCCTTTTCCTGCGTGTACGAAAAACAACTCGTCACATTCTGCATTTTTATAGAAATAGTCTGGGGATTTTCTTGGTTTTGCCAGACCCATTTTCAAATCGTTGTTCAGCATGAGAACTTTTCGGCTTTCCAAAAAGTCATCTTCGGCGGTTACTTTTGCGCCTTTTATCATTCTTGGTGTGACGTTTTTCTCGACCGCAATTTTCGGTGTCACGTCTTTTGCCTCGCCGATGGATTTGATTTGAGTCGGGCGATGCGTGTGATACAACAACGATGCAATGCCGTGAAAACCTTCTGTTCCAAAGAGTTGCTCGTAATAGAATTGGTCGTCTTCGGATTTGAAAACGGTGTGTCTTTTTGGTGGAATCTTACCTAACTGAACGTATCTCATTTTATTAGATTGGCTTTTCTCAAATGTAATATTTTTTTGAGAATTAGATTGCAACTTATTTTTGAACGCAAAGAGCGCTAAGTTTTTTTTAAATTATTGAAAATATTTTTACGGTTCGCAAAGGCGCTTTCGCTCAGATAAGATTTTTAGTTTCTCGCAGATGACGCAAATTTTGCAGACTTGAATTGGATGACAAAAGTTGATTGATGGACAAATCTTGAACTTTGCGAAGCTGCAGCCCGGCTTGAGTGGAAATCCTTTTTTGCTTCTACTTTATTCTATCAAAAGGGAAATCGCCGGCAAAAAAGATTGGGAACGGAAGGCGGAAATAGCTGCCCAAATAAAAAAATACGGCATCAACTTTTCTTGATTCTTCATTCTTGATTCTTCTATCTTTTACTATCTTTGAGATTATTAAAAATTTTTACAGATGAATGATTCATTAATGGTTTCTCAGATTTCGGAAATCGAAAGAGCAGAATTTTACAGAAAAACGTATATGCACGTCGCAGTAGCGATTTTGGCGTTCGGAGCGGTGGAATATTTGTTGTTGAAGACAATTCCGCTCGATACAATTCTATCGATGGTTTCCGGCCAATATACTTGGCTGTTGATCATTGGCGTGTTTTGGATGGTTTCGATGTTAGCGACAAAATTATCGTTTTCCGTTTCCAGAAGTACGCAATATTTGGGATTGGGATTATTTGTACTGATAGAAGCGGTGATTTTCCTGCCGATGTTGGGAATTGCTAGTTTGTATGCGCCTGAAATCATTACGCAAGCGGCTCTGGTAACAGCTTTTATGTTTGCAGGATTGACGGCAACGGTTTTTCTGACGAACAAAGATTTTTCTTTTCTTCGGAGCATTATCGTCATTGGCGGATTTGTGGCGTTGGGCGTGATTGTGGTCGGCGCGATTTTCGGATTCAACCTTGGACTTTGGTTCTCTCTGGCGATGGTTGGATTGGCAAGCGCAAGTATTCTTTATGAAACTTATAATATCAAAAATGTTTATTCAAAAGGCCAATATGTGGGTGCAGCTTTGCAGATGTTCTCGTCGATTATGCTTTTGTTCTGGTATATTTTGAGAATTTTTATGAGCAGAAGAAGCTAATTTAGAAGCTAATTTAGAAGCTAGATTTTAGAGATTAGAATTTAGACATAACTATAATTAAAACTCATCATTTTTTGGTGAGTTTTTTTTGTGTCGAAGAAAATAATAAAAGTAAATTTTTTATTTCTAATAAAATTGTTAGCTTTGTCTAACATTTTTGTTCTATGAAATTATTTATTGTCGTATTAACTTTATTTTTCGTTTTCAGCAATGCTCAGGTAGATTCTGCAAATGTTTCTAGACCTGATACGATTGACCATTCTAAAAGCATTGATGAAGTCACAATTACCAGGTTTTCTGTGAAGAAATTGAACAGTCCGATTTCGACGGATGTTTATTCCCAACAATTTTTCAGAAAGAATCCAACCGCCAATATGTTTGAGGCGATTGCGATGGTAAACGGCGTAAAACCTCAGCTGAATTGTGCGGTTTGTAATACGGGCGATATTCACATCAACGGTTTGGAAGGCGCTTACACGATGATTTTAATTGACGGAATGCCCATTGTCAGTTCACTTTCTACAGTTTACGGACTCAGCGGAATTCCGAATAGTTTGATTGACAGAATCGAGGTAACGAAAGGTCCGGCTTCGTCTATTTACGGTTCCGAAGCGATGGGCGGCGTTATTAATATCATTACAAAAAATGCTTTGCAGGCGCCGGATTTCGCAACCGATTTGATGACTGGAAATCAAGGTGAAATTAATCTTGACATTGCTAAAAAAGTGTTTAACAACAGGAATTTCTCCAGTTTACTAAGTCTTAATTATTTCTATTTTGGAAACAGAATTGACCAGAATAAAGATAATTTTACCGACACACCTTTGCAAAACCGAATCTCAGTTTTCAACAAATGGAATTTCAAAAGAAAAGAAAACCGACAGGCGAGTTTTGCTTTGAGATATTTTTATGAAGACCGATTTGGTGGCGAAATGCAGTGGCAAAAACGAAACCGAGGTTCGGATGACGTTTACGGTGAAAGCATTTACACCAACAGATTTGAGTTTTTCGGAATTTATCAATTGCCTTTGAAGGAGAAATTTTTGCTTCAATATTCTTACAATTATCACCATCAGGATTCGTACTACGGAAATACAGTTTATTTCGCGACTCAGAAAGTTTTGTTTCTTCAAATGAACTGGGAAAAGCAATTGGGCAAACATCTCTTGAAAAGTGGAACGACCTTAAAATCGACTTTTTATGATGACAACACAGCTGGAACAGCTAACTTATTTGGAGAAAATCAGCCGATGAAATCGCCAATCTATGGTTTCTATTTTGAGGATGAATGGGAAATCAATGATAAAAACACCTTGCTTTTGGGTTACAGATATGATTATCACAAGATTCACAAATCTGTGCATTCGCCAAGAGTGGCGTGGAAATTTGAGCCAAATCCTTACAACACTTTGAGGTTGAGTTTTGGAACTGGTTTCCGTGTGGTGAATCTTTTCACAGAAGACCACGCGGCGTTGACTGGTTCGCGGGAAGTGGTGATTGCAGATGATTTGAAGCCGGAAAAATCTTTGAATACGAATCTGAGTTATCTGATGAAAATTCCAATCAAAAATTATTTTATCAATGTGGATCTGAACGGATTTTACTCTTATTTCAACAATAAAATCGTGGGTGATTTTGATTCTGAGCCGGATAAAATCATATATGACAATCTGGCTGGACACGCGATATCTAGAGGAATTTCTGCGGATATCAGCACCAATTGGACTTTGCCGATTCAATTGATGTTTGGAGTTACATATCTGGATGTTTATCAGGAAAGCGAAGGCAACAGAATCCAGCAGTTGCACGCACCGAAATGGAGCGGAACTTACAATTTGAGTTATCAGTTTGCGAACAAATTTTCGATGGATTTGACGGGACAATTTTATGGGCCAATGCGATTGCCAACCGTTCCCAATGATTTCCGGCCGGAATATTCGCCTTGGTTTACGTTGATGAATATTCAGCTGACTAAGAAATTTGCTAATGGTTTTGAGATTTATGGAGGCGTACGAAATCTATTAAACTTCACACCGAAAAATCCGATTCTTCGTCCGTTTGACCCATTTGATAACAATGTGGATGATGTTGCAAATAATCCTTACGGCTATACTTTTGATACAACTTATGGTTATGCGCCGATGCAGGGAATTCGGACGTTTTTGGGGATACGCTATCAGATAAGGTAGATATTGGAAATTAGATTTTAGAAGTTAGAAATTAGAAGATAGATTAATGAAAATATTGACTTTCATATTATTAATGATTTCCGGGATTTTTAATTCGCAGGAAATGAAGAATTATAGCTTTGAGAGTTTACCGGAAAACGTGGATAAACCGATTTTGATTTATATGAAAACCGATTGGTGTTCGATTTGTAAAATTCAGAAACATCAGATGGAGAAAGATTTGGAATTGAAAAATCTGCTGAATGATAAAGTTTGTTTTGTCACTTTCAATCCAGAAAAATATAACGAATCAATTACTTTTTTTGGTAAAAATTACAATTACATTTTAAATGGAAATTCCGGGATTCACGAATTGGCGGTTGAGATTTCATCAAGCAAAAACCCTGTTTATCCAAGTTGGATTTTGATTGATAAAGATGGGAAAGTTTTGTTTCGAAATGAGGGATTGATTGATAATCAAACTTTAAAATTATTGATAAACACTTCGACTCCGCTCAGTGTGACAAATAAAAAACCCTCTGAAAATTAATCCAGAAGGTTGATATATTACCTTTAATTAAATTCTATTTCGTCAAATCCAAGCCACCGAAATTACCGGAACTCATCATCACATAAGCGCCTTTGGATTTGTCCAAAGTTTCCCAGTATGCGTGAAGGTCTTCGGCATTGGTAAAGACTTTCAGGTTTTCATTTTTAAATTTTTCCTTAATCAAATCTGGAGAAATCGGGTCCATTCTTTTGATTTTCAAAGCGTCTTCGGAATAGAAAACAACCGCATTATCCAAACCGTCCATTGCGTGGTCGTATTGCTCAAGGAAAACTGGATTGAGACTTGAGTAAGTATGCAATTCTAAAAATCCAAAAGTTTCAGTTTTTTCAAATTGTTCTGCAAATGCGGAAACGGTCGCTTTCACTTTGCTTGGTGCGTGCGCGAAATCTTTGTAAAGCAAACCACCATCGGCTCTTTTGACAATTTCAAGACGTTTTGATGCGCCTTTGAAACTCATAATCGCTTCGTAAAATTCCTCTTCCATAATACCCAATTGCGAACAGATGAATCTTGCGCCTTCCATATTCAGCAAATTGTGTTTTCCAAAAACGGACAATGGAATATCGCCCATATCGGTCTTTAGATTGACGATGCCGTTTTCTATTTTGTAAGCCGGCGTTTTGTACGGAATTTTTCTGAAAAAATTCTCAGATGCTTCAACCACTTTCACCACTTCTTCATCTTCTTCATTGTAAACCAAAACTCCACCAGGCGTGATGCTCGAGACAAATTTCCTGAATTGGTCAATGTAATCATCAAAAGTTTTGAAAACATTGATGTGGTCCCAGGCGATTCCGGAAACCAAAGCAATATTGGGTTGATAAAGTAAAAATTTAGAACGCAAATCAATGGGAGAAGACAGATATTCGTCGCCTTCAAGAATCATAAAATCGTTGTCATCCGTGATTTTCACCATACAATCGAAGCCTTCCAATTGGGCGCCGACCATATAATCGATATCTTTCTGATGGAAATTGAGAACGTGAAGAATCATCGATGTAATTGTCGTTTTCCCGTGAGAACCGCCGATGACAACTCTGGTTTTCGTTTTGGATTGTTCGTAAAGAAATTCCGGATAAGAATAGATTTTCAAACCTAGTTCTTTGGCTTTTGCAAGTTCAGGATTGTCGGCGTGAGCGTGCATTCCGAGAATTACGGCATCAATATCCGAAGTCAGTTTTTCGGGAAACCAACCCAGTTCTGTGGGAAGAATTCCTTTGTTTTCCAAACGGGATCTTGAAGGTTCGAAAATAGCATCGTCCGAGCCTGTGACCTGATAGCCTTTATCTTTGAGCGCAATGGCAAGATTGTGCATCGCAGAACCGCCAATAGCAATGAAATGGGTTTTCAATTCTGAATAATTTTAGACAAAAGTAAGGAAAGAGGAGGAAAGTTACAGCCGGAACTTAGATTTTTGCTTCCATAAATTTTAGACATAAAAAACCTGACGTTTTAAAATCAGGTTTCTATTTTTATGCTACAATCTCTTTTTGAGTGAGACTGTGCTCGATTTTAAGTTCCTCGCCTGTCAGCGTGAAATAGATGTTTTGTAACTGGTGGAGATAATTGCATTTGATATAGTTTCCAAAAAACAAAAATCCTTCAAGAATTTTATTGGAGCTTAGGTCAAAATCGAATCTGCAGTAGTTTGGCAAATCGAATCTCACTCGGGTTGAAGAGCGGTACACTTCTTTGAAACCCAATCTTGAAAACCATTCTGCAGTTAGTGCAATTGGCTTCAGTTTTTTCTGATCAATCACAGTTGCCGAATCGATTTTTACAAATAGACCATTGTTATTATTCTCCATTCCGATTACAGGTACAATTTCACCTTCATATATGACAAAATTGTTGAGTCTTAGTTCTGTTGCTTCCATACTGTGAAAAAGTTTATGTGATTATAAATAGGTAATAGCTACTTAACAAAATTGTTGCCAAAGAATACTAAACGGATCGTTTTGTGCTAGAAAAGAGAAACTTTAACAATTAAACGCGACAATTTACACCTCCTCAAAACGCAAGGTGATTTTCGTTTCTCCAGTTTGGGTATCCGAATCTACATTTATCTCGCAGTCAATTGCTCTGCAGAGATCTCGGACAACGTGCATGCCCAAACCTTTGGTGGTTCCGATACTCATTTTCTCATCATAAAGAGCTCGGAACTTCTCGATATTGGTACCGCCGCCGTTGTCTTTGATCAAAATTAATTTAGCATTTCCTTTTTGCCAGGCTTTGCAACGGATATTTGGATTCTCAGCATTATCCAGCACTTTTACGGCATTTGTCATCAGGTTTCTGAGGATTGTTTTGAGATATTCTTTATCGGTAAATATCTCAAGATCTGCGGCAGATTCAAAGTCAATATTAATATCAGAAGCCCATACAAATTCTCGCTTTAAGTCGTGGAAAATGTTATTGATATTATAAAATCTCTTATCGGGTTGGAAGTTTTCCATCTGGCCTTTGCTCCACAAAAGAAGATCTTCCATTTGCGTTAAAAGTTGTGCTGCAGAATCGGAAGTCTGTTTCTCGAGTCTGATTTTAGTTTCTTCATCGATCAATCCTGGTTCGTTTTTCTTTAAATCAAGAAAATGAATGAGCGAAACCACAGGACTTCTGAGATCGTGGTTCAGAATTCCAAAAAACTGCATTTTTGTTTTATTGGCTTTTTCTAATTCAGAATTTAAAAATGAAAGTTTTTTATTGATTTTTTTCCTATTCCGACTTTGATTATAGAGCAAACCTCCAATTACCGCAATAGAAACAAGTCCGGAAATGAGATAAACCCTTTGCTTTTTGGCATTTTTGATACTCAGTTCGTGGATCGTATTTTCCGCCGAAAGCGATTTTATTTCCTGCAATTTGCTCTTATTTTGAAACTTAGCTTCAGCATCAGCAAGACTTTGTTTTCCAGATTCCACAGAAAGCGAATCATTGGTTTGGGTATAAATCAGATGATAATTGTATGCTTTTTTCCAATCATTCTGCGCAGCATAAGCTTCTGCTAGCCTTTTGTTAACTTCCGCAAACGATCTTTTGTCATAAACATAAGCAAACTTAAGGGCGTTATTCAGTCTTTGGACGGCTTGTCTGTATTTCTTTTGTGCAAGCAAAACTTTTCCTTTGATGACATTGGCTTCCATTTCAATCTCTTCATCATTTGATTTGACGGCAAAAATCAAAGCTTTATCCGCATATTCATCTGCGAGTTCCAACCGGTTTTTTTCCAGATAAAACTCAGCCATATTGCGGTTACCATAGCTGATATTCAGGAAAAGTATTGGATTATTGACGGCTATATCGTAAAGCTCAGTATAGTATTTTTTGGCCAAATCTATATCTCCGAGATGTGTGTAAGATTCTATGTAAGAATTATAAAGGAAAGCAATTCCGTCGGATTTATTAAGGTAAGGAACCGCATAATTGCAGTATTCAATGGCTTTTTCATATTGTTTCATATCATTATAGGCATCTGCAACCTGAAGATATGACACTCCTATATTATTAATTTTAAGTGAATCTGCTTTTTTATCAAGTTTCAGATAATCAATGGCTTTTAGTTTATAATTGATAAAGTTTTCAAACTCCGACCTGTCCAGATAATATTCGCCCAAACTTCCAAGCAAGGTCGCCTTTAAGTCGTGATTTTGTATAGTATCTACCACTTTTTTAATGTACCGGATCAGATTTTTCCCCTTCTGGTGCGCTTTGATAGAATAGTACATATAATTGAGCCGCATCAACGCACTGGTCTCCTGCTTCAGGTCTTTGACTTGCTGTGCCAGTTTCAGAGATTTCTCAAAATATAAGGTTGCTTTTTCGTATTGGTTGTCGTTGTATTCGTAACCATAACCTTTGTAAAAATAAAATTTTGCCAGATATCGCGGATTATTTTTTGATAACTGAATGCCATATTCCGCTTTGTCTATGAGTAACACATAATTTTCATTAACATAGAGATCGATACAGTAGGCATTCCAGGCTTTGAGTTTATCATTAATATTGTTAAATTCTGCTAGATCAGGCTGCTTCTGCGAATATAAATCAACAAACAGAATCAGCAGCAGAAAAAGCAGAATCCTTTTCATAAGAGAATCTTTAAACTTTCTCTGTAGCTTCTGCCAATCGGGATCGCAAGATTATTATGGAGAATAATCTCGTGGGAATTTATTTTGTTGATAAACTGTTTCTGGACTGCAAAACTCCTGTGGATGCGGATAAACGACTGGAATCCTATCTCCTTCAGAAGATGTCCGATACTGGAGAGTACACAGTGTCTTTTTTCGCCGGTAACAATTAACGTGTAATCCTTTAACGCTTCCAGATAAAGAATTTCGTGCAGTTTGATTTTAATCTGATTGTGGCCTTCTTTGATATAAATCACATCACCACCAATACTGGATTCAAAGAGATCTGCCTTATTTCTAATTTCAAAAAAATCAACGATTCTTTTCACCGAATGTTCAAATCTGTCAAATTTTAGGGGCTTCACAATAAAATCCAAAGTTTCCAATTCAAAGCTTTCCACCGCGTATTCCGGATGCGAAGTGATAAAGATGCAAGCCGGAACCTGGTTCACTGTTTTGCGAAGTTCTACACCGGACACGCCGGAAATATCGATATCCAGAAATAAAACATCAACAGAAGCATTCTGAATAGCTTCAAGAGCAGTTTCGGAATCTGAAAAAGAACCTAGAATATTAAGAACAGGAAATTTTCTGGCCAATGACAAAACCGTTAATCTGTCGATTTCGTTATCGTCAACAATAATGCAGTTTAAGTTTGTCATCAGCAGTATTTTTATCAAAATTAGTAAAAATATTCATTCGTCGATTTAAAATGTTGTTCATCTATTAGATGTTTTTACAGAATACAATTCTCTATAATTTTGATAAAAATTTTAAAACTTATTACAATGAACAAAATACTATTAATGAAATTTCTGGCTCTTGTGGTCATTCCTTTTGGAGTGACAAAGGCTCAGACGGCGCTTCTTGCGACAGGAACAACAGCAACGGGCGCGTCCGGAATTGTGACATACAGCGTGGGTCAAACTGCATATTCTCAAAAGGGGGCCAATCTTCAAGTGCTGGAAGGCGTTCAGGTTGCTTACGAGATTACCACGTTGGATGTAGATAATGAATCCATAATGGAGAAGAAAATCCTTCTGTATCCCAATCCAGTAAGGGATTTCCTTAATGTTGACTTCGGAAAAGAAAATTTCCAAAATTCTCATTATGTTCTGTTTGATTCTCAGGGAAAATTGCTAAAAACAGGGACTATTTCTCAGCCAAAAACAGAACTTAATATGGCAGAACTTCCTACAGCAGTCTACATTATTCAGGTCTTCCAAGATAAAAAGAACATCAAAACATTCAAAATCATTAAAAAATAACCTTATGAAAAAAATTGTATTAATTGCAGCTTTAGCGTTCGGAACTTATATGGTTTCTGCTCAGGCTCCTGAAAAAATGAGCTATCAGGCCATTGTCAGAAATGCGACCGGACAACTTTTGACAAACCAAAACGTTGCGGTACGGGTAAGTGTTTTACAGGGTTCTGCAGCTGGAACTTCCGTATATTCGGAAAGAGTGAGCGGACAGACGAACGTTAACGGACTGCTGAGCTTGGAGATAGGCTCCGGCATGGTGTTATCAGGAACTTTCAGTGCCATCAACTGGGGAGCTAACAGTTATTATCTAAAAACCGAAACCGATCCTGCTGGCGGAACAGATTACACGATTACAGGCACAAGCGAACTGTTGAGTGTTCCTTACGCTTTATACGCAAAAAGTTCTGGCGGCGGCGGTGGCGGAAGCTTAACTTTGCCATACTCGGCTACGACCAATAATGCCAGCAGTTTATTTTCTTTAACCAATGACGGCGACGGAACGGCTGTAGAAGGAACTAACAATACGGCTACTTCAAGCGTTGCTGCTATGCGTGGGATAGTTTCAAATGTTGCACCGGGAGGCTTTTCTGCTGGTGTCCGTGGTATCAATAACGGAACCGGCGGTTTGGGAGTTGGGGTTTGGGGTTCACAAGCTGGTTCAGGCTGGGGCGTTTACGGCTTAACACCAAATGGATTAGGAGTTTACGGAAATGCTTCCGGATCTGGTTACGGGGTTTATGCGAACAGCAATACAGGAACGGGACTCAATGCAACCAGTACCAATGGAATTGCAGCCAATTTCTCTCTAACTAATAATGCCAATTCCAATAACGTTATCAACGCTAATACTCTTGGAAACGGAACAGTAATCAATGTTTCTACTAATGGTTCCGGATCAGGGGTTGTCAGCAATACTGGAAGTGGATTTGCCATCCACGGAGTCACAACTGCTACAAGTTCTGCAGGAGTTATCGCTGATAACAATGGTGGTGGCGAAGCAGTTGTTGGTAGAACTATCAGTGATATTGCAGGCGCAGTTGTTGGTAGAAATGATGGCGGTGGATATGGTGTACATGGTTTTGTATCCGGTAATTCATCTGGAACTTCGGTTGGCGTTTTCGGAAGAGTTGGACTTAATAGTGGCACAGGAAAAGCTGGTAGATTTGTAAATACAAATATATCGAATGACAGAAATACTTTTGAGGTAGAATCTAACGGCGGCGGAAATATTCCGGATAACTCAGAAGGAAATGTATCGTCTTTTCTTAATACAAATACGAACAGTGTAAGTGCTGCGGTAAGAGGTGAGGTAAAAACCATCTTTGGAAACTTTGGCGCTGCCGGCATCTATGGTCTAGCATCGGGAACTGGTGGTTTTGGTGGCTTATTTTACACATCAAATGTCAGTGGAAACGGTCGAGCACTCGTTGCTATCAGTGATGGTAATGGTGACGCGATTCTAGCTAATGCAGGAAAAGACGGAGACGCTATAGAAGCAAATGCCGAAGGAAACGGACGTGCAATCTTCGGGTGGGTACCAACTTTCGGTACAGGGCAAGCTGCAGAATTCAAGAATTTCAATACATCTAATACCAGATCAGTTCTAACAGCAACTAATGTTGGGAATGGATTAGCAGGAGATTTCTTTGTAGACAATACCAACGGAACATCTGCAGCAGTGAAAGGAAAAGTAAACTCCCAATTTGCCAACTTCGGCACTGCGGGCATTTACGGGGAATCTGCAGGAACAGGCGGTTTCGGAGGTTTGTTCTATGCAAGTAATGCTTCGGGAAACGGCCCAGCATTAATTGCTCTTACAGAAGGAAACGGAAATGCAATTACTGCCAATGCCGGTAAAAATGGTGATGGTGTAGAAGCTACGGTGGATGGAACAGGAAGTGCGATCTATGGTTGGGTTCCGAATTTCGGAACGGGAAAAGCAGGATATTTTAGAAACTTCAATAACGCCAACGGCCAGCCGGTAGTCCACGTAACAACTACAGGAACTGGCTCAACATTACTTATCAACCATCAGGGACCTTCCGGAAATATTGCTGTTTTCCAAAGTGCAAGTGCAAATGTTGCAAGAATTGATAAAGCAGGAAAGGGTTTCTTTAATAACGGCACTCAGAACAGCGGTGCCGACGTTGCTGAAGCATTTGATGTAGAAGGAAATACTGCGGATTATGAACCGGGTGATATCTTGGTCATTTCTACAGATACAGACAGGACTATTGAGAAATCATCCCAGCCATACTCTACCCTTGTAGCAGGAGTTTACGCCACAAAACCCGGAGTTTTGTTGACTGAAGAAAACATCGATTCTGAATTGATAGGAAAAGTTCCAATGGGTGTCATTGGTGTAATCCCAACCAAAGTTTGTCTGGAAGGCGGAACCATCAAGCGAGGTGATCTTTTGGTAACATCTTCAATATCAGGCGTTGCAATGAAAGGTGATCCGAAAAAGGTTCAAATAGGTCAGGTCCTTGGTAAAGCACTTCAGGATTACACTGAGCATGGCATCGGAAAAATAAAAGTTTTAGTAAGCATCAAATAAAATCAAAAAAATGAAAACATTATATATCACAATTTTCCTATTTGCAGGTATTGCATCTTTACAAGCTCAGGAAAATAAAACAGCCGAACAGCAGGATAACATCCAGCACATCAAAGACTCGAAAGCATTTGAGCAGAAAATGATGCAGCAACAAAGCGGGAAAAAAGCGGAGCCAAAGACCTCCAAACTGGCATCCGAGCAAGGTCTTGAACAGAAAAACAAGACAGCAAGCACGCAGCAAAAACCAAGTGGTTCTTCAGGTAAATTAATTTCGAACACCGCAAGTCTTGAAGAAATACTGGCAACAATCCCAAATCGAAAGGTGACTAGAAATACAGTTGCAAAGCCGACAAACAGTGTCAAAGGAATTCCCAACACAGCAACTTTGGAAGAGATCAAAAAATCGATTCCTAAAAACTGAAAGTAATCTTTAAAGATTAATCCAAAATCGGAGCAGAATAATTTTTGCTCTGATTTTTTTGAATCCAACCTTTGGCAGAATAATTGTTATTAGGAAAATACCATTCACATTTATATATAGTTTTAGGAATAAATAGGGGGACGCTTTGTTGGTCTCCCTATTTTTTTTATAAAAAATAGAGATTCAGCAATCTTACAAAACAAAAAACCCTAAAACATTATAAATAAATGAATTAGGGTTTACCAGTGAGGTGCCTAGCGGATTCGAACCGCTGTGGGTGGTGTTGCAGACCACTGCCTAGCCACTCGGCCAAAGCACCATTTTGTTGGAGTGCAAATTTAGTGTTTTTTTTCAAATTTCAAATTTTATGAGCTTTTAATTTTGAAAAAAATTCTAATCACCTGTAAAATGCTGATTTTATGACCAAACGTTTATAGCCCTGATTGCAGCGGCATCCTTTTTTGCGTGACTAGGCAAAATTCGGCAAACAAAACGAGGTGCAAAAAAGATATAGCGGAAAGCAGGTTCCCGGCTCCTGAAAATTAGCATTTTGAAAGTTATAAATGAACCGGACAATCTTTAGTTAGGTTCTAAATAAGTATCTTTGCAAAAAAATTTTACAATAATGGAGAAAATCCAATTAAATACAATAGCAGAAGCGATAGACGACCTTAAAAACGGAAAAATGATCATCGTTGTAGATGACGAGGATCGTGAAAACGAAGGCGACCTGCTTGCAGCTGCAGAATTGACTACGACGGAGATGATAAACTTTATGACGATCCACGCCAGAGGTTTGATCTGTATGCCGCTGACGGAAAAAAGATGCGATGAACTGGAACTTAATTCGATGGTCGCAAACTCGACCGACCCGAAAGAAACAGCGTTTACAGTTTCTGTAGATTTGTTAGGAAAAGGTGCAACAACGGGAATCTCTGCCGGCGACCGTGCAAAAACGATCCTGGCAATTATGGATCCGGAGACAAAACCTGGCGATCTTATGAGACCTGGACACATCTTCCCACTCCGTGCAAAAGAGGGCGGCGTGCTGAAAAGAGCCGGCCATACAGAGGCTGCAATCGATTTGACGAGATTAGCGGGCTTGAAGGAAGGTGGTGTGATCTGCGAAATCATGAAAGACGACGGTGATATGGCGAGATTGCCGGATCTTTTGGAATTCGGGAAGAAACACAACCTGAAAGTGGTCTCTATTGAAGACCTGATTCACTACAGATTGAGACAGGGCGACCTTGTGGAAAGAATTGAGGAGCGCGATATCAAAACACATTTCGGCAACTTCAAGTTTTATGTTTTTGAGGAAAAACCGACAGAACAGATTCATTTTGCTTTGACGACAGGAACCTGGACACCGGACGAGTCTGTTTTGGTAAGAGTACAGTCTTCCAGTTCTTATTTTGACGTTTTGAGCAGACTTTCCAATGGTGAACATCCATTGATGCAGCGTGTTGTAGATATGATCAATGCAGAAGGAAAAGGCGCAGTAGTTTTTATCAACAATGTTTCCAACAAAGAAAATACATTACGCAAACTTCAGCATTTCCTTAATTATCAGGATGGCACCAACGAACTTCCGACAATATCGCCTAATTTCCGAGATTATGGAATCGGGACACAAATATTGAAAGATCTGGGCATCAATAAATTCAAGGTAATAACGCAGAATCCAAATATCAAACCGGTAATTTCCGGCTACGATGTTGAGGTGACGGAAATGGTAGCGCTGTAAATTATTTGAGCAGCTATTTCCGTCTTCCGTTCCCAATCTTTTTTGCCTTAGCTTTTCCAGCCACAAAAAAGGATTTCCACTCAAGCCGGGCTGCTAAGATTCAGCGTTTAAAAACTATAAAATAAAAAAAGCTCCGAAATCATTCGGAGCTTTTGCTTTTAAATATTATTAAAAAAGTTATTCTTTTGTGAATTTGAACGCTCTGCCACCTTGCGTGAAATCAATACTTTTTTTGTCTTTACTGAATGTAATGGAAAGCTCGGCCGGCTCAAAAGAAAATTTGTTCTGTCCCAAATATTCCAGAGGAAACTCCGGCTGGCCTGTTGCCTGTCCGTACAACTGCCCTTCTTTTTCCGTAAAAGTCAGTTTCAAAGGAACTTCTTTGTTGCTGAAGGTGCCTGCGAATTCTTTCATATTCACTTTTTCCACAGGTACTGCCTGAGCGGAACTCCATACATTATTTTTAGCATTGATATCAGGAACTCCGGAAGCTGGATCCAATTTCACCTCGCTTACTTCCTTGGTCGAGTTCACTTTGAAAGTCCATTCCGTATTGCGTTTCCACACCTCAACCGGCAATTTGACTATTTGAGTCGTTCCGTCCTTAAATTTAACCTCAACCGTCGTAGGCATCGGCAATTGACCAAGATTCTCAACTGTGACCTGCGCACCGTTCTTATAATCGCCGTTGACAGGTTTCACCGCTTTTACAGCCTGATCCACTTTCCACTTGTTGATAAACCAGCCTCTCCAGAACCAGTTAAGTTCTTCGCCGGAAACATTCTCCATTGTATGGAAAAAGTCCCAAGGTGTTGGATGTTTGAAGGCCCATCTCGCTACATAAGTTCTGAAAGCTTTATCGAATCTCTCAGGACCCAAAATGGTTTCTCTCAGAATACCCAATCCCATCCCGGGTTTGAAATAAGCTAAAACGCCAATACTTCTTTCCTTCATATTATCCGGACCTACCATTATCGGCTCGTAGC
>Ga0265797_10006651_pt1 | contig 16211 bp, 11 predicted proteins | sample P2T30metagenome_FD_192433 | JGI IMG/M metagenome (GOLD analysis project Ga0265797, IMG submission 192433) | Plant litter microbial communities from East Loma Ridge, Irvine, California - P2 T30 | ecosystem: Environmental > Terrestrial > Plant litter > Unclassified | place: USA: California... | reverse complement strand
TGGTACCTGATACTCCCGTATCTTGATGAATTTGGGTTGCCGCCGAGAAACCGCATTTGTGATCGGTATATCTCAGTGGTAAATCGGATTGTAGGTACCTAACACCCCCGTGTCTACAAAATTATACCTTGCCGCTGAGAGATGGCATGTCCAACTCGAGAGTGGCTTGTGGGACTATGTAACCTTCTCCCTTGGCGGGTAATCACTCTTTTCAAGGTGGCCATTGTTAAATTCGATGTAATCACCAGCTCCGAAGCTTCCGGGTTTGGTATGGACGTCTCTTACATATCATCCGCACTCCGATTATGTACTCCGACGACAGCGACGACAGCGACGACAGCGACGATTCAGATGGCGAATCCTTGTAAGAAGCTGGCGTTAGTCTATGGGTGATGATCTCTAGCGATAGAGAGCGAGCACACCGCAGACCTCATTGATTCCTACGGTCGTTAAACGTATAGATAAAGCGTGGATTTGTCTAGTTATTTCTACTTACTTAACGAACTGCCTAAGACTCCCGACTCAAACATGTCATTATTAGTGCCTATGAAACATAAAGGGAGCCTACTAAGAACAATGGATTACCCTGCCGTAAGCCTCGCTCCTTTCTGCGGCATGTCTAGCTAGGACAGTCCTAACCGAAGCAAACCGAATGTTGGCTGTCCGGGTTGCGATCGCGGAGACACTCTGCTCAGGTCGTCAACCTGTTTTTTGGCCTAGTTCAGGTTCTTTTGCGTCAAAGCGTTATAAAAGGGATCGTTTTGTATATGCGAGAAGCGTTTAGTAGGCACGGGATTATATAGTAGTAAAGTCTCGGGTAGCAAGCAAACTCCTAAGTAGCTAGAGATTGTTTTTGTCAGCATTCACGGAGTCGTCGTAAGCTAAGGCCAAAGCGATGTGACGACTACAGCGTGAGGATTCTTTGGCTCAAGTACGCAAGGAAGAATGATCCAGCCCGATACGGAAAAGCGGTGACACGGCAGGACTCCCTTGCATGTAATCCGCCCTGAGTTCTATAGTGTCCACCATTCACTTGACCGGACCGGATGAGTTCGCAGGATCCCCGTTCCAAGGTTCACACTGTCAGCATACGAACTGCATGCGTGTGCTGGCAGATCTTTGCTCCGGCTGAGCATCGAGGGACTTCCCAGAGGTAGTAATGAGGTGGCAAGACGGCGATCGATGGTCGGAAAATCTCGATGGCTCAGCTTCGCAGCGGCGAGCCACCGAGACGAAAAGGTTTTTCGATTGTACATAGTACTGTATCCTATGCTAATTCTCGCCCCCAGTAGGCCAACTGCATGGGTGCAACAGAGTAGTCCCAAAATGTTCGCACAGAGCAGGAGGGGTGCAACAAAAGTCGAGCTATCTAAAGGAAGCAGATGCGATTTGTTGACCGTCATGTCCCAAATCTCCGTTGCTCTCCCGGTCATTAGTTTGGGAACATGGGAACGATCCCCTCGATTCGAAATGGAAAAAGACTCCGCCGGCTGATGTGTGAGAACATGCTTTGCCTCGCCCGTCATACAAGATGAGAAAAGTAGAAGAAAGTAGAGCTGAAAAGACGAGAGAGTTGGCGAGCTGTCGAAGTGACGTCTGCCGTTTTAAGGCGTGGATGGTCGGGCGTGAAGATGAAGTTTCATACTTCTTCGGACGCTTACAAGGCGGCGACGAGACCGAAGATGGCCAGGAGACCCGCACCGGTGGCGGAAAGTGCAGCAGCAGCACCCTCGAAAGGAGGAGCGGTCGCGGACTCGGTCGGAGCGCCAGTGCCGGAGGGAGCAGGGGCCTGAATGGGAATGGTGCCGTTGGCAGACGGGTAAGGCGCAGCGGGAATGGTCTCGTGAACGGGCTCGACGGGTGTTTCGACCGGAGCAGCAGGGGTCTCGGTGGTCTCGGGGACAACAACAGCGGAGGTGCTGCTGCAGTCGTTGCAGACCGAGACGACGGACGAAGTGGCGGGCTTGACGACGGTGCAACCTGGACGAGTGTTAAAAAGAAAAGATCATGACAGGTTGAATCGAGGCTGGAATGCTTACCTCCAGGGCAGTTGGTGATTGTGAGGGTCGTGGCCTCGGAAACGGTGTAGGTCTCGCCGGCGTGGGTGATCTCGGTGGGCTCGGGGCAGTAGGTCGTGTATGCGGTGACAACCTCAGTCACGTACGCAGGAGCGGTGCCGTTCTTGGGGTGCTCAACGCCACCGTGGGCAGAAGCCATGGCAGCGACGCCGGCGACAGTGAGGGCAGCAGTGAAACGCATGTTGATGGTATTAGTCGGGAGTGTTGGTTTGGGTTGTTGGAGTTGATTATTGAGAAAGTCGTATTATCGAGTCGGTCGTATTGTGTGGAAACGAGTGTATGAGCGAGTGTGTGTTTGTGGATGAGAGAAAGAAAGGAAAGGCGTCAAGAATGGCGTGGATGGACTGGGCCTTTTAGATAGCAGGCGCAGTTGGATTCGAGGGCATTCGAGACAGGCACGGCTCACCAATCATTTCACACCTGCACATTTGGTGAAACGGAATAGACGATGTCGAGGCCCGTGCGGTCGTTTAGTGAGGTCTGCATATACCCTAGTCGTCCTGACCGCGCTCTGGCCAATGTCACTCTGCATATTGCATGTACAGTATTGATGACACGAGAAAAGGGGGTTGGTCAGCCTGTCGCATGCATCCTGTTGTCCATTGTCAGCTGATCGTGGTAACACTGCCTCCTCTGCAGATTCATCAACATTGATCGAAACATAACAGGCCGTTGTGAAAACCTTCATTTCCCTTGCGAGGCCCGGTCAAAACACCGCCAAAACACCGAGTGCATCGCCAACTCCACAAACGGATGCCGCCGCCGACCGCCTCCACAAATCAACCGTCGATCCACTTTCGCCTCACAACGCGACTCTTCCATCACACATCATTACCAATTTGCCCAGACGCGACAAGAACGCCACTCCCCAACACTGCACTCGTGTTCGCCGCGCCGCCAATACATCTCAACAATCCCATCCTATAGGGCGCAGCTGTTCTACCACCCAGCACAGCCCAGCTCATCCCTGGCTTCTAGGTGACGACGCCTTTGTGCGCCTGGCACCAGCCGAGATTGGAACCATGGCGTGTCAACGTTTGCCATGCGGTCGCGCCTAGCCACCGTTTGGCCTTCTGGTTCCTTGCATCGGCGGCCCAGGAACACCCGCATCCTGCATGCATTGCACCGACTGCAGTAGATCGACGACTGGGGCTGACCGGGCTGGATGTGGATCCCTTTCCTTCATAGGATGTCCAAAGCAATGCGGAGTCTAAACAGACCGGTCTCGAGTTCCACTGACTGTCTCTGTTACTTGACCTATCTCCTGCCTTCCAGATGAGCAGAAATGGTGAGAAGCGCTGCAGTTGAATGATTCTACTACCCATCCAATCAGCTTTCAATTCAACGGCCGCGTCACTCTGTCCCGAACAAGAGACATCCTGTTCACGGCAAGCGCGGCCGTACCTGCCGAGACATCAACGACGTGCTTGGCTTCAGGTAATCTTCTGTCTGGGCGCTTGACCGTTCAGCCGCTGCAAAGCCCTCATGGAGTAACTGCGAGTAATTAATCAAAGCGACAGATTTTCTTGCGGAGCAAAGGATCCGTTCGCTTGTATTAATATAGCTCATTCGATATCGGCAGGAGCATGGATCCCGAGATTCTTGGGTCTTGACGAAAGTCACGAAACCTCTAGGACAACGTGCTGACTTGCCCTGCTTTTGTTCATCACAAGGCGAGCCGAGAAAATTACGTCGGCGGCACACAGGCATGCGGTGACAGACCGAAAATGCGCCTCTCGGCTATCCTTGGCCTGTCGGACGTGAGCCTCGAATTTGGACCTCTACTTTTTATCTCATGCCCAACTCCGTCTCCACGCTCCACGCTCCACGACTCCAACTGCGCAAAATAAAAGCCCGGACACGACTTCAGTTGACTGTCTCTCTTTTACGTACCATGATGTCAATCATTCGCGATGGCAAAAGGCCTCTGCATCCCGCGACTACACTCCCCGGTGGGCGCCCCAGATTCGTCTAGCCCATGGGTATGAGACGATGAGGCCACGACGGTAGGCATGTTCGTCAGTGGAACAAGGTTTACTCACTCTTCTACGATGACGGTGCAGATCAGAAGATCTATGTCGAGCGGATTAACTCTACGACATGTCAGGATTTGCTTTGGCTCACTAGACTCATGTATGATTGGTTTTAGCAAAACGCGTCAGTTTGCGGTGAGTTGAACGGAGAAACCGTCGTGCCGTCTTGCAATATACTTCGAAGTCAAAACGCTGCGGGGAAAGTCTTCTTGCTGCAGCGTTTCGCTTCAAAGTCTGTCGAGAGCAGTGTAACGCATCAGAGTTCCTGGATATCAGCAAAGTTGAATGCTTATCGGTCAAAGACATCGAACCTGTGTTTCGGAAGAGGACTGGCGCGACAAACGGCTGCACCATGACATGCCCTTCGTTTTTGGCTGAGGTCTCTGACACGAGTTGATGAATCCAAACTGCTGTCCAGTTGTCAGTCAAGGGCGAGATGGACGCGTCCAGGTCGCAAACAAATAGCAGAGCTGTCACCCTGCAAAAGCGAGTTTGCCTGGCTCCATCCTCACACCAGATCGAAATTTCCTGATACGAGACCGTCGAGATGTCGTCTTCATCTTCGCGAAGCAGGATCACATCCCAAGGCTCTGTGAATAGTTTTGAACAAACCAGCCCAGCGAATACAACAGCGTCGTCTATTTCCGATGAAGTGAGTTTTTTCCGCAACAATTGGATGCTCCGTGACATCTGACAAGTCAGGATATCGCAGAAGATGTAGCTGTCATCGGAATGGCATGTCGACTTCCGGGCGACAACAACAGCCCTGAACAGCTTTGGGAGTCGCTTCTCAGCCGCAAAGATGCCTCAGGAGATATTCCAAGTATGCGTTGGGAGCCGTACTTGGGTCGTGGCGCCAAGAACAAGAAAGAGCTTCAAAAAATCACCTCCAAAGGCTACTTCCTGTCAAGACTGGAGAACTTCGATTGTTCATTCTTCGGCATCTCGCCCAAAGAGGCCGAGCAAATGGACCCCCAGCAAAGGATCTCTCTCGAGGTCGCCTGGGAAGCGCTGGAGGATGCTGGTATACCCCCAGGACAGCTGTCAGGCTCTAATACGTGCGTCTTCATGGGAGTCAATTCGGACGACTACTCCAAGCTGCTGCTCGGGGACCTGCCGAACGTGGAAGCTTGGATGGGCATTGGAACGGCATACTGTGGCGTTCCCAACCGCATCTCTTATCATCTCAACCTCATGGGTCCAAGCACTGCAGTGGACGCCGCCTGTGCCTCCTCTTTGGTGGCGATCCATCACGGTCGCCAGGCAATTCTGAGTGGAGAGTCGAATCTTGCGATTGTCGGAGGAGTCAACGCCTTGTGCGGACCTGGGCTTACTAGTGTCCTTGACAAAGCTGGCGCGATATGCCTTGAAGGCTCTTGCATGTCTTTCGACGACGATGCTCATGGGTACGGCAGAGGTGAAGGAGCAGGAATCGTTGTTCTGAAGTCTCTTCGACAAGCTCTTTGGGACGGGGATGATATCAAGGCTGTGTTGAAGGGTACCGCAGTTGCCCAGGACGGCAAGACCAACGGAATCATGGCTCCCAACTCGAAGGCCCAGGAGCTTGTGGCCCGGAAGGCCCTGTCCGTCGCTGCCGTTGCACCAATAACCATCCAGTACGTCGAGGCTCACGCGACATCAACCCCACTGGGAGACCCCACCGAGATCAGTGCGATTTCGAGCGTGTATGGCGAGAACAGACCGAGCGATGCACCAGTCATAGTGGGCTCCGTGAAACCAAATGTCGGCCACCTGGAGGCTGGAGCTGGAGTGGTAGGCTTCATCAAGGCTGTCACGGCGGTTCAAAAGGGCCAGGTTCCGCCCCAAGCAAACCTTCGCCGACTCAATTCCAAGATCGACTGGGCGAAAAGCGGCGTCAAAATTGCTCAAGATCTGATTGAGCTACCGAAGACTGAGACACCACACCGCGCAGCAATTTGCTCCTACGGCTACGGTGGCACGGTCTCTCATGCCATCATTGAAGCAGCCCGCAACGGCACTGAGATGCTGCTGCCTCGCCAGGGGCACGGTGAACAACTTTTACTACTATCGGCACCCCAACTGAAACGTCTTGGAGTACAGGCAGGTGCTTACCATGCATGGCTGTCCGAGTCTGAGCGCAGTATGCAGAAGGTGGCTAGTACCCTTGCCTTGCACCGCGAAAACCATGATCACAGGATCGCCATCGTCGTGGAGGACCGTGAAGACGCCGCAACAGCTCTCAAGGCCATTGCAAACAGCACAAAGCCGCAGTGGTGTACAAGCGACACATCGATCTTGCCTCAAGAGGATAGAGGCACCACTTGGGTCTTCTCTGGACACGGGGCACAGTGGACAGAGATGGGCGTCGAGATGCTGCAAATCCCCTCCTTCCTCGCAACGGTATCAGAGCTGGACGATGTTGTTGTTTCTGAGATGGGCTTCTCTGCAGTCCAAAGTCTCAAGGCTGGTGATTTTGGCCGCACAGAAGAAGTCCAGATCTTGACGTACATCATGCAGATCGGCCTCACCGCAGTGCTGCACTCGAAAGGCGTTGTTCCCCAGGCTGTCATCGGCCATTCAGTGGGCGAGATCGCTGCGGCTGTTGCAGCGGGGTGTCTGACTGCGAAAGAAGGTGCCGTCTTGGTGTGCAGGCGTGCGAAGCTATACCGTGAGGTTGAAGGTCTTGGGGCCATGTATCTGGTCGCCCTGCCGTTTGACACAGTCAGTGCTGAGCTTGCCGGTCGTCAAGAGGTTGTTGCCGCGATCGACACTTCGACTCTGTCATGCGTCGTGTCCGGCGAAGAAGCTGCCGTGAGTGAATACGCCAACACTCTCACCAACCGTGGCATCAAAACAACTCGCGTCAAATCCGATGTCGCATTCCACTCACCAATGCTGCAACCTCTGGGCGAACCATTGGTTCAGTCTCTTGTGGGATCGCTCTTGCCGCAGCCTGCCAGAATCCCTCTATACTCGACGTCGTCCGTCGATCCTAGGTGCACCGGAATGCGGGACAGCAAGTACTGGGTGAACAACATGATGAATCCCGTGTACCTCACATCTGCAATCAACGCTGCTGTTCATGACGGCAGACGAATCTTCGTGGAAATCTCAAGCCACCCGATCGTCTCTCACTCAATTTCGGAGACGTGCAAGGACCAAGACTTGGAGAACTTCCATGTTATCCACACGATGCTTCGCGGGAAACCAGCTAACAAGTGTCTGCTCTCAGCTGTTGGCAAACTGTACTGCACGGGTGCTTCCGTGGATTTGAGAATGCTCACGGGATCTGATTGGGATCCAGAAGTCCCCGGCACCGTTTGGGCACATAAACCGATTTGGCGAAAAGTTGATCCAGGATCTTTGAAAGCTGTAACTCGACACAACGTTGAAAGGCACACTCTACTGGGAGAACGCCTTTCGATCGCCGGCAAAGACCTGGTGATTTACAACACCAAGCTTGATGCAAGCACCAGACCCTTTCCGGGCAACCACCCTTTGCATGGGACTGAGATCGTTCCGGCTGCGGTTTTGATCAACACCTTTCTTCATGCGACACAAGCCACTTCGCTATCCAACGTGGTGCTGAAGGTCCCCGTCGCACTCGGCGCCCCGCGCCAGGTCCAAATCCAAGTTGCAGAAAAGGATTCGCACGTAAAGATCACCTCGCGACTCGAACGCAGCAACGAAGGGCCCGAGGACTTTTCATGGGTCACTCATACCACCTCAGAATTCCACTCAGATACCCGCCGCGAGATCGCCGTGATCGATATCGATGTCATCAAAAGGCGTATCGCGGATATATTGCCGTCCAACTTCTCAGTCGATTATCTTGCCAAAGTTGGAGTGTCTGCGATGGGCTTCCCTTGGCAAGTAAGCGAACACTACGGCAACCTTCAGGAAATGGTCGCACTGGTTGATGCATCCCCCGATATTGATGACGGCCGCTTTCCGCAATGGGACAGTACCTCCTGGGCCCCACTGCTCGACGCCGCGACTTCCATCGGATCGACCATCTTCTACAATGACCCGAAGCTGCGGATGCCCGCTCACATTGGACAAGTGACCTTCAATACTTCGAAGTCTCCGCCGAAGACCGGCTGGATCCGTGCAGAAAGAGCTGCTGGGGTCGACTCTACAGTGAACGTCCAAATTATTGGGACGCAAGGAGAAGTTCTCGTGCAAATCACCTCCATGAGGTTTGCAGAGATCGAGGGCACGCCTGGCACAAACCGAAACATGGAGTCCCTCGTACATCATCTCGCCTGGACACCAGCGGTGTACTCAGAGAACCCGATCCAGTTGGATCGCATCGTTTTGATTGGCGAACACCGGAACGACTTCAGCTCTCAGATTGCTTCCAATAAGCTTGACTTCGTATGGTACCCCACCTTTGATGAATACCGCAAGGAATTGGCGACTCGCTGCGAAGTCCAACGCACTGCGATCGTCTACCTTCCGGGAGGCGTGGCGTGTGTTGAGGATATTCCGTGCGCGGCAGTCCAGACTACCCACGAATTGCTCCAGATCACGAAACACATGGCGGAACACTTGCCACATGGCAAACTCTTTGTGATTACAACAGGCGTGTTCGAAAGTGAATCGTTGACAGCTTTGAGCCATGCACCTTTGAGAGGACTAAGCCGCATCATCGCATCCGAATTACCAGATGTGTGGGGCGCCATGATCGATTTGGAGAGACCAGAGTTCCCTCTCTCGATCATGAAGTACGTCAAGGGCCAGGAAATCGTCAGAGTCGTCGATGGCGTGCCGAGAATATCTCGTTTGCGACCAATGCCCTACGAGACCTTGCGTCGCAAGGATGATCCAACCACTGTCCTGCCCAAGCCGGAGGGTACTTATGTGATCACAGGAGGATTGGGCGCTCTCGGCCTTGAAGTTGCACAATTCCTTGTCGCAAAGGGCGCACGTCGATTGGTACTGTTGTCGCGCCGCGCTCTGCCTCCTCGATATGAATGGCCCAATGCCTCCGCAGAGGTATCGCTGACCATCCAGAAGATTCTCGCGCTCGAGGCTGCTGGTGCGACTGTTTACGCAATATCGCTGGACGTCACCAAAGCAACCGCTGCAAATGAACTACTCAAACGCTTAGACGATCTGCAACTCCCACCTGTGCTCGGTGTTGTTCACGCGGCTGGTGTCTTGGAGAACGAACTTGTACTGGAGACGACCCGCAAGGCTTTTGCTCATGTGCTCGATCCCAAGGTCTCCGGCGCGTTGACATTACACCAAGCGTTCCCGCCGAAGAGCTTGGACTTCTTCCTCCTCTTCTCCTCGTGCGGCCAATTGTTCGGCTTCCCCGGCCAAAGCTCTTATGCCAGTGGCAATGCTTTCTTGGATGGCCTCGCCACGCATCGCAGAGGGCTCGGGGACAACTCCGTCTCGATCCTGTGGACTTCGTGGCGCGGTGCCGGCATGGCGTCGAGCACAGAGTTCATCTCGGCCGAGCTCGAGAGCAGAGGCATCACGGATATCACTGCCGAAGACGCCTTCCGGGCTTGGGAACATCTTGACAAGTTCGACGTCGACCACGCGGTGGTACTGCGCAGCTCCGTCTTCGACGCGGGCGAACAGCTGCCGACGGAAATGCTTGCAGATATCGCGGTCCGACGTTCAACTACTGACAGCACTGAGCAAAAGACGTCTAAGGCGTTGGAAAAGGATGACGTGCCCACGCAGAGCCCTGAACTTGACGAGTACTTGCTTGAGAAAGTGCGCACTTGTGTTGCCAATGTCCTGATGTTGGACGGCGTGGATGATGTAGAGCCTCATGCGGCTTTGTCGGACCTTGGACTTGACAGTGTCATGACCGTCGCTTTGAGGAACCAGCTCCAGTCGAGTCTTCACGTAAAGGTTCCGCCGACGTTGACGTGGAGCCATCCTACGTCCAAGCATCTCGTCGGGTGGTTCAAGGAGAAGTTGCAGAGCGTTCGACACAGTGTGAAAAGTTTCAATAGTAGATCGCTATCAAAGGCAACATAAGTGCCATCTCTGGATCTAAATTGACAAATTTCTCCGAGACCTCAGATGTCTTTACTGTTGATCCGTGCTGGCTCAATACGCACTGTTCGAAGCGATGAGGATCGGATCGTACAGCACGCATGGGTAATCGGCGGTGAGAAGTGGCACCGTCTGCTCACCACCAGGAACAGCTTTCCCCCCCAACAACCCCAGCTCGACACCGGCGGCGGAACCAAGCTTCGGCCAACCTGGACCGCTACTGGGGTTCTTCGCAAATTCGGCCCAGGCGCCTTGCATGTACTTGCTCAATTTGATCTGATCAGATGTGGCGCCGGCCTCAGGATAGGTACCAAAGACCGAAGGGATCTCAATCGAGTGGAACGCCCCTGCGTTTGGGAAGAGCTGAAGGTTGGGGAATGAGCCGTCGTAGCGGTAACGCCAGACGCTCTGCCTCCCAGCGGCTTGAATCGCTGATGCTAACGATTGGGTTGTGCATGTGAAGGCGAGATCGGTAAGAACGCTGTTGCTGGGTTAGTGCCTATCTTTGCAGTCCACTGCCTGTCCGTGCTGTTCAGGTAGGTTAGGCAGGGTGTCTTGTTTGACTTACCGGCTGAGGATTGCATTGGAGTCTTTAGTTATCTCCGCGGAATACTTCTTCAGCAGAGCGGGCTCGATAGCCGAAATATTGAAACCCGTGATGGATGAGACGCTTTCAGCAAGGTCGGCATCACTGCCTAAACCGAGAAGCTGAAGGAAGACGCGGAATTCGTCCAGATTTGTGCCGGCCATCACAGGAACATTTGCAAACTTTCCTGACAGTATTGAAGGCAACACGTTGCTGGTGTATGTTCCATCTCCTTCGACAGGTGGGAAACCCGCAGTCAGACCTGCGCTGTTCACGTAGGCTTGGATGTCGGTGCCGGAGACGCCACGGATGCATTCCAAGGTAGAACAGCCAAAGTGGCTCAGGACTTTCTCGTAGTTGAGTTTACCATCTGCCACCAGACTTGTCTGCTGAGACTCCATGATTGCGCCACGGAAGGGTAGTGGAGAAGGTGGATTCGCGAGAAGCTGTTTGACAGATTCTCCTCCTGCGCTCTCACCGAAGATGGTGATCTTGTCTGGATCTCCTCCGAAGGATTTGATGTTGGATCGAGCCCACTGCAGGGCAAAGCGTTGATCCAGCAGACCGCTGTTCTGCTGGCCAAATGGAATTTCAGGTGAGTTCGAGAAGCCGAAGACTGCAATCGATATAAGTTAGACGTTGACTGACGAGCACTGGTGATTCGCTCGCTTACTGTTAGTGCGGTAGTTTATGGTTACCACCACAACATCCTCGTTCACCGCGAGGCTGGAGCCGTTGTAAATGCCCAAGGAAGCAGTGCCAAAGACAAGATTTCCCTGTGCTCGTCAGCTTGTTGTTCACCCTTCGATGAGCTGCAGCACTCACGCCATAGATCCAGAACATCACAGGTTTCAAGTTGGACGGGCTTGCATCGGGAGGCGCATAGACGTTCAGATACAGACAGTCCTCACTCTCCCCTGCTGGCGGCGGAGGAGTATTGAAGTAGAGCTCAGTCTCGGCAGCAGTGGCACCGGTCCCGAACGCTTGCAGACATGCTGGAGGCAGTTTCTGGGCAACAAGAGGCTCCTTCCACGGGCTCGGGGCTGTTGGTGGTGCAAATCGCAAGGGCGGACTGCTGGCAAATGGAATGCCAAGGTAAGCACTTGCTAATCCTGTAACTGATGGTTGATTCGAAACTCTTGTCGCTGTGCCGACGACCACTCCTGAAGCCAGGCTGACTGTCGGGTTGGCGGCGCGGGCATCGACTACTGGCGAAGCATGAGAAGTGAAAGCAAGACAAAGCAGGCTGTAGATGATGTCAGTCCTCATGGCAGCAATCGGTTTGCCAGCGGCAAAAGCAACGTTCAGAATGATCTGATGGACGACATCGCTGGAGATGGGCGCAGCGGTATTATGTTATGTCTTCAGCGAGGCGCGATTTGAGTTCCAGGACAAAAGCATGAATCTCGCTACCGCGCAGGAACACGAGGAACTTCTGCTGTTTGACTTCTCAGCCCCAAGATCGACAACAAGGCGGCCGAGGTTCTCATCCTTCATTCCTGCAGAAGTCATGTCCAGGTAGTGTTACTACTCTTGCCATCAGTCGACATCCCGAGGCTTTCGGCGAAACGGTTCCGGCTTCCCCTCCATTTGCCGTCTTGTCCTGCGTTCGCATCGATGGAGAAGCGACAATTGTCATCAACACTTCCAGCACGATTTGTCGGTGTCATCAACTGACAGCTAACAAACGCAGTCATACGAAAAGACTCAACGATGCAAGAAACTTACACTGGTTGAAAGTTCGAAAACACGGCTGTAAGAACAACTCTTGTCGATCGAAGATCAACGGAGGGCCTCTCCGCTCTTGGCTCAACTCTCAGGTGTAGGAGAGTATTAAGCTTGCAAGAGAGTAGTGGTTGCTTGCGAGGAGCTGAGGTGCATTTGGCACGCGGATAGTGGTGAGCACAACCTCGTCCTAGTGCTGACGATGTTAGGAAAGCTTCCGACTCGGGCGTCGGGCTGATCACTAGAGTCTTCACATTGTTGGCAGGTCAGTTGACCTTAGCGATATCGTTGAGCCACAGGTCGGGCTTGGGATCCTTTCCTTCCTGTCCGGCGGCTATGTAACTGCCAGTATCATATGTAAGGAGAGAGCAATAAGTCGACACCGGGTACCATGAGTATAATTCCGGAGCATTCGTACTTGGCGCCAAGCCCACGCATGTCCACTCTCTGCGCCGCAGACACCCCTTCCTCCTCCCTTCAACGCACTATCACGTGTCGCCATCAACATCATCGCTGCTGCAACTTTGATCCCAATGTCCGACTGCATTCACGATCGAAATGAGCGAACCCCGGGAGCAGCTGCGCTGTTGTCGCATGCTGTATCTTCAGCGTCATTCCTTGGCGAAGGACGCTGGGATTAACAATCATCAGCGTCATACCGCAAATACATCAAAGCACAGTGACGCTGAATGTGTGTAATAGGACATTTTGATGGGTACAGTAGGTCTATAACATCTCACGGCCGTCTCTTTCTTTTCTGATCACAAGCCCGACTTCCACGACAAGTCATAACGACTTCCTTATAGCCGCCGAATACTTCACAATGGCTCCAACATATCGTGCTGTGGATCTTGAAGGCATTGACGCAGAGCCTGTCCGAGTCGCCTTTGCGGACCACTTACCCTCCCCAAACAATACTTCGCCAAAAGCAACAATACTCCTAATCCACGGCTTCCCTCAAACCTCATACCAGTTTCGCCATGTCCTACCATCACTGGCCGAACAAGGTTTCCGCTGCATTGCACCCGACTACCGCGGTGCAGGGCGATCCTCGAAAAACCACACCGATTTCCGCAAGACCACCATCGCAGCCGACATGGTCGCACTGCTGGACAAGCTCGACATCACCGAGCCGGTCCATGTCATCGGCCATGACCTTGGCGGTATGATCGCATTCACACTCGCGAGCAGATACCCAACCCGTGTGAGGAGCGTGTGTTGGGGCGAGTGTCCCCTCCCCGGGACTTCCACGTATCATCGCGACAGGACCGATCATGCGGTGCAGCAATTCCACTTCATCTTCCATTCCGTGTCTGATCTGCCGGAAGCCTTGGTAGCGGGACGGGAGCGTGTGTATGTCAGCCACTTCTTGAACAAGATTACATACAATCTTGCGGCTTTCAGCGAGGTTGACATCGATTTTTACGCTGCGGCGTATGCTGAGCCTGGTGCCATGCGGTGTGCTTTTGGAGTGTACAGGGCGTTCGAGAAGGATGCTGAGGAGAACCGGGAATGGATTGATGCGCGAGGGAAATGCCAGGTGCCTACTATGGTTCTCAGTGGAGAGTTCAGCAGGCATTTGGAAGAAGCCCACGATATGGCGCTCGAGGTGACGCAGACGGAAATGGTTGAGCAAGGAGTAGTCAAGGGTGCGGCGCATTATTTGGCCGAAGAGAGTCCTGCTGCTTTTGTCGAAGCTGTGTTGCCGTTTCTGCTTAAGAATTGAGTTCGATATCAAACCCTCGAGTATCCAGTTGAGAAGCTGCGGTCAAATCTTTCGCTGTTGTGTGAGCGACAGTGAGACAGGACGATTTCTGACGGGTTCGTTTGAACGAAAGCGAGATCGAATATAGCGACCAAGAACGGGTTGAGTACTTCATGGTACAACACGTTGAGTACTGCTTTCACGTCCGATGTGATGCGGATTTTGTATGCGAGAGCTTCTGTGAAGCTACTCCATTACTGCCGGTGCCAACGGTTCGTTGACAAGTGCACACGGCTTGTCATCATCTACTCAAGCAGTGACAGCATCCGCTCAGACAGCTTCTTAACAAGCTCTTTGCTGGTTACGCGTGTATCAGGACACAGTTTAAGCATTTGCCCAAGCAAAGGTTCATCTCGGTCGATCACATCCTTGGTGATAAAACCGATGAAAGATAGCCACTCATCCATGTCTTTCCGGTCTTTCGTGTCGGGTAAGAGCGCATTCGGAAGAAGCCAGTCACCCGAAGGCAGAGGAAAGTATCCAAAGACGAATGCCAGTGTGATACCACAAGCCCAGATATCACTTTCGCATGTCTTGATCCTTGCAAGGTACTCGGGTGCGGCGTATGGGGGTGTGCCTGATTCCGTGTACTCCGAATCGAAGAGAGCGGCTCCGAAGTCTACAAGCACAGCGCGGCAGTCGTCCGGCGACCACATGATGTTTTCTGGTTTGACGTCGTCGTGTATCATTCGTCGATCATGGATGAAAGAGAGAGCCCCGGCCATTTGCAGGAAGATCTGGTCGCATGATTGCAACGGAACGATCGACACCAGATCTCTATCCACGAAGTTGTTCAGACTCCGACCAGTCTCGTAACGTAGCGTTATGGAAAGTGAAGGCTCATGCGACGATATCATTGTAGCAACATGTGGCTGGATGGTCAGCATAGCCTTTCTCGATATCGTCCGAGTTGATCTCACATGGACTCCAAGATTTGTGAGGGCGTTGACCTCTGTTCGCCAAAGATCTTTCGCTGAAGGGGTCGCTACGACGTGCTTGACTACAACGAATCCATTGGCGTGAAAATACTTGTTGATGACGGAGTAGCTTGTCCGTGCTATCTCGTGCACTCGTTCCAGGGAGTCTCCTTGAACATCCGTCATCTAGAGGACGACTCGAGGCTGTTCGCTGTAGCTGAGGTAGGTTTATGATGGTAAGTAAACAAGCAAAGCCGACTCAACAAAGCTATCAGAGCGTAGCTAAGGGAAAATCGCTACAATGTCGCACTGTTGTCTCATAACTCATAATGATAAAGGTTCAGTGATCATCTGAGTGCGTAATCTATCCCGGTTCGATCGAAATTGATGTCATTCGATGAAACGGATCCAGAGACCTCTTTTGAGTATTTCCTCGTGGACATTATTGACATCGTATGTATGTACGTAAATTAAACACAGTTCTTGGTACAATACACCGTGCCTCACAGCCACGGCCGTTGAAGCCGATCCACTACTACTTACGTAGACCTAAAGACCCTGTCCAACATCATGATTGGCTTATATTACGAGCATGGCGCACGGTCAAACTCAGTTCTTGTCTAGTGATTGGCCTCTTAACGAAGAGAGGATCAGGGATCATCCGCACTAGAAATATAAGTGCACCCCCTGCTCTTTGAATGGACTCTGCCGCACGATTCTTGCATCAAAGTACTACCGCACAAATCAGCAAGCACACCGCAATGGCCGACTTCCGGATGTTCGTCACCGCTGCGAGCGCAGACACCAAAGTGATCAACGAAATGCTTGGCTATCTTCGCGATTGGGAAAACGGATCTGGCGACACCTTTCACTTACAAACGAACAGAGTTATCGATGAATGGGTAAAAACATCAGAAGAACCAGTCTCAATCCCTGTGGCAGTGCCCGGGAAAGTTACGGCCGAAACATTCCACAATGCTTGGTCTGGTGCTAGCATCGAAGACGTCGAAGCTTTCGCGGCTCAAGAACTTGACAGCATTGCCAGCCCGCAAGCCCATGTCAGCTTTTTCCTTGTGCTTGACGAGCAAGGTGTCGAAGATCATA
>Ga0265797_10006650_pt1 | contig 16212 bp, 12 predicted proteins | sample P2T30metagenome_FD_192433 | JGI IMG/M metagenome (GOLD analysis project Ga0265797, IMG submission 192433) | Plant litter microbial communities from East Loma Ridge, Irvine, California - P2 T30 | ecosystem: Environmental > Terrestrial > Plant litter > Unclassified | place: USA: California... | reverse complement strand
CCCCGGCACGACCGTCGTCACCTCCTCGTTCACCTTCGCCGCGACCGCCAACGCCGTCCACCACGCCGGCGCCACCCCCTTCTTCGTCGACGTCGACCCCGCTACGGGCAACCTGTGCCCGCACGTACTCGACCAGGCGCTCACCGAGCTCGCGGCGGACGGGACACGGGTGTCCGCGGTCCTGCCCGTCGACATCTTCGGCAAGGCCGTCGACCACGGCGCCCTCACCGCGGTCGCCCGGCACCACGGCGTGCCGATCGTCTCCGACAGCGCCCAATCGCTGGGCTCGCGGCGCGACGGGGTCGCGGCCCCGTCATTCGGGATCGCGTCGGCCATCTCGTTCAACGGCAACAAGATCATCACGACCGCCGGTGGCGGCATGCTCACGACCGACGACGCAGAGCTCGCCTCCCTGGCCCGCCACCTGGGCAGCCAGGCCAGGGTGCCCGCCCGGCACTTCGAGCACTCCGGGGTCGGCTGGAACCACCGCCTGAGCAACGTCCTCGCCGCCGTGGGCAGAGCGCAGCTCGCCCGTCTCGACGAGATGGTCTCGCGGCGCCAGGAGGTCCGCGAGGCTTACCGGCAGCTGCTCAGCGACGTCCCCGGCGTCGACCTGTTCGCCGCGGATGACGACGCCGATGACAACTGCTGGCTCTCCACGATCCTCATCGACCCCGCCACGGGCACGACGCCCGACGCCGTGGCCGACAGGCTCGCCTCGGTCGGCATCGAGAGCCGGCCACTCTGGAAGCCCCTGCACCGGCAGCCCGCCTTCGCCACCTCCCGGTCCCTGCTGACGGGAACCTCCGATCGGCTCTTCGCACGAGGGCTGGCGCTGCCGAGCGGATCGTCCCTCGACGCGGACGACCTCGACCACGTCCTCACCACGCTCTCCCGAGCGCTCCGTCCCGAGCGCCGCTCGGCGTCGCCCCTCGTCGGCGCCATCCCCGTCGCCTGACGGACCACAGCCCGCCCCGTGCTCGGAAAGAGCACCACGCCCGTCCAGGAGTACCTTTGCCCCGCGATCCCGATCCCCTCCTCGCGCTCCCGCCGACAGCGGCAGCCGCGCCGCGCTCCCCCGCCCTCACGGTGCTGACCTCCCACGCTCCCGACCGCGACGTGTGGCTCCACACCTGGCGCGGCACGATGGGGGAGTCCCCCTTCGCGCACCCCGCCTACCTGGAGGTGGTGGCCGGAGGTGCGCACCCGCTGTGCGCGGTCCTCCAGACCCCCGACGGCGACGTCGCGCTGCCGTTCCTCCTGAGGACCGTACCCGGCACCGACGAGGTCGACGTCACCTCGCCCTACGGCTACGGGGGCCCCTTCGTGCGGCCCGCGGTGCACCACGGGCAGCCCATCGACGAGGCAGGCCTCACCGACGCCTTCTGGCGGGCGTGGTCCTCCTGGTGCTCGGAGTCGGGCGTCGTGACCGAGGTCCTGCGGTTCTCGCTCGACGCGGGGACCGTCGCCGAGCGGTACCCGGGCGAACGCGTCGAGCGCGCGGTCAACTACGTGCGTCGACTCGACCTCACGCCGGACGCCCTCTGGCAAGACGTCGACCGCAAGGTCCGGAAGGGCGTGGCTCGTGCCCGGCGTGATGGCCTGACGGTCGAGATCGACCCCCAGGGGCACCGCCTCGACGAGTTCCTCGCCCTCTACACCGGCACGATGGACCGGCGCGGTGCCGCAGACGGCTACTACTTCGACCGCACGTTCTTCGAGCGGCTCCTCGAGGGCGTCCCCGGGGCGACGACCTTCGTCCACGTCCTGCACGACGGAGACGTCGTCTCGACCGAGCTCCTGCTGCACTCGCCGACGACCGCATGGTCCTTCCTCGGCGGCACCGAAGCCTCCGCGTTCCCCCACCGCCCCAACGACCTCCTCAAGGTCGAGGCCGCCCTGCACCTGAGGGAGCGTGGCGTCACCTCCTTCGTCCTCGGCGGCGGGGCCCGACCGGGCGACGGCGTCGAACGGTACAAGCGAGCCCTGGCCCCCACGGGGGCCGTCCCCTTCACGACGGGCCAGCGCGTGCACGATCCCCTCGCGCACGCGGCGCTCTGCCGCGCGAGCGGCGTGCCCGAGGCCGATCTGCGAGAAGGAGAGCACCACCGGGGCCACTTCCCCGCCTACCGTGCTCCCCACAGCACCGCCGCGACGGACGGTGGCCGATGAGGATCCTCTTCGTCACGCAGTTCTTCGACCCCGAGCCGACCTTCAAGGGCATGCTCTTCGCCCAGGAGCTCCGCCGTCGTGGCCACGAGGTCGACGTCCTCACCGGGTACCCCAACTACCCGGCCGGTCGCCTCTACGAAGGATGGCGACAGCGCCCGTGGCACCGGGAGATCGTGGACGGGGTCACCGTCACCCGCGTCCCCCTCTTCCCGAGCCACGACACGTCCGCCCTCCGCCGCGGCCTCACGTACAGCAGCTTCGCACTGACCGCGGCCCTCGCCGCGACCGTGGTGCGCAGGCCGGACGTCGTCTACCTCTACCACCCGCCGGTGACGACAGGCGTGGCCGCGGTCGTGCTCAAGCACCTCCGGGGCGTGCCGTTCGTGCTGGACGTCCAGGACCTGTGGCCCGACAGCCTCACGAGCACCGGCATGGTCCACGACGGCCTTCCCCTGCGACTCGTCGGGGGTCTCGTGCACCACGTGACGGCTGCCGCCGAGCACGTCGTCACACTGTCACCCGGCATGACGCGCGTCGTCGCCGAGCGCTCGCGCCGCCCCCTGGCCGTGACCACGATCGCCAACTGGACGGACGAGTCGCACGTGCGTCCCGACGGCGCCGAGCCCCGACCCGACCACACGTCGGAGGGCCGCCAGCCGGGCCGGTTCGTCGTGACCTTCGCCGGGAACCTCGGCCCCGCGCAGGGGCTCGACACGGTCCTCGACGCCGCGGTGCTCCTGCGCGACCGCCCGGACATCGTGCTGCGGATCGTCGGGGACGGCGTCGACGCCGAGCGCCTGCGCCGGCGCGCCCTCGACGAAGGGCTGGAGCGCGTCGAGCTCCCGGGGCGCGTCCCGCCCGACGTCGTCGGCGCCGAGCTCGCCTCCGCCGACGCGGTCCTCGTGCACCTCGTGGACGAGCCGCTCTTCCGTGTCACAGTGCCGTCCAAGACCCAGGCGTACCTCGCCGCCGGGCGACCCGTCGTGATGGCCGTCACCGGCGACGCCGCCGACCTCGTCACCGCCGCCGGAGCCGGGGTGACGGTCGCCCCGGGCGACCCGGCGGCCCTGGCCAGCGCACTGCGCCGACTCGCCGACCTGCCCCGCGAAGAGCGGGAGGCCCTCGGAGCAGCCGGACGACGTCACTACCAGCGGCACCTCAGCCTCCGACGCGGGACGGACCGGTTCGAGGTCGTGCTCGAGCGGGCCTCCCGCGCGCGGCCGCGCGTCGACGCCGCCAAGCGCCTCGGCGACGTCGTCGCAGCCTCCCTCGGCCTCGCCCTGACCGCGCCCGTCTGCGGCGTGGTCGCCCTCGTCGTCGCCCTGCGCCTCGGCCGTCCCGTCCTGTTCCGCCAGGAACGGCCTGGACGGGACGGCCGGCCCTTCACCCTCGTCAAGTTCCGGACCCTCTCGGACGCCCGGGACGCCTCCGGCGCCCTGCTCGACGACACCGCCCGCGCGACTCGCCTCGGTGCCGTGCTGCGCACGACGAGCCTGGACGAGCTGCCCTCGCTCTGGAACGTCCTGCGCGGCGACATGTCTCTCATCGGGCCTCGCCCCCTCCTCACCCGGTACCTGCCCTGGTACACGGACGAGGAACGGCAACGATTCCGGGCACGACCGGGTCTGTCCGGACTCGCCCAGGTCCGGGGTCGGAACGCCGTGGCCTGGAGCGAGCGCCTCGCGCACGACGTCGACTACGTCCGCCACCCGTCCCTGCGGCAGGAACTCCGACTCGTCGCCGCGACGGTGCGCGTCCTCGTCCGCCGATCAGGGGCCCAGGCCGACCCGACGCTGAACATGGCCGACCTCGACGTCGAACGACGGCTCCCGGCGGCAGCACCGTGACCGTCGCACGACCGGGGCCCGCCACCGTGGAGCCCGCGGTGCCCGGGGACGCTGACCAGATCGCCGACCTGGTCCGCTCGGGCTTCGACGTCGGACGGCGCCGGTTCCTCCCCTTCGCCGGGACGCGGGGGGCCGCGCTGCTCAGGGCGGAGCTGCACGAGGGCCGGACCGGTCGCGTGGTGGTCGTGACTCGCGACCCCTGCGACGGCGCCGTCACCGCCTTCGCCCGGTGGGAGGCCCCCTCACCGGGCACTGCCCATCTGTCCTACCTGTGCGTTTCCCCCGAGGCTCGGGGCCGAGGACTCGGGCGCCTGCTCCTCGTGGAGCTGCTCTCGTCACCGGCCGGCAGGGAGCGCGTCACGCTCGACGTGTTCCGCGACAACGTGACCGCTCGACGCCTCTACGCCTCGGCGGGGTTCGTCCCCACGGGGGCGACGACGACGTGGTACGCCCGCGGCCTGCCCCCGGCGGCCACCGGCACCGACGGGCACCCGGGTCCCGACGGCCTCCACAGGACCTGTCCCGGTGCTCGCGCGACCAGCGAGCGCGTCGTGCGCGTCGCGCACCTCTCGTGCCTCGTCGACGGCGCACACCTCGCCGCGGTGCGGACCGTCCGGCCCGATGCCCACACCGCGTGGGCCATCGCACCCGGAGGACCCCGCGACGACCTCGAGCAGCACGTCGTCGCCGTCTCGGACCGCTGGGCCCTCGACAGGACCGCGGCGACGCCGCACGGCGACGAGGACCGACGAACTCTCCTCCCCACCTCTTCCGCACCGTTCCAGGAGACACCGTGACCCCTGCTCCGACCTGCCCCCCCGTGCCCTCCGGCGCGACGGACCCGGCCACCCATCGCACGCCCTCGTTCTTCCACTCCTCGGCCCGCGAGGGCTTCGCCGCCCTGCTGGACGTCGTCCTCGAGGGACGCCCGGACGGAGACCGCGGGGTGCTGCTGCCCGCCTTCGTCGGCTGGTCGCCGCGCGAGGGCAGCGGGGTCTTCGACCCGGTTCAGTCCTCGAGCGCCGAGCCCCGTTTCTACGCCACGCAGGACGACCTGACCGTGGACCCGGACATCGTCGAGGGAGCGCTCGCCGCGGGGGGTGTCGCCGTGCTCGTCGTCATCCACTACTTCGGCCGGACGGACCCCTCCCTGCCCCGGCTGCGCGCCCTCGCGGACGAGCACGGCGCCGTCCTCGTCGAGGACCTCGCGCACGGCTTCTTCTCCGCCCGTGCGGCCGGGGAAGCGGGGCGTCACGGGCACGCCGCGTTGTTCAGCCTGCACAAGATGTTCCCCCTGCGCGACGGCGGCGTGCTCACCTGTCGCGACCCGCAGCTGGCCGTCGGCATGACGTCGACACGGCCCGATCTCGCCGCTGCCCTCTTCGACGTCGACTGGCGGTCGGTCGCCGACCACCGTCGGTCGGTCTGGACGGAGCTCGTGGTCCGCCTCCAGGCCCTGCCCGGCCACGGCACGGACTTCTGGCTGCCGTGGACCTCGCTCTGCGACGACGTGCCCCAGACGCTGCCGGTCGTGCTGCTGCACGCGGACCGGGACGCCGTCTATCACGGCATGAACGCTGAGGGCTTCGGCGTCGTCAGCCTCTACCACACGCTCATCGGACCCGTGCGGGACGCGTTCCCCGCCGAGGTGCTCCTGTCGACGCGCATCCTCAACCTGCCCGTGCACCAGGACGTCCCCGTCGACGCCCTGCCCGCGCTGGTCGAGTGCTTCGCGAGGCACATGGAGGCGGCCAGCACGACCTCTTGACATGCCAGCGTGAAATGTTACTGTATTAAACATGACGTCCTGCACCCGAGCGCGTCGAGGAGGAGCCCACCCATGGACCTGCGTGACCACGTCCGCCTCGCCCGCCGCTCCTGGTGGGTCATCGCCTTGACGACCCTCGCGGGACTCGGGCTCGCCCTCGGCGCCACGAGCCTCGCGACCCCCCGCTGGGTATCGACGGCACAGGTGTACGTCGTCGTGCGGACGGCCGGCGAGGCCACCACCGGCGACCTCGTGCAGGGCGGCACTGCCGCTCATCAGAAAGCGCTCGCATACGTCGACATCGCGAGGACCGATCGGGTCCTGGGCCCCGTCGTCGAAGAACTCGGCCTCGACACCAGCCCCCGCCGGCTCGCCGAGGACGTCACGGCCACGTCCCCCGAGGACACGGCCCTCATCAGCCTGGAGGTGAGCGCGCCGACCAGGGAAGGAGCGCGCGCCGTCGCCGACGCCATCACCCGACGGCTCTCGGCCGTCGTCGACGAGATCGAGAACGTCGACGACCGCGGCGCCGTCCGCATGGAGATCGTGCAGCAAGCGGACCTCCCCGACGCACCCTCATCGCCGCGCCCGGCTGCCGACGCGGCACTCGGCCTCCTCCTCGGGCTCGTCGTCGGCGTCGGGGTCGCTCTCCTCAGGGCCCGGCTCGACACTCGCGTCCGTGACGTGCAGGGCGCTGCCGACGCCTCCGGCGCGCCCGTGCTCGCGTCGGTCGCCTTCGACCCCGACATCGCCCGACGTCCCCTCGTCGTGCGGGACGATCCCCGCGACGTGCGCGCCGAGGCCTACCGCACCCTCCGGACCAACCTGAGGTACTCCGCCGTCGACGGTCTCGTCGCGACCCTCGTCGTGACCTCTGCGGGCCAGGGCGAGGGCAAGACGGCGACCGCCTGCAACCTCGCCCTCGCCCTCGCGGACGGTGGCGCCAGCGTGGTCCTGGTCGACGCCGACCTCCGACGCCCCCAGGTCGCCGAGCGCATGTCCCTCGAGGGGGCGGTCGGGCTGACCGACGTCCTCATCGGCAGGGTCGAGCTCGACGACGTGACCCAGCCCTGGGGACGCTCCTCGCTGACGGTGCTGGCCTCCGGCGCCATCCCCCCGAACCCCAGCGAACTGCTCGGGTCCCGGGGCATGGTGGCGCTGCTCGAGCACCTCGCCTCGCGCTTCGACCACGTCGTCGTCGACGCGCCCCCGGTGCTCCCCGTCACGGACGCGGCGCTCCTGGCACCGCTGACCGACGGCGCCCTGCTGGTGGCCGCCCACGGACGCACGGACGCCGGAGCGCTCGCGGGGGCGCGCGAGGCCCTCGACCGGGTCCAGGCCCGCGTCGTCGGCACCGTCCTGACGATGGTGCCGACCAAGGGACCGTACGACGGTGGCACCACATCCCCGTACCGCTACGACGTGGACCACGACCACCCCCGGAGCGGCACCACGACCTGATCCACCGTCTCCCGTCCGCCCCTGCCCGTGAGGACCACCATGCGCACCACGCCCCCCTCCCCCTTGCCCGTCCCCGTCCCGACCTCCTCCGACGTCGCACCCGACCTCGCTCCCGGCGCCCTCGACCACGACGCCACGGTCCTCGTGACCGGTGGCACCGGCTCCTTCGGCCGCACCGTCACCCGTCGACTCCTCGAGCGCGGCGTCGGCGAGGTCCGGATCTTCAGCCGGGACGAGGCCAAGCAGGACGCCCTGCGCCACGAGCTCGCCGACCCGCGCGTCCGCTTCTACGTCGGCGACGTCCGCGACCGGGAGAGCGTGCTCCGGGCCACTCGCGGCGTCGACCGCGTGTTCCACGCTGCGGCCCTGAAGCAGGTGCCCTCCTGCGAGTTCTTCCCGCTCGAGGCCGTGCGCACGAACGTGCTCGGCAGCGAGAACGTCGTGCGGGCCTGCGAAGAGAACGGCGTCGCCGGCCTCGTGTGCCTCAGCACGGACAAGGCCGTCCATCCCGTGAACGCGATGGGCATGAGCAAGGCGCTCATGGAGAAGGTCGCGCGGTCCCACGGGCTGTCCGACCCGGCTGCCCGCACGACCGTCTCCTGCGTGCGCTACGGCAACGTCATGTACAGCCGCGGATCCGTGATCCCGCTCTTCGTCTCGCAGCTGCGCAAGGGCCGCCCGCTGACCGTCACCAACCCGCACATGACGCGCTTCATGATGTCGCTGGCCGACAGCGTCGACCTCGTCGAGCACGCTTTCGCGCACGCACGACAGGGCGACCTCTTCATCCGCAAGGCCGCCGCGTGCACCATCGGGGACCTCGCCCTCGCCCTCCAAGGGCTCTTCGGCGCGGACCGTCCCCTGCGGGTCATCGGCAGCCGGCACGCCGAGAAGCTCTCGGAGGCCCTCGCCAGCCGCGACGAGCTCGCGCGCGCGGAGGAGCACGGCGACTACTTCAGGATCCCCGCCGACGGCCGCGGCCTCGACTACGGCGCGTTCGTCGAGGACGGAGACCCCGCCGTCGACGCTGCACGCGACTACGACTCCCACACCGTCGAGCGCCTCGACGTCCCCGCCGTGCAGCGCATGCTCCTGTCACTGCCCGAGGTGCGGGCCGAGCTCGCCGAGGCGGGTCGCGAGACCCTCGTGGGGGCCTGATGGACGTCCTCACCGGGAGCGGCGGCTTCCTCGGCTGGCACGTGCGCGCCCTCGCGCTGGCGCGGGGCCTCGACACGCCGCGCCCCCTGCGGCTCGACCTCGACAGCCGGGCCCCGCGCCCGGACCGCGTCGCGCTCGTCGACGGGACCGATCGCCTCCTGCACCTCGCCGGAGTGAACCGCGGAGCCGACGACCTGGTGAGGCACGGCAACGTCGGACTCGCGCGCCAGGTCGCCGCCGTCGTGCGCCGTGCAGACCGGCCGCCCCGGCAGATCGTCTACGCGAACTCCGTCCAGGCGGGCAACGGCACGCCCTACGGGACGGGCAAGGACGAGGCCGCCGCCGTGCTGCGCGAGGCGGCGGAGGAGGTCGGCGCCACCTTCGTCGACCTACGACTGCCGCACCTCTTCGGTGAGCACGGTCGACCCGACCACAACAGCGTCGTCGCGACCTTCTGCCACCGGATCACGCACGGCGAGGTACCCCTCCTGCGGGTCGACCGCGAACTGGCCCTCCTGTCCGCGCAGACCGCGGCGGAGTTCGTCCTCGACGAGCGCCCGCCCGGTGAGCTGACGACGGTGCCGACGCGCCGACTCGTGTCCGAGGTGCTGGCCGAGCTCGTCGAGCTGCACCGCGAGCACACGGGGGCGCGACTGCCGGCCCTCGACGGTGGGTGGCGACGCGATCTCTTCAACGCCCTCCGTTCCGCTGCCCCCCGACCTGCGCGCGCGGTCCCCCTCGACGGCCACGCCGACCCTCGAGGGCGCTTCCACGAGATCGTCCGCTCCGTGGACGGTGGCGGGCAGACCTCGTTCTCGACGACCGAGCCCGGCGTGACCCGCGGCGAGCACTTCCACCGCCGCAAGGTCGAACGGTTCTGCGTCGTCGACGGCGATGCCGTGCTGCGCCTACGACGAGTCCTGACCGACGAGGTCGTCGAGATCGCCGTCTCGGGCGACGAGCCGATGGCGGTCGACGCGCCCACGCTCTGGACGCACTCGCTGGTCGCCGTCGGCGACCGCCCCGTCCGCACCGTCCTCTGGGTCGACGAACCCTTCGACCCGGCCCACCCCGACACCCACCCGGAGCCCGTGTGACCGCCCGCCTCAAGGTACTGACGATCGTCGGCACCCGTCCCGAGATCATCCGCCTGTCCTCCGTCGTGCGCCTGCTCGACGCCACCGTCGACCACGTGCTCGTCCACACGGGTCAGAACTGGGATCGCACCCTCAACGACGTCTTCTTCGACGATCTCGGGCTGCGGGCACCCGACCACGTGCTCGGCGTCGACACGTCCTCGCTCGGCCGCGTGCTCGGCACGGTCCTCATCGAGACCGAACGCGTCCTGCTGGAGGAGGCACCCGATGCCGTCGTGATCCTCGGCGACACGAACAGCTGCCTCGCCGCGATCGTGGCCAAGCGCATGCGCGTGCCCGTCTACCACCTCGAGGCCGGCAACCGGTCGTTCGACGAGAACGTTCCGGAGGAGACCAACCGGCGCCTCGTCGACCACGTCGCCGACTATGCCCTCGTCTACACCGAGCACGCGCGACGCAACCTGCTCGCCGAGGGGGTGCACCCGTCGCGCATCCTGCTGACCGGGTCCCCCCTTCGCGAGGTGCTCACCGCGGCCGCGGCCGGCATCGACGCGAGCGACGTCCTCGACCGCGAGCACCTCGAGCCAGGCGACTTCGCGCTCGTCAGCCTGCACCGCGAGGAGAACGTCGACGACCCCTCCCGGCTGCGCGCCGCGCTCGCCGCGCTGGTCGCGGTCGGCCGCGAGCTCGACGTGTCCGTCCTCGTCTCGACGCACCCGCGCACGCGACGCCGACTCGACGAGCTCGACGACGTCGACACGACCGGGCTCGTGTTCCACGAGCCCTTCGGCTTCAACGACTACAACGCCCTGCAGCGGTCGGCACTGGTCGTCCTGTCGGACAGCGGCACGATCAGCGAGGAGGCCTCGATCCTCGGGTTCCCCGCCGTGACCCTCCGCGACCGGATCGAGCGCCCCGAAGCCCTCGACTCCGGGGCCATCGTGACCGCGCCCCTCGATGCCGACGGGCTCCTCGAGGCCGTCCACCTCGTGGTCGGGCGTGCTCGCGAGGGGCAGCTGCCTCCCGCACCCGCCGAGTACCTAGTCGAGGACACCTCGCACCGCGTGGTCTCTTTCCTGCTGGGCACGGCCCGCACCCACCACGCGCGGCTCGGCCTGCGTCCGCCGGTCCGGTGAGCGCGTCCGCGTCGCCGCGCACGCCGGCGAGGAGTCGCGTCGTCCGCGCCGGCGCTGCCGTCACCACGGCCCGCCTCGCCTCGCTGTCCCTGGCCGCCGTCCAGGTGCCCCTCGTGGCCAGGCTCGTCCCCGGCGACCTCTTCGCCACCGTGCCCCTCACGGTCCAGGTGGCCACGCTCGTCGGGCTCGTGCTCGCCGATCCCGCTGTCCTGGCCTTCCAGCGCCACCCCGGCGACGCCGGGGACCGCACCGCCTACCGCTGGGCCGTGCAGGTGGTGACGGCCGTGCTCTGCTCGGGCTGCGCCGCGCTCGTGGTCGCCGGCACCCTCGCGGGCGTCACCGGTCTCGTGGTCGGTGCCGCCGGGTGGGCCCTCGGCCTCACGGCCAACCGGCTCTCCGCCGTCGCTTGGCTCGCATGGGGCCACGAGTGGCGCTACACGGCGTCCCTCGTGGGCAGCACGGCCCTCCGCACGGGCGTGCTGCTGGCGGCGCTCCTCGCGGGGGTCGCGCCCTGGACCGCGCTCGCCCTCGCCGGCGCCGCCTCGGCGCTGCTCGCCGTGGCGCTCGCACCCCGGACCACGCCGCGGCGCGACGGGACGCTCCGTCCGCGGCTCGCCCTCGGCGCCGGACTCGCCGTCGGACAGCTCGGCCTGCAGCTGCTGGGCTCGGCGCCCCTCGTCGTGGCCTCGGCCCTGCTCGGCACGACGACGACCGCGACCCTGGGCGCAGCCACCCAGGTGGCGTTGCTCCTGGGCACGGTCCTCAACCTCGTGACGACGGTGGCGTACCCGCGGCTCCGCCGCCGGTGGGACGAGGGGGCTGAGCGTGAGGTCCTCGTCACGCTGCGGCTCCTCGTCCTCGCGTGCGCGACCGGAGGCGCGGCCGCCCTGGTGCTGACGGGTGCCGGTCACGGCGCCCTCCCGCGCCTGGTCCTCACCGCACCCCTCACCGACGGCGCCCTCGTCGCCGCCCTGGTCACGGCCTCCTGCGCCTCGTCCATCGCGCTCGTGGCCTCCTGGGCCCACCAGTTCCGCCTCCTCGCGGGACGCCTCGCCGGACGCTCGCTGGCGACCGCGTCGACCACGGTGGTGCTCGTCGCCGTCGGCACGACCGTCGACGGGGTCCGCGGAGCGGCGACCGGCGGCCTGGTGGGCATGCTCGTGCACGTGGGCGCCATGACGGCGGGGAGCGGCGTCGCCGACCCGGCGAGCGTCTGCGCGGCATCCACCCTCGCGGGCGTCGCGGCCGTCGGCATCGTCGCCCCCGGGACCTGGGCGGCGGTGCTCGCCGCCACGGGCACCGCCCTCCTGTGCCTGGCCCTGCTCGTCAGGGGCGTCGTGGTGGAACGGGCCGACAGGATCGACCGTGCCTCCGAGAGGACATCGTCGTGACGAGGGCGGGGACGCAGCCCGTCATCGTGACGGCGGGTGTCCTCGCGCTGACCTCGTCGACCACGGTGTTCCTGCACGAGAGCACGGGCCCGTCCGTGGCGCTCCGCGCCCTCGGGGTCGCCCTCCTGGTGGTCGCTGCCGGTCGGGCGCAGGGAACCTCGGAGCGTCGGGCAGCGTGGGTCCCCGGCCTGTTCCTGGCGATGGGGCTCTACCTCGTGGTCGGCTCGTTCTTCCACGGACGGTGGGCGGAGGGCGTCGTGTCGCTCGTGACGGCGCTCGTCATCGCCACGGCCACGACGCGGTGGGCCCGCGGCCTCGATCCCGCCGTCCTGTTGACCGCGGTACGGAGGGTCCTCACGGCGACCGTCGGTGGGTCGCTCGTCCTCGGCATCGTCCTGCCCACGACGGCCGTCGAACAAGACCGTCTGCGCGGGTGGTACGAGAACGCGAACACCCTCGGCTTCGCGGCGCTCGCCCTCGGGACCGTCGCCGTCCTGCGGCCGGTCCGGCCGCTCCCGACCGTCGTCGCCCTGGCCTCGGCCACCGCGGCCCTGGCCTGGAGCGCGAGCCGCACGAGCGCGCTCGCGTTCGTGCTCGTCGTCGCCGTCGCTCTCCTCGCCCGGTGGTCGACGACCACGGCGGTGACGACCCTCACCGTCGCCGCGCTGGCGAGCTGTCTGCTGCTGCTCCGCCCCGACCTCCTCGACGCGCTCGACGGGCTCCGCCGTGACACCGACTCCCGCTCGTCGACGACCGACCTGGCCCTGCACGTGCTCGACCTGTGGCCCACGATCGGCATCGGGATCGGCGCAGAGGAAGGCGTGCACGTGAGCAGCCCGCTCGTGGCGCTGATCCACGCTGGCCTGCCGGGGCTCCTCTCCGTCGGCGGCATGGGCGTCGCCCTCTCCGCCTCGGCGTGGGGACGCGGCTGGCGCTCGTGGCTGCTCGTGGCCGCGCTCCTCCTGCACAGCACCAGCGAGTCCTGGTTGCTCAGTCCGACGAGCCCGCTCCTGCTCACCGCACTGTGCCTCGTCTTCGCTGTCTCCGGGACCGACCCACCGCCCCCAGGTCGGTCACGTGCGGGCAGCACCGCACCGACCGCTCATCGACCGCGTGGCCGGAGCACCCCTCCTCCACCCTCGCACCACCCGTCCATCCGCCCCCGTCACCTCCCGGAGTCCCCGTGTCCGCGCACTTCCTCGTCCTCGCCCCGCACTTCCCCCCGGCCACGGCCGGTGGCGGACCGATCCGCAGCCTCGCCCAGGTCACCCGCAGCGCCCCACCAGACACGTCCGTGAGCGTCGTCACGAGCGACCGCGACGCGGGCGCCGACGCCGCCCTGGACGTGCCCCGCGCCCGCTGGACCACCTTCTGCGGCGTACCGGTCCGGTACGACCGCCTCGGCTCGCCCGTCGGGCTCGCGCGAGCGCTCCTCGCGAGCAGGAGGCGCCGACCCACGCACGTGTACGTCAACACGTTCTTCGCCGTGGCGCTCTCGCTCCTGCCCCAGCTCCTCGGTCGCCTCGGCTTCTGGCGGGGCGCGACGCTCGTCGTGGCACCCCGCGGCGAGTTCGGGCCGTGGGCGCTGTCGTCGAAGGCGACGAAGAAGCGGGCCTTCCTCGCGCTCTATCGACTCACCGGCATGCACCGACACGTCGTCTGGCACGCCGCCTCCTCGAACGAGGCCGCCGACATCAGGGCCCTCTGGGGCGAGCACGCGCGGATCGTCGTGGACATGCCGCGGTCTCCCCTGCCCGACACCGCCCTGAGGACGGCTCCCGAGCCATCGCCCGTCGTCCGGGCGGTGACCTACGGGCGGATGACCCGCCTCAAGGGACTCGACGTCGTCCTGCAGGGCCTCGGGACCCTGCCTGCGGGCACCCGGCTGCACCTCGACGCCTACGGCCCTCCCGAGGAGCCCGACCTGCTCGACGAGTGCGAGGCTCTCGCTGCCCGTCTGCCGGAGGGCGTCACCTACCGGTACCGAGGCCCCCTGCAGCACGAGGAGGTGCAGCCCACGCTGGCCCGCTACGACGTCGCGCTCATGGGCACGCACGGCGAGACGTACGGCCATGCCCTCGCCGAGGTGCTGTCGGTGGGCTGCCCCCTCCTCGTCGCCGACACGACGCCGTGGACCGCAGCCGTGCGAGGCGGCGCCGGCCTGCTCGTCGCCGGCGTGTCGGCCGAGGCGTGGGGCGCGGCCCTGCGGGAGTTCCTCGGCCTGTCCGCGGAACGACGGGCAGGCCTGCGCGAGGCCGCAGCGGACGCGTTCGAGCGCGCCCAGCGCGAGGAACGACCGCACCTCTTCGACCTCGTGCGCGATCGCGTCGGTGCCGCCCCCGGCCACCGGGAGGTCGCCCCCGCCCACTAGGGTGACCGCCATGACGACGCCCACGACGGCCGACACCGGAGGCGCCGCTGCGTCCGACGCAGGGCCGGTCCCCCGGCGACGGGTCGTCTCCTGGGCGCTCTGGGACTGGGGCTCGGCCGCCTTCAACGCCGTCGTCACCACGTTCGTGTTCAGCACCTACCTCGCGAGCGGCGCCTTCGTCGACCCCGACGTCGTCGCCGCCGCCGGCGACGACACGCGCAACCCCGCTCTCGTGCTCGCCAAGGCCGACAACGCCACCGTCGTGTCGGGTGCGGTCACCATCGCGGGGGTGCTGATCGCCCTGCTGGCGCCCGTCCTCGGTCAGCGCTCCGACGGCTCCGGCCGGCGCAAGGCGTGGCTCGGCGTGCACAGCGGCCTCGTCGTGCTCGCGATGGCGGCGATGGCGACCGTGGCCCCGACTCCTGGTGCCCTGGTCTACGGCGCCGCGCTGCTGGCCGTCGGCAACCTCTTCTTCGAGTTCGCCAGCGTCAACTACAACGCGATGCTCGTGCAGGTCTCCACGAAGAAGACCATCGGCAGCGTGTCCGGCTTCGGGTGGGGCATGGGGTACGTGGGCGGCATCGTCCTGCTCGTGCTGCTGCTGCTCGCCTTCCTGCAGTCCTTCGGCGTCGACGGCCGGGGCGGGCTGTTCGGCGTGGCGACCGGCACGGAAGGCGGGGCCTGGGACGTCCGGCTGTCGATCCTCGTCGCCGCCGTCTGGTTCGCCGTGTTCGCGGTGCCCGTGCTGCTGGCGGTGCCCGAACCGCCCAGGACGGCCCGCGCCTCCGGCCGGGGCGGCGTGCTCTCGTCGTACCGGGCGCTCGGGCGCACCATCGCCGCCCTGTGGCGCACCAATCGACAGGTACTGCTCTTCTTGGGGGCGAGCGCGGTGTTCCGCGACGGCCTCGCGGCTGTCTTCACCTTCGGGGCGATCATCGCCGCCCAGGTGTTCGGCTTCACCTCGGCACAGGTCATCTACTTCGCCGTGGCCGCGAACCTCGTCGCCGGACTCGGCACCTTCGCCGGTGGTTGGCTCGACGACCGGATCGGCTCGAAGCGGATCATCGTCGGCTCGCTCGCAGGGCTCGTCGTCGCGTGCGGCGTCTCGCTCACCATCGGCACCTCGCAGGGCGCCTTCTGGGTCGTCGGGCTGTTCCTCTGCCTCTTCGTCGGCCCCACCCAGGCGGCCAGCCGCACCATGCTCGCCCGCGTCACCCCGCCCGGCCGCGAGGGCGAGATCTTCGGGCTCTACGCCACCACCGGGCGAGCCGTGAGCTTCCTCGCACCAGGGCTCTTCACGCTCTTCGTCGGCGCCACCGGCGACACCCGGTACGGGATCATCGGCATCGCGATCGTGCTGCTCGCCGGACTGCTGCTCATGCTGGCCGTGAAGCCGGTACAGCTCGCGATCGACTGAGGCCGGGCCGGGCGGCGGGGGTGATCCTCCTGCGCCTGCCCCTGCGCCTGCCCCTGCCCCTGCCCCTGCCCCTGCCCCTGCCCCTGCGCAAAAGGCGACAAGTCGACGGCGACACGCCGAACCGGAGGCCGGAGTCGTCGGCTCGGTGGCCCAGACGGTCGCCTTTTCGCGCCGGGCAGCGGCCGTGCTGTGCCGAACGCGACAGGTCAACGGCGACACGCCGCCCCACAGGCAGGAGTCGCGGACACGCGGACCCGGACGGTCGCCTTTTCGGGCAGGGACGCAGGCGCGGGGGCGCGGGCTGGGCGCAGGCGCCGAGGCGCGGGCTGGGGGCTGGGGGCTGCGCCGGAGGGGGCGTCGCCCGTAGGGTCGGGGCGTGAGCGCACACGACGAC
>Ga0265797_10006649_pt1 | contig 16213 bp, 17 predicted proteins | sample P2T30metagenome_FD_192433 | JGI IMG/M metagenome (GOLD analysis project Ga0265797, IMG submission 192433) | Plant litter microbial communities from East Loma Ridge, Irvine, California - P2 T30 | ecosystem: Environmental > Terrestrial > Plant litter > Unclassified | place: USA: California... | reverse complement strand
AAGGGGTCTTGGAGGAATTGCACCGTCTCGTCGGCGGCTGTGTCTTCTTGGTCTTTGGGTGGAGTCGGAGGGCGCACGGAGAGAGATTCGAATTTGGACGACACCATGGCTATGCTGGGAACCGCTAGCAAGAAAAGAGAATAAAAGCACAAGAAGACACTGGCATCGCTCTGGTATGCGTGAGTGAATGTGCAGAGCGTGTGGAGGTGATCGACTACCCCGGTCTACAAGTCAAAGGTTGGTGTTGGCGACGCGTCTAGCGCGACGCTCCTCGTGCGCGTAAAGTGCTAACCTTAACCGCCATTCACTGGACGACGGGCACTCGAGCCAGCGCCCGCCCCCTGCGTCCGAAGCATGTTTTGTTATGCCAGTCTGATGTGCAGAAGTCCTTCAGCGCATATGGTCATGCGCTCTGATATGATGAGAACGAAGCAAAGGATCAACGTATTCCGTATTTGAATGTTGCTTCTATGGCGTGATGCTGCAACCATATGTGAGGGCATCACGCCAGATGGAACAATATCTGTTCTAAAAACGATAAACGATCAAGGCATTCCTGAATAGAGTATGGCTACTTGCTTTATGGCACCTATTGTGGTTCGTTGCTTGTTGATGCGGACCCTGGAATGCGACAGTGATGCAGGTCCCACAATAGTGGGGCTTTCCGAGCGCGAGCTTCCACCCCGAGTGACGTGATGCGCTCTGATCGTGTCCTGCAACACAACCGCCATGTTGTCGCAAAGAACAGGGAGAGGTCGGTTATTCCCAGGAGTATTATCTTATCTGAAATTCACTAACGGCGTAACAGCAAAGCTCGACGACGTCACCAGAATCCTCTCTGAGTTGAAAGCCGATTTGGACGCGAAGAAGCTGTCTACTCAGCGCATGTCTCCCACCCTATATACACATACCTTGCGCTGACCGATCGGATAGAAAAGCAACAGCTACTCGAACAACTCAAAGTACACGGCCGATCAGTCGAGAACTCCGATCCTATATTCACGGAAGATGTACGCTACGCTTTGCGCAGAGCGATGGGAACGGCGTAGTGACCGTTACAGGGCCTTCGGACACTAGGACGCTATGCATTTGACGCAGAGACCACTGTCGCATCACAAGAGGCTCTGCGATGTATAGCCAACGCCCTTCTCCTCCAACCCAAGACGCGCCAGATACTCGTCGACCTAGGCCATGGCCCACACGCAGCGGAGAAGCTGAAGGTACGCAGACGTTCCAGTAGTATACACAGCTCTATACTAAAACCCCCCAGAGCGAAAGCATCGACAACGAGTTCCTTGCCTCCCGCATCCTCTTCCTCACAACCTACGACACAAGTCTCGACTACGCACAACTCGTCCGCGAGAACGACCTCGCCAATAGCATCAACGCCGCCATAACGCGCCATGCGCAGCTATACTCCAAGTCCGGACCAGCAGGTCCAAAAGGCCACAACCAACCCATGGAACTCATGGCGCTCGCCGAAACCCTCAAACTCGTCTTCAACATAATCCACTTCCACACCGACCTCAGCACCCACTTCACCCCCTCCATACCCTGCGTGTTCAAGATCCTCGTCCGGCGCGGCGTAACCGAACCGCCCCTGACAGTCCCAGCCCGCGAATTAGTCAACGTGCTCCTGCACCTCGATCTAGAGTGTGAAGAGGGCAAAAAAGCCGTTTTCCCGTCTTTCGAACCGCGGACAAATGCAAGACACCTAATCTGCATCCTCTCCCGCGCTCTGATCGCCTACCCACCCAAAGAACTCGACGACGCCGTCGCCCCCGTTCTAACGCTCATCCGCCGTATCTACGAATTCGCACCTGAAGACGTGAAGAATACGATGGAGGAAATGCTCCTTCCCACAACCGAAGAACGCGATAAGCCGCTCGGGAAATCAAACACCTTATCCTCGCGCCTGCTCAACTTGTCTACATCAGCAATGACACCCGCGCTCCGCGGATCGATCTCCTCGATGCTCTTTGAGCTCTCGCATAAAGACCCAGCAACCTTCGTTCATAATGTGGGATACGGGTATGCGTCGGGTTTCCTCATGTCGAATAATATAAGTATGCCGGAGGATTTGGTGAAAGCAAATTCCCCATCGGGTGACGTGGAGGGGATCCCTGTGAACCCTATCACAGGACAGAGGCTGGATAGGGAGGAGCAGGTGGAGATGGAGCCTATGAGCCAGGAGGAGAAGGAGAGGGAGGCTGAGAGGTTGTTTGTGTTGTTTGAGAGGTATGTACAATTATTTTGTTTATGGCCGAGTGTTGGGTACTGACTGTGATGCAGGTTGAAAGCGACGGGTGTGATGGACGTACAGAATCCGGTTGAAGAGGCGTATCGGTCTGGACGGATTCAAGAGTTGCCGGATGATGAGTCGGATTAAGATATGGCTACAGGATATGGTCAACGACATAGACCACATCACGTAGGCATAGTTCTTAGATGGATCCAGTGATAAACTATGGATTGATCATATATAAGGATATATATAAGGTCTGTGCCATACATGCGCCAAGCTACCCAGATTCCTCCACTCCGCCCTTTTTGCTGATATAATATGTTGAGATCACCAAATGTGAGATGACATGTTGCTCCAACGCCGTGGAAATGTTGTCATGAAACGGTAAGGAAAGTCAAGGGTACATCGCGAGCTGAATATGTATCGACCGATGAAAGATGGTTCGTGGTACAGGCGATGCTCGGAGCAGTCGCTTAAGGATATATGTCTTAGATGTGCTGATGATATGTTGACGTTGATGCTGAAGATTGCAGACAGCCTGTCGCACGGCCTGGTAGCTAGATGTCACTAGGTGGTGAGGCCGACTTCGAGTAGTTCGGATAGTTGCGATAACCGACATCATCCCGGTGATATCGGTCATCCGCGCGACGAGGATACGCAGCGGGTATCTCGATGCTCGGCAGAAACCCCGTGCCGTTCTCGTTGCTATACTCGCTGATCCAGAATGGGCTCAGGATGCGCTTCAGTGTCATGGCTATGAGATTTCCGAGGTAGGCGTTGATGCGGCACACCGGGTAGGCAGCGAGCCAGAGGAGAAGTATTATGCCTGCGCCTTTCTGCCAGGATGACATGCCTGCAACAGTCGCAAGAGGAGGTTGGTCGTGGATCTTTGCGACGCGGGAGGGGAGGTCGCCGAGCCAGTCGAAGATACCACATGTGTGCAAGAGGAGGGCAGAGCTGCAAGCGCCGGCAGTGTAGGCCGCGAGCTTTGTGTTAAGCTTGTACAGAACAGTGAAGATGAATAGTGTGCCGACCATGGCTATGAAGCTGCGGACGAGTAGTGTCACAAGCGCTGGTATTGCACTGAGGAAAGCGAAGCCTTCAGCAATGTGCTCAGTTTGCGTCTCGAAGATGTCCAGACGTTGCGCAATACTGTCCACTGCAGAAAGAGAGCGATCTGCTATATCGTTTGTTCGATTGATGGTATCCTGTGTAACGCCCATGTAGCTTGCTAGAACAGTGTAGCTGTCGACTTGCGCCTCGTGGTTGGATTGGATGCTGATCCTGGCCAGGTCATGTTGTTGTCGGAGTTCGCCAGTGAAGTGTTTCGCGAGCTGTGAGCTTTCCAGCATCAACTCCTGCGAGAAACCCTGCATCCTCTCATGTATTCGGTCAATCTCGTTGCTCTGACTCTCGGCCAGAGCTGTGATGAGATCCGAGATTGACACCTCCATGAAAGTACGGAACTTGTCATCCAGCGCACCCACAGTGGCGACGGCCTTCTCCTGAACTTCCTGGATGTCTTCTTTGAGCTGCTGATGAGAGTCGCGAGCTTCCTCGGAATACTGCCTCTGCTCGCGGATCAACGACTCATACTCCTCAGTCGTCTTTTGCATGTTCGATGTCACATCACCCAGCACCTGGGTCAGGTTCTTGAATATCTCAAGGTGGTTTTCTCGCTCGATGACATCCCTGCTGGCTTGACACATGACCACGGCGTTTTGGCGGGCGTTGCTGAACGATGTCCAGTACTGTGGTGTTGATTGAAGGCTCTTGAGGCATTGGGTGTATTGGTAATCTTTGAAGTCGGGGTAGCATTGCTTGTCGCTAGGAACCTCCGGCCGGGCGTGCCACCAGCTACCGCCTTTCCCGCAATGTCTTGATGCCGGCACCAGGATGTCGCAATTTGCCGGTGGTGTGGGGTTGACTGGTTGGGCACTGAGGAGTTCGCACACAGCTAGCTTGGCCGCGTACTCGGTTTTGACATTGTCCAGGTACGCTTCCGGGCGAGATTTGGCGAAGTCCGGTGCATGTTCCAATAGTTTGCACTCGTTCATCAGGTGAGAAGCGGCCATGCGAGTGCAAGTAGGTGCTGTCTGCATAGAAACGACGAAGTCGACTGCTTGTGTGATCACTTTGTGGTTCCTGGATGTTGCGTATTGGAACAAGGAATCCACATTGACTGTTGGAGCTGCACTTGCTGGCGGGGAGTGGTAATGAGAGGATACTGTAGGGATGAGGAGAAGCCCCATCATGATCAGCTTCGCCTTGATGAGTCCATGTTGGAATTCCATATGGGAAGTCCGCTGGTGAGCAGTCAGGGTCATCGAAAGCACGGCACGGTAAGCTGGCGAGATGAAGCAGGAGCCAGGGAGTAGAAGAAAGTAGAGAAGAAGGCGAGAGGTCAAGGATGGTAAGATCTCTATTAGTAGCGACCATGTGAGTTCACGATATGGTAAGAGAGCAAAGAAGACGCAACGTTGAAGAGCCTGAAGCATGACGCCTGCCGCGACAGGAAGGTGAGGCAAAATCTGTGGTAAGAGCACGCGCTGTTAGTTGACGATCAAGAGGCACATGCCTGAGTGAGAGAGCTGTCGGTCGAAGGTATAAAGCGTCGAAATTGAACGTTGCATCGCACAACATCCATGGATGTTCTCCAGGGAGTGATGACGGCTGACGTGTTGTGGTGTTGAGGGGTGTTCGTGGGGAAAGGTGCGACCGCCCAACCAATCAGAAACGTCGATGACGCGCTATCACGAGACCGGATGAGCTAGCAGCGAGTTGGAGATTCCGAAAACTCTCGCGATAATCATTGCCGGCATCAAGACAACATGTTCGCCCCAGCACGACGGCGGTGCGCCCAAAGCTTCGCAAAGGCCTCGAGCCAGAGCAGCGACTCAATACCGACTTTTCTGCTGCCCGTATTTTCCAGGCCCGCGCCGACCAGGACCTTTACCTCGACGGCATCATGTCAATCCAAGATCGGGTCTTTACCGCTCTCGATACCCCAGGGAGTCACGTTCCAGGTGATTGCGCCTTCCGCTAAGGCGAGAAGTGCGAGAGTGCAGGCCATGTCTACAGTACACATCAAGGGACCACTGGGCGAGCTTTCAATGGCCATTCCCCCATACGTCAATATCAACCAGGACCCGGCATTGGGCGGGCCGACATTGACAATCGAAGACGCGAAAGATGCGAAGCAAAAGGCAATGTGGGGTAAGAGCGCTGCAATTACCATGGGCTGCGCAATTCGCTGACACAGTCCCAGGCACCACCCGCGCATACCTCCAGAACCACATCCTCGGCGTCAGCGAAGGACACAGTGCCATTCTCCGCTTCAACGGTGTTGGTTACCGTGCCTCCGTCGAAGACTCTGCGACGACCGTAAGGTCCGAATTCCCCGGCCAAAAGTTCGTCAACTTGAAGGTCGGATACACACATCCAGTCGAACTGGCCATACCAAAGGGTGTCACTGCGAGCACACCGCAGCCGACACGTTTACTGTTGGAGGGGCCGGAGAAAGAAGTGGTCATGCAATTTGCAGCCAAGATAAGGAGTTGGAGGGTACCAGAACCGTACAAGGGCAAGGGTATCTTCGTCAACGGAGAGACCATCAAGCTCAAGAACAAGAGAGTGGGCGGCAAGTGAGCGTGGGTCGTGGTTTGGTGGATGTATACTACATGTATTGGCATTGTGCCACGAGGATTGGTTGAACCAGCATTATACCGAGCGTAGGTGCGTCTTGCGCACGAAGGAATACACAACACGCATCCGAAAGGCGCACCAATTCAGGCACCCACTTTTGAAACTTTGTTCTTCGGCCATCCATGGTTTCAGCGCCACGAAAACATAGGTTGCAACATCCAGTACCACACTTTGGCAATGCTGCTGCCTAAGGACAGCTGGCAAAGAGTTTGCTCACTAAGTGGATCGCGAGTTGAGGAAGTATATTATACATACTGATCCTACTTCTTCAATCTAGATACCAAAATCAGTACATACGCTTCCCGACACCATGGCAGCTTCGGAGCCCCCCACCTGCCATATCCTGCGCATTCCCCGGGAACTTCGCGACGAGATCTATGCCCACTGCCTAATGAATGACGAGGGATACCATCACCATGCCGAGACGAACAAATTACGCTATCCCGATGGTATGGCTATTGATGTCGCACTCCTACTGACCTGCAAGCAAGTCGCGGCGGAGGCGACAGAGTACACTCTGAGCAAAAACACAATAACATTCAAAACACACATTGCGCGTATTGCAGGGGTGGGAGGCGTATTTGGACCGTCGCTGCAGTCTACGATAAACTATTTCAACAACTCTTTACGCTGTCTGGACATGGAGAAATCTGGCGCCTTTCGTGTAGTAGTCGATGAGTACGGTAGGACGATCCCTACCCGCACACGCGTCAATGCACCTTTCCAAGTAAAACAGTGGCTAACTTTATGTCATAGGCTCTAAGGAATTGGCAGAACACATTTTCACACAGTATCCTCACAGTTACACCGGAGGCGTCCTCAGACTGTCCCAACAGTTAACGGGAGGGTTTCGCGGTCGGTTAAACAACGCAGTAGTAACGCTGTCTGAATTGACTCATACGGATCGTCAAGCTCTGCAAGGGATGTTCCAGTACATATGTTCGCATTATGGCCTTTCTGGATGGCTTAGATCACGACTTGTTGTCACATGCCTCACCTATCTGAATCGTTGGATTGGTCTTAGGCGAAGAGATGTGACCGGTATACGATGGTCGTGGAGGACCGCTCATGAGATTGCGTCCTCGACAATCTCGACCGTGCAATGGCTACCTTGGGTAACTCCCACAGCTGTACAGATCAAAGAGATGAAGGATCTCTACGTGTTCCTGTCTCGCGATGCAGTGTTCCGATATTCGTACGCAGGACATCCTGAGGACGGAAAAGACTTTGGATATTATGAATCGGCTACCTCGCAGAGCATCCGCTTTCTTGGTATGCTGCGACTGGAGCAGCGGTCCCGATTACGTCTTCTGGTCATACGCGAAGATCGCAAATGTACTGCGTTACGATGCCATGCATACGGTCTGATTCCATTCCTCAAGGAGCTTCCCCGGTTACGCATTGAGCATCGTATCGACATGTGGAGCGCTATGTAAGTTGCACATGATGACTGGATAGTATCCGTGCTAACAGATCATGAAAGCTTCCTGCAAATTGACGCGATGCATTCCTGGGTCAATGCTGCTCGAATACCTGCGCTAGCAGGAAGGCCAACTTGCGATCTATCCCGTGCTACACGCAAGACCATACATTGGATCGACGAGGCGATGGGCCTGCGATACGCCGGGATGCCTTCATCTGCTTATTCCCTCTATCTTGAAGCAAATGTCGATACCGCCAGGCGTGTATGGAATGCTATCAAGTCGCTCGCGGCACTTGCTCTTGCCAATCAACGTCGCTTTCACAACCCGGAGGACCCTTCCCATATCTCTACCGAAAAACGTGCCAAAGACCCCGAACTCGACCTCAGCGCAAGCGGGTTCAGGGAAAGGCGCTTTATCCGATCCGTCCAGCTCATTATATCTGGGGATCCTACAGTGCGACTGTCATGTCCTATAGGCACTCTTGAAGAGTTGGAAGAGATGGCTGACCGTATGGCCAATGAGTTGAAAGATCAGCCCATAGACACCTGGAGACGTTATGCCAAAAGTCTCGTCCAGGGAGTCCTCGACACTGAGGACTATGATTTCACGCCTCTACATGAGTTGTATCATGATCCTTTCTTGGAGCAAGACCAGTACTGGCGGAGGAGGTAGCGCATCTACATCTAACTAGTCGTTGAAATGCAAGGTACCATGCACAGTACCCACACCATATCACACCTAAAGCCAACAAAAACGTGTTTACAGCTGTCATGTCACCCAACTTTTCTGTCCGGCTAAGCTATGTCTTCCGCTATGACTTCCGCTACGTCATCCTCCCCAACCCCAACGCCGATCTCGCAAAAGCAAGCCACTAACACCCCGCGGGATTCCCTCCGCAATGTCCACCTTCCGCCCGATCACGCGACAAAACCTGTCAACCCCAGAATCGCAAAGGCCGTCCCCACGATCGCATCACCCATGCCAAGCTCAACTTCCTCCAGATAAGCTTCTCGCGCGCTAGTGGTGCCCTCTTTGACGTCCGTCTACTCGCTCACCTATGGAAGCCAAGAAGCTAAGCCTGCTTCCAAAAGCTTGTATAAGAAGAGCCGCGGTAGATAGCAAGACGGGATGTGAGTGGGTAGGTGATGGTTGAATTACCTAGTTAGGCCACGGGTGAATCCGGGGTCTAGAGAAGTGTGGGCGGGCTTGGATGATCTTCGCATGAAGAAATTGTGGGTTACGTAGGGTGATGGGTGGGTGATCTGCGGCGGATGGGATGGGGTTGGGGGGTTATATGGAGTAGTGCGCGTCTTCTAGAACGATTCTTCAGTTTTGCGCTTTTCACGACATCTTGCGAAAGACATACACGAAAGATTACCTCACACGACGACGAGGTGTCATATACAATCGAAACTGGCACACGTCTGACGACTGTACATACTCGTCATACGCTCGATCTTCGAATTTGTCGACATATTACAACACCACAACAATGTCACCACACTCAACACAAGACCCCTGTATCCCCTACGGCCGCGGCGGAGCAGGAAACATGCGTACGCCCCCTTCCTCCCCTTCCTCCCCTTCCTCCATCCATCCGTCCCTCCATCCCTCCATCCCTCTAAACTAACCAACCCCAGACCGCCGTTCCTCCATAGCGCACACCTGGGCCAACATCCTCTCCTCATCCCCCTCATCCACCTCCAACAACAAACTCGTCCTCACATCCAGCCCCGACGACCACTACGCCGCGTCGAAAACAGAACCTAGAAGACATTCGAGCTCGAGGTCGGAAGGAGGCAGGAAGAATAGTGTAGAGGGGAGGAGGAGGGCGAGTAGTCTTTGGAGTAGGGAGACGGATAGGAGTGGGGAGCATGGGTTGGGGTTGAAATTGGGGAGGCTGTTTGGACGGGGGAGGAAGGAGCAAAGTACGGAGGGAGAGAAGGATGTGGAGGATGAATGAGAGGGGAATGTGAGGATGTGAAGGGTATAGATTGTCTGGTTGAGCGTTATGCTATGCAGAACATGTCTGCACATCTCTTTGGATGTTTATGTTTATTTTTATCCCCTTATCTTTACCTAGCGAGAATGATACCAATTTCTTCTTCATTTATACACAAAACATCTCCTCTCCTCCTGTTTCTCATCCACCCTTTCCCCACCGTCCTCATCCTCCTCTCCCAATTCCTCTTCAGATACCACAACCCCTTTCCAGCTCCCATCCTTTAACCTCCTAATCACGCGCCCTCGACCGCGACCGCGACCGCGTCCTCGCGCGCGTATCCAAGTGCCCCGTAACCTTGCGCAACCCCGGGACAAGACCCGAAAGCCTCTTGCGATTCCGCATGCTAGACCTGATTTATGATTAACTCGATATAAGTCGTCGGTGTAGGGAGTGACTGTGTACTCTGGTTCTGCTTTTTCACTGGCGGAATCGTCGCGTCTGATGTAATCTGTGTACGAGGACTTCAAGCAGGCGACGGGCCGAGGCGATGACGAGCGGTCGGTAGATGCGTGGTTGGAGTTACTAGGGCGTAAATGGCTTTCGCTGAAGCGTGTGTGGCTTTCACTCGTGCGTGTATAGCTTTCACTCGTGCGTATCCGGTCTTCACTTGAGCGTATCCGGCTTTCGCTCAGGCTTGGGCGGGAGTTTATGAAGGATATCGCATCGCAGCGGATGGAGGGACGGCGAGGAGCCATAGTTGGTCGAGGAGTCATACTTGGGACAGTAAGACAGGTTTGGTGCGTAGTTGGGGGCATGGAGAAGAGAACGTGAGGTAAAGATAGGAAATCATTCATGTTTGTACAACCACCATGCCACATGTCCAACGCTCATATTAAAACCCAACTACATCTGCGCAAGGACCACGTCTCGCCATCGAATCAATCTCCATACCACCGATGCCAACATATTAATATCTCCGATCTTCGTTTGACCCGCTGGTTTGGAAATGAACGCGTGCGTGTACGATACACAACTTGTCCTTTCACACCGACATACCGGATCATGGCTTTACGTAACTGCGAACTGACGTGTATTTTTATCTCAGGCGCATTTTGATTTGCCTGTTGGAGGGATCTGCTTCGTCTGTTTATTCCGTTTGCGGGTAAGGTAGACCACATGGCGCACAGTTCTGCCACATTCTTGCATGCAACATGTGAAACAGCAAGGGCGGGCCGTCGATCTTCCACCCTAAGTACGCCAGGCTGCGGGATGTTCTTTCACAGTACACGTGCGAAACTTTGCGGATCATGTGGCGGTCTGGGTTGGAGTTTCGGTATTTATTGCTGGGTTTGGGGTTGCTCGTGTTGATCGAGATTGGCGGGGTGGTTGATATTGGCATCGCTTTTCTTTGTTCTCAGCTGTGGACTACTTCGTCAACTTGCGATATGAATGGCTGCTGCTTACAGGACGCGAGTCAGTTGAATTGAAGGTGTTATGACATTGGATTGCTTATTCATATACAATTGTGATCTTCAGGTGGTCGTGGCCGCCTACAATGGCACCGCCGCACCGTCACCTCGCAGATCACTACCTCCACTCCAGACCTGCACACCGTCGTCTACATGTCGCCGGATAATCTGGCCCCGACCAAACATACCTCGTCCGTAGCCGTCCAGTTGCTTGACGTTATGACCGAGTGCTCGCAGCTCCTCTACGACCTTTTGATCGATACCCTCTTCCAGGTAAATCGTCGCGTCAGTCATCTTGCCGTCAGCGCTAGGCATACCCGCTCCGATGCAGAAGCGTGGTGAATCCAGCGCAGCTTGCGGGTTCAGTTTGAAGACTTCCTGGTTGAGGAGTACCTGTACGTGACCTTGGGGTTGCATGAAACCGCCCATGACGCCGTACACGGAGTGCAGACTACCATCGTTGATGTATGTTGTCAAGCCAGGGATGATAGTGTGGTATGGTCGCTTTCTCGGGGCTAGAACATTGGGGTGGTCTTTGTCGAGACTGAAGTTTGCACCTCGGTTCTGCAGAGTGAAACCACAGCCTTTGGGGATGATGGCGGTGCCGAACCCGCCGTAATTGCTGTTGATGAAGGAGATGGCGTTTCCTTCGGGGTCAGAACAGCAGAAGTAGACAGTGTCGCTTTGGAGATGCGCAGGAGAACCATGGACAGGCGCTGAGATGGCCTTCTTTTGGTCGAATAGTTTCGCTCGCTCAGCAAGATAGTTTTCCGAGATAAGCTCGGCAGATGGCACTTTGACGACGTTCGGGTCTGTGACGAACCAATGGGCGTCACAGAAAGCAATCCGCAATGCTTCGATGACAGTGTGGAGATATTGGGTGCTGTTGTGGTCGTTCAGGCTCCACTTTGGAATCTTCTTCTGCTTCTCAAGTTCCTGGATAATGCCGAGGGCCATCAAAGCGACGATTCCTTGACCGTTTGGTGGATGTTCCCAAAGCTCGATACCGCCGTCGGGTCGCTCCCCAACGCCTTGGCCAGTGTACTTTAGCGAGATGGGGTCTACTGGCTCTGTCCCGGTTTCTGCGTGGTGTTTGAGATCGTCCAAAGTGAGATAGCCACCGAGATCTTGCACTACTTTTACGAGCTGCTCGGCTACCTCTCCCTCGTAGAATCCCTTCTTTCCGTGCTTGGCCAACAGTTTGAAGGTATTGCCCATGGTGGGGTTCTTCATGATTTCTCCGGCTTTGGGCGCTCTGCCATCCTTGAGCATTTCGCGTCCGTTGGGCGATGCTTTCAAGAGGTCCTTTTCGCTTGCTGCCCACTGCAGAATGTCAGAATGTCACCTGTTCATGAAGCGTTGCAATACTTACGAATGTTGCTGATAGCTCGGAGACTGGGAAACCGTTCTCCGCAAGATCAATGGCCGGCGCGAGGACGTCCTCCATGCTGACCTTTCCACTACCAAATCGCTCAACACAGTCAACCCATCCTGCTGCTGCGCCAGGCACTGTCGCGGCATGTACATGATCCATGGGAATCTGGCCGCTCTGACCTTCTGCGATGTTGAGGTCTTTCCTGACCTTGTCGAGAGTGACGTTGGCACCACTCCGGCCGGAACCGTTCATGGCAGATACCTTCTTCGTCTTCGCATCGTAGTACAGACAGAACATATCACCGCCGATACCCGTTGAGCCCGGCTCTGTGACATTGATGGCTGCCGCAACGGCCACCGCAGCATCCTTTGTAGCGTTAGTATGTGATGGAAGTGGTGATGGATTACGTCATACTGCCGCATTACCACCTTTCCTTAGGATCTCGATTCCAGCAGCGGCTGCAAGTGGCTGCGTACACGACACAATGCCTTTGGTGCTATGTACGACTGAACGACGACTGGGAAAATGGACAAATTGGGGCTCGGGGTGTGGGTACACATTGCGAGTATTCGAAGTTGTGTTGTTATCCATGGCGACTTTGGCGACTTTGGCGGGCCGTTCTTGCTCAGGCTCTTGTTGGGGCTTGGACCTCTTGCTTCGTCGTGGAGTAGGCATGGGGACTTGAATGTGAAGCTTGGAGCTATGAGTGGGGTAACGGAGAGCTGCTATGGTATACCTAGGTACCTAAGTAGTCTCCAACGGTTATCCCCGGAGATGGTTGATGCCGTTCAATGAGCCGATTTCGCTCGATAATCCCTCGGGCCATATCGCAGCGTCCCCGCCTATCTCCATGACGTCTCCACAACAGGAAGGTGGTAAGGCGGTGTAGTCCGCTTTAATCTGCCGGGGTGAGGGTTATCGTCACGTGCACACGTTCCGAGCCGATCGGAACGCGCATTGGACATGGAGAAATTCACAGATTGGAGCTTGAGGTACCTCGACGATGCTCACAACGTCATGGATATGCCGCAATTGCCTGTCGCGCATTGCTCGTCCGTTGATAAATCGCAGTATTCGGTTCCAGAGTAACGGTGTGTATTGAATGTGTCCCGTCTGAGCAAGTCGCTAACATCGCATAGCTGCGACATCCGAGTCTATACCCCCGGCCCTCCTCACAAGAGCCCGCGCAATCGTTTCCGAGCACAAGGAACTGACAGAGAAGCTTTCAAATGGCTTTGACACACGCGCGGCGAAGAAGCTCGGCGAATACAGCCCGATCGTGAATGCGTTGGGTGAGTGGGATAAGGCCAACGAGGTAAGCAGGATATCGCAGCCAGCAGGAGCACTTCAGTAGCTGATATGGACTAAGTCTGTGACAGAGCTCACCTCGATGATACACGATTCCTCGACCGATCCCGAACTACGATCACTCGCTTCCGACGACCTTGGAGAAACCCGAACACAGCTCGCCAATGCTTCACAGAACCTCATCACCTCTCTGGTGCCGGTACACCCATTTGCACACCTCCCATGTCTTCTGGAAATACGGCCTGGCGCAGGCGGATCCGAGGCAGCCATATTTGCTGGGGACCTCTTCCGCATGTACTCAGCCTTCTGCAACCACAATGGCTTTCGCACAAATCTCCTCAAGTATGAGAACATAAACGGAACGACGGAAGCTGGAGTACCGCTATCAGAAGCCATCATCGAGGTGGAGAACGATGGCGCATATGGCGTCTTCCGATGCGAAGCAGGCGTACACAGAGTGCAGCGCGTGCCCGCCACTGAGGCCAAAGGACGTACACACACGAGCGCGGCATCCGTACACGTGCTACCCAGTCTACAGGAGAACTCTGCAGAAGAGCAGGACTTCGAAGACCCTGAAAGCGACTACTACATCGACGTGAAAGAGGTCAAACTAGAAGTCATGAGGGCAAGCGGTGCCGGTGGCCAGCACGTCAACAAGACCGAGTCAGCAGTTCGGCTAACGCATATCCCAACAAACACGGTCGTCGCGATGCAAGATTCTAGATCCCAGCACAAGAACAAAGAGAAGGCTTGGGCGCTTCTACGCTCGCGTATTGCCCAGTCAAGACGCGAGAAACGCGAAGAGGAGATGGCCAATATGCGACGAAGCGTTATTGGCGTGGCGAAGATGGGCCGCGGTGACAAGGTGCGGACCTACAACTGGGGGCAGCAGCGAGTCACCGATCATAGGAGTGGAACCACTGTGCATGATTTAGACGATGTAATGGGTGGTGGCCAGACGCTTGAGAAGGTCATGGAGAGTGTCCGCAGCTGGCTCATGGAGCGAGATGTTGAAGCCTTGATCGCGGATGATGCTGGATCGAAGGACAAGAAGTGAGGTGCAGAGGTATGTCCGGACAGAGATGATCTTTCTCATCCGGCATCCGTATTGCACAAAATGTACGAAAATCACCTGGAGAGCAAGCCCGTGCAACTACATCGCCGGACCAGCGCTCAACAAAAAGCAGGGCCCTCCACATAGACGTATGCTGTCGGATGCATTCATGCGAACTGTCCGACCCGCACCGCCGGAATCGCGAATTCAAATGGTTTCAATCGAGCTACACCCAGTACTTGTTTTCATCTTTGTTTCCAACGTGACTGCGGCAGCATTCATCAGAAGGCCCATTCTGTCTAACTGAACAGTATAGTCGTCCAATGAATACTTCGTCTGGTGGATAAAATAGGCTTGTGAACCGCATATAGGCTACCCAGAACCTCGCTGGGGTCACATTACCCTATGTACGCCATCTTTACCACAACGCAACCTGCCCACCAAATCCGATCTATCCAGGCCCGCCACCAAAAACAAAAAGCTCGTAGCTGAGCCGCTCGCCAAGTCCATAGGGCCCGATTCCCACACTGCGGGGTACATGGAACCTTTTCCCGGCAAGATGCTAGCCACAAAGGCCTCTTCCTCACGATGTCGCTACAATCGAGTCAGTCTAACCATGCGCTACCTTCGATCCAAAATGGGCCCAGATCGTCACGTTGCTGAAACGGTCGTCAATTCCCCGCACTCAGTAGCTGCAACTACCCCAGGTTTCGCTTATACTAGTCACTGGAAACCAGTACGAGTGGGTCGAATGTGGGCTTGGTACGCGCCTACTGGATCGCTACATGAAAATGACTGCATCTTTGGAAAGCCAAGCTGAACTGATAGGAAGACGTTTTCAGGAATGTGGGGTGCGTTTGGTGTCGGGATGTGGGAGGGATTGGGGATATAGGAGAGCAGCCGTCCCGTTATATGGGAGACGATTGCGAACGCGTTGTCTTCCTCTTTCACGTCACAGTACCGAATCAACAGGGTTATTTAAGTCTATTTGCTAGATCATGGCTTCAGATACCATCCAACCCGACTACGAAAAGGAGAAACAACAAGTCAGCCACCATATCGAACATGCAAACCCACATCATGGTACAGACTTGTCGCTGGAGTCACAGCAAGAACCTCCCTCCGAAGGGATGAACATGAACAATGCCCACGCACTAAAAGGAGACGACTCAGATGGCAAGGTAGAATGGAGTGTGCGTAGTATCTTCGCCGCCATCTTCCTCGCCGCACTATACACCGGTACAACCCCCCCATCCCATCTCCATCCCTATCCCATCTCCACCCCAATCTCACCCAAGACTAACCCACCGCAGGCTCCCAAGTAATCCTCTACTTCGCCGGCGCCTCCCTCTCCTTCATCGAAGCCGATCTCAATCTCGACCGCGGCTCAGCCTGGTTGCCCACCGCCAACATCCTCGCCATCGCCGCCGTATGCCCCTATGCAGGCTACCTCCAAGACCTCTTTGGCAAACGCTACATCGCACTCTTTGGCTCCTTTTGCATCTGCCTCGGATGTGCGTTGATGGGCAGTGGACAGAATTTCGGACAGCTGTTGGCTGGCATGGCGATTTCGGGGGCGGGCGCTGCGACGGGGGAGTTGACTGGTCTTGCTGGGTATGTTGTGTTCCTTGTTCGCTTTCGTTCGATGGCTTTCGTTGCGCTTTCTACGTTTATCTGTTCATCTTTAT
>Ga0265797_10006648_pt1 | contig 16217 bp, 12 predicted proteins | sample P2T30metagenome_FD_192433 | JGI IMG/M metagenome (GOLD analysis project Ga0265797, IMG submission 192433) | Plant litter microbial communities from East Loma Ridge, Irvine, California - P2 T30 | ecosystem: Environmental > Terrestrial > Plant litter > Unclassified | place: USA: California... | reverse complement strand
TCGATCAACGAGTCGTCGCGCAAGATCGTCGACATCATCAGCGTCATCGACGGCATCGCGTTCCAGACCAATATCCTGGCCCTGAACGCGGCCGTGGAAGCGGCGCGCGCCGGCGAGCAGGGCCGTGGCTTCGCGGTCGTGGCGTCCGAAGTGCGCACGCTGGCGCAGCGTTCGGCCGCCGCCGCCAAGGAAATCAAGGGCCTCATCAGCGACTCCGTTGACAAGGTCGATACCGGCACCAAGCTGGTGGACCAGACCGGCGCGACGATGCGCGAAGTGGTCGATTCGATCCGCCGCGTGACCGACATCATGGGCGAGATCTCGTCGGCCAGCCAGGAGCAGATCACCGGCATCGACCAGGTCAACCAGGCCATGGGCCAGATGGACAACGCCACCCAGCAGAACGCCGCGCTGGTGGAAGAAGCCACCGCCGCCACCGCCTCGCTGCAAGACCAGGCCAAGCGCCTGGCGCAGGTGGTGGACGTGTTTAAGCTCGATGCGCAGCACACGACGCCCGTGGCGCCAAGTGCGCCAGTGAAGCGGCCGCCGCCAGCGCGGCCGGCGCTGGACAAGCCGGCGCCGCGTGCGGTGGCCACGCCTGCGACCGCGTCTGCAAGCAAGCCAGTAAGCAAACCGATGAGCAAGCCGGTGAGCAAGCCAGCCAGCAAGCCGGTCGCCGCCACCAAGGCAAACGAAGCGGAGTGGGAAGAGTTCTGACCTGCTGAGTCGCCTCACCGAAACCGCCGTCCCCAACACTGGGCACGGCGGTTTTTTACTTTTTGGTCACATCTTTCAACAACGTCGTACATCCGCACGAAATTCACTAACAAGTTAACACATTTGTACAAATGTGATACCATTCGGAAAGATCAACTCAGGTCATACGCACCGGCGCGGTCACGCGTCGTTGCTTGCCGTTTCCACGGCATGTCACGGTCATCCTTGCCCGTAGGTTCCTCCCCCGGAACTGCCCCATTGCGCGCCCACTGCGCGCTCACTTCGCCCCCCTTGCGGGTCGCCCACCGCGTTCTACGGACGCCACGATTTTTGCAGGTGATAATTTGTCTCTAAAAACAACGAGCATGCCAACGGCATCGTCACATCTTCCTTCTTCCAAACCAGGCCTGCTCGACAGGCTATGTGAAAAACTCGGCATACCGCGCCCGCTGTTCTGGGGCTTCGTGGGCCTGCTGGTGTTCATGATCGGCGATGGCGTCGAACTTGGTTACCTGGCGCCCTATCTGGCCCAGAAAAACATGCTCGAGGCCGATATCGCGGTCCTGTTCACCGTGTATGGCGTGACGGTGGCGATCGGCTCCTGGTGCGCCGGTGCGCTGTCGAACATCTGGGGTCCGAAGAAGGTCATGCTGATTGGCGCCGCCATCTGGGTCGTGTTCCAGGTCATGTTCCTGACGTTTGGCGTCGGCCAGATGAGTTATCCGATGATGCTGGCCGGCTACGCATTGCGCGGCTTCGGCTACCCGCTGTTCGCCTACGGCTTCCTCGTCTGGATCGTGGCCGCCACGCCGGCCAGGAAGCTGGGCCTGGCGATGGGCTGGTTCTGGGTGGCGTACGCGGCCGGCTTGCCGACCCTCGGCGCGCTCGTGGCAAGCTTCTCGGTACCGCTGATCGGCGCCCTCGCCACGTTCTGGCTGTCGCTGATCCTGGTCATCGCCGGCGCCGCGCTGGCCCTGGTGTGCGTGAAGGATGCCGCCGGCACCAGGCGCCTCGCGCCAGCCGGTGAAAAGCCGCTGAAGTCGCTGATGGGCAGCGTCTCGATCATGTGGGAAGAACCGAAGACCTCGCTCAGCGGCGTGGTGCGCACCATCAACACCGCGTCAATGTTCGGCTTCTTCATCGTGCTGCCGGGCTTCTTCATGGACGTGATCGGCTTCACGCTCGAACAGTGGCTGCGCCTGGTGACGGTCATCTTCGTCGCCAACATCGCCGGCAACATCATCTCGAGCCGCCTGGCCACCCGCTTTGGCCTGCGCAACACCGTGATCTGGATGGGCGCTGTCGGCAGCGCCATCACGACGCCGCTGTTCTTCTACATCCCGCAGCTGTTCATCGGTAATTTCTACATCGCCGCCCTGTTCGGCGCAATGTACGGCATGACGCTGGGCGGTTTCGTGCCACTATCGGCGCTGATGCCTCTGCTGGTGCCGAAGAACCGCGCCGCAGCGCTGTCGGTGCTGAGCCTGGGCGCCGGTGCGTCGACCTGGGTTGGTCCGGCAATCGTGGCGATCTTCAGCGCGTCGCTGGGCGTGGTGGGCATTATCTGGATCTTTGCCGGCCTGTATGCGCTCAGCGCGTTCCTGATGATTCCGCTGCGCGATCCGGAAGAACTGCGTGACGAGAAAACGGCCAAGCCGGGATCGGCGCCGATGCCGTCAGCCCGGCCAGCGCCAGCGCCAGCGCACTGAGCATGTTCAGAATCCCATCTGCACGTTGCCTTTGATACCGTCCATGATGGTGCGGCCAAGCTTGCTGGCCGCATCGCCATGGCGCGTAAATTCGGTATTGACCGAGGTTTTCTTGTCGAGCTTGAGTTTGGCCCCGGCGCCCGTGTAGAGGCCGGTATCCGAGCCGGCATCTTCACCGCGCTTGATCGTGCTGTACGCGATCCCCGCCTTGGCATACGCCGACAGGCGCGCATCCTCGGGCGTCGTTACCTTCGCGGCAAGATGATTGCTCGAGCCGTGCTCGCCGAGACCCTGCGACGCCCCTTCGGCCCGGCCCTGCTCTTCCCTGTACAGGCCACGGTCAGGCAGGTTGACGTAGCCAGCCTCGAGCGCGACGTTCGGCGCAGCCTTGACGCCAACAATCAAGCGCGGGTCGCGCCGAAACTCCTTGAACACATGGTCGTTCGGCTGCGCGGCGACGTCCGCGCCATACAGGCGCGACGCCGGCTTGCGCGTTCCGGCGAATGGGTCGGGCTTGTGCAATTGATCGGGCGCCAGTACGGCCGGTCCGGCCGGCGTCTGGATTGGAAGCAGTTCCTGGGCCTGCGCTGTCAATGCAACCAATGCGCCTGCGGCCATCGCCATCATCCGAATCATCATCACCATCCTCCCTGTTGACAGACCTGAAGTGTAAGCCTGAATGGGCCTGACGCGACATGCACGGTGCATGGCTTGGTAACAAAATGTCGTGGCCGGATCGTCAGGGCATCAGCCGCACGTTACCGGCCGCCAGTAATCCGCATGCCGGCGGCGCAATTGCGCCAGATCGGGGGCAAATCGCAGGGCCGCCTCGGACCGTGCCAGGGCATCGGCGGCCTGGCGCTGCGCCACGGCGCGCAGGTGCGGATCGCCGCAGCGGCCAAGCTCGCCGCACACCCACTGCAGGTGCAGCGCGATTTCCAGCACCCCTGCGCCATCGCGGGCCAGCGGCGGGAAGACATCGTTGAACATGTCGTCCAGCGACAGCGGCGGCACTTCGACGCGGTCATGGTCCGGCTCGACGCCGAAATCCGGATGGGTCCACGCATTGAAGATCCGGTAGACTGCGTTGAACACGACGATGGCAGTGCCCGGATCGTTGATGCCGGGCGACAGCGCGCGACTGCCGATTTCGGTCAGCACGACCATCCCGAAGCCCGGATCTTCGTCGAACTGGCGCAGTGGCCCGACGGTGAATGCCCTGGCGATCAGGTCTGGTTCGATCGTGCCGGCGTCTGGCCCATCGGGCAGCACGTACCCGATGGGGCGCGAGCAGACGATCAGCGCGCCGGGCGCGACCGCCAGCGTGATGCGCAGCTTGCGTTCGGCGGCGATGCGCTGCAGCGCATCCATATCGACCCGTTGCAGGTAGCCGCTGGCCTGGCTGTGGAATGCCAGGCCAGCCGGCGGGCCGAACGCGGCCATGCCGCCCATGCAGGGCGAGCGGGTGCGGCGCGCCATCGCCTCTGCGGCCGCGCGCTCGACCCTGGCAATCACCGCGCCCAGGCGGCCCAGGCGGGCGATGCTGTCCACCCAGCGCACGAACACCAGCACGACGATCACCAGTGTGAGCAAGGTCAGCACGAACAGCGTGAACCGGCCCGGCTTGCCGAAGTAGTCGTTGGTCGTCGCGCTCAGTGCAATGATGGCGAAGATGAAGGCGCCGACAAAGATCGACAGCGCGTTCTGCGACACGTCATCGGCAATCACGAGCGGAAACGCGCGCTCGGTGGCCGACTGCCCGGTCGACGCATACGCGGACACCATCGAGGCGACGGCGAACGTCGCCACGCCCAGCATGCTGGCAGCGATCACCTTGAGCAGGTCGACGATCGAACCCTGGGCGATCTCGGGCACCTTCCAGTCGATCGGTATGCTGTCGACAAGGTGCGCCAGGGCCACGCCGGCAACCGACAGGGCGCAGGCGATCAGGGGTTTGACCCACAGACGCTCACGCAAGCGGTTCATCAGAAACTGCATCCGGGCCGGCAAGATCATGGTGGTATCTCGACTCTCATAGTCACATTGCACGATTGCAAACGCCCCGGCAGTGTAGAGCAATGACCAGGATAAGCAGGTTCCTGCACGAATCGCGGGAAGGTCATGCGCGCCACGGCATGGTGTTGACACACTATCCCGTCAGCGCCATACTTGGGCAATGTTAGCGTTATCACCCGATGCTGGCATCACGATAAAAATATCCGGAGACAAGCAATGTTCAAGCGCGGGCCCGAGACACCTGTGGCGAGCGGCGCAGCACTGCGCTGGCGAGAAAAGATCAGCTATGGCGTGGCCGATATGGGCTTCAATTTTTATTGGGCCAATATCGCCACGTTCCTGCTGATCTTCTACACCGATACCTTCGGCATCTCGGCCGCACAAGCGGCCACCCTGCTCGCCTCCATCAAGCTGGTCAATGCCTTCACCGACCCGGTGATCGGCGCCTTCGCCGACCGCACGAGCACCCGCTTCGGCAAGTTTCGTCCCTACCTGATCTGGATGTCGATCCCGCTCGGCGCCGCGGCGGTGCTCACCTACACCACGCCCGACCTCGACGCCGACGGCAAGCTGCTGTGGGCCTACGGCAGTTACCTCGCGATGATGGTCTGCTATACCTGCGTGAATATCCCCTACAACGCGCTGTCCGGCGTGATCTCGAACGACCCGCAAGAGCGCTCGACAATCAACGGCCTGCGCTTCATCTTTGCCTTCGCCGGCAGCACGCTCGTGACCGCCGCCACACCGGCGATGGTCGCGTGGCTCGGCGCCGGCGACGATGTACGCGGCTGGCAGCTGACGATGCTCGCCTGGAGCGTGGCCGCGTCCATCATGTTCCTCATCACCTTCATCAACACGCGCGAACGCGTGCTGCCCCCGCCCGGCCAGAAGAACGACGTCTGGCGCGACATCCGCGACCTGGCCGCCAACCGGCCCTGGGTCGTGCTGTTCGTGCTGGCCCTGGTCATCATGGTGACCATCACGCTGCGCACCACCACGTCGGCCTATTACTTCAAGTACGTCGTCGGGCGTCCCGAGCTGATGGCCACCTTCGTGCCGACCTATATGGTGTTTGCCGCCATCGGCGCGGCCTGCACGCCGCTGCTCACGCGCTTCGTCGACAAGAAGCGCCTGATGATCGGCTTGATGAGCTGCACCGCCGTGCTGTCGTCGCTGTTCTTCCTGATCCCGGCCGACCGCATCGACCTGATGTTCGTGCTGCAGGCCGGCCTGGGCCTGGTGCTGGGGCCCAAATCGCCGCTGGCGTTCTCGATGTACGCCGACACCGCCGACTACAACGAATGGCGCACCGGCCGGCGCGCCACCGCCATGACCTTCGCCGCCGCCACCTTCTCGCAAAAGCTCGGCACCGCGGTGGCCGTGAGCGTCATCGGCGCCGTCTTCACCTGGCTCGGCTACGTGCCCAACGCGGCCCAGACGGTCGGCTCGCAGGCCGGCATCGTCTGGCTGATGTCGTTCGTGCCGGCCGCCTTTGCGCTGGTGGCCGTGCTGGTGATGTGCTTGTATAACCTCGACGCCAGGGCATTGGCGCGCATGGGCGCCGAACTGGCCGCGCGCAAGGCCGCGCACCAACCCGCGCCATGATTCCAATGGAGATTCCTTCGATGCTGTACCCGCAAGACCAACGCTATGTGCTCACCAGCCCGACCGCGATGCCGCAGGCCGGCGGCTTCCTGTGGAACCGCAGGATGATGATCCAGACCACCTGCCGCGGCTACGCCACCGCGCAGTTCATGCAGCCGGAACCCGGCAAGTACTCGCACGCGCCGAACCTGGAAGCGAAGTCCTTCATGCAGCCGGAGCAGAATTACTACGCTCACCATCCGGGCCGCTTCGTGTACGTGAAAGACGAAGACACCGGCGAGATTTTTTCGGCGCCGTACGAACCGGTGCGCGGCGGTCTCGATCGCTTCGAATTCTCGGTCGGGCGCGTCGACCTGCACTGGACGATCGAAAAGCTCGGCATCCGCATCGACCTCACGCTGGCCCTGCCGGTGGACGACGTGGCCGAATTGTGGACGGTGAACGTGACGAACCTGTCGGACCGCCCGCGCCGCATCAGCATCTACCCTTACTTCACGGTCGGCTACATGTCGTGGATGAACCAGTCGGCCGAGTACCGGCACGACCTGGGCGCCATCGTCGCATTCGGCATCACGCCCTACCAGAAGCTGGACGACTACTTCAAGAACCGCTTATTGAAAGACCGCACGGTGCTGCTGTGCGAGCATGCACCCGACGCCTGGGAAACCGCGCAGGGCGCGTTCGAAGGCGAAGGCGGCCTGCATGCGCCATCGGCGCTATCGAGTGAGTCTCTCCTGTGCGGCGACGCGCGCTACGAGACGCCGGCCGCCGTCGTGCAGTATCGCCTGGCCCTCGCACCAGGCAACGCCATCAAGCGCCGTTTCCTGTTCGGCCCCGCTTTCGACGACGCCGAGATCGCCTCGTTGCGCCAGCGCTACCTGAGCGAAGAAGGCTTCGCCGCCGCCGCGCGCGACTACGCGGCCTATATCGCCGAGGGCGACGGCGTGCTGCAGATCGCCACGCCCGACCGTGAACTCGACAATTTTGTGAACACGTGGCTGGCGCGCCAGGTCTATTACCACGGCGACGTCAACCGCCTGAGCACCGACCCGCAGACCCGCAACTACCTGCAAGACAATATGGGCATGGTGTTCGTCAAGCCGGCTGTCGCCCGCGCGGCTTTCTTGCATGCGCTCAGCCAGCAGGAAGCCAATGGCGCCATGCCCGACGGGATCCTGCTGTTCGAAGGCGCCGAACTCAAATACATCAACCAGATTCCGCATACCGACCACTGCGTCTGGCTGCCGGTCTGCCTGCAAGCCTACCTCGACGAAACGGGCGACGCCGCCATCCTCGACGTGCCGGTGACCACGCACGACGGCGCCGTCAAATCCGCGTTCGATCGCATCTGCCTGGCGATGGACTGGCTGCTGCAGCGGCGCGATGCGCGGGGCCTGAGTTACATCGAACAGGGCGACTGGTGCGACCCGATGAATATGGTCGGCTACAAGGGCCGCGGCGTCTCTGGCTGGCTCACCGTGGCGGCGGCGTACGCGCTCAAGCTGTGGACCGATGTCTGCGCGGCGCGCGGCGACGCGGCGATGCAGGCGCGCTACCAGGACGGCGCGGCAGCGATGAACGCCGCCGCCAACACGCACCTGTGGGACGGCGACTGGTTCGCGCGCGGCATCACCGACGACGACGTCAAGTTCGGCGTGGCCGCCGACACCGAAGGCCGCATCTATCTCAACCCGCAAAGCTGGTCGTTCCTCTCGGGCGCTGCCGACGACGCGCAGCGCGCGCGGATGCTGCCTGAAATCGACGCGCAACTGACAACGCCCTACGGCGTGCAGATGTTCGCCCCGCCCTACAGCGCCATGCGCGAGGATATCGGGCGCGTCACGCAAAAGCATCCCGGCTCGGCCGAGAACGGCGCGGTCTACAACCACGCGGCCGTGTTCTACATCTTCAGCCTGTACACGATCGGCGAAGCGGACCGCGCGTTCGACGCGCTGCGCAAGATGATTCCCGGCCCGGACCTGGCCGACTACCTGCAGCGCGGCCAGCTGCCGGTGTTCATTCCCAACTACTATCGCGGCGCCTTCAAGGAATATCCGCGCACGGCCGGACGTTCGAGCCAGTTGTTCAACACGGGCACGGTGGCCTGGGTGTATCGCTGCCTGATCGAAGGCCTGTGCGGCTTGAAGGGTGACGCGAACGGCTTGACGATCGCCCCGCAATTGCCGTCGGACTGGTCTGGCATGACGGTCACGCGGCGCTTCCGCGGCGCGACGTTCGAGGTGGACATCACGCGCGGGACGGGTGATCGGGTGACGGTCACGTGCGATGGCATCGCACTGGCCGCGGCCCGCATCGACAATATCGAGGCGGGCCGCACTTACCATGTGCGGGTGGGGTTGGCGGCTACGCCGCCGACGCGTTCAAGCGCCGGATAACATCACCGCGTCGGCAGCAAAGCTGCCAACCCTATTGCATCGTATAGGTCTGCTGCGCCGTATCGACCGCAAAGTTCTGCGCCGCATTCCAGTACGTGAAGCTGTAGCGCACCACGTTGCCGATCGCCAGGCCGCCGGCGGTGAACGTGTTCACGCCGTTGGCCAGCTGCATGCGCACGTTCTGCTGCGGCCCGTTGTTGACGGTGTAGTGCACGTCGGCCCAGCCGCCGGTCGTGGTGCGAAACTGCAGCATCGTCGACGACGTCTGGGTCACCGACGTCGGCCCGGTCTGCGGTGGCGGCGTGGTGGTGCCCCCGCCCGACTCCCACACGATATCGTCGATGGCGAACTGGAAGCTCGACGCCGGCAGGCTGCCATCGATACTCGAGACCATGAACACATCGAGCAGCGACTGCGCCGCCACCAGGGGTCCGAGCAGCGTCGATACGGGAATCGAGGCCTGCGCCCACTGGCCGTTGCGCACGAGGCCATAGGCCGTGGTATTGGCCGGGAAGTTCACCCAGTTCTGGTTGGTGTAGGTGTCGCCCACGCCAATGCGAAAGCCCACGTTGGCCGGGATCTTGATGCGGAACTTGACCGTGCCGTTGGTGCGGTAGTTGGACAGGTCGCGCACCTGGCGCGCCTGGATGCCGCCGCCGAACCACTGGCCGGGCGTCGTGTAGTTCCACGCGATGACGTTGCTACCCTCGTACGCTGCGGTGTTGCCGGCGCCGGTCGATGCGGCATTCCACAGGAAGATGTCGGAGCTGGTGCCCGCCACCAGCTTGGCGTTGACGGCCGTGTTGTCGGTGAAGATGCCGAACTTGCCAGCGACCTCGGGCACGCTCTGGTTGCCCAGCTTGACCTGGCCCTTGCCATCGAGCTGGTACACGCGCACATAGTCGACGTACATCGTGCCCGGCAGCGGCGCCGTGACCTGACCCGGGTTGGCGGCATCGGTGAAGTTGCCGCCCACGGCCATGTTCAGCAGCAGGTAGAACGGCGCCTGCAGCGCGCTCGAATTGACGGGCAAGACCGAGTTGTAGACATTGTGCTCGACGCCGTTGTCGACGATCGTGAAGCGCATTTCGCTCTCGGTCCAGTAGAAGCGGTAGGTGACGAAGCGGTTGGCCAGCGACGTCGATGGCACGTACCAGCTGTCGGTCTGCCATGCGGTCGAGGCGGCGCAGCTCTCGTTGCCCGGCACGCAGGCCGCCTGCTGCCAGGTGATCACGTTAGAGCCAACGAAGTGATTCGACGACGGCGCCCCGCCCTCGGCGCGGCTGGCCGCCTTGTGGCCCATCTCCATGATGTCGATCTCGCCGTTGCGCGGCCAGGTCTGCGGACTCACGCCCAGCAGCCATGCGGCCGGCCACAAGCCGGTGCCCAGGTTCGGCGTGGCCATGCGCACCTCGATCATCCCGTACTGCACCTGCACCTTGTTGCGCGAGTCGAGCCGCGCCGACGTGAACGCATTGCTGCCCACGGTCTGGCTACGCGCCTGGATCGCCAGCGCGCGCGTGCCTGATTCGAACGGCACGTTGGCGATGCTGGCGTTGTTCGGGCTGTAGTACTGCAGCTCGGCATTGCCATAGCCGCACAGGCCGATCTGGCACCCGTTACCATCCTGCAGATTCCAGACCCCGGTATTGACGCTGCTGCCGTTGAATTCATCGGACCACAGCAACTGGCCGATGACGGGGTTGGTGACGCTGGCCGTGGCCTGCGCGCTCCATGCCAGCGCGAGGCCGGCGACGAGCATCTGGAAAGGCTTCCATTTCGAGCGGTATTGCTGATGTAGATGACTCACGTTGACTCCTCTTTTCTCACAACAAGAAAATGTGGCCGTGCCGGCTGGCCGTACCACGCCCCGCCAACTTTGCGTTGGTCTCGAATGATTCTGGTGCCGAAAACGTGATTGGAAACCTTTCCAATTCGGAATGGAAAATATAGTCCGATTCGCTGAGCGCGTCAAACAATTCCGTATGGGGTGGTGTGGACTACCCGGCGTGGATAGGCCGGGTGAGGTTCGTCAGGCGCTGGCGAAAATCTGCGCCACCAGCTGCGCCGGCGTGTCGCGAATATCGAGTGTGATGCCAGCTTCGTCAGGCTGCAGCGGCTCGAGCGTGCGCAGCTGGCTGTCGAGCAGCGACGCCGGCATGTAGTGGCCGGGACGGTTGCTTACGCGCTCGGCCAGCAGGCTGCGCTCGCCCGCCAGGTGCGCGAAACGCACGTCGCCGCCGGCGCCGCGCAGCAGGTCGCGGTAGCTGCGCTTGAGCGAAGAACACGACAGCACCGCCCCGCCCTCGCGCCGCGCCAGCAGGTCGCGCAGTGTCACGAGCCAGTCGTGGCGGTCGTCGTCGGTCAGCGGGGTGCCGGCCGACATGCGCGCGATATTGACCTCGGAGTGATACGCATCGCCTTCGATGAATTCCACGTTCAGCGCATTGGCCAGGCGCGCGCCGACATGGCTCTTGCCGCAGCCGCTCACGCCCATGATCACCCAGGCCGTTCCTTTGTTGTTGTTTGTCGATTCTGTCGTCATCTCTATATGTTAACGCTAACACCTGTATGCCCGATTGTGCGCGTGCGCTGGCGAAATGTAAAGCCAGCGCACTAACAACGGGCATGCGCGCGCGTGCAGTGCGCAGCGTGCTGGTCCAGCACAAGTCGATTTTTCCAGAAAACCGAATTTCACCTCTGGATGAACGACTTGTCGACATTGCGCCGGTTGATGGCACGCGTTTTGCTCAAGTGTATGCGTCAGGTATGAACACACCCGGCGTCACGTGGCATCTTTTTGCGTCATCACCAACCAGGGATCTGCGCCAATGAACGATGAAAACCTGTATCGCCCGTACTCGACCGAATCATCCCTTGGCGGCTGCGGCTGCGGCCAGCACCGCTCGCAAGCCGAGCACGATCAACAGGCGCACATGCTGCGCGCAGGCGACCCGGAAGCCTTGTCGGGCGACTTCATCGAAGCGGCGGCGGTGCGCGCGCTGTTTCCCCATGACGCCACGCGGCGCAACCTGATTCGGGCGGTGGGCGCGCCGACGCTGATGGCCGCCATCGGCGCGGTGCTGCCGCTGGCCAGCATGCAGGCCATGGCGATGCAAAAGCCGGGCGCGCTCGAGAAGAAGGATCTCAAGATCGGCTTCATTCCGATTAACTGCGCCACGCCGCTGATCATGGCCGACCCGATGGGCATGTACAAGGACCAGGGCCTGAATGTCACGCTGAGCAAGACGGCCGGCTGGGCGCTGGTGCGCGACCAGATGATCAATCGTGAACTGGACGCCTCGCACTTCCTGGCGCCGATGCCGCTGGCCATGTCGGCCGGCGCGGGTGGCGCGCCTCAGCAAATGCGCGTGGCCACCATCCAGAACATCAACGGGCAAGCCATCACGCTCGCGCTCAAGCACAAGGACAACCGCGATCCGCGCAAGTGGAAAGGCTTCAAGTTCGCCGTGCCGTTTGACTATTCGGTCCATAACTTCCTGCTGCGCTACTACCTGGCCGAGCACGGGCTCGATCCGGACCGCGACGTGCAGATCCGCGTCACGCCCCCGCCCGAGATGGTGGCCAATCTGCGCGCCGGGAATATCGACGGCTTCCTCGGTCCCGATCCCTTCAACCAGCGCGCCGTCTACGACCAGATCGGCTTCATCCACCTGCTGACCAAGGACCTCTGGAACGGCCACCCGTGCTGCGCGTTCGGCACCTCGCAAGCGTTCATCGACCAGAACCCGAACACGTTCGCGGCGCTCTACCGCGCCATCCTGAACGCCACCGCCATGGCGCACAAGCAGGAAAACCGGGCCGCGATCGCCAAGGCGATCTGCACGCCAAACTACCTGAACCAGCCCGAGACCGTGATCTTCCAGGCCCTGAGCGGGCGCTTTGCCGACGGCCTGGGCAAGGTGCGCAATGAGCCGGACCGCGCCGACTTCGACGCGCTGCCGTGGTACTCGATGGCCACCTGGATGCTGACCCAGATGAAGCGCTGGGGCTATATCAAGGGCGACGTCAACTACAAGGCGCTGGCCGAACAGGTGTTCTTGCTCACTGACGCGCGCAAGCAGATGGCAGGGCTGAACATGCCGGTGCCGGCGGCAGCGGCGAACGGCTACAAGTCATTCACCATCATGGGCAAGACGTTCGACCCGGCCAAGCCGCAAGACTACCTCAACAGCTTCGCGATCAAGCGCACCTGACGCGGCAAGGGAAACGCATGCACATGCAACTCAGACTCAAGGCGGCCCTGCTGTCGCTGTTGATGCTGCTCGTCCTGGTGGGGATCTGGCAGATCGCCACCGCGCAGCGCGCCGCCGCACCGGTGGCGACGATGAGCGCCGAAGAAGCCGAGTACGCGGCCTTGATGGGCCAGGCGCCGCCAGCCGCCGCCGCGCCAGCGCCCGACAAGATCGACGGGTTTCCGTCGCCCATCCAGTTTGCCCGCATCGCGGCTGGCCACCTGGCCAACCCATTCTACGATCGCGGCCCGAACGACAAGGGCGTGGGCATCCAGCTCGCGCACTCGCTGCTGCGCGTGAGCATGGGCTTCTTGCTGGCGATGCTGGTGGCGATCCCGCTCGGTTTCGTCATCGGCATGTCGCCGCTGCTGTACCGCGCGATCGACCCGTTCATCCAGGTGCTCAAGCCGATTTCGCCACTGGCCTGGATGCCGATCGCGCTCTACACGATCAAGGATTCGTCGGTCTCGGGCATCTTCGTGATCTTCATCTGCTCGATCTGGCCCATGCTGATCAACACCGCGTTCGGCGTGGCCGGCGTGCGCCGCGACTGGCTCAATGTGGCGCGCACGCTCGAAGTCTCGCGCCTGCGCCTGGCGTTCCTGGTGATCCTGCCGGCAGCGGCGCCGACGATCATCACCGGTATGCGCATCTCGATGGGCATCGCCTGGCTCGTGATCGTCGCCGCCGAAATGCTCATCGGCGGCAACGGCATCGGCTATTTTCTATGGAACGAATGGAACAACCTGTCGCTGGCCAACGTACTCTTCGCCGTGCTGATGATCGGCCTGGTGGGCATGGCGCTCGACCTGATGTTCGCGGCGCTGCAAAGAAAGGTGACGTATGTCGAATAACATCAGCACAAGCCGCCCGTTCGTCCAGGTCGACGGCCTCGCGAAAACCTACCGCGCCGGGCAACCACCCGTGTTCGAACACGTCGACTTCACGATTGCGCGCGGTGAATTCATCTGCATCATCGGCCACTCCGGCTGCGGCAAGAGCACGATCCTGAACGTGCTGGCGGGCCTCGAGCGCGCCAGCGCCGGCACCGTGATCATGGACGGGCGCGAAGTGGCTGGCCCGGGCCTGGACCGCGGGGTCGTGTTCCAGAGCCATGCCCTGCTGCCGTGGCTGACCGTGGAAGGCAATATCGCCTTCGCCGTCAAGTCGCGCCACCCCGGCTGGTCGGCCGCGCAAGTGAGCGCGCATGGTGCGCGCTTCATCGACATGGTGGGCTTGACGAGCGCCGCACGCAAGAAGCCGGTCGAACTCTCGGGCGGCATGAAGCAGCGCGTGGGCATCGCGCGCGCGTTCGCGGTCGAACCCAAGATGCTGCTGCTGGACGAACCGTTCGGCGCGCTCGATGCACTCACGCGCGGCGTGATCCAGGACGAGCTGCTGGCCATCTGCGCGGCCACGCGGCAGACCGTTTTCATGATCACGCACGACGTCGACGAAGCGATCCTGCTCGCCGACCGCATTTTCTTGATGAGTAACGGGCCCCAGGCGCGCATTGCCGAAATCGTCACCAACACACTGCCCAGGTCGCGCACGCGTGCGACCATCCACCACGATCCCCAGTTCTACCCGCTGCGCAACCATCTGGTCGACTTTTTGCTGCGCCGCTCGAAGAACGTGCAGCAGGCCGGTATCAATGCCACAGACCTTACTTTGTTCACCACTGATTTGGAGCCAACATGATTTCATGCCGTGAAGACGTCACCAAGATGATCGTATCCGCCAAGGTCCGCAAGGGCATCAAGTGGCGCGACGTGACCGAGGCCACCGGCCTGTCGAAGGAATGGACCACCGCCGCCTGCCTGGGCCAGATGACCTTGACGAAACCGCAGGCCGAGGCGGTCGGCAACCTGTTCGAGCTGTCCGATGAAGCCATCGCCTGGCTGCAGATCGTGCCATACAAAGGCTCGCTGCCGACGGCCGTGCCGACCGATCCGCTGATCTATCGCTGGTATGAACTGGTGAATGTGTACGGCACCACGATCAAGGAGCTGATTCACGAAGAATTCGGCGACGGCATCATGAGCGCCATCGACTTTTCGATGGATATCCAGCGCACCGAAGACCCGAAGGGTGACCGTGTGAATGTGGTCTTGTCGGGTAAATTCCTGCCGTACAAAAGCTACTGAAGATTGACTGAGCGCGCTACGCGCTCTCGCGGTCACGCAGTGTAAAACCAAGGTCGATGCGCCGCTGTGCAGGTTCTTCGCCCTTGATCACCTGCAGCAGCAGGCCGGCGGCTTCAAAGCCGATCTGGTAGCGCGGCGTGTCGACGGTGCTCAGGGAAGGCACCATCCAGGCCGACGCCGGCAAGTCGTTGAAGCCGCACACCGCGATGTCCTGCGGGATGCGGATCCCTTGCCGCTGGCAATGGAACACGGCGCCGTGGGCCAAGTCGTCGTTGCAGCAGAAGACGGCGTCGCAGTCGGGCCGCAGCGCCATCATCTGCGCCATCAGGCCGGCGCCCAGCGCGATCGTCGAGCGTTCGGGCACCATCAGTTCGAGGCCGGCGTCGGCCAGGCCGGCCGCCGCCATCGCGGCGCGGTAGCCGTCGGCGCGGCGCAGCGTGCGCTCGTCGAGCTGGGCGCCGATGAAGCCGATGCGCGTGTAACCCTTGCCGATCAGGTGACGTGTCATGGCCATGCCGGCTTCGAACTGCGAGAAGCCGACCGACAGCACGGCCGGATCGTCCGACAGGTCCATCATCGCCACGGCGGGCACCCGTGACGCATCCAGCATCCTGGCCACGGCCGGACTGCGCACCTGGCTCGAGAACAGGATGCCGTCCGGGCTCGATTGCAGATAGGTGCGCAGCAGCTTTTCTTCTTCGAGCTGCGAATAGTAGGTGTTACCGATCAGGAGCTGGTACTGGCCGGGGGCGACGGCGTCGTGGATGCCTTCGAGGACGGCCGTGAACACCGCGTTCGACAGCGACGGCACCAGCACCACGATCACGTGCGACTGCGACGAGGCCAGCGCCCGCGCCGCGCGATTGGGCACGTAACCCAGTTCGGCCACGGCCTGCTCGACCTTGATGCGCGTGGCTTCGGAGACCAGTTTCGGCTGGCTCAGTGCGCGCGACGCGGTCATGATCGACACGCCGGCCATACCCGCGACCTGCTCGAGCGTCGCGCGCCCCGTTCCCCTGCCCCTGCCCCGACTGCGGCCTGTCTTGTCCATGCTGTTCCTGTGATATTGACGCACTGTCCATTCTAACAATGCGACGGCCTGCAAGATATCACGCCATCCGTTGTATTTTCACCGAAACCAGCATTGCCATGGCAGACAGCGCCGGCGCCCGTCGCTATACTGGCCTCGGAACCCTCAACCCCGGTTCCCTCCCCTGCCTCCGGCTTCCCAGAAGCTGCGAGCGCGCTAGTTCTCTCCCTGGTCCGTTGCCCCGCCCGTTGCCTTGCTCCTCAAGACACCAAAGGAACGCGTATGCGTCTCAACACCCCTGTCAGCAATACCGAATACCAGCTCGCCGATGGCAAGACCAT
>Ga0265797_10006647_pt1 | contig 16218 bp, 19 predicted proteins | sample P2T30metagenome_FD_192433 | JGI IMG/M metagenome (GOLD analysis project Ga0265797, IMG submission 192433) | Plant litter microbial communities from East Loma Ridge, Irvine, California - P2 T30 | ecosystem: Environmental > Terrestrial > Plant litter > Unclassified | place: USA: California... | reverse complement strand
CTCGGTCTGGCCGCCGGTGACAGATGTATTACCCAGAGGCGACCGGGTATTCAGCTGCCGCAAGGTTCGCTCGATTCTCGCAAACCGGTCATCGTCGGAACGTACAATCTTGCCCATTTTGGCCCCGTTCTACTGCATCTGCAGCGTGATCTTGTGATCTAGCCCGCCCTTGAACCCGACCAGCCGAAGGTCAGACCATCTGTCAAAAATCCACGGATGGTCTGTGGTGTAGACGCGATGCGGCTGGCCTAGCACCAGTTCGCCAACGCCAGGGATACCGTCAGCACGCACGTCAAGTCGCCAGTCGCTAACAGGCTTTTGACGCGATGAGATCCCTGACGCAGCATGTGACTGCAGCGCAGACCCGCTTTTCAGTTGCGAGTACGACTCGTCTACCTCGAGCGCGATCATGTCCGTGTCTGAGCTGGTCTGCCACGCAGAGCGCACCAATAGCTTCTGCTCGGACCCGTCACCTGTGGCGTAGATGACGTTTGCCTGCTGGTCACCATTCCCATCGAGGGACAGCTCGGCTAGCGAGGACCGTGACGCCGAATAGATCCATTCCAGCAATGGGCCGTCGAGGTTGCCTAGGCGAGGTTCGAGGTAGTAAGTCCCGTCTGGGCGCACACGGGGCCGAAAATCAATGTCGGGTCCGCCGTCGTCGTCCTGAATCTCGGCTAGCTCATCCTCAATCGTCGGCATGTTGTAGTCGTGCCAGGTACGCGACTGGTTACCGGACATGCCCACGGGTGGCATAGCCATGGGCAGCATCCAGTTGGCATATGAAGGCCCCTCGCACGCCCAGCGGATGAGCCGCCCGGCGATTGATACATGCGATTCATTCGTGACCCGCCGCAGCCCTTTCGGGTCGTAGCCGCTGACCCCAATGGTCTTACGCGACTTAAAGACTTCCCGTATCTCTGAATGGTCAAAAGTTACGGTCGTAGCCGTGACCTTTGACGGGTTGGTCAGTACGCCAATGTAAATTGGAATGTCATTCCAGCAGTGAACAAGCATGCGGGACCATGGTTCCAGCAGTTTGCGCCGTGAATCTCGGCGCGCTGCTATTGATGAACCTGACCCAATGCCTTCCATAACGAACGTTGCTGACCCAGAGCCAATGCCGTTCAGTCGGCGCTCCCAGCTAAAGTCAGACAGGGAAGTCGAATCAACCTGCATGAGCGGCTGGCCTGTTAGCGTCTGGCAGAGAAATGTTTTCCACATCAGATGTACGTGTCCCTCACGTATGTGGTCATCGACAACGCTCCCGACGAAGTTACAAGACGAGTTGCTTCCTGAACGCCCGAGCGCACGACCCACGTGTCTGCGCGGCCAGTGACCCCGTATGCAACCGAACCGTCGATAGTGATTTGACCCGTAGCCATATCGATTGAATGTGGCGAACCCGCGACGACTGGCCTGTTGACCTCGTAGCGCGCGTTGTCAGGGCCGTTGATCACGTAGCTCGGGCCGGACCCGGTAACTACTATGCGCGGCGACGCGTCAAAATTGCCGTAGTGGTAGACGTACTGCAGCCCATTCGGGCCAGAGTCAAACCCGCGTTCATCCCCATACTTCCGCGGGTTCGCGAACCGGTATGTGAAGTCATAGGTAGCGATGCGACCCGGTACTAGGGTGCGAAAAGCAACGCCAGAGGAGAGCCGACCCTCGGCGTATGAAGTCACACCCTGGTAGTTGACGACTGCACGGCGTTTGCCATGTAGTGCCGTACGGAGATGTTGGCCGTAGGCCCCAAGATCCGCAGCAGAGGATGCATGGCACATACCCGACACGTTCAGGAGGCGTGCTTCGTAGAACGTGTCGCTCTCGTATGCACCGTGGGCGTTTGCGCGGTCTAGATTCTCGAAGCGAACGTCCGGCAAGTCCTCCCAACCTTCGAATCCATCAGAGTCGATAAAGAATCCTTCGTCGCCTTCACCGCCTTTGAAATACAGGCCACCGATCTGCAAGGTGTCATCCGTTGTGAAACTCATCAGCGACCACTCCAAGCGCGTTGCGCGTCTCGGCGCACCTTGTTTGCCAACTCGGACTCGGACATACCGCGAGATGGGTGAATTTCTTGATTGACGGTCACGGCAGGGCCTGCTGGTTCGGGCATCACAGGTGTTGCTCCGTACGACGGGAGGCCAGCAGAGAACCGGCTAGCGTCCCACGTTCCGCCATCTGCAAAGCTGTCGACACCGAAACGGTCAATTCGGCCACCATCCGCAACGCCCATCGGGCGTATTCCCTTGTCAAGCGCAGCACGGAGCGCGTATACGCCCGCGTGGCCACCAAGGGCCGACACATCTTCCGCATCTAGCATGTGTTCGCCGACCGAAGCCCACACAGGGATGTTGTCTTGCTTAGGTCCACCGACACCCGTGATTGGGCCACCCTCAGCCCGCATGAGACCGCCCGTCCACGACGATGCAGGACTCTCGTTTGTGGCACGTACGGCGATGCGCACGACGCGACCTGAGTTGAGAGCGATCAGGTTGTCGATAGCCTGCTGAGCTGCAGCCTTGTCCGCCATGATCCTGATTTCCTTGGACGACGGGAGCTGGAACACCCGGTCCGCAAGGGCTTTGACCTGATCGGCGTTGTAACCAGCGGCCGCAGTCGATTCCTCGAACTTCGACCGCTGATCAGCAAGCGTCGCCGCGTACTTTTCGGTGGCCTCAGCTCCGCTCATGGTCTTAAGGTCCAGTTCGTACTGGTCCTCCGCAGCCGCTCGAGCTGCGTCCGCTACCTTCGTCAGGCTGGCCGCGTTCGATGCGCCGGCAGCCGTGTTCTCATCAAGACTCAGCGAGAACCCGTCAAGCGATTCCACGTACCCGTCGAGCGAGCCGTGCGCCTCTTCGTACGCCTCCTTCTGCAGGGAGATGAAGTCGTCTTTTTGGCGCTCCACGTCCTCCGAGATGCCCGCCAGCGACTCCTGAAACGCAGCATTCGACTGCACAGCGTCGCTGTTCAGTCCGTTCAGCTCGTTGAAAATGTCGATCAGGGACTCAAGCTCGGAAGACAGTGCTTCCGCCGCCTCAGCCTGCGCCGTGATTGCCTCAGCGGCAGTCTCAGATGCTGTCCCCGCCTCCTCCTGCGCAAGCTTGAGAAGGTTGTGATCATCCTTAGAGAAGCCAGCCGCCGATGCTTGCTCGACCAGCGCGTCTCGATACTCCGGCATCGAGTTGATGAGCTGGATCATCTGATAGTCAGACAATTCCATCTCGTCAGCAATCTGCGAGAACGCAGCCTGTGCAGCCGGGAGATCAGACTGAGCCGTCTTTGCAAGCTCGGATCCAATGTCTTTCAGCGACTTGCGGAGCTGCTGCGCCGGCAGGTCGAGTCCCGTCAAAAACTCGCTGGTGTTGATCTTGTTCAGCGCTTCTTGGAACGCACCTGCGGAGCTGGTGGCCTCGTCGAGTCTCGAGATGACTCGACCCTCGTCAGCGACCTCAAACAGTGCTGCCGCGGACGTGCCGGTCTTGATGACGTTCTGGTACTCCTCCGTTGATGCCTTGAGAGATTCCAGGTAGTCATTCAGCAGCTTGACGCCCAGACCCGCGGCGACGAGAGCAATGCCATAAGGGCCAGTCAGGAACGCGGCCATCTTCGACAGACCCGACACTCCCGCGGCAGTGGCCTTCTGCAGGCCAGCCGACGCGGCTGCAACAGCCGGGATATTCGACGACGACAGCACCGTAAGGGCCGCGGAATACTCGGCAATCTTCGGGACCGCCAGTAGGAAAGCGCCACCCGAGAGAGCAGTGATCGCTGCAAGGGCAACGAGCACCGATGTCGTCTGAATGACTGGCGCAGGGAGCGCGCCGAAACCGGCAGCGATGTCCGCAACCGCAGTCGCAGCAGCAGACACGGCGGGCAGGAACGTGTCACCGAAAGTGATCGCCGCGTCGTAGATACCGTTGCGGGCAATCTCGAGCTTGGCGGCGGTCGTCTCGTACCGCTTCTCGGCCTCAGCCTGCAGAGCGTTGTTCTCATCCCACGCCTTAGCGCCCAGGTCGAGCGAGTCGGACAGCAGGTCGCTGGCACCTTTGAGGCGCAGCAGCGTCGACACCTCTTCGGTCGACTTGATACCAAGCTCAGACAGTGTGCCGATGACGTTACCGCCGGACGACTCGACGTCGTTCAGGCCCAAAATGAACGAGTTCATCGCGCCGATAGGATCTGTCTCGAACGCGCTTGCAAAGTCCTGCGCGGACATGCCGGCCACGTCAGCGAACGCCTGCGCCTTGTCGCCGCCCTCGGACAGTGCGGCGTAGATGTCCTGCAGCACGCGGGACATCGCACCGCCACCCAGTTCGGCAGAGATACCCACCGACGCCATAGCGTTCGACATAGCGAGAATGTCAGCCTCGGACGCGCCGATGAGCTTGCCGACACCGGCAAGACGCTGTGCCATGGAGATGATTTCCGCTTCCGTGGAAGCGCCATCGTTGCCCAGCGCGACGAGCGCGGAACCCAGGTTCTCCACCTGATCAGGGGCGGTGCCCATCACGTTCATCAGCTGGGCAATCGACGTTGCAGCCTCATCCGCAGAGAGGTTCGTCGTCTCGCCCAGGTTGATCATCACTCGGGTGAAGTCGGTGATCGAGTCACGCTGCACACCGAGCTGCCCAGCCGCTTCTGCGACCGCAGCTATCTCCTCATGCGTGGATGGCAGCTCACGAGCGAGACCGCGGAGCGATTCCTCAAGCTCATTCATCTGAGCCGGGGTGCCATCGACAGTCTTAGTGACGCCAGCCCACGCGGACTCCCAGTCCAGAGCGGCCTTGACGGCCAGGCCAGTCGCGGCCAGCGCCGCGGCACCGACCGCGACCAGGCCGGCACCGGCAGTTGTCATTGCCTGGTGCTGTTTGGCAACTGCCTGCTCGGCTTCCTGCGCGGCTTCCGTGGTTTTCTTGGTGGCTCGAGTTGCCTGCTCGAACCCCTGCACGTAGCCCGCGACCTGCGCGCTGAGAACTACCTTGGTCTGGCGGTCAGTCACCAAAACCACCACCAATCACGTTGTTGAGTTAGGTGCACGGGACACGTGCCGGTCGGGCCGCATGGGCCAGGAACTACTTGGGTGCCACGACCTCGGGGAGGCCCACCGTGAACCGGAAGCCGTGCATTTTCTGGTGCGCGTACTTGTCCCGGTATTCCTCTTGCAGCCGGTCCAGCTCGGCCTGCGCAAAGTCGACGGTTGCCTCAGCAACAAACCGACCCTTGTTCGCCGGGTCCGTTGCTACGTCCATCGGGATCCCGTGCGGGCCGCGCATTCTGTCCTCGAGGCGTGACAGCAGCAGGATTGCGAGTTCGTTGGGCGTGAACTCTGGGTCGCGGCGCTCGATGGCCGTCAGCAGCTTGCCGGCGTCGTCGTAGATGTAATCCGTGCGCACGGTCGGCTCCCAGCCGTGCAGTCGACGAATCGACACGCCCATCTCACGAGCTAGTCGAGCTTCTTCTCCGAGACGACCGACCGTGCTTTTTTTAGTGCCTCGAGACGCTGCTCAGGCTCCCACTGGTTGAGCGCCCAGATGGCGGAGCAGACAGCAGAGATATCGGAGCCGGGCAGCTTGGCGAACAGAGCCGCCCACTTCTTGGCCTCGTACTTCACCGGCACGCCGTCCTCGATAACGGCCCCGCAAAGTGGTGCGGCCTTGAGCGCAGCCGCCTGAAAGTTGTACCCGTATCGGCGGTCGAGGGGCGACTCGGCGCGCGCCGGCGACTTGGCCGTGATTTCGGCCCACTGCACCCCGCCAACCTGCTCAAACCTCAGGGTCAGCAGCTTGCCGGCAATCGAGACGTCGACCGTAGTAGACGGGACGGTCTCTTCATCAGCAGACACCAGCAGTTCATCGAGCAAAGACATTGGTTTTCCTCCCACGGAACCCACGGACAGAAGGGATGAAACCGGCCAGGGCGCTCCGTGGGCGTGGTACGCCCTGGCCGGGGTCTAGGGGTGGTTACGCCACAATCTGGACGTCGCGGTGCACCTTGCCGGTGACGTTCAGCGCCTGCGTGCGCGTCAGCTCCTGGTTGGTCACCGGGGCATTCTTGAGCGACACCGACGCCTGAATGGGAATGACGTCCACGAGCTGACCCGCAGTGGGATCAATCTCGTTCGCGACGGCCCAGCGCTCGACGATGTAGCCCTGGGTGCCCTTGGGCAGAGCCAGGCGTACAACATCGCCCTCGGTGTTCGTGTAGGCGTACGTGATCGCCAGGTCGTCGACCTCGGTGCCGTCGTACTGCAACTGCGTCGGCAGCGTCAGGCGGTTGGCGGTGACCTTGTTGATGGTCACCGTGTGGTTGTAGCCGTCACCCGTGATCGAGTACGTGAGCTTCACGACGCCCGAGGCGGCGAGCTCAGTCGCCTTCGGCTTGGACGGGTCGGCCAGCGTCGGAACGAACAGGACAAGCCCGTTGCCATCGGACGGGGTGCCTTCGGGAACTTCTTCGAGGCTCATTCGGCCCCCTCCTTTTTGGTGTTGCCCACGGACTTGCTGCCAGAACCGGACGGTCGAGCAGTGGTCTTGATGACGGCGGGAGGTTTCTCAACCGGCGTCTTGTCGAGCACCTTGTAGTCGTCCGGGCGCGTAGCAACCCAGCCGGACGGTGCGTAGAACTCGTCGTCAGGGCCGTTGGCCGACTTGACGCGCAGGAATCCACTCATTGCTGCTCCTTAAAAGCGAAAAACCCCGCGGGAGCGGGGCCGTGTGTCAGGCGACGAACGATGTAAGTTCCCATTCGTCGACGAGGTAGTACAGGGGCGGGTTGAGGTCCGTGTCGTCCTGCATCGGCTGACCTGCGGGGTGACGGATAGGCCAGCAGCGATGCCCGTCGACCTGCAGCACCGTGTCGAGCAGTTGCGCCCGAAGGCGGGCTGCAACCCATCGCGCTTGACCGGGCGACGTGCCGACACTGTGAGTGACGTACGTCCAGTCCTGTCGCCCCTGAGGCCCCGTGAACCGGTGACGTGAGTCACCAGGCGTGGGAGTAAACACAGACACGTAGAACTCCGGGCGCGTCTTCACGTTGCCCTCGTACGTCAAGTCGGCAAGCTCAGCGTCACGCTTGATCGCGTCCATGAACGCGTCAGCGTGCGACTCGACGCTCATAGGCCCGCGGCTTTCTGCGCGTCCGCGACGGCGGTCTGTAGGAACTGCACGTAGTCGTCGTTCACGTCCAGCAGAGCGGACCGGCCTGATCCTCGCGGTGACGAACCTAGTGAGCCGAACTCGTCGACCCACACCAGGCTGCCCTGCTGCCCCTTGCCGCCCGTCTTAGGGGCAACCTCGGCGCTGATGATGTCGCCCCGGATCGCTTGCCCGCCGTACAGGTCAAACCTGATCGCTCGAGCAGCGTGCGGGAACGATTCAGAACCGGACAGGCGCGAACGCCAGCCCTCTTTGACACGGACAGCGCCCTTGGTCGTCGCCTTGCGGACGTTCTCAACCGCAGCCTTCGGAATCTGCTCTAGGTCGACAAACAGCTCATTCAGTTCAGACGCGTCAAGTGGCATCAGGTAGTCACCTCCACGGAGAACCGACGTGCGGTCATGTCGCTGCCGACTGACGGGGCCTTCACCCGCGCGCGCGTGCCGACCATGCCGGGGTCGGTTTCGGACGCGGTGATCTTGACCACCATGTCTTTGCCGACGGCGGTAGATGTGTCGACAGGTAGCGAGAGAATCTGGTCCTGCTCAACAAGCAACTGCCCCGCGGCGTCAATCTCGCCCGCCGCGGTGTTGCTGGTCTTGAGCCGGCACGGACCCGAGTAGACGGCAGTGAAGGTCGTCTCGTGCTTCCCAGTCGCGGGGTTCACTTTCGGGCTGCGAGCCTCAGTCCCGATGTCGCACTTGTCGGTCATGCGCTTTTCTGCCGCGCGTCGACCAAAGTAAAGGATTCGTGCCTGTCGCATTGCGCCTCCTATTACCAGGGGATATAAACGCCCGGGGTGTTCGTCGGGACGTAGCCAGCACCGGACTCGACGGGGCCGCGGGTCGTCTCGATGGTGCCGATACGCGACCGCCCTGCAGCCCTGAGAGGGGCAAGCTGCCGTTTCTCACTGGCAGTCAGGTACGCGCCTGACTCATCGACCTTCCATGCGGCCTGAGCGTCGTCTAGACCGCCCTGCGTCTGAGCTTCCCGGTTGTCGTAGACACGGCTCGCGCAGTACAGCGTGACCATAACCGCGGACTCGGGCACGGGGGTGACGAGCTGGCCGGCATCGTCCGCCCACGTCCGCCCTGATTCAGTACGAACCAGGGCGGACGCCACACGGAGGCACATGGCCGCTCGCTTGCCGTCCGCACTATCTGCGGTGATCGGTTCCCCGATCCAATCGGCAAGCTCAGTCACCCCGGCAAGTGGTGCCAGGGTGCCGGCCATCAGGCCACCGACACCGAAACGGCGCGGTCGGCGTCGAGCGTCGCGGCACCGTAGAAGGTGTCGACAACGCTCTGGTCCTCGAGCTGCAGGGGATTGTACTGCTGGATCCAACGGAGGGCGTAGCCGTCCTGCGCGATGGTGGCCGACTTGGCGGCACCCTCAGGCTGACGCGACGGGCGCGTGACGTGGGCAAACGCGTCCGTGTGGTAGCCAACGCCGAAGTCCTCAGCGAGAGCGGAGTCAGCGACGATAGTGAAGCCCATCAGACGGCCAAGCGTGGCCTCCTGCAGGACGGACGCGGTACCGGCCTCGTTGACCTTCTGGAGCTGGTCAACTCGGAGCGCCGCGGCCTCAGCAGCCGAACCGACCGCGAAGAAGCGATTGGCGGCGGGCACCTTGCGGTCGTTGAGAACCTTGCGGGTTGCAATGAGGACGTCGAGGAAGTTGCTACCGTCCTCGGCGATGGCCGGGATCGACGCGTCGGTGGCAGTGACGGACATCTCAGCCACGAGAGGCGCAGCAAGCTCGTCGACGACCGACTCGGCCTGAGGCTTGAACACCTGGCGGGTGATGTCCTCAAGCGTGAACGTGGCGAAGTTGTCCGGCAGGCGGACGGCGTTGTAGACCTGGTTGTCGAGCTTGACCGGGAACCACTCTTCGATCAGGTCATTGAACCCGATGGCGTCGCGCGCGGCGCGGTTGGCGGGGGTGTAAACCTTGGCCTTGCCGGCGCTGATCGGGCCGCGCACGTTGACGGTCTGGCCACGCCCAGCGACGAACTCGGTCGAGAAGTCCTGACGGACGGTGCGGGTGAGGTTGGAGAGCCAGCGGAGCGACGAGAGAGTCGCCTGAGCAGCCTCAGTGGGGGTGTAAAGCGAGTTGACCACGGTTGGTCTCCTTCGTTTGAATAGGGAAGATGCACCACTGAGGCGGGTGCGTTACCTGGCGAAAATGCCGGCGGCAAACTCGTCGGAGTTGAACGGCTTCTTGGGTTCCTGAGTGGGATCCGCACCGCCGCGCAGGTTCTCGCGGGGCTGGTCGGTCGGCGGCTTCTTGCTGCCGAACATCGACATCAGTTCCTCGGCGTCCTGCAACAGCTCCTCTTCCGTCGTTCCGGTGAGGCGCTTGACGAGCGATTCAGGCAGACCGTGCTTGACACCGACGCGCAGGCGCAGGATCTCGGCTTCCAGAGCCGGAACCTTGTCGCCCTTCTCGGCGTTCGCCTTGTTGACCTGCTCCTCGGCTGCGAGGCGCTTGCGCAGCCCAGCGGCCTCCGAGTTCACCTTGCGGATCTTCTCGCGCGCCTTGTCCGGGTCGAACGTGTCCCCATCGGGGTCCGTGTTGTCTGCCGGGTCGTTGGTGTTCGCGGGCGGATCGGTGACAGTCGTCGTCGTGTCGCCCTCCGGGGGCGGGGTGACGGTGACCTGCGAGCCGGGCGTTTCGGTGGTGACGGTCGTGTCTGACATGTGTTGGCCCTCCCGGGGCTGGTCAAGCTGCCACCAGGGCAGCGCTAACCCGGCCCCGTGCGGGGTCGGGAAATCTACTTGTTGCGGGCAAGCGGCGAGTCACGGAACGCTCCGTTAGCTCGCATGCGGGGCAGCACCGACGATTCGGTGCGCGAGAACCCGGCGGCGTTGGCTTCCTGCGCGGCTTTCTCGTAGTCCGCTTGGAAACCGCGTTCCTGTTCGTTCGGCTCCCACGAGCCGTAGACAATCTCGGCGGTGCAACCGCAGTGGCCGTGGAACCGCAGTCCCGACTTGTTGTCGAGCAAGCCGCCGCCGTCCGTGCCTGCCTGCGTTGCGGATCGGTACACCGGGCCTCGGCTGCAGAGCATTGCGCAGAACGTGCAAGGGTTGCCGTCCGAGACTCGACGCCAGCCGATTGCTTGACTGTCAGATGCCGTGGTCTGGTCGATGAGCTGGCGGCCACCCGAAAGCACCTGCCGGCGCATGATGCCCGTGAACTTCCGCAAGCCCTCGCTGTGCGCCGTCGTGCCGGTCATACCGCCGCGCGTCAGCAGCTTGACCCGTACGGGACCAGCGAGCAGCAGCGCCTGCGACATCTCAGCCGCGACGAATGCCGGGGTGACGACACTGCCAATGTCTGCGCCCAGCTCAGCGACTCTGTAGCGCGGCACGTACGCGGCGGCAGTTGCGACCGAGCGCCCGTTGTAGCGACGCAGCGTCTGCATATTGCGCGCCAGCCACCGGGGCGTGGACGCGTCCAGGTTGTCCGGGTCTAGCCCGTCCCAGAGCGCCATCGCCTCGGCGGCAGCTTCCGCCGAAAGTGCGAGCTGCGCGCGCCTGTGGGCCTCGGTTAGCTCCCTGCCCTCAGCCGTCAGTGCCATTGGACTGAGCGTTCACAGCGCGCGCTAGCAGCTCATCAGCGGACGGGTTCTCCCGCTTGTACGTGAGCCATGCCTGAGCGACGTCGGGTGTGACGCCAGGGATGCGATCCCACAGCTTCTCGACGGGGATGCCCAACATGCTTGCCATCTTCCCGAGCGCATCCGCAGCCTGATTCATCGAACGTGAACCCAGGTCGCGCCAATCCACCGTGAGAGTGAAGTCGGCTGCGTCTTCCTCGCGGCCCTCCTGATGCGCAGCGAGGCGCAGGGTCTGTGCGTGCGAGTCGCCAAAGCCAACTTGCCGCTCTCCCGCTTTCAGGTCGAGCATGGCCCGGGCCTCAGCGATGGCCTCGGCAGACAGGTTGATCATCTTGCCCGTGAGCGCGTGCGCCGGCGTCTGCGAAATAGCGGCCAACGTCTCGACGTCTTTATCCTCGGCGGCAATGATGCCTTCGAGCGGCGTCTCGTCGAGCGTGCCGAATGTCACGCCCTCTTCACCGGTGAGCATGTCGCTCTGCCGCAGCATGAGCTTGATGCGCTCACGTTCGGCAGGATCCTCCGGCATGTCGAGGCCGGTCGCGTATCGGACCTTCCACGAGTTGTAATGCTGAAGCATCAGACGGTCAAACGTGGTCTTGTTGACCCGCTTAGCCACGGTTATGAGCGGTTCCACCTCGCCCGGGGTGCGGCCCTCGAGGTCGATCTGATTGGAGTAACGGATTGCTGGCGCAACACCCGTGGCGTGCACGTTGTAGTCGACGAACTGCAGTCGGCTGTCCTGGTAGACGAGCCGGTAAGCAGCCTCCTCGTCGACCACGAGATACCCATTGTCAGCCGACTTGCGCAGGTAGTACATCGGGTACTCGTCGATGGCTGGATCCTGGTAGACCGCGAACATGTTGCGAGGCGAGAACCCGCGAATCACCGAACCGGTGTCGCCAGGCATGACCGTGGTGTACGCGTAGCCGTACGACAGCGCTGCACGGTGAATGGCACGCTGACGCGACGGCATGCGGTTACGGAGCCACGGACGCCACACCGGCGCAACCGTCTCACCCTCAGGGGTTAGCCGGTCGGAGGAATGGGCCTGCTCAGCGAAAAGCTGCTGGGCAAGGTTGGTGACAACCAGACTCATCCATCCCGACTCGGACAGGTCGCGCAGCCCGCGCTGCTCCTGCTTGGCGTGGTTCGGGACGTTGATCTGCTCAGGGTTCCAGCGGAGCCACCCGTCAATCACGTCGAGCCGCGTCCGCTCATGCGTGAACTGCGGAATCAGCAGGTCGGACGCAAGCTCGAGCACGGCCTTTTGCTTCATCACCATGCGCGGCCACCCTTCTTTTTCCCGTTCGTGAGCACAGCCCGGCGGACCATGCGTGCACCGACCATGCAGATAGCCAGGTCGATCTTGTTCTTGGAATCTCGCCCGTCCTTGGAGATGGAAACGTGCCCCTGCACGGGGTAGCGTCGGGCGTTCAGCACATGCCTGCGCAAGCGCGCATCAGCATCGTGAGTGAACGCAGCCGACTTGATTTCTTCGAGCGTGTAGCCCACCGCCTCAGCGAACGCTTTCGCGTTGTCACGGGCAGCCATGTCGAACATGACTGCACTGCCGTTACCGCCCACGCGGCCCGATGCCCAGACGCGCAACTTCTGCCGGTACTTGAGGTTCCACTTGTTGAACAACGGATCCCAGTACCGGTCAAGCGTCTCGTCATCGCGTGTGTGCGATGGGTCGCCGTAGAACCCGACCACCCGGTAACGCTCGAAAGCGCCATCGACCGCGGCGTCTACTTCCTCCCGCGGGGCGAGCCAACCGTCGCCACGCTTGCCAGGGGGCCGCTGCCACATCTGAACCGTGAACACGTGCCCGTCCGACATGCGGCAACCCACCAGGGCCGTTGCGTCATCAGACTTGGAGCAGTCGAGAAACATGACGACTTCCTCGCCCGGCTCGACGACCTGCGTCGCATCTGCCAGCGGATCCCACTCGGCAGGCTCCGTCCAAGCATCCTCGGCAGCAGTGATCTGGTTGTACCACTTGCGGCGCGACTCACTGGGTGTGTTCTGCGGGTTCGCGATCGACTTCTTGATGCGCCCCTCAGCGTCAAGCCACACAGCGTCACCGCGTACCGACTTGACCACAGACGGGGCGGCTTCCAGCGTGAGCGGAGCCTCAGGGGGAGCCTCGAGCGAGTCGTACATGACGCCGAAGTCGACATTGGTCGAATCGGACCCGTCAGCGCCCAAGAGTGTCGTCTCGTACGCCTCACGCGCCCGCTGGCCGACCGAATCCTCACCAGGGCGGTACGCGTTGCAGATGTCCAACATGCGGGCGGGAGAACCCACCTCGGACTTGGCCGCGTTCCCCTCAATCGCGCCGGCCATATCGTGACCGCCGTTGCTCGAGTTCCAGTTCTGCGTCTCGTTTCGGCCGATCAGCGTGGGACGTCCACCCTCAATTGCCATGACAGACGCCGTGACAGCCTCGGTTTGGCGGGTGTCGCCCATGCCCCACACATTTAGCTTGCCGACCTGCACGCCGTAGCGGCGTCGGGCTTCGGGGCTGATGAGTGACGGGAACAGTTTGAATGTGTTTTGCGTCTGCACCTGAGACACCGCGACAATCTGAATCCACGCGTTCTCGTTCTCGCGGCCAACCGGTTGGTCACCGTCCAAGTGAGAGAACAGCGTCGGGCCGAACATGTGCCCCACGGCGAGAGTGGCAAGAATCGGATCCTTGCCCCACCCCTTGAGCCGCTGTAGCACCGCAGAGTGAAACTTGAACTGCGCCGTCTCGTCGAGCGCAAAAAACCACAGAATGAATCTGGTCTGTTCAGCCGTGTACTGCCACGGCCCTTTCTTGCCCTGCAGCCACTGCCCACACCAAGCCAGAAACTCCCACCCGAGCGTGTGCTCAGGCAGAACCCAGCCGTTATCCCACTGCCACGTCGGACCGATCTTCACCGGCTCCCACTGCAGCTCAACAGGAGGCGTCGTTTGCTCGAGCAGTTCTCTGTACCAGCCGATAATCTCGGCCTGCTCTGACGCTTCGGACTTGATGAAGGCAGGGGCGCTAAGAAGCCTTGCCATGCGCGTGCGCCCAGCGAGCGCTACCGCCCGCGCGCTGCGCGTTGACCTTGCCAGCGCCGCCCTCCTCGTCAGGCAGCTTGAGGCCCCGCAGCAGGGCGACCATGGTCGACCGGTGCTGACGCAGCTCCTGCACGAGCGGGTGCGCGACAATCTGGCCCTGCGAGCCATTCACCGTTAGGGGCTGGCCCTTGAGTTCGGTTTCCATCTTCTCGATGAGATCCGCCTCGGCACACGCCGCCTTGAGCGCTTCCAACTCGTCTTGCCGAAGCGCATAGACCTTGGCCGTCTCGCGCCAGAGCTTGCGCCCTGCCGCCTCGAGATTCTTCGGTGTCTCTGCAGGCTTGTGCTCAGTCATGGTTTGTCCTCCGGGGACGCGTAAAGCGTCCACCAGGGACGCGGTTATGAAGCGGGCACGACGAGCGCAGCCAGCGTGGCCGGCGCAGAGCCGTACCGGTTCCCGGTCAGAGCGATGTAACGCCCGACCGAATAAATCTCGATGTTGCGACCGTCGCGGATCTTGCGACCCCCCGACTCCGGCAGCAGACCGAAGATGTGGAACCCCTCGCCCGACCGCGACACCTCGACGTAGGTGTTCGGGTTCGCCGCCAGAACGTCAGCCGCCCAGCCAGAGACAGCGCCGTCGACAATCGCGTGGTCTAGGTCGATGCAGCCAATGCCGTCGCCCAGCACAAAGCCAATGCCCTCGCCAGCGGTCGACGCTCGAGCCTCAGCAACCGTCGCCCACGTCGCCGGGTTGGTCGACGACGCGTTGCGCCCGTCGACCGTCAAAGGGACTTTGCGCGAGTTGAAGCGCACGAAACGCCGCGTTTCCGTCATTTCAGACGGCAGAAAGTCACGTTTCTTGGCTGCGCGGGAGGCTGCAACACGGCAACGCGTCGAGCAGAACCGAGCCCCAGCCCGCACCGTCAACAGAGTCGTTCCGCAATTCCCGCAAGTCGCCGCGTCCATGCTTCAATACTACTGCTGTTACGGATAATCCGCATGTATCCGGCGATGTTGAGGTGTCCAGTTTCGGACACCTGCCGATTTTTGCACGTAAGCGATTAGGGGTAGGCGGACGTTAGTTGGGGCAACGAAACGCGCTCAGATCGGCTTACGAGGCCGCTCAAGACGGCCCAAAAACACAGGAAAGCAGCTAGCTCAACCGGAATTGCTATCCGGCGGTAAGAGCCACCCCCCCCGAGGGGGACCACCCCACTACATCTAACATTTGAGTATGTTAGTCGGAAGGGGTGTTCTCGTCGTCGTTGTCGTCGCTCTTCTCGACCTTGGGGGAGGTGCGACGCTTCGGCTTGGCTGTGGCCTCGGCCACGGGGCTAGCGTAGCCCTGCTCGACCAGCGAGTCAGCGACGCTGGGCGTGACGTCGATGATGTCGCCGCTCTTGTGTCCGCCGAGGTCGGCGTTGAGTGCGATGTTCATGCTGTCGTCCTTTGTCCGGGGTGTTGTTCGGTTGGTCGGCGCTTGAGTGCTGCTGTCTGTCTGTTGCGTGCTGCTGTCTCGCGTGCCGTCTTCGCGTCATGACAGGGCCGACTGAGCCACTGCAAGTTCGCTAGGTCGTGGTTGTCGCCCGCTTCGATGTGGTCAGCGTCGGTACCGATGCCCTTGCAGCGTTGATCGTGGGCGGTGGCTTGGCATCTGCCGCCGGCCCTGCTCTTGACTGCGCGCCGGATGGCGGGCCAGTCGCTGGGTAGCCGCTGTCTGCGGTCTGATGTTGACCATGCCATTGCTAATCACCTCGGGTGGGAGACGGGCCTTGCGAGGCACGGGGCGCGGCCATACGGTCGTCACGGGCAGGCAAGAGAGATGCCTACACGCGTAATTCGGCGCGTATCGATACTGTTACAGACACAACGCGAAGGGGGCACAAATGCCTGACGAATACCAGCTAGCCGAGCAGAAGAGGGTCGTACAAGCGGCCCTGCTGACAAGGATCCAAGATCTTGCTGTAGAGGCAAATCACTCAAGCGTCACGGGAATGATTGATGATCTGTCGCTTGCTTACAGGCATCTCGACGGTGGAAGCCAGCCTGGCGCTTCCGTCGTTAGTAAATAGGAGCGTCTAATATGCGAACCCCCGCAATCGACTGGTTGAGGGGTTCTGCTCGAGAGGGTGTTCCGATTCATCGCCGCAGTGTTTATGTGGTCGCGCCTCACCCGTTGTCTCGTGGCGTGTGTCTGAGTTTGAACGGGGGCGCGCGGTGTGAGTGCGTGTGACGTGATCGGAAGTGTTAGGGGTTTGCTTGGAACCCAAGGCGCATGTCGTAGTCGGCGTAGTCGTCTTGGTGGCTGAGTTCGGCTTGTGCGAATGAGCCTTGCTTTTCGGGTTCGGGTGCTTGTTGTGGTTCGTGGTGGTGGTTGTCTGCCCA
>Ga0265797_10006646_pt1 | contig 16220 bp, 13 predicted proteins | sample P2T30metagenome_FD_192433 | JGI IMG/M metagenome (GOLD analysis project Ga0265797, IMG submission 192433) | Plant litter microbial communities from East Loma Ridge, Irvine, California - P2 T30 | ecosystem: Environmental > Terrestrial > Plant litter > Unclassified | place: USA: California... | reverse complement strand
CTTTACCACTACACGCCACACAAGCAACTCAACTGCTCCTTATACAAGTTGTCAGCGAGAAGATATCAGAGTTTCGTGGCGAGGAAATGGTTGTTTCAGATTGTGAGGATTGCTGAGATTAGTGTGCGTGAGATGAGGGACGGTTGGGGTGTTGGCAAACTAAGCAAGTAGTCTATACAAGTCCGGTGGAGAACACCTACCAGTTCTCTCATCCATCGCGGTTCCAGATATGATATTGCTTGCAACAAAACCCGAGATTTCATTTTCAATTGAGATTGATCCTGAAACAAAACATAGTAATCCTATGTCCAACACGTCGGTCAAGTCCATTCACATTCATACTCCCTCTCCGATCTACTTAAACTCCCCCATAAACCCCTCATGAAACTTAACCAACCTCTCCGTCCACTCCGTCCCCGGCGCCAAAAACGTCGTGCGGAAATGCAGCGTGCCTTCCTTCTGTCCAAACCCCGAGCCAGCAACGACACACACCCCTGTTGCATCCAACATGCGGAAGCAGTAGAATTCGTCAGGGGTGCGGTTTTCGGATTTGGCGCGTTCAAGGGCTTTGGGGGGGAGGTGGATGGTGGGGAAGAGATACATTGAGCCCTGTGAGAAAAGTGTTAGATAGGGAGGTAGGTAGTCAGTGGGAAATAGCTGGGTGGAAAGAAAGGGAAGTAACGTACTTGAGGCTCATCACACTCCACGCCCTCCATACGCTTAAACGCCTCGTAAAGCGCATACGCCCTCTTCTTCAAGCCCGCGAATATCCCATCATATTCCTCCTTGTACAAGTCATAACTCTCCTCCCCTTCGCGCGGCGGATTAACCATCATTTCGACGATGCACTGGCCCAGCACGGGCGGACACAATTGTATGGAGATGAACTTGTACACCTCGGCCGTGACTTCCGGGTCAAAGCCAATGAGCTCGAAGTACCCGCCGCGGTGCCCGCACTCGCCAACCATACCCTTAGACGTCGAGTGTAGAGATGCGAGTTCGATGTTATCGAATTGACCTGGGGACGAAGCTTGTAGATCTCGCAGAGCGCGCTTAAACGACACGAATTCGCCGATAAAAACATTCGTCTGATAAACCTCATCCGCAATAACAACCAGCCCCTTCTCCGCCGCGAATTTCAGCACACCCTTGATATCCTCAGCAGGTAAGCTCGCGCCCGTCGGATTGCCCGGATTGATAACGCAGATGGCCTTGACATCTGTGCCTTCTGCCACGGCTTTGTCGTATGCGGTGCTGATGGCGGACATGGATGTGCCCCATGCGTTGCCCTCGTCGAGATAGTAAGGGACGACGCGGGCGTCGAGGACGGAGAGGGTCGCGGTGTATAAGGGGTACTGGGGTATGGGGACCATGATGCCTGTTGTGGGGGACGCGCAGATGGTGTGCAGGAGGGTGTTTACGCCGGAAGAGGCGCCGTTGGAGAGGTAGATGTTTTCGAAGGAAGCGGGGTGGCCGTCGCGTCCTGTATCATAATGTGAATTAGGACTGATCTTGGGATGGAAGGCATGGGGGATGGAAGGCACGGGGGATGCATACGCTCAATGTACTCCGCGACACTCTGCCTGATCCCAGGCGCGCCCTGACTCTGAGAGTACGCCCCAACACTCTTCACCTCCTTCAACAACTTCTTCGCGCGCTCCAATACATCCCTCTTATACCCCAGACTACCCAGCAACACATCCTCGTGCTCAAGCAGCGTCGGATTCTCCAGTAAACTCGCCACCTGACGGAAGAATGTAATGGGCTTCTGATCCAGCTGCTGCGGGTTCCCAATGTTCGCTGCGATAACGGTGTCGAAGGGAAGGTCCTTGCCCTCGCCTTTTGCCAGTGCGGCGCGGTACTGCTCCGACTTGACGGCTAGTTCGCCGCGCACACTTGAGGTGAATGTACGAAGTCAGTGGATGTCTCATGTGCAGTTCGTACAGGGAGCTCTCTTACGCGTATTTGGCCGCACGAACATGCGGATTAATATTATCAAGGTTCAGCACCTTGTGCGATATGCCAGAAGACATAGTTCGTAAGCGTTGTGATGCGACGAGAGGTACGGACAAGGATGATCTGTGAAGAAGTGCTAGGAGGAAGATGTAAGTTAGTTAAGAATAGTCTATGCTGCTAGTGAATGAATGACGCAGCGATCTGAAGGTAACGAGGAGCGGCGAGATTATCTCTCTCAAAAGTACTTTTTCCCCGGGCTTTTTTTATGCCTCGCGCGTGCTGTGGTGCCCCACTACGCAGTACCAGTACCAGAACCAGACACATAACATCCGAGTCGAGCTCGGCATACCAAACCCATAACCAGCATTCATCGAAAGAAAAAGAAGAATTACCTTCAAAGCCCAATCCTACCCGCCTCATCAAACCACGCACACTGATAGACCGCAGAGCCGATGACGGTGACATGTTCCGCTCGCGAAGTGCGAAGGACCCTGCTTATCGGCAGGGACCGCCGCGGGAGTGGGGTTCGCAGTGCAGATCCAGCCTGTGCGATGGATCTCCGAGGTGAAGCTTGGTCGAACGTATTTGTACAGTAAGCGTGGGTGGTGGTAGGAGTTATTGGTTGATTGAGTGTATTAAAAAGGCGCGTGGGAGCACGGCGTAAAAGCAACGGCTGTAGGTTGGTCTCACCGCATCGCATTACATATGATGGTAGAGCCGCGATTGGGAGCTTTGGCCATGTCGCGATATCGGCAGGATTACGCGAAGAGGAATTGAGGTTTGGATGAGAGGAAAGACACGACAAGGCTGGAGTTGTGGCGTGAAGCAGTTTGAGGTCCTTGATGAGCTTTTATGTTGCTTCAGTGACCCTCATGTTAGGTGGGTCTAAGTCTACAATGCTTCGAATGTTACACGTTTACACGTCTCTTCGTGTCTTCAACCACGCTCACTGCCCCTCAGTCTGACCGATTGGCCGTACTTCTGCAGCTTGGTGATGAGCGTATCGCCCTGCTTGACCACATCTGCGTACTGCTTGTTCTTGTCGTCTGGCCGGTTTGTCTCGATGATGCCCTTGACGCGGTCGATGGTGCACGGTATGCGGTCGGCGGCGATGAACTTGGCGAGGTCCCTAGAAACATCAGTATACATAGGATGAATGTGTAACGACCATCACTCACTTGTCAAGGAAGTCAACAGTCACACCAAAGTCGTTGGCCATGCTCTGCAGACCCACGACGCGGTATGACTGGAGCAGCTGCTGGTATCCCCGCAGACGCATCTCGCGCACATACCAGCCGCGGTGCTCGTACAGGTAGCGATCTTGGCTGAGGAAGTTGGACTCGACCTCGCCCAGGGCGCCGAAGAAGGCCTTGTAGTCGCCCTCGTACAGGCTCTTGACGAGCTTGGAGAGCGGTGTGAAGTCAACAGGTGCCTCGGCTTCTTGTTGGCCGCCGAGTGTGGTGAGATTGACGACGCCTGCGGCCGGTGTAGGTGTTGCTGTCGAGGTGGAAGCATCCGTCATCTCCTCGTCGCCTGCTCCCGGGCCTGCCGAAGTCGCACCACCCAGCGCAGACAGCTTCTCCTCGCCACTGCCAACAATGGCCTTGATTTCAGGCGCATCTACGACCTTTGACTTGAAGTCGACGCGCTTGAGTGACACTGAGCCTGCGAGTATGGCGAAGATGACGATGTTGGAGTAGGTGCATAGCTCGTAGCTCGTGAAGGTCGATAAGCTGTCGAGCAGAAGTGGAGCGGCTTGGAGGTAGGATCGGACGGTGAGATAGTGCAGGCCGGTGTATGCCTTGAGACGATTCCGGCGGTCCCAGTCGCCTCCGCTCTCTACCAGTGCGCCTGCGCGGTCAATGCTCTTCTTGGCCAGCACTCTGTCGCCGAAGAAGAGGGCGACTCGTATTATGGCGAGGACGAGGTCGATCTTGGTTCCGAGGATGCCCGTCTTCTCGAAGATGGCCTCGTAGCTCGCGATGGCTTTGTCCTGTAGTCAATTAGTACGAGGCCCATTTCTGTAGATCTTTGAATGCCCACCTTGTCGCCTATGCGATTGTACAGCTCTGCGCGCTTGCCTCGGGCTGCCTGCACTTCCGTCTCACCAGCTTTCTCTGCCGCCTCATCCTCTTCCTTCTGTATCGCCTCCAGCTCCTTCTCGTTCTCAGCCTTCAAGCTCTCGTAGCGCTTCTCGTCCCACTTCAGCGGGACTTCTAATGACGGGTTCCGTGTGGCGAGCATGTTTGCGATACTGGCAGAGGGCCGTCGATTGTTGTTTGGCGCATCTGAGGAGCCCTCACCCTGTGCATTGAGGACGCCGTCTGTGGGATGTGCCAGGTACCGGTAGAGCGGCGCCATCTTGTGCTCAGCGATGGCATCTTCGACGGTCTTCAGCGAGGCCTGCTTGTTGGACTTGGAGGCGGCGGGATTGGTGAGCTGGAAGACGCTCTGTGCCAGCTGCAGGTTGGGATACTTGGCGAACTGCGGGTCTCCCATAATGGCAGTGTGTGTGAGTGTGATTATGGGTGAGGTGTGTTGGATGGTGGGCTCAGACGCGGCGAGTAGTTGTCGTGTGTGTTTTGGTGAGGCTCAAGCTAAAGCTTCAGGCACAACGCGATGATGCGGGCGCGGAAGGCACGTCTTGGCGCGCTACCGGTTGCATTGCCAAAGTACAGCTCCACTGTCTCTTTTCCTACTCACTCACCATCCTCTTCGGCAAACAAGGTGATACACTTTACGCCGGTGAGCTCTTTCCAAACGGAGACAATACTCGAGGGTTTATAAGAATCGGTTTAACTCCACGACCTTCTCTAAGGGCACGGACACGCACCCCATCATCCACCCAGTGAACCCAACAAGCACTCCTTCGAGCTTGTGCTACATACAAACTCCAAAAAGATGGCGGGAAACTCGGTCGACAGCCGGAAGCGCGACCGCTCTGCGTCACGGTCACCGTCAAGATCACCACCGCGACAGCGAAAGCGACCAGGCGCAGGCGCACGCATGACCCCCGCCGACCGCGAGGCTGCACGCAAGCGACTGCAAGAGCGCGAGCAAGAACAAGCACAACGCGCGCAGCGTGAGGCGGCGCAACGAGGCATCCACGATGCGGTCAAGCAGCACTACAACATGGTGCCCGAGCGCGGCCGCGAGTTTCGCAAGACAGACAGCAAGATCAAGGGTCTGCGCAGCTTTAACAACTGGGTCAAGTCGTCCACCATACAAAAGTTCATCGGCGACGAGCGCAACCTGCGGATCCTCGACATTGGCTGCGGCAAGGGCGGAGATCTGCAGAAGTGGCAGGCGTCACGGAAGGTCGAGCTGTACGTGGGCTGTGATCCGGCAGACGTCTCCATCAACCAGGCAAAGTCTCGGTACGCAGAGATGCAGAGGAAGTCGCGCCGCATTTTCCACGCCGAGTTCTACGCCAAAGACTGCTTCGGCGAGTGGCTGGGCGACATACCCATCATCAAGGAAGTTGGCATCGACCCGGCAGCTGGTCCCGGCAACGCTATGAACCAGCGCTGGGGCGGCGGAAATTGGGACATGGTCACGATGATGTTCTGCATGCACTACGCCTTCGAGAGCGAGGAGAAGGCCAAGGGCATGCTCAGGAACGTGTCAGGCGCACTCAAGAAGGGCGGTCGTTTCATTGGCTGCATACCAAACTCCGATGTCCTCACCCAGAAAGTCATCGAGCACCACAAAGCCAAAGGCACGGCGCCACCTGAGGGCAATGGTGCTGCAGATGACGAGGAAGACGACCGACCGACATTCGCAAGCGATGACGAGGACGATTGGGATCCCGAAAAGAGCCTCGACAGCCCCAAGCCAGAAGACACAGAGCATGCCGGGGGCACGACGAACGAGAAGCCCAAGGAGGCCAAGGACAAGGCTAAAAGCAAGAATGCCGACGCAGAAGATGGCGAGGTGGAAGAAGAAGGCTTCAAGTTCGGCAACAGCATCTACAGCGTGCGCTTCCCAGGCAAGACACCAGCCGATGGCACATTCCGCCCGCCATTCGGCTGGAAATACTTCTACTTTCTCGAGGAGGCTGTCGAGGCGCCAGAGTATGTCGTGCCGTGGGAGGCTTTCCGTGCCCTGGCCGAAGACTACAACCTCGAGCTGCAGTACCGGAAGCCGTTCCGAGAGGTTTGGGACGAGCAGAAGGACGACCCGGAACTTGGACCGCTGAGCGAGCGCATGGGCGTAAGGGATAGGTCGACTGGGAGGCTGTTGACGACGGAGGAGGAGCTGGATGCTGCTGATTTCTACCATACTTTCTGCTTCTACAAGGTTTAGATGAGTATGAATGCTGCAATGGGAATCGGCGTTTGAGGGCATGGAAGACTTAGGAGCATTTGGCGTTCGAAAAGTGCACTCTATCAAAAGGCATCTTGAGACATGTAGCATCATGGAATTGTAATATTATGAAGTCGAAGCACATGCTTTCGTACCTCCAAACTCTAGTCATGTGCTCGTGACGACTGACGCGCCTTTACCTCGGCACATTTACGGCTTCACACGACACCCAAACGCCGACCCTGAAACTCCGCAACCGCAACCACTTCACACCCATCGCTCCTTTACCCACAAGCCCCATCACATAATCGCCAGCGCATATCCGACTTCGACTTCTCGCATCTTAGACATCTTCTTTGGCGATAAGGAAGGAAGCAGACAACATGGTAGCCGACGCGCTCATCTACCACCCGGTAAGAATCGCCCATACGGACTAAGTGAGACAGACACTGATTTCGCGATCTAGACGGTGTCGCATTACTTGAAGTTCGTCGCTACAACCGGTACATCCACCCACTCTCCATTCCCTCTCCACCTCCCCTCCCCTTCTCACCACACACCACTAACCCCCTCCCCAAGTCGGCCGCGACAAACTCCTCCGCACGCTCCAATACTTCTCCCGCTTCCTCGCCTGGTATCTCTACCGCACAAACCGCCCCCTCACCACCATCGCCCCCTTCGACGCCACAAAAAAGACCTTTGGCGCAACCCGCAAGCTACTCCGCGTCGGGAAATTCGTCGAGCATTTCCGCGCCGCGGCTGTCGCGAGCGATGCGCGCGGTATGGATCCCGTGCTGCGCTTTACGACGGTCGGGAGGCAGTTGGGGTATGCGATGTATATGTTGCTTGATAATGCGTGTGTGTTGGACGCTACGGGGATACGCAAATTCAGTGCGGCGCCACGCATGCTGCGCGAAGGATACCGCGCATGGTTCACCGGGCTATCCTTCAGCATTGCATCCGGTCTCTATTCGTACTACAATCTGCGCCTACGCAGCCAGGCGATCGCGCAGACCGCGGACCCGGAGAAAGTCGTGGAAGCGAAGAAAGTTGACAAGGAGATGAGTGTGGTCAGGACGCAGTTGGTTAGTGATGTGTGTGATTTGACGATTCCGGTTAGTGCGTTGGGGTGGGTGGAGTTGGATGATGGGGTTGTTGGGCTTGCCGGGACGGCGAGTAGTTTGTTGGGGGTTTGGGGGGTGTGGAGGAAGACTGCGTAAAGGGAAGGTTTGGAGGCTGGGGGGGAAGGGGAAAGGGAAGAGTGTAGGTTTGCGAGCGTTCTTGTTGTTTACAATGTTATGGGATATCTTGCAGATCAGTCTTTCTCGGCTGATACTCGTCATTGATCTCAGACGCGCAGTCTGTCTTGCCAAGAGTCCGACCGTAACACGCAGCACACAGAAACAAACACTTACCAACGAACGACATGTAGAAATACACCCATGCCCTATATTCACAAGTGCATCGACACAACTTCTTCCCGTACCCGACAACCAACTCTCCTTCCCCCTCCCCTCCCAAAACCAGTCTTCCTCTTCAAGCTTCCGTCTCGCGCCAATCACAAAGACATCTCCAATGAGTCTCTCAAGCGCAGTACACAAGCACAGCGAGTTTGGTATAGAGATGCGTCCTGTTAGTATGAAGACCTCGTTCACTCGGCAAGAAGACAAGCGTGACGGATATGTTGTCGTTGATTTGTACACCTAGGCTTTGACGGCATCGAGTAGATATACTGTGTAGAGATACTGGCACGCAGGACCGCCCGTTTAGATGGTAGCAACATGGCGAAGAGAAGTACAATGGGATACTTAGCGGTGATTGAGGGAGCTGATATATGCTCTATATCATACATGTAAGGTAAGTTGAATGTGAACGCCCGTGATCAAGCAATTTAGACACCAAGTACTTTTCTCGTTTAGATACTTTTCAATGCTACCGACAAAGCACACTGCCACGAATAGTCATACTTCCAGTCGTGCGTTCCTACCATCTTGTCGCTTACCCCTTCACCACAGCCAAGTCCGTGACACTCATTCATCCGTCTTCCGTGGCGCAAGCCCGCGTTCTTTGCGCACATTCTTACGCGGTCAGCCACGTTGCTCTTTCTCATATGATATCGTAGTGTCACTTTCTTGCCATGACGTATATCCAAACACCTTACCAACTCGCACATCTAATCTTAGTGCCATGTCCCTTTCTCTTTCCCCCGAACACATAAAATATAAACATAGACCCTATCCACACGCGTCGACAGATCTGGAGATCAACGGCGGGTAGATATCCGGGAAGCGAACGGGGCTCGGTGCAGCGAATGAGGAGGGGTGTTCGGGGTTTAAAGGTGCGTGGGGTTACACGGCAGGCGTGGATGACTGTGCGTGTTGTGGGCATTTAGCCGTCGAGGTTTGTGGTGGTGACGGGCTTGCATAGGGAGATGAGTGAGGAGCTGCGCCTGGCGGGCTGTGTGTGCGAGGCTTTTTCGAGGGTACTGGAGGTTCTGGATTGGCGGTTTAGTGAACTACAATTACGGTGGGAATTGAGGCGTGGTGACTCGAGACGTGACGGTTTGTGAAGAAAGCGGCTCGCAACATAAGGCAAGCACGATCTGCGGCATCATCCGCCGTCGTACCACGCACGAGCTACGACACGACACCATCCCCAACATCACCACTTACACGTGGAGACTAGTTTACATCCACTCGCTTGAACCGGGAGCTTATTCTGATGCAGCATCTTACCTGGTTGCGGCGCCGGGTTTCAAACAGCCACTCGATGCTCGTCGCGGGGTCGCCCCACGCCACCAACAACAGGCAAGTGACCCGGATTGTCCTAGTGGGTAATTTCGCGCTTCCTTCCAATACTTCTCGGGCTTCTTTCCCATGAGGCTTGGACACGACTCGAAAATGGAAAATAGACGTCGAGCGATCTGGCAGTAGGGAAGAACCACCCCAAGGAATCTGCGAACCTAGGTGGACAAGGTTGATTTATCCGTTTCATCCTGCGGAGTGTCTACCAATCACGCCTACAACATGCTGAAGACTTCACAGGTCCCACCATCGCGATGTCCAGAAGGTTTGCTTCTTACCTCGTGTCGATGATCGCAGACTGCCAACAACCTGTCATCTTCCATGCATGCTACAGCCGTGTCACTTCCCAAACATCACCTCCAAGGCCAAACTGACCACCACGAAGCCCTAGCGTCCAAGATTCCGGGGTCCGAACAGCTAATCCAACGTTGCACACGGACCGGGTTCTTGATTAAACTGCGCTTGGCAGCCAATCACGACGGCGGCTGTACCACGGACCCGGGGATGTAGAGGGTCGATGTGCAGAAGAATAAGCTAAATTGATCCTCTCCGGGCCGTGCAGGGGTGCCAGATGGTGAGGCATTGCATTCTACGCTACGGCTCTTGGTTGGTCGGCTGAGTTGCGTTCGTTGGTGGCTCGACGTGGTTATATTACCTCGTTGGCCTCCCGCAATGCAGCCTCGCTGGAAGGGTTCTTGTTTGGTTGTGAACTGTTCGTGAACACACTGTCGCTTGTTCATTCACTTTGAAGGACGTGAAGGAACATGTAGGGAGTGTCACGGAGAATCATCACTATCCCCATGTCCCGTGCGAAGACTGGAACATCACATTACTGGGACGCTCGATAGCATTTAACGGAAGCCGCGGGCACTTGGACAAAGCATCATGGCTTACAACTTCTATCCGAATCCGAGGGACGACCCTATGAACGCTGATATACCGAATGTCAACAAGCCGGCGACGATTATTGGAGTGACGGTGACGATGTTGGTATGTGGATGGGAGTTCTACGGCCGTGGAGACGACTGACTTAGTTGTGTAGACACTTGGTATCATGGCCATGACTTTACGGCTGTGGGTACGGATACGCGATCGTCTCTGGGGCTGCGACGACGCTTTTGTCTTGTTCGCAGGTCTATCGAGTGTCGTGGGCGACTCCATGGTGTGCTTGAGTAAGACATTCATCACTGCATGCCAGTGCTGGGCTAACGACATACAGTGCCAAAGGACGGCCTGGGACTGCACTTCTGGACGCTCGATTATGTTCACCTGAACTCCTACTTCAAAGTGCGTACGAACTTGAGCTATAGACTTACCACTTACTGACACACTCCAGCACATCTACTCAACAAACGTCGTGTACTGCGCCAGCTCCACCTTCATCAAACTCGCCATCCTCTTCCAGTACCTCCGCCTCTTCTCTGAATCTGCGTCGTCTACCACCAGCACGCAATACCGTATCGCGCGCCGCGTATGCCACTGTCTCATCGTCGCCAGCACAATGTGGGGACTCACTTTCTTCCTCCTTTCCATCTTTTCATGCGCCCCGATCGAGAAGAACTGGAACATCTTCGTGCCCGGCAGGTGTATCGGTTGGGGCAGTAAAGAGCCCAAGGACTTCTTCCCCATGTTCGCTGCTCACGCTGCCACCAATATGGTTCTCGACTTCGTGATATTACTGACGCCGCTTCCGTTCCTGGGCATGATGCGGCTCGCTGGGAAGAGCAAGGTCGGGCTGATCACGCTGTTCACACTAGGGTGCATGTAGGTCCACTGACCCCTCCTTTCACTCCCAGACTTCTAACAACCCCCCAGGGTCTGCGCCGTCTCCATCGGCCGCCTCGTCTCCCTCGCCGTCAACAAAGCCGGCACAGTCCCCATCATCGACATGTCCTTCTTCATCCCCACCGTCTACCTCTTCTCAGTCCTCGAAGTCAACCTCGCCATCATCGCGGCCTCCATCCCCATCTTCTGGCCCGTCATCGTAACCCTCACCACCAACAAAATCTGGGTCGTCAACGAAATCGAAATCCGCGTCGAAAGCAACTCGCGCAACAGTCTATCTTCCTCCGGCGAAATCGGCCTCTCGGAACAAGGCTCCTGGTCCGGCCAGAGCGGAAAAGCTGGACGTCTAAGTGTCCTAGCCAAAGCGTACACGCACCAGAGTAAACACAGCACGACGAACGCGCGACATGATGCGGGGAATAGGAGTTCGAACGAGAGTCAGAGGATTCTTGTGCCGAGTGCAGGGCGGGAGGTGGCGATGGGGATTAGTGGGCGGGATGAGTGGCTTGCTGAGGCGGATAGGCAGAATACGTTGGGCACGACGACGACGAAGATTGAAACGGCTGAGGTGCCGTATGAGCAGATTAGGAAGATGGAGAGATGAGGTTGGGACGATGTGTTAGAATTTGGTGTTGGTGTTGGATTTTGGCTTCGTTTTATACCCTGATGTGTGATGTTGTGAGATGAGTTGGAATTGGAATTGTATTGTTTTTATGGTGTGCCTTCTTGTCGAACGGATGTTGTGATCTGTCGTAACCTCCTCATGCATTAACCATCTTCACTAGAACTTATCGTCTTTGTGCGATCTCTTTCAATCAACTCGTGGCCCACATCTGCACCCGCAACGTCTTTGCCTCGTCATGTTCCTTCGTTCGTTAGCTCCAGCCAGCCTCAGTCCCCGCTTTAGCCTTCGGCCCACCCGACACAAGCTTCAGATAAGCTCCCCGTGTCGTCAGCGGCGGCATGGGCGCCCGACTCTGATTGGCCTCGTCGTTCCCTCGGCGAAGGCTTGATTAAACTCCGTCTTTGCTTGACAGCGACAAGGCGACATGTCTGCAGAGCTTCGAACTCCAGATGCTGAGAAGGATCGATATCTCCGAGTCGCCATCGTGCTTATCGCGCAAGGCGAAGAAACCTTACTTTGGGCAGGTCTTTGCGATGACCAACAACAACCACGACCTCGTTATTTCCGCTGCGCATGGTCAGCGCCACACCGCATTCGCATTTTCCTACTGGTCGCTCGCGCCTCGAGCACGCGCACTATTGCCCGTTCAGTGGCCAACGCAGGCGATCACAAGGCCAGTCTCGCGGTGGCACAGAATGCGGGACAGGGTGCGCTAGCTTGTCCAGTATGGCTGCGTTGATAAATAGCCTGGGTGAGCGCCGTTGGTGAATGTCACGTCAGCTTTTCGACAAGTTTTGAGATTGTACCGACATCACCATGGCTTCCGCAGTCGAGGCCAAGAGCGAGACGAGCCCCGCAGATGTCGAGCGTCGTGGTAGTGTAGCGAAGACTGAGAAGGGAAGATGGGAGCGCCTTTGGCCTGTGATTGCGTGTGGTGCTGGGCTGTTTAGTGATGGGTACCTCAATAACGTACGATTCTGCCAGAGCGAGATAACTTCACGATGATACTGACTATGTCAATAGATCATCGGACCCGTCAACACCATGCTCTCAACTATTTACCCCGCTTCCTACAAGAACTCATCGGCGCAAGCAAATGTCGCGAGTATCACTTTCGCGGGCACGGTCCTTGGTATGCTCTTCTTCGGATACACGTCCGATCACTTCAGCCGCAAGTGGTCGCTCTTCGCATCGACTATAATCATCATTCTATTTGCGGCGCTCGGGACGGGATCGTACGGCGCGGGCGGGAGTCCATCTGGTCTTCTCGCCGCACTCGTCGCATACCGATTCTTCCTGGGTATCGGTACGTCCTTTCACCTCACCTATCTAAAGCACAGGCACTGATTATTTCCCAGGCATCGGCGGCGAATATCCCGCCGGCAGCGTAGGCTGCGCCGAGTCCACAGGCGAACTCAAACAAGGCACACGCAACAAATGGTTCATCCTCTTCACCAACGTGCAAATCGACCTCGCATTCCTCATCTCCGCCATCGTCGCCACCGTCGTGGTACTTATCTGCGGCGAAAACCATCTGCGCGTAGCCTGGCGCGTGTGTCTCGGCATCGGCATCTTACCTCCACTCTCGCTGTTATACTTACGGCTGAAGCTGCAAGAGCCCGAGGCGTTCAAGCGCGAGAGCATGAGTAAGGCGAAGACGCCGTGGGTGCTGGTTATCAAGTATTACTGGTTCAGGCTGAGTGTTGTGAGTGTTATTTGGTTTATTTATGACTTTTCGGCGTACTCATTTGGGATTTACGCGACGTCTATTCTGGCGAATTTACTTGGACCGGGCGCACCGCTGTGGAAGTCTCTTGCGTGGAATATCCTTATCAATTTCTTTTACATGCCCGGTTGCTTGGCTGGTGCGTTTGTCGCGGATTTGCCGTCCATGGGGCCGAAGAAGACGCTGTGCATTGGCGTCACGCTGCAGGCTATTGTCGGGTTCATCATGGCGGGATGCTATCCGTACTTGAACAAGCCTGAGAACGTGGCGGGTTTTGTAGTTGTGTATGGTATTTTCCTTGCTCTTGGGGAGTTTGGACCAGGTGACAATATCGGCCTCGTGGCGAGTAAGACGTGTGCGACTGGTATACGGTAAGTCACTTCCCCATGCATTCACATCTCCCGTTTAACACTTCCGCAGCGGCCAATACTACGGCATCGCCGCAGCCGTCGGCAAAATCGGCGCCTTCGCAGGATCCTACGCGCTCGACGCGCTGCAAAAAGCAGCCGGAGACGACAAAATTGCTGCTGGGCGGAACCCATTCTTCGTGGCGAGTAGTCTGGCGTTACTGGCTGCCGGGCTGGTGTTGTTGTTGCCGCATATTGGGCAGGATACGATTGATCAGGAGGATGTGAGGTTTAGGGAGTATCTGTTGGCGAATGGGTATGATACTAGTAAGATGGGGCTGGGGAGTGGGAGTGTGAGTGGGAGTGACGGGGAGGTGGAAGTGGAAGGGGAGAAGATGAAGTAGGTGGGAAAGAGACGGAGGTGCAATATGATATTGGGAGGATTTGGTTTGAAGGGTGGTTACGAGCTGATGAGGTTGTTAGCTACGAATGAGAACCGTCTCACGCCATCAATGTCAGTCCAACAGCAGTCTCATTGCATTTTGATCTGAATATACAGGCTTCATCTTCACGTGAAGATTAGAGTACGCGGAAAGAGTGTGAAAAAAGACGCCCAGCTGTCTCATCTGTTTTCGGCCTAGCGCCTGCCGCCTCAACCGAGGCCAATCCAAACTCCAGTGCCGACGAACCGCAGCACGTCACCGACACCACCGCCGTGCTTCACGCGATACACCGCACGCCTAGGCTTCATAAATTGACTTGCGTGCACCCGAGACGTTGATTAGCGTTTCAAGCGCATAGTCCACTATCGAGCATGTACCACCCGCATACCTCGGGTCTTTGTCCCTGGCAAAACACCCCAAAGCACGCTTGAATAGATACAGCCCAAGACCGTCGGCAACATGGAAGAAGCGGAGCCTCTCCACAGTTTGAAGGAACACGTGGCTTAGCAGCTTTGGGTGAGGGATTTGGAAGGCACGAAGAGGGGTGTGCTTGCTATGTAAATTGTTCTCTTGACTGCTCGACACAAGCACGCTTTCGACATCACACATTACTTACTGCTTACTACCAACAACATTCCTACAGTCCCAGAAACGACCATGTCTCCAACAGCCATACCTTCGCCCGCCCCGCCAACCTCCAATGGCAAAGCTCCTCCGCCCTCGACCAAACAGAGCTCAACTTCAACACCAACCACCGTCATCCCACCTTCTCCCTCCAACGAGATCCCCGCCTGGGTCAAGCCCGACCTCACACGCCTCCTCCACGTCGAGCGCAACCCGGGCGCCTTCACCTCCCGCTCCCTCTCCCTCGTCTCCCTCCCCGCGCACTCCATCTTCGCACGCATCACCAACCCCAGCCCCGCAACCGTCGCATACTCCTCCGTGCAAGCCTCGCGCACACTACACATCGAGCTGAACTGCGACCTGGTGTACATCAACCACAGCTGCAGACCAAGCCTAGTGTTCGACATGGAGCGCTGGGAGGTGCGTGTTGGCGATAGGGATCTCAAGGAGGGCGACGAGTTGACTTTTTTTTATCCGAGTACCGAGTGGGAAATGGATCAGCCGTTTGAGTGTTGTTGTGGGGAGGGGGGGTGTAGGGGGTGGATTGAGGGGGCGGGGAAAATGGGGGTGGAGGGGTTGGAGGGGTATTGGTTGAATGGGCATGTTAGGGAGATGTTGGAGGAGAGGAAGAATGGGATGAAGTAGAGTCGGGATGGATGGAGTTATTTTGGTCAGAGGTGGAGTAAAAGGTGTGTGTAAAAAGTCATTGTTTGGTATAGGGAAACATAGAAAGAGAGATGTTGCATGTTGGAAGGCAAACAGATAACTTAAGTACCTAAATCATTGCATGTCAATCTTTTCGTACGGACCGCCAACTTCATGTTCCAATCCACTGGTCAAGCTTCAGATTGCGTACACATTGATTTCAAACTTCAATTTCCCATACTTCAATTGCCCATACTTCAGTTGCCCTCTCTCCCTACGTGATATCACGTAGTGGGGGCGGGGTATCTTTCCGCCGATCCCATCGCTCCTGCCGCACCATGATGGACCCCTGCACGTGGCTTCGGCAGTTACGACATACCCATCATCCATCGAGCATACACATCACGAGCTAAACCACACCAAACACCACCATCTATAAATCCAACCATGCTCGACACCTACACCCTCCCCATAGCAATCACCACCGCGCTCGCTCTCGCCGCATACACATCCTACAATTCCCGCACCCAAGGCAGCCATGACGACAACGCCCCCAAGTCTGCAGCTGCCCGAAGAGCTGCTCGACCACATTTCGTCGCTCCTACCGCGCCCTTCACTGTGCGCACTAGCAAGCACGAATAGGACTCTGAACCGCATTGCGACTCCGCATTTATACACGCACATCGTGCTCACGGGCAGTGATTTCTCGTACATTCGTGAAATAAGTCTATTACTATGGAGAAGTGCCAAGCATCGCGCACTCGTACAAAGCTTCACTGTGCGGCGCGCATATGGTGGGGATTTAAGGCCTTGGGGGGAGGATGAGGGCGTTGTAGAAGGGTTGGTGAGGGGCTTGGTAAGGGAGTATGTTAAGGTTGGGGAGAGGGAGAAGTGGGTTGAGAGGATCGGGGAGGGGGATGCGCATTGTGTTGCGAGTTTGTTGTTAAGGGCACTGCCGGG